>JAABUZ0100000422.1_pt1 | contig 105645 bp, 101 predicted proteins | sample 5562091 | NCBI WGS metagenome assembly JAABUZ01 (sample SAMN12813069, study PRJNA571459) | rock metagenome | isolation source: Antarctica rocks | place: Antarctica: Victoria Land, Linnaeus Terrace sud | collected 2015-12-21
GCCATCGAGCTGCTCGCCGACGCGGGCATCCCCGCGATCGAGCGTCACGACCAAGCCCTCGTCCAACGGCTTCTGGACCAGGTCGACCTCGACCAGTACCAGCTACTGAGCCCGTCCCAAGAACCGGCGCGTTCGACGCTTGTTGTGCTCCGGCCCCGCCGCGAGAACCCGGCGACGGTTCACGACCGGCTCAGCGCGGCCGGGATCGACGCTGCTCTCCGGGAGGGCTGCGTGCGGTTGTCCCCGCACCTCCACAACACCACCGCCGATATCGACCGCGCCGCGGACGCCCTCAACCAATGAAGCCCTGGGCGAGCGCCAGTCGCGGGGGGCCACGGCTGATCACCTGTCCCGCTCGACGATCGTCACTGACACGACGTAGCACCAGCTACCGCTGCTAGGATCTGCGCCGGCATCAGCGACACGTGCCCCGCCCCCGTTTCGGACGGCCTGGGACGACGGACCCTGCGGCGGATGGGGAGGTCGCCTGCACCCTTGATGCGGCCGATCGTCCCGGCCGTCTCGCCGACTGGCGGTCACTGATGCAGCGCGCCACCGGCCCGGCGCGGATCGCGGGTGGGCTGAGATTTCGATTCCCTGCCGAGGCCGGCCTGGCCGGGTCAATCTATGAGAAGCCCGTTGTCTGGGTCAACGGCTCGGCCGCGCCGACGGGCGCGGCCGACGCCCATGAGTCTCTCCGCAAGGTGCTCGGCTATGTCCACGCCACGATCATCGAAGCGGCCTGTGCCCATATCCCCGTGACGCGGGACCGTCTCGGGGACGACGGTCTGATCGCCGAGCCATCGATCCGCACGCAGACCAGACACGTCCTCACCACTCTCGTCGGCTCCCCGACCCCGCCGGGTACTACCTGACGATCACCGATCGAGCGCCGTCGTCCTCTGCCCGCGATGCCACGATGCACCTGGGTGGAGATGTAGCCGGGTTGACGTTTGAAATAGCCCCCGCGTCGTCAGTTCAGGCCGTCAGGAACTGATCGACCTCCGCCGCGTCAACGTCAAATTTGTTCACCAGCACCACCGGCCCGCCGGTGTCCTCGATTTGACTGGCCAGTGTTACCGTGCGATCCATCTCGGTCAGGTGCACCATGATCGGAATCTCCCTGTGTGTGGGACGGCTGGGATGCCGCCAGGTCTGTCGGGGGTGTTCGAGGCACCGTGGGCAGCTTCCTTACCCGGTTGTTGGCCGATCGCGGAGCCAGCGTCCGCGCGATGGCACGCCACCTCGACCGGGGCGCGCTGCCGGCCGGGGTCGAGCCGTTCGCCGGCAACCTTGATGATCCCAGTGCTGTACAGACAGCCTTAGATGGCGTCAGCCGGGTGTTCCTGTTGACCGGCGGCCCGCAAGGCCCGCAGCGAGACCAGACGCTGGCCCAAGCCGCCGCACAGGCCGGTGTCGAACACCTGGTCAAGCTGTCCGTGTTGGGGATCACCGAGGGCGCCGACGATCTGATCACCCGATGGCACCGAGCTGGTGAGCAAGCCATCACCGACCCCGGCCCCGCGGGTCACGCCTACCCCCTCACCGGACCCGAAGCCATCACTCCACGCCAGCAAGCCGCCGTCCTCGCCGACCTGATCGGTCACCCTATCGATTTCGTCGACATCACACCCGACCAAGCCCGAGACCAGATGGTGTAGCACGGCATGGCCGAGCTTCTCGCTGACGGAGTGATTGGCACCATCACCAGCCCACTCCACGGTCACGGCCAGACACCGCTGCCCACCGTCGAGCGGCTCACCGGCCTTCCGACCCGGGACTACCGCACCTGGGCCAGCAGCTACCTCGACGCCTTCGCACCCGCCACCGCGCCCTGGTGACCCAGCCGGGCGACCGACCTCAAGGATCACATCGCATGACGCGCGCCGCACCCAGGTACAACGACGACGAGGTACAGATCCGGGCACCGTACCAGCGGATGCTCGATAGCTGGTAAGACTCAGCCGCCTATGCCGAGTGCTTCGCCCCAGATGCCGACTACATCATCGCCAACGGCAAGCTCGAACGCGGCTGGCAAGAAATTGTCGACGGCCACAACATCATCTTCTCGGTATGGGCACGCAACAGCCGTCTCGAAGGCCGCATTGACCGTGCACGCTTTCTTACCAGCGATGTCGCCATCCTCACCGCCTATGGCCACGTCGTCTACAACGACCACCGCTCCAGCGACAGCAACAAACGCACCATCTACACCCTCACCGCCCAGAAGATCGACGGAGCATGGATCTTCGTCGCCTACCAAAACACTCCCCTCGGTGGGCACCCTACGTGAGCGTGAGCGTGAGCGGAGCATGGTCGGAGGAACCTTTTCGGCGCTGCCCCAGAGATCGCCGCCCAGCTCCTCCGCCACTTTTTCATGCTCTCCATAGAGGTGACTCCGGGGCGCTCAAAGCCTGCTTCGCGGCCTTCCCCACGGCAGGCGCGAGTCCAGGCCGGGGAGAGAAGGCGCTAGCAACAGCGCCAGGAAGATCGCCGGCTCGAACAGGTAGTCAAACGTCCACGTCTCCGCGCCGAGCGTGAACATGAAGGTGGACAACGCCAGCAGCAAACCAGCGATCGCTGTGAGTCGGCTCAGCAGTCCGAGCAGCAACCCCAGACCAACGGCGATCTCACCGAGCGTCAACAGCCATTGAAAGACTGCCCAATTGTTGAGGACCAGCGTGCCGAGATCGTGCAGGAAGCCGGGTGAGGAGCTCGTGTTGCCCGTCTGGATGTTGAATGCATCGTCTCGATTCAAGAGAAACGACTTCCACGGGCCGATTGCTATCGAGCGGAAGCCGAAAAGCTTGGCAAGTCCATCGCCGAGATAGACGACTCCCAGAAACGTGCGCAGCAGCACCAGCGCTGCCCGGTAGCGGGACGCCGCGGCCGCCCGTTCAGACTGATCGTTCACAGATTCGTACGCCGCCATGCCCTACCCGGCACGAGTGTACCACCTGGCCCGCGATGAGGTACCATCAGCGCCATGACAACCGCGGTTGAAGCCAGGGTCGAGGAGCAATGCGTCGCCCAGGCGCCGGCCTTCCCATGGAAGCTGTGGATCTATACCAACTACGACTGCAACCTCCGGTGTCGGTATTGCGTCGCGAAATCCAGCCCGAACGCTCCGCGCCGAGCCATCGGCCTCGCCAACGTGCAGCGCTTGATCGACGAGTCGGTCCAGCTTGGCTTTGCCCAGACGTTTTTCACCGGGGGCGAGCCGTTCCTGCTGCCTGACATCTACGACATGCTCGCGTACGCGTCGGCGCGGATGCAGACGACGGTGCTCACCAACGCCATGCTGCTGCACGGCACGCGCCTCGACAGGCTGGTCGCCATTGCGAACGATCGCCTGATCGTCCAGGTCAGCCTGGACGGCGGTCGCCCCGAGGACCACGATGCGTACCGCGGTTCCGGCTCGTGGGCACGGGCTGTGGACGGTATCCGCAGGCTGCAAGCGCACGGATTTCGCGTCCGACTCGGGACGACCGAGACGCCCGCCAATTCCGCCAACTTACACCAGCTGTGTGAGTTTCATTGCTCCCTCGGCATTCCCGACGAAGACCATTTCGTGCGCCCGCTGGCAAACCGCGGCAACTCCCGAGAGGGGCTCGTGTTGGACATGGCGACCCTGGTTCCTGAAGTGACGGTGAACCTCGACGGCGTGTTCTGGCACCCCCTGTCCACTGACGCCGACATGCAGGTAAGCAAGAAGATGTTTCCGCTTGCCGCTGCCGTCGAGCGCATCCAGAATCAACTCGAAGTGATGGCGCGTACAGGTAGCGTCAAGTTGATCGATTTCAAATGAGGGTGAGCGACCGGCTCCCGTGAGGAGCCCCCACTGGCGACAGCGCCGGGCTCGGCCCGCGCCCCGGGTTATTCGGAAGGAGATGTGCCATGGTTACCGCGTATGTGCTCATTTCGGCCGAACCAGGCCGCGTGCAGGAGCTCGTAGGCGAGCTGCGCGGCATGCAGCTGGCCGACTCGGTGATCAACCAGGTCCACGCTGTCACCGGCCGCTTTGATCTGATCGCCTACGTCGAGAGCCCTGACCTCCAGTCGCTGGGTACTTGAATCACTGTCGGGATCGCGGGCGCCGTGGGCGTTCGCCAAACGGAGACGTGCCTGGTCGTCTGGTAGGCCCTGTTCAAGCTCTCGCCCGAGGACGTGACCCGGCGCGCAGCACGGGTGAGGACGGTCTACGACTCTCATGCGCGGCTCGCAGACGTCAGCCTGCTGGTAGCGCTCGTCGTCCTCACGGCTGTCGCGCAACCGTACCTCCTGGCATCGGACACGCTGGTCAGCGTGGACACTGCGAGCCAGTACTACCCGTGGTACGCCTTCCTCGGTCAGAGCCTGATGGCGGGTGGGATCCCCGCCTGGAACCCGGCCACGTTCTCCGGTGCGCCGTTCGCGGCCAACCCCCTATCCGGCTGGACCTACCTGCCGGCGATGGTGCTCTTCGCGCTGCTGCCGCTGGCCGGGGCGGCGAAAGTGTACCTCGTGTTCCACCCGGTGCTCGCGGCCTGGAGCACGTACGCTCTGGCACGCGCTATTGGGCTGAGCCGTGCCGGTGCGTTCGTCGCCGGCCTGGCCTACGCCAATAGCGGTTTTCTGCACATCCAGAGCCTGTGCTGCTCCCCGGTCGCCAGCATCTACGCCTGGCTGCCGTTGACGCTACTCGGCGCTGAGAAGGCGTTGGGCTCGACGCGCCCAATCGCGCGCGCAGCCTGGTGGGGGCTCGCCGGACTGGGCGTGAGTCAGACCATAGCGGTGTGGCCCGGCCAGGGCGCCTACTATGCGGCGCTGATCGTTGGCGGCTACGTCGCCTACCGCACGGTGGTCCAGCCGCGGGCCGCGGCACCGGCTGGGGCGCGGATTGGCCGCTTGCTCGTACACGAGGCTTGCGTCTTTACTTTCGGTGCGGCTCTCGCTGCCGCGGGTCTTCTGCCGCGTGTCGAGTTCAATGCCCTGTCGAACTTGGCCGGCGGCTACGCCGGAGAGAATCTGGGTGTCGGCGGCTTGCAGCCGTCGCAGTGGGTCTATCTGGCGGTGCCAGGCGGCTGGTACGTCGGTCTGAGCGTGCTTGCGTTGGCCGTGGTCGCCCCGTTCGTGAGTCGCCACCCCAGCCGCAGACTCGCGTGGTACTTCGGAATCACGTCTCTGGGCGCGTTGTTCTTGACAGGCACTGTCGAGTCGCCGCTGCACTGGCTGCTGTACCACCTTTTGCCTGGCTTCGCCAACCTGCATCCCCATGCCCCGGAGAGGATCCTGACCGTCGCCTATCTCGGCCCGGCCATGCTGGCCGGTGTGGCTGCCTCCGCCGCGCATGACGCGGGATGGTGGACCCGTGCGGTCTCTCGCTTCGGCGTCCCCTCGACTCTCATGGCCATGCTGGTGGTGGCGCTTGTCACCGCGGACCTGGCCGTCGGCGGCGCAAAAGCACGCAATGACCGGATGTTGATAGACCCACTCGACGGCATCGACCGGCTCACCTCCGTTGACCTCGCGACCTATTACCAGGCAACCCCGGCAACCGCCTTTCTGGCGCAGCGTCTGGCGGAATCACCCTCCCGTTTCTTCGGTTACGCACCCGATGTCGACGGGCACCCGCTGGCGTACACCTTTCGATTCGTCGATCCCAGCACAGCAGCCCTCCTGGTCAACAATCGCTCCCTCCCGCTCGGCCTCCAGGACGTCCAGGGCTACGATGCCAGCCACGTTAGCCGGTACGACGCGTACCTGGGCGCGCTCAATGGCCAGACGCAGAATTACCACGACGCGAGCATCTTTTCAGAAGGGCTGAGCTCCCCGCTGCTGGACCTCCTGAATGCCCGCTACGTCATCGTCCCAGCGCGCAGCGACCCGCTTGACGCCGCCGCACTCGATCGTTTCCCCAACACCGTCTACGAGGACCGCCAGGTCAGAATCCTGGAAAACCCACGCGCCTTCCCACGTGCGTGGATCGTGCACGACGCCGTACAAGCTGCGCCAGGCGGAGGTAGCAGCTTGCTAGCCATCACCAACGGTTGGGTCGATGCCCGCCGTACCGCCGTTTTGGAGGAGCCGCTGCCTCCATTGGACGTTCCAGTCGATCCCTCGCACGACCAGGCGCTCGTAGTTGCCTACGAAGCGAACCGGCTCGGCGTTCACACCTCTACGACGGCGGCGGGGCTTCTGGTGCTGAGCGAAATCTATTACCCCGCCTGGAGGGCATACGTCGACGGACAAGCTGCACGCCTGTACGTGGCGGACGGTGCCGTACGCGCCGTGCCAGTACCGTTCGGCGAGCATACCGTCGAGCTGCGCTACGAGTCCGAGACGCTCCGTGTCGGCATGCTCGTCTCGAGCGCCGCCGCTCTGCTCCTGACGATACTCGGGGCAGTGTGCCTGGTGGGAGGGTATCGCCGGCGGTGCCAGGTGGCGCCAACGCTCTGAACAGCACAAGCTCGGGATGAGCGGGCGAAAACAGTGGTAGTTATATACTTGGCACAGTGCGAGGGCGAGCTACGCTGGGTGTGGCTTGCTGGTATTGCGCGGTGGGAGTGGTGGTGGGGTTGGACCCTTGGCCGGTGGCGGTGTGTCGAGCAAACGTTTGACTGCTTCCTCGAACGGGAGATCGGCAGTAATGCGCCTGTCGGTTCGTGCCCGCTTCTCGGATGGGTCATTATTACGTTTGTCCGTCACCAGTTGGGCCTCCCTCCAACGGCATGATCTGCTGCTCTAACTTCTGGGGTTCCTCGATCCGAATACCAGGCACCAGGCCGTTCTTACTTGTGAACTGGTCATCGAATGCCAAGACCGCCTCACACCCGGCTCGGATAGCGCATGCCACGTGTATGGCGTCATTTGGCCGTAGCCCATGTCGGCGGGCAAGTCGGTTCGCATCTCCGCCAATGTCTTTGTCTACATCGACCAGTTCGATGAATTTACGGTCAAAGTAAAGCAGGAGTTCATCATCTTCCTGCTCCGACAGCCGTGCGTGCCCACGTTTCTGATGGACTTCCGCCAGTGTAAGGGCGGATGTATAGATAGCTTACGCACCTCGTTCGGCTAATTGCAGAATGTGCTCCGCGATGTTGGCCCGATCTACCACTTCGCCGCTCTTGCGGGTGACCACCTCGCCTTTCAGCCACGCGATGAACACAGACGAGTCCAGATACGGCCGGGTGTAGCCCCCGCTGACGACAGGTCTCGCCGCAGTCGGCCGTGTAGCTCTAGGCACTGCGAATCTCGCGCAAGTATTCCTCAGTGGACAGTTCGCCGGTCAGGTCTGGCCGGCTCCCGGTCAGGGACTCCGTGGATGGCAGTTCGCTGTCCGGTCGCAGGACACGGAGGTGCTCCACATCGACGCGCATAGGTTCACCCCGAGCGTTCCGGTGGACCTTCCCGCGCACGATCACACGGTCCCCGAGATGCTCAGCGGCGAGCCGCAACAGCGCGTCGTCCGCCCCGAAGTTACAACTGACCGCCTTCTTCGTGCGTCTAAGGTAGACGATGAACCGGCGTCCCCCATGAATGGAAACGGTCTCAATCGCGCCTTCGACAGACCCAAACGAGTGCTGCTTGACCGGAAGCAGTTGGTCCAGATTGACAGCGGCCTGGCCGGAGACTTCAGCCCGTTTGTACACTCTGCCGTTGAGCGCTGTGACCGCGAAGCCCGCCACTCCCTCGCGACCAATCAGCTTGGCGACCTTGCGTGCCTGGCGCATGGCATCCTCGGTGAGGTACGGCGGTGTAGTGGCTAGTCGCTCGATTTGCTGCCATCCCTCAACATGAGCCCGAGCTACGTCGAGAGCAATGTCCACACCGTCGACGGTGCTCTCGGAACGCACATCTATGACGACGCTTCCCCTGGCGACGTCCGTAATTACCCAGGTAAGGCTATTCGCTGGCGCACCGAGCTGGTTGGAGATGCCGCGCTCGTAGTCCTTCAGCATCCGGACATTGGCGGCGATGGCCTCCATGAAGGCGCGGAGCGTGATTGCGCCCAAGTGACCCTTTACCTCGAACCGCAGCGTCGCCACAGCACCGCCTCCCGTCAGTTCTTGGGCACTGGTGACGACCCTGCGTCTGCCAACGAGTCCCGGTACGGCAACCGCTTGCCGGCGGCCAGCCTAATTGCCTTTTCTGTCCGCTCACCATCCCGCGCCTTGCGGTTGCTGTAGCGATAGTCGGATTCGGCCAGGTAGCGCCATAGGTGCGACTCGGACGCATGATGGTACGTGCCGTCGATGGATCGCTTCAACTGGGAGAGGAAGTCCTCGACAGTATTGGAATAGACGTGTCCGCGCACGCACTCGCTCGCGCCGCGGTTCACGGTTTCATGGCCGGCGAAACGCGGACGTACCTGCCAGTAGTCGGCGGATTCGTCTGTCATGAGCGTCGCCACCAGTCGATGTGCGCTTCCAGCGTCTTAGCAATGTTCTGGCCGGTCACCTTTCGCATGACCAAGGAGCGAACCTCCCCACCCCGCTCGACCAGCGTGACTACCGGCACTTTGTCCACGTCGCCGCGCCCAGTGATTCGCTCCGCAGGCTTTGCCGCGTGCATGTTCTTGGCCTTGCCGCCGATGTACGTCTCATCGGCCTCAACCGTCCCCGTTAGCTTGGCCTCGAACGGGGGCATATCCATGGCGTACCGGATGCGGTGCGCCATGAACCATGCGCTCTTATAGGTGATGCCGAGCGTCCGGTGCAGCTCATGGGCGCTCACGCCGTTCTTACCGCTGCACAGCAGGTGCATGGCAAGGAGCCACTTGCTGACGGGGAGATGCGTGTCCTCCATAACGGTACTGACCAGCGCAGAGAATTGCTGCCCGCACTCCTGCTCCCGGCACTGCCACACGCGCCGATAGGTCACGTGGCCCGCACGGGTGCGGCGATACCCGGACTTCGGCGTGAGATAGGTGGCGTTGTCGAGGACGCCGCAGTGTGGACAGATCGGACCATCGGGCCAGCGCAGCCGTTCCAACAGCCCCCATGCGGCCTCTTCGTCGGAGAAGCGCCGTGCGATGTTGCTGGTGGTGAGTTCGTTTGGATCAACCGGCTTGGCCTTGGGCACCCCATCTACCTTCAGGAACACCTGTTCTACTTACCTACATCTTTGCGCACCCTGTCTACTGTGTCAAGTATATAAGGTCCGAAATAGTCTGGATGGCTCAGTCCAATCGGATGAGCGCCGCGAACCGGCCGGCTGGCTGGCCGCCGTTCGCCCTGTGCGAGAAGAACCGATCCGCGGCGCACCTGGTGCAGATGCCGGCCACCTCGATCTGCTCGGCCGGCACGCCCGCCGCCTCCAGGTCCAGCCGGTTTGCCTGCCACAGATCCAGCCGGGCCGCGCCGTCCGCCGACGCGCCCGCCACGACGGGCCGATCGGCGAACTGCTCCGCCACCTCCGTCCCCACCGTGTAGCAGCACGGCCCGACGGCCGGACCAATCCCAGCGATGAGGTCGGCCGGCCGACTCCCGAACGCGTCCTGCATGGCTCGCACGGCGGCTCCCGCTGCCCGCGCCGCCGTCCCGCGCCAGCCGGCGTGCGTGGCGGCTACGGCGCCGCGGCGCGGGTCCGCCAGCAGCACCGGGACACAGTCGGCGAAGCGCAGCATCAGCGTGGCGTCTCGCGACTGGGTGAGCAGGATGTCGCAGCGTGGCCGGGGCGGGGTGCCTGCCGCCACCAGCGTCGCCCGGTTGCCGTGCACCTGGTGGGCGGTGAAGAGGCGCTCACGGCTCACGCCGACGGCGGCCGCCAGGCGGCGCAGATTCTCCTCGACGTTCGCCTCGTCGTCGCCAACCGTGAAGCTGATGTTCAGACTGGCGCACCGGCCCGCGCTCACCCCGCCGGCCCGCTCCGACACCCCGTGCACCACCCCGGGCAGCGAGGCGAGGTTGCTGAACTGGAAAAGGGTGGGCCGTCCGCTGCTCACGCGGCGACGACTGGCAGCGGCACCGGCGTCGTTGCCGCGCGCGCCCGGCCGAACTCGCGCCGCAGATACCACTCCGGTACCCCTGTCGACACCAACGACCACGGCATGATCCCGTCGGGATTCATCTCGCCAAGGTAGTACTCCGGGTCAAGACCACGCCGGCGCAGGTTCCGCTCGAAGTCCTGGAGCCGCTGCGTCTCCAGCAGGACCGGGGTGAGGCGTCGGTCGCCACGCGCCAGGATGGCCTGCACGCGCTGCGCCGCCGGCGGCTCGAAGCGCACGTCCACCCCGAGGTGGCTCAGCGCCTTCTGCACCAGCCGAATCCGCTGCTCGCTGACCGCGACCGGCGCCATCGCCTCCCACTGGAACGCCGTCTGCGCCTTGGGCACGTGCGGCGACATGTTCACGGCGACGCGCGCGCCACGGTTGTGGTCGCGCATGCGCGACAGGACTTCGCCCGACAGCGCCGCCAGCTCGCGGATGTCGTCGTCCGTCTCGCCGGGCAGGCCGACGATGTAGTACAGCTTCGCCTTCGGGATCCCGCCCCTGCCGGCGAGCTCGGCGGCGTGGACGATCTGCTCGTGGGTCAGCCGCTTGTTGATGATCTCGCGCAGGCGCGCGCTTCCAGCTTCCGGCGCCAGCGTGATGTTCTTCGTGCCACTGCGGACCAGCGCTTCCACCAGAAACGGCGTGATCCGGTCGATGCGCAGCGACGAGAGCGACACCCGCGCGCCCGCCGCCAGCATCTTCTCCAGCAGTTTGTCGAGCTGAGGGTGGTCCGACGTCGCCGCCGAGATGAGGCCGATGCGCTGGCGAAACTGGAGGCCGTGCTTGACGCCCTCCATGATGTGGTCGACGTGGCGGTGGCGGACAGGCAGCGAGGTGTAGCCGGCCAGGCAGAACCGGCAACCCCGGGCGCAGCCGCGCGTCATCTCCACCAGGAACATGTCCCCCAGCTCGATGTCCGGGCTCAGCACCGCCGACATCGTCTGGAAGTCGTTCACGTTGCGCGCATTGAGCCGCTTGACCGGCAGCGCCAGCTCCGGCGTGTCCGCCTGGACGTCGGCGATCGTCCCGTCCGCGTTGTAGGCGATTGTGTAGCGGCCAGGCACGTACACTCCGGGCAGGCGCGCCAGCCGGTCCAGCATGTCCGCCCGTGTGCCGCCGCCGAGAAACGCGTCCTGGAGCCCGTCCATGGCCGGCTCCACCTCGCCCACCACCACCGCGTCCAGCATCGGCGCCACCGGCTCCGGGTTGCCCGACACGGCCGGGCCCCCGGCGATCACTATCGGGTCCGTCTCGTCGCGGTCCGCTGCCAGCGGCGCGATCCCTCCCCGGCGCAGCACGTCGCCGATGTTGAAGTAGTCCATCTCGAACGAGAGGCTGAAAGCCACGACCGCGAAGTCCGTCAGCGGGCGCTGCGACTCGATGGAGAGCGGCTCGCCCAGGCCGCGCACGCGGTTGTCGACGCGGTACTGCTCGTCCCCGGTCCAGTCGCCGCGGCCCGCCGATTGGCTGCCCATGAGGACCGGCTCGGCGAAGACCCGCTCGCAGACGAAGTCCTTCTGGGCATTGAACAGGCTGTAGATCGTCTGAAACCCCAGGTTGCACATGCCGACGGCATAGGTGTTGGGGTAGCAGAGGGCGATAGGCAGGCGTCCGCCCCAGTCTTTGCGAACAGTCCCCTGCTCACGCGCCAGCCTGCGGCGCTGGACCTCGACGTCAGATTGGCGAATGCGTCCCACGTGGCCTGGAGTCTACCGCCGCCGACCGCGCAGGAATGGGGGAATATCGAGATCGTCGTCGTTGTCGAGGTTCGGCTCCGGCAGCGTGCCGCCAATCGAGCCCACGCGGATGGGCCCACGCTCTGGAGGGCGCTCCCGGTCTCGGTCTCGGTCGCGTTCTCGCTCCCGGTCACGGTCACGCTCGTCCGGCGCCGGCGCTGGCGTCCGCTCGCGCGGCGCGCTGCTCTCGCGTGGCGCCCCCTGGTCGGCTCCGCCGTACGGCGAGCGCAAGCTGCGCGCCCGGAAGCCGGCCGATCCGGTCTGCTGCTGCGGCGCGCCGGCCTCGAGGTCGAACCCGGTGGCGATGACTGTGATCTTCACCTCGTTCTCGAGCCGCGGGTCGATGACCGCCCCGAAGATGATGTTGGCTTCGGGGTCGGCCGCCTGCGAGACGATGTCGGCCGCCTCGTTGATCTCGCTGAGCGCCAGGTCGCTGCCGCCGGTGATGTTCAGCAGGACGCCCTTGGCGCCTTCCATGCTGACGTCCAGCAGCGGGCTCGAGATCGCCATGCGGGCGGCATCGGTGGCCCGCGTCTCGCCCGTGCCTCGGCCGATGGCCATGAGCGCCGCGCCCGACTCGGACATGATGCTCTTGACGTCGGCGAAGTCCAGGTTCACCAGCCCCGGCTCGGTGATCAGCTCGCTGATCCCCTGGATGCCCTGGCGCAGGACGTCGTCGACCTCCATGAACGCCTGCTCGATGGTCGTCTTGCGGTCGATGACCTGCAAGAGCCGTTCGTTTGGGATGGTGATGAGTGTGTGGACGTGCTGGCGCAGGTTGCGCAGCCCCTCCTCGGCGTTGTTGCGTCGCCGCGAGCCCTCGAAGGCGAACGGTCGAGTGACAACGCCCACGGTCAGCGCGCCCGCCTGCTGCGCGATCTGGGCAACGACCGGCGCGGCGCCCGTGCCGGTGCCGCCCCCCATCCCGGCGGCGATGAAGACCATGTCGGCATCGCGGACCAGGTCCGCCAGAGCTTCGGCGCTCTCTTCGGCCGCCTTCTCGCCGATGCTCGGGTTGCCGCCGGCGCCCAGGCCGCGGGTCAGCTTCTCGCCGATCCTGATGCGCACCGGCGCCTCACTACCTGCCAGCGCCTGCGCATCGGTGTTGATCGTCACGAACTCCACACCACGCACGCCGGCCTGGATCATGCGACTGACGGCGTTGCTGCCGCCGCCCCCGACACCGAGGACAATGATGCGCGCCTGGCCTTCGAGGCTAGCGTGTCCGTTCATCATGACGTGACCCCCGCATTCTACGCAATGTGTGGCTTCCCCCGCGCCCCCGCTATGGCAGGGCTATGGCAAAAAGTTCCGGAACCAGGACCTGAGTGCGCTGCTGACTCCCGCGAGCGGTCGTGTGCGTTGTCCTCCGGGCGGCTCGAAGTCCTGGTCCAGCCCCCACCGCAGGAGGCCGACGCTGGTCGCGAACGCGGGCGTGGACACCTGGTCCGTCAGGCCGTACAAGCCCGTGGGAGCGCCGATCCGCACCGAGGTGTGGAAAACCTCGGCCGCCAGTCGCCGGAGGCCGCCCAGCTGGCCAGTCCCCCCGCAGATGACCACGCCGGCCGGCAGCCCGGTGACCCCGGCCCGGTCCAGCTGGTTCGCCACCAGCTCCAGCGTCTCCTCCAGGCGCGCCTCGATGATCTCGCTGACCTGGCGGCGGGTCGCCGGCCCGGCCTCGCCCGGGTCCAGGCCGACCACGTCGAGCGCCCGGTCGTCATCAAGCGCCTGCGGCAGCGCGTAGCCGTGCCGGATCTTGACGTCCTCGGCCGTCGCCAGCGAGGTCCGCAGCCCGACCGCCACGTCGTTGCTCACCTGGAAGCCGCCCACCGGCACGATGCCGCTGAACGTGAGCGCTCCGTCGTTGAAGACGCCGACGTCGGTCGTCCCGCCGCCAATATCCAGCAGGGCCACCCCCACGTCCCGCTCGGCTTCGGTCAGCACCGCCTCGCCCGCCGCCAGCGCCTGCAGCACCAGCGAGTCGATGCCGACGCCGGCCCGCTCGACGCAGTGCACCAGGTTGTTCACAGCTGTCGCGCTGCCCGAGACGATCGTCGTCTCGACCTCGATCCGCCGGCCAACCATGCCCACCGGATTCTTGATCCCCTGCTGTCCGTCCACGACGTAGCTGCGTGGCAGCACGTGGACGATCTGCCGTCCGGCTGCCGCGTTGGCCGGCCGCGCGGCGTCGAGCGCCGCCTGCACGTCGTCAGGCGAGATCGGGCGGTCGGGGTGGCGCACGGCCACCGCGCCCTGGCTCGTCTGCGTGCCGATGTGCGCCCCCGAAATGCCGACGAAAGCGCTGACGATCTTGTAGCCAGACTGCTGCTCCGCCTTCTGAACGGCCCCCTCGATCGCCGCCACCACGTCGTCCGTGTTGACGGTGATGCCCTTCCTCATGCCGCGCGACGGGACGATGCCCACGCCGATGACCTCGAGGTGATCGTCGTCGCCGATCTCGGCGATCAAGGCGCACACCTTCGCCGTGCCGACGTCGATCCCCACCACTATGCGGTCGGTACTCATTGGTAGTACGGCCGATCGCCGAAGCGCACGTCGATCACCTGGGGCGTGGTCTTGCTCCGCGCCAGCCAGTCGCGGATCGTCCGCAGCGTGCTTATCTGGCGCTCGACGTCGCGCGACCCGTCGAAACGCGCCCGCCAGCCGCTCGCAGTCGGCACCTCGAGCCCATGGGCGCTCCTCCATTCGAACGCGAGCGGCTGGATGCCAGCGGCGGGCAACAGCGACGCCAGGCGCGCCGAGGTGGCCAGGGCGGTCGGGTCGACCCGGTCGCCGGGCGTCAAGGGCTGTCCGTCGGGTTGGGCCACAGTGAGCATAGGAGGCGCCTGGCCCGGACCGCAGCGCTCGCCGGAGCACGCTAAGCGGGCCTCGGGAGCGTCCTCAATGGACGTTAGGATAACGCCCTCCGCATCCACCAGATAGCGGCGTTCGCCGCTCTGCCACAGAGCGGCCGGCTGCCGCTCCTCGACGTGCACGTCGAGCGTGTCCGGCAGGATCGGTGTGACCGTCGCGCTGCGCACCGGCGGCAGCATCCTCAGGCGCGCCTCGATGGCGCGGCGGTCCACCCAAAAGAGGTTGACCCCCTGCGCGGCAACCGCCGCGTCGATCTCGGGCCGGTCCACCAGGACGTTCCCGGTGACGCGGACCGACGTGACCTGGAAGCGGTCGGACGTCGCGGCATCATTGACAATCCACGCCGCCCCTAAGAGCACGACTAGGGCCAGGACGCGCGTGAACGCCCAGAACAGGAAGCCGCCCCGCGCGATGGCCGGCGGCGCCGGCTGCGGGCCGATGCCGGCCGCCCGGGCGGCCCGCACGGCGCGCTCCTGGACCGGATTCCGCTGCCTGGTGACCCGCGTCCGCCGCTGGCTGGCCCCGGTCCGCGAGCGTCCGTCAAGCATCTCCCAGTCCCTGCAAGCCTCGCCGCTGCTCCGGGCTCCAGCAGCCGAACAGCTCGATCTCCGGCCGCAGCCAGACACCGCTCCTGGCCAGGACCGCATCCTGGGCCAGGCGCACCAACGAGTAGACGTCGGCGGCCCGCGCTCGGCCCAGGTTGACGATGAAGTTGGCGTGCTGGGTCGACACCTGCGCATCCCCCTGGCGCCGGCCCTTCAGGCCCGCCTCCTCGAGCAGCTGGCCGGCGAAGGCGCCCGGCGGGTTGGCAAAGACGCTGCCGGCGCTCGAGCGGCGCGGTTGCGCCGCGGAGCGCTGCGCCTGGAACGCCGCGATGCGTGCTGCCGCGTCGCCGGCGGGCGTCTCGACAAGGGACAGCTCCGCCCGGCTCACGGCGACCTCGCCCAGCTCCCGCCGCTTCAGCCGGCTCGTCCGGTACCCGTACTCCAGCTCGTCCGGCCCGACACGACGCTCGCTGCCGGATGGGTCCACGAGCCAGACCGCCCGCACGCAGCCGGCGGTGTCGCCGCCAAAGGCGCCCGCGTTGTTCACGACCGCGCCGCCCACCGTCCCTGGCACCGTGGCTGCCCACTCTAGCCCACCCAGGCCCCGCTTGCCGAGGGCGCGTGCCACGTTGCCCAGCGGCGCGCCGGCCTCGGCGACCAGCACGGTTCCCCCCGCCTGCCCCGCCTCGACGTGCCAGCTGGACATGGCGGGCTTGACCACCAGGCCGCGGAAGCCATCGTCGGCCACCAGCAGGTTGGAGCCGCCGCCGATGGTCCGCGCCGGGATGTCCGCCGCGTGCGCCCAGCGGAGCGCCGCCGCCAGCTCAGCGGGGGAGCGCGGGGCCGCGAAGTAGGCGGCCGGCCCACCGATCTTCAGCGAGGTGTAGCGGGCCAGCGGCTCCTGCCGCGTGACACCCGCGGGTAGGGCGCTCGCGGTTGCAGAGGCAGTCATGGCGAGCCGGACCCACCGAGGCTCGCCAGGAGACGGTCCGCCAGCAGCGTGACGTCGCCGGCGCCCATCGTCAGCACGACGTCGCCGGCCCGGACCCGGCCCAGCAGCGTCGCCTCCGCGTCCGCGAACGTCGGTACGGCGCGCGTGTCGGGGTGCCCGCTCGCCGCGAGCCGCGCCACCAGCTCGCTCGTCGTCGCGGCCGCGTCGGCCGAATCTTTCTCCCGCTCCCGTCCGCTCGGGTGGTAGATCGGCAACACCAGGACGTGGTCGGCCGCCTCGAAGGCGCCGGCGAACTCGCCCAGCAGCGCGGCGGTGCGGTGGGCGGAGTGCGGCTGGAACACCGCCCAGACGGCGCCCGGTGGGCCGACGTGCTCGCGCGCCGCTCCGAGCACCGCCGCGACCGCCGTCGGGTGGTGCGCGTAGTCGTCCACGAGCCAGACGTCGCCCGGCCGGCCCTTCGTTTCGAACCGCCGCCGCGTCCCTTTGAAGGTGGCCAGCTGGGAGACCGCTGTCGCCAGCCCCACGCCGAAGTAGTCGGCCACGGCCAGCGCGGCCAGGCTGTTGGCCACGTTGTGCGCGCCCAGCAGGCTCGACTCGACAGGCCAGCTCCGTCCCGCCACGTGCAGCCGAAAGCGGGAGCCGCCGCCGCGCACCGGCTCGTAGTCGGTGGCGCGCCACGCGGCGTCGGCGGCGAACCCGTAGCTGTCACGCTGGGCGAGCGTGCGCAGCGCCGCCGCCCGCGCGTCGTCCAGGCACACCACCAGTCGCCCGCTCGCCGGAAGGCGCTGGACGAGCTTCTGGAACGCGGCCACGATCTCGTCGAGGTCGGCGAAGTAGTCCAGGTGGTCGGCTTCGATGCTCGTGACCACCGCGACGTCCGGCCAGAGGTGCAGGAAGCGGCGGTCGTACTCGTCCGCCTCGACGACGACCGGGCCGTCGCCCAGCAGAGCTCCGCTGGTGAAGTTCAGGGCGTCGCCGCCGGCCAGCGCCATCGGGTCCTGCCCGCCCCGCTCCAGGAGCCAGGCGATCAGCGCCGTGGTCGTCGTCTTGCCGTGGGTGCCCGCGACGGCCGCCGTCGGCCGCCCCCGCGTCAGCTCGCCGAGCGCTTCCGCGTGCTTGACGCTGGGCAAGCCGAGACGCTCGGCTTCGACAACCTCCGGATTGGTGGCGGCCGGCACGGCCGAGGAGCGCACGACGTAGTCGGCGCCCGCCACGTGGCCGGCCGCGTGGCCCAGGTACACGGTCGCGCCGGCGCGCCGGAGACGCTCGGCGGCGGTCGAATCGGCCAGGTCGCTGCCACTCACACTCTTGCCCATCTGCAGCAGCAGGTGCCCGAGTGTCGCCATGCCCGAGCCGCCGATGCCCACCAGGTGCACGTGCCTGGCGGCGGCCAGGCTGTCAGCCATCGTCGTCCTGGTACCGCCGCGCCCAGCGCGCCGACCGCCCGAGGGCTGCGCGGGGGGGCGCGCGGCGGCTGCGCGGCGGCGGCAGCGCGGCGACCCGCCGGCGCGGCGACGGCGGCACGAAGATCCGCGGCGGCTCGGCCAGCTCCGGTCGTCTCTCTATCCCCACCTCCAGCTCGTCTAGCGGCGGGTCCGGCTCGACGCGGCGGTAGCGGTGGCGCGCGATGTTCAGCAGCAGCCCAATCGCCAGCAGCGAGATCACCGTGGACGACCCGCCGAACGACACCAGCGGCAGCGTGATGCCCGTGTACGGGACGCTGTTCGTCACCACCGCCATGTTCACCAGCGCCTGGAGCGCCAGCATCGACGTCAGGCCCGTGGCGAACAGGCGCCCGAACGCGTCAGGCGCCCGCCAGGCGATCAGGAAGCCGCGCCACGCCAGCACCACGAACAGGCCCAGGACGGCCACACTGCCAACAAAGCCGAGCTCCTCGCCGATGATGGCGAAGATGGCGTCGGTGTGGGCGTTGGGCACCCAGTAGAACTTCTGGTGGCTGTCGCCCAGCCCCACGCCGAACGGTCCGCCGGAGCCGAGCGCGATCAGGCCCTGGGCCGTGTGCCAGCCGCTCCCCTGGATGTCGCTCCAGGGATCGAGGAACGCGGTGATCCGGTCCTGCCGGTAGCCGCTGAGGTGGGAGACGACCGTCAGCGCCGCCAGGACGCCGCCGCAGCCAAGCACGCCGACGTGGAGGAGGTTGGCCCCGGCGACGAAGAAGACACAACCGGCTGCGCCGACGATGATGCTCATCGTTCCCAGGTCGGGCTGCATCTCGACCAGCCAGGCGAGCGAGCCGACGATGATGGCGAACGGGAGCAGCCCCTTGCCAAACTGCCTGACGAGCACCTGCCGCCGCGACAGCCAGTCGGCCAGGTACAGGACGATGGCGATCTTCGCCGGCTCGCTCGGCTGCAGCTGCAGCGGCCCGAGCTTGATCCAGCGGACCGCGCCGTACGACCGTGAGCCAATGCCCGGGACGAGCACCAGCAGCAGCAGGACCAGGCACAGCAGCATGATCGGCAGCGACACCGCGCGCCACCGCCAGTAGTCCACCTTGTAGCCGATGGCCAGGGCGACCAGGCCGGCGCCGATCCACAGCAGCTGCCGAACCAGGAAGTAGGCGTTGTCGTTGAACTCGTTGTGCGCCACCACGAAGCTGGCGCTGTACACCATCACCGCCCCGAGAAGGAGCAGGGCGACCGTCGCGCCGACGAGGATGTAGTCCAGGTGGGCGGCGTCCGACGGGTCGTGGTCGCGGGCCACCGCGTTCACGTTCATGGTCACGTTCATGGAACCGGCGCCCCGAGGAGCTCGACGGCGCGCGCGAAGTCGGCGCCGCGCTCCTCGAAGTCCCGGTAGCGGTCGTAGCTGGTGCCCCCGGGCGAGAGCAGCACCACGTCGCCCGGTGCCGCCGCGGCGGCTGCCCGCGCCACCGCCTCGTCCATCGTGTCCGCTCGGCTCACCCGCTGGTACTCGTACTGGGGGTCGGCCGCCCTGATCGCCTCGGCCACCAGGTCCGCCATCTCGCCAAAGAGGACCACGTGCTTCACCCGCCGCACGATCAGCCGCGCCCAGTCGGCCATCGGCAGGTGCTTGTCGCGCCCGCCGGCCAGCAGGACCAGCGGCTCCTGGAACGCCGCCAGGGCCGCGATGGAGCGCTCGGGCGCCGTGGCGATGGAGTCGTCCACGAACTGCACTCCCTGCCAGTGGGCGACGGTCTGGAGGCGGTGCGGGACGCCCTGGAAGGCGCTGATCGCGGCAACGATAGCCTCCTTCGTGACGCCGGCCGTGTCGGCAGCCGCGGCCGCGGCCAGCACGTTGGCCAGGTTGTGGCGACCGCGCAGCGGCACGTCAGGCACCGCCATGAGCGTCTCGTCGCCGAGCACGAGCCGGTCGCCGTCCAGGAACGCCCCGGCCACCGGCCGCTCCAGGCTGAAGTGGCGCACGCGGCCGCGCGGCCGATACCGTGTTGTCCACGCGTCGTCCGCGTTGAGCACCGCCCAGTCGGTGCTTCTCTGGTGTGCCAGGATGTGCCCTTTGGCCGCCCAGTACGCCTCCATGCTTGGATGGCGGTCGAGGTGGTTCGGGGTCACGTTGGTGACGACGGCGATAGTCGGGCTGGCCGGCAGCGTCTCGAGCTGGAAGCTGGACAGCTCCATGACCACCCAGCTGGACGGCCGGATGCCGCCCAGCTCGCCCAGGAGCGGTCGGCCGATGTTGCCGCCGACGACAGTGTGGCGGCCAGCGCGGCGCAGGATGTCCCCGAGCAGGCTGGTCGTGGTCGTCTTGCCGGCGCTGCCGGTGACGCCGATGATGGGCGCGGGGCACAGCTGGAAGAACAGCGCCACGAGGCTGCTCACCGGGATGCCGCGCTGGCCCGCCGCGACGACCAGCGGGTTGTCGGGTGCCACGCCGGGCGAGGCGAACAGCACGTCGGCGTGGTCGAGGTCGCCGGGGGCGTGGCCGCCGAGCCGGTAGCTGATGTCCGGCTGGTCGGCGAGGGCGGCGATCTGCGGCGCGAGCTCGGCCGCGGGCTTGCGGTCGGCGACGACGACGTGCGCGCCGCGGGCTGCCAGGAAACGCGCCAGGTCGAGCCCCTCCCGAGCCAGGCCGACCACCACGGCACGCTTGCCGGCGAACGAGCCGTCAGCCATCAGCTAGACAGCGCAAGCGCTACTCCCAGCAGGCCGGTCACCATGCTGATCAGCCAGAACCGTTGCGCCACCTGCGTCTCGCTCCAGCCCATCATCTCGAAGTGGTGGTGCAGCGGCGCCATGCGGAACAGCCGCCGACCGCCCGTCAGGCGGAAGAAGACCACCTGCAGTATGACGCTCAGCGCTTCGGCCACGAACACGAACCCGATGATCGGCAGCAGCAGCACCTGGCCAAGCATCATGGCCACGATCGCCAGCGTCGCCCCGAGAGCCAGGGAGCCGGTGTCGCCCATGAACACCTCGGCCGGGTGGGCGTTGAACCACAGAAATGCCAGCAGCGCCCCGGCCACCGTGAAGCAGAAGGCTGCCAGGTACGTCTGCAGGTAGATCTGGGCGATGATGCCGTACGCCGCGTAGGCCACTGCCGCGGTGTGCCCGGCGAGGCTGTCCAGGCCGTCGGTGAGGTTGACAGCATGCGCCGCGCCCATGATCGCCAACATCGCCAGCGGGACGACCAGCCAGCCGACCACGATCTGGTCTCGCTTGCCCGGCACGTAGACGTAGTCGATGCCGAGCCCGTCCGTGCGGTTGAACAGCACGAGCGCCGCGATCAGCGCGATGATGCCCAGCAGCAGGAACTTCGTCCGCGCACTCAGCCCCTCGCCCTTGCGGCCAACCAGCGAGCGGCGGTCGTCCACCCAGCCCAGCAGGCTGGTGAGCGCCATCACCCCCGTCGGCAGCAGGATCGAGCGACCCCGGTCGCGGAAGACCAGCAGGCTCAAGCAGATCGTCAGGGCCAGCACGGTGGCGGTCACCAGCAGGCCGCCCATCGTTGGCGTGCCCGTCTTCTCGATGTGCGTGCTCGGTCCCTCGATCCGGATCTTCTTCCCCAGGCCGGCGCGGCGCAGCCAGGCCAGGTACGGGTAGCCGCACACGAGCGTGACCAGGAACGCCATGGCCGCCATGGCGAGGGCGGTGGCCATCAAGCCTTTAACCTAAACAAACCTAACCTTCTGCCTCGGCGCGCAGCGCCCGCACCAGGGTCGGCATGCCCATCCCCAGCGAGCCCTTCACGAGCACGTCGTCGCCCGGCCGCAGCCGCCGCCGCAGCAGCTCGGCGATCTCCCCCAGGTCCTCCGCCTGGACAACCTGGTCGGCTCCCAGGCCGGCGCGCCGCGCCGCCTCGGCTGTCGTCCGCGAGCGTGGGCCGTACGCGATCAGCAGTTGCACGACGTGGGCGGCGCGGGTCCCCACCCGACGGTGGCCAGGCTCCTCCTCGCTGCCCAGCTCCAGCATGTCGCCGAGCACGGCGACCTTGCGCTGGCCCGGCAGCTCGCGCAGCAGCGTGAGAGCCGCCATGACCGACTCCGGGCTGGCGTTGTAGCTGTCGTCGATGATGCGCGAGCCGTTGATGCCGTCGACCACCAGCAGGCGCAGCGTCGGCGTGAGCTGGTGGAGCGCTTCGGCGATGTCGTCCAGCGTCATGCCCTCCTCGATGCCCACCGCTGCCGCCGCCAGCGCCGCGTGCACGCTCTGGGCGCCGAGCAGCGGCAGCCGCACGTGCCGGCCGCGGCTCCCCCGCACGATGAGGTCGAACTCCACCCCCTTCAAGCCGTGGCTCTCAATCTGCTCGGCGCGCACGTCGGCGTCATCGGCCAGGCCGTAATGCACCACCCGGGCCAGGCTCGCGGCCGCCATCGCCGCCACGCGCGCGTCGTCCCGGTTCAGCACTGCCACGCCGCCGTCGGCCGGCAGTTCCTCGACCAGCTCCCGCTTCGTCCCCGCGATGCGCTCGATACTGCCCAGGCGCTCGAGGTGGACCGGCTGCACAGTGGTGACCACGCCAATCCGCGGCCGCGCCAGCCGGGCCAGCAGCCGGATGTCGCCCGGCTGGTACATGCCCATCTCCAGCACCGCCACCTCGTGCTCGGGCCTCAGGCCATTGAGCACCGTCAGCGGCAGGCCGATCTCCGAGTTCAGGTTGCCTTCGCTCTTCAGGACCGACCGCGTCCGGGCGAGCACGCCGGCCACCACCTCCTTCGTCGTCGTCTTGCCGACGCTGCCGGTGATGCCCACGACGTCCAGACCCGGGTGGTGGTCGAAGGCCCAGCGCGCCATCGCCTCGAGGCCCTTCTGGGTCGACGGCACGACGACCAGGGGTGGCCCCGCCGCGCAGTCGGGCGGGATGCGCTCGACCAGCGCGCCCGCCGCGCCGTCCGCCAGCGCCTGCGCCACGAACGCGTGCCCGTCGTGCTTCTGGCCGCGGAGGGCGACGAACAGCGCCCCAGCCTGGACCTGCCGCGAATCCACCACGACGCGCGTCAAGGGCACGTCCAGGCCACCAGCGGCACCAGAGAGGTCGCCACCAGTGGCCTGAACCACGTCGCGCAGGCTCAGCATGCGCTAGCCCCCCGCGGCCGGCGGGTCGCTGGGTGGGATGCGGTAGTAGGGCAGCAGCTGTTCGGTGAGATCGTGCAGCACCGGCGCGGCGACGACCCCGCCGTACAGCCGCTCCGGTCCGTCGAGTCGGATCAGCACAGTGAAGCGCGGATGGTCGGCTGGGACGAGCGCCACCAGCGAGCCGACAGTCAGCGCCGTGTTGTAGCCCACGTTCGTCGGGGTGTCGGCGGTGCCCGTCTTGGCGGCGATGTGGTACCCAGCCACGCGGTACGGCTTCAACGCCTCCTGCTCGTGGACCGCCACCATCATCCTGGTGAGGGCATGGGCCGTCTGCGGCGACACTACCTGGCGCCCGGGTCCTGGCGCCAGCTCGCGCGCCCCGTCCGGGCCCCGCTCCTCGCGCACGATGCGCGGCGCCATCATCACGCCGTCGTTGGCGATGGCCGAGATCGCCGTGAGCAGCTGCAAGGGCGTGACGGCGACGCCCTGGCCGTAGGCGTTGGTGGCCAGGTCGACGCGGGTCCAGCCGGCGTCGCTGTTCCGCCTGACGCTGCCGCCGACCTCGCCCGGGAGCCGCACACCCGTCGGTTTGCCGAACCCGAACAGTCCCAGGTGATGGTAGAAGCGCTCCGGGCCCAGCTTCGCCGACACCCACGAGATGCCGACGTTCGCCGAGTGGATCAGCACCTGGGTCATGGTGCTGGGCCCGTTGGCCGCCCCATCCCAGTTGTGGATGATCGCCCCGTCCACGTTCACGGCGCCCGTGTCGACCATCATCGTGTCAGGGGTCACCAGCCCCTCGTCGATCGCCGACGACATCGTGACCAGCTTCATGGTGGAGCCCGGCTCGTACTGGTCGGTCACGATCCGGGTCTTGTAGAGGCTCGCCTGCTCGGGCTGGTAGATCTGGTCGGCCGTCAGGTCGAACGTCGGGTTGTTCGCCGCGGCCAGGATGCTGCCCGTCGCCGGCTCCATCACCAGGATCAGCCCACCGCTGGCCTTGTTCTCCGCGACAGCCTTGTCGAGCAGGCGCTCGGCTGTCCGCTGCACGAAGCGGTCGAGCGTCAGCACCAGGTCGACGCCTTCGCGCGGGGGCGTCAGCACCCGGCGCCCAAGGGTGATCTCCTGCCCGCTGGTGTCCTTCTCGGTGTCGATCACGCCCGGGGTCCCGGCGAGCTCGTCGTCCCACTCGAGCTCGATACCGCCCAGGCCTTTGAAGTCCTGCCCCACCCAGCCGAGGAGCTGCGGGGCGACGTTGCCCTCCGGGTACTGGCGAATCGGCTCGTGCTCCAGGTACACGCCCGGCAGGTTCAGCTCGCGCACCCGCTGCGCGCCGGCCGACGGGATGCGGCTGCGCAGCACCACCGGCTGGTTGTTCCTCTTGTCGAGCTTCGCCCGGATCTCCGCCACCGGCCGCTCCAGGAGCGGGCTCAGGGTGGCGGCGGTGCCGTCGGGGTCCCCGACCAGCGGCCCCAGCGCGTACACGCTGTCGTACAGCACGCTGACTGCCAGCGGGTTGCCCATGGTGTCCAGCAGCGCCCCGCGCGGCGGGATGATCGGGATCTGAGCCCGGCGCTCGTCGTCGGCCAGCTGCTGGTAGTGGGCCGTGTCCCGCACCTGGAAGGTGTACAGCCGCCAGACCAGCACCATCGCGCAGCCCATGAACAGCGCGCACACAAACGCCAGCCGCCCCCGGGTAGCCGCCGCGTGGTCCCTGGTGCGACCGGCCGGCGCCGTGCCCGCGCTTCGTCCGCCGATCACCGGCCGACAGGTCCCGAGGTGGCGCTCGTCCGGTCGGACCGCAGGTAGCTGACCCGCTGCGGGCTCTGCATGCCGAGCCGACCCACGGCTTCGGACTCCACCCACGTGAGCGAGCGCAGCTCGGTGAGCTGGAGCTTCAGCTGCTCGTTCCGCACCAGCCAGTCCGAGCGCTCGGCCTGGAGCCGCTGGATGTCGTAGCCGGTGGTCGCGACGCCGCTCGCCTGCATTAGGTACACGAGCGCCACGAGACAGGCGGCCAGGAGGATGGTCGGCAGCCACAAGCTGGCTCGCACCCGCCCCATCAGGGGCAGTGAGGCGTCCTGCCAGGCGAGCGCTGCTGGCACGCGCCGGGTCGGCGGTCCCGGCCACACGGCCCGACCGTACGAGCGGCGCGGCGCGCCCGCGGGCGGCGGCCGTCGGCGCACGCGAACCCTGCCCCGCACACTGGTCAGCACCGTGTCGAAGGTCGCCATCAGGCAGCCGCCAGCCGTTCCACCACGCGCAGCTTGGCGCTTCGCGCCCGCGGATTGCTCGCGCGCTCCTCGGCGCCCGGACTCACCGGCTTCTTGGTGAGAATGCGCACCAGAGGTGGTCGCCCATCGGTGGCTGCCGCCCAGTCGCGGAAGCGCCACTTGGCGATGCGGTCCTCGAGCGAGTGGAACGAGATCACGGCCAGTCGCCCGCCTGGCGCCAGCAGCGCCACCGCGGCGTCGAGCCCGGCCTCCAGGGCCGCGAGCTCGTCGTTGACGGCGATACGCAGCGCCTGGAACACGCGCGTGGCCGGGTGCAGGCGGCCGCGCGCTCCGCCCAGCGCCTGCGTCACCGCCGCCACCAGGTCGCCCGTGCGCTGGAAGGGCGCCCGCAGGCGCCGCTGGACGATCGCCCGGGCGACGCGCCGCGCGCGGGGCTCGTCGCCGTACTGCCTGACGAGAGCCTCGATCTCGGCTTCGGACCGCTCGTTCAGCAGCTCCGCCGCCGTCGGCCCAGCTGACTGCGCGTCGAAGCGCATGTCCAGCGGCTCGTCGAGGCGGAACGAGAAGCCGCGGCCGGACGACGCGAGCTGCCCGCTGGACAGGCCGACGTCGAACATGATGCCGTCCACGGCGTCCTGGCCCAGCTCAGCCATGGCCCGCGCCAGGTCGCGAAAATTCGTGTTGACCAGCCGGAACCGCCCCGCGAACGGCGCCAGCCGCTGGGCAGCCAGGGCGAGAGCTGCGGCGTCGGCGTCGAGCCCGATCAGCTGCCCATCCGGGGCCGACCGCTCGAGCAGGCCGTAGCTGTGGCCACCACCATTGACAGTGCAGTCGACAGCGCGGTAGCCGCCGGCGCGGGGCGCCAGGGCGTCGAGTACGGCCTCGTACAGCACGGAGACGTGCTCTGCCACGGTGGTCGTCATGGCCGCGACAGGTGTTCGGCCAGGTCGGCGGAGCCCTGCTCGGCGTCGGCGCGCTCGCGCTGCCACTCGGCCTGGGCCCAGACTTCGATGCGGTCGGCCAGGCCGACGACGACGACGTTCATCTCCAGGCCGGCGTAGGCGCGCAGGTAGCCGGGCACCACGACGCGGCCGAGCTTGTCCGGCTGGGCCTGGACGGCGCCGGCGAAGAAGTGCCGCTGCATGCGGCGCGCGTCCGCTTGCCACGGGTTGAGGTCGCGCACCCGCTCGGCCATGGCCGTCCAGCTGGCGGAGTCCCAGATGACCAGGCAGCGGTCGAGGCCGCGGGTGATGTAGAGCCCGCTCTCGAGGGCGCCGCGGAAGCGGCTGGGGATGGCCAGGCGGCCCTTGTCGTCGATGGCGTGCTCGAATTCACCGAGGAACATGTCGCCGCCCGCGCCGCATGAGTGGGGAGTTTATGCCCAGGGCGGCCCACCTGTCCCCACCTTTATCCACATCGCGCCACCCATCCACCATAAATGCCGGCAGATTCGTCCACCCCGCGCCCGTGTCCCAATGCCGTGACAAAGGCGGCACAGTTCGCCCCGCCGCCGCGGCCAGCTGGCCGGGAGGTGGCCGCCGCGGCGCTCAGCCGCTGACGCCGGCCTGGCTCTCCCGGGCGCTGAGCCCGATGAGCTCCTGGTACAGCGCAACGTGCTGGTCGGCAATCCGCCCCCAGTCGAAGCGCAGCACCGACGGCCGGGCGCGCGCGGCCATGGTCAGCCGTGGCTCGTCGGCCGTCAGCAGCGTCCGCAGCCGTTCGGCGAACAGGCTCGGGTCGCGCCAGGGCACCAGGTACCCGGTCTCGCCGTCCCGCACGACAGTGGTCAGCCCGCCCACGCGGGTGGCGACGACCGGCGTGCCGCAGGCCAGCGACTCCACCGCGACCAGCCCGAACGATTCGTAGCTGGACGGCATCACTGTCACGTCGGCCGCGCTGTAGTAGGTTGGCAGCCGCTCCTGGGGCACCGCGCCGGCGAACAGGACGCGGTCGCCGCCGTCGAGGTGGGCGGCGAGGCGGCGGAGCCGGGCTATCTCGCGGCTCTCGTGGCTACCGCGCGCGGTGGCTGAGCCCGGGAGACCGCCCGCGAGCACCAGGCGCAGATCCAGGTCGGGCTCCTGGCGCCGCAGCTCGCCAAAGGCCCGCAGCAGCACCTCCACCCCCTTGAGCCGCTGGATGCGCCCCACGAACAGGAGCACGCGGGCCTCGGCTGGCAGGCCGAGCTCGGCGCGGGCGGCGCCGCGCGGCAGCGGCCGGAACCGCCGCAGATCGACGCCGCCCGGGATCACGCTGATGGCGGTGGCTAAAGGCCCGTAGTGCTTCAGAATCTGGGCGCGGTCGATCTCTGTCAGGGCCACTATCCGGTCCGAGGCGGCCATGGTGCGCTGCTCGATGTCGTAGCGCACGCGCTGCTCGCGCTCGGCGGGGCTCTCGGCGACGCGGTTCTTCAGCTGCGCCAGGGTGTGGAACATGCTGACCAGGGGCACGCCCCAGCGGTCGCGGAACAGCACGCCGAGACGGCCTGACAGCCAGTAGTGGCTGTGGATGAGGTCGTACCGCCGACCGGTGAGGGCCCGCCAGCGCTGGATGCCGCAGGCAAAATCGGGGATGTAGTCCAGCACCTCGTACTTGTCCACGTGGCGCTGCGGGCCGGCGTCGACGTGCACCACCCGCGCCCCTGGCGCGTACTCGACCACCTCCGGGGAGTCGGGCGACTGGCGCCGGGTGAAGATGTCCAGCTCCGCCCCGCGCGCGGCGAGCTCGCGGCCGAGCTCGCGGACGTAGACGTTCATGCCGCCTGTCTCCCAGCCGCCGAGCGGCGCGAGCGGCGAGGTGTGGACGCTCAGGACAGCGATTCTGAACACGGCTCTGGCTGGATCTGGACGGAGTGTTGCAAGACGCTCGCCACGCCGCGGGCGCGTCGCCCGGGGGGCGTCAGCGGACCGTGGGCGCGCGCCGCAACGGCGGGGGCGAGGTGCACGACCAGGTGAGCCCGCTTGCCGTCAGTGAGAAAGGGGGGGAAGACGCGGAGCGCGGGGAGAACGGGGAGAAAAACCAGGTCCGTCGGCCCCCACCGACGGGCCGGTGGCAAAAAGGGTGCGGCGGCGCTACGCCGCCTTCTTGTCAGCCTTTCGGCACTTGGTGCAGCGAAGCTCCTTGCTGGTGAGCTTCTTGTGGAATGTCTGCCCGCAGGTGATGCAGATCTCGCGGCCTTTATCTTTTCGTCCCATACTGTTGATTGTGGCGACATGGCGCACTCCTTGGCAAAACAGAGAAAGTGGCCAGAAAATGCCCACTGTGTGACGGTGGTGTGACAGGGGCCTGTGTAGGGTGGTCCCGTGAGAAGGCTCACGGGGTGGCTGTCAGGGCGCGTGGCCGCGGCGGTGGCTGGTCCGGCGACGTGGTTTGGCGCTGGTCTGACGGCGGCGGCCGGCTGTTTCCTGGGGTACACGCTGTTTCTGGCGCCGCCGGCGGTCGCCCGGGTGGAGCTGCCGCCGCGGCCCGGGCCGGTCGCCGCGCCGCCCGCCTGGGCTAGCCCCGCGCCGGCCGCGCGCGGGACGCCCGCGCCCCCGCCACTGGCCACGCCGTCGCCCCGGCCTCCACCGTCGCCGGCGCGTGCGGCACAGGCGCCACCACCGCCAGGGTCCGTCTGCCTGCCGCTGGAGGCCGATGCCCGGGTACGGGTCAACCTCAATACCGCCTCCGCCGCCGACCTCCAGGCGCTCCCGGGCATCGGCCCAGCGGCCGCCCAGCACATCGTCGACGCCCGCCAACAGGCACCGTTCACCACCGTCGACCAGCTCCACGAGCTGCACATCGTCAGCGCTCTCACCCTCGCCCGCATCCGCGACCTGGTGGCGCTCCAGTGAGAGTCAGAGTGAGCAGGGTCGTCTGAGGTTCCTTCCCTCCCCCCTCCCAACCCATGCTCGCCCTCGTGCTCGCCACCGCCGCCCTGCTCGGGCTGGTGCTGGGCGCCGCCCGGCCAGCGGCGGCCGGCCCGCTCGCGGCCGCCGCTGGCGTGGCGACCCTCGGCGTCGCGCTCGGCTGGCGCTCGCCGGCCGTGCGCCTCGGCGCCGGCTGCTGTCTCGCCTGCGCCCTGGCAGGTCTGCGGGTGGTGCTCTGGCCAGCCCCCGCGGCGGACGCGCTGGGCCCGCTGGTGGGCTCGGACGTCCTGCTCGAGGGCCAGGTGCAGGCCACGCCGACGCTCGGGCCACGGAGCGTCGTGTTCCGCCTGGCCGCCACCTCCGTCGCCGCGACCGCCGTCGCCGCCACCGCCTCGGATGCGGCGCCGCGACCGGTCGCTGTTCTGGTGCAGGTTGTCGCCTCCCCGGACGGGCTGGCGGGTGAGCTCGAGGCCGGGGACCGCGTCGCGGCCACGGGGCGCCTCACGCTGCCCCTGCCCACGGCCGCCGCTCCGGCGCGGGCGGATGGCCTGCGGCGCCAGGGGGTGTTCTCGCAGCTCCTGTTCCCGAGTCTTCGTCGGGAGGCGACCGGACCGCCCGATGCGCCGCCCCTGACGCCGCTGGCTTCGCTGGCCGCGCTCCGGGCCGCGGCCGCCCAGCGGCTCCGCGACCTGCTGCCGCAGCCGCAAGCGGCGCTCGCCTCGGGCCTCCTCCTGGGCGGCTCAGCGGGGATGAGCCCCCTGTTCCGCCAGGAGCTGCGCGCGTCGGGCTTGAGCCACCTGGTCGCCATAGACGGCTACAAGCAGGCGCTCGTCTCGGGCGCCGTCGCCGCCGTGGCCGTCCAGATCCTGGGCAGGCGGCGCAGCGTCCTGCCCATTCTGCTGGTGGTCGCCGGCTATACGCTGCTGGCCGGTGCCCCCGCGGCGGCCGTGCGTGCCGGGCTGATGGTCGGCGCCGCGGTGGTGGCGGGCGCTCTGGGGCGGGTGGCCGACCCGCTCACCAGCGTCGCCCTGGCGGCGGCGGCCATGGGGCTAGTCCAGCCGTGGCTGTTGGGCGACACCGGGTTCCAGCTGACGGTGGCCGCCACCCTCGGCGTGATCCTGATCTACCCCCGTGTGCGCCCTGTCACCGCCCGGCTGCCGCGCTTCGCCGGCGACCAGGTGGCGATCACCCTGGCGGTCACGCTGGCGACGCTGCCCGTCACCCTGGCGGTGTTCCACGAGACGTCGCTCGTCTCGCCCCTGGCGCACGTCGCTGCCGTCCCGCTCGTCGGACCCATCATGCTCGCGACGGCTCTACTCCTGGTGCTTCTGGTGCTGCCGGTACCGGGCCTGGCAGCACCAGTCTCCTGGCTCGTCTGGGGCCTGACCACCGCGCTCGCCGCGATCGTCCACGTGGCTGCCTCGGTGCCTAACGCCAGCGTCTTCACCGGACGGCTGCCGCCAGCCGGGTCGCTGGCGCTCGCCCTGCTGCTGGTCGCCTGGGGCTGCGCGGCGCTGCCCGAAGGCGCCTCACTCGGTGTACTGGCCGGCCGTTTGGGCGGACCGGGCGCCGGCCGAGCTCTGACCACGGCGCTGGTCGCGCCGGCGCTCCTGTTCGGAGCCGCGCTCGGGACGCGGCCAGACGGCCTGCTGCACGTGACCGGCCTGGGCACCGGTCGGGGTCGCGCCGTGCTGGTGCGCGGCCCTGACGGTGGGACGGTGCTCGTCTCCGATGCCGCCGTCGACCCAGCCGGGCTGGCGGCGCTCGTCGGCGAACAGCTGGACGTGTGGGAGAGATCGCTGAGCGCGGTGGTGGTCGTCGCGCCCGACGACGAGCCGCTGCTCGCCGAGACGGTGCGCCGCTACCCCGCGGCGGTGCGGCTGGTGGGCGTCGAGGACGCCCGCCTGGACCTGGGCGACGGGGCCGTGCTGGACGTCTTCGCCGACGCCGGACCCGGTGTGTCGGTCTCGTACGGGGCGGTGTGGCTACCGGTCGCCGGTCGGCCGCCGCCGCCGACAACAGAGGACAGCAACGGGGCCACCGCAGCCGTGCCGCGCCCGCGCGAGGCGGCGGCCGAGCTGCTCTCGGACGGCACAAGCATCTGGCCCGCGGACGGCGGCGCTAGCCGCTGATCGTTGTCCCCCGCCCCCGACCGGTGAAAAGCAGATCGAACGTAGCAGATAGCGACCAGCAGTTGGCTCCCAGCCGGTGACTCATAGCTGGCGGCTGACGGCTGATACCTGACGGCTGACGGCTCGTTCGCCTACGTCAGCCCCGACCACTTCTGGATCCAGACCAGGATGATCAGGTTCAGCATGATCACCACGAACATGATGACCAGCTCCATGCCTTCCGAGACAATCACGCCCCGTTCTCCTCCTTCTTCGCCTCGTCCTCGCGCCGGTCCTCCGCCGTGAGCGGTCAGCGCGTCGTGGTCGGCGCGGCTGGCGACTCCAGCGGCGTCGCCATCTTCGAGCTGCCGTCGAAGAAGGCGCCCTCCTGCATGATCAGCGCGCCCGCGTGGATCTCGCCCGTGACCTTGCCGGTCGGCCGGATCTCAACCCGCCCGTCGCAATGGATCTGGCCATCCACGCGACCGGCCACCGTCACCTGGGACCCCGAGAGGCGCGCGGTCACACGCGCCTTCTCCTCGATATAGATGGTCCCCTTGCTCTGGAGCTCGCCCTGGACCGTGCCCAGCACGCGCATCGACCCCTCGCAGGTTAGCGTGCCCTCGAAGGTCGTGCGCTCGCCGATGAGGCTCTCCACCTCCGAGGAGTCGTTGCCCAGGCCACGCCCCGTGCGCGACTGCAAGCTCACGTTCACGTCCACTCCTGGGGGCCGGGTGCCCTGGGCCGTCGCCGCCGCCGGCGGGGCGGGCGGCGCGGGCGCGGCCTCCGGCTCCTGCGTGTCAGTCTCGTCGCGGTCTTTCGCAAGCGCACCGCGGAAGCGCGTCCACTCCTGCTCTTCGGACTTCTTGAACACGGGCTTCTCCTCTGGGCGGCTGTGCCAGGAATGCGCAGCTGGGCGGCGCTGTGGCGTCTCTCGGTCCACCTGACGACGCCCGGCTTCCTGCTTGCAGTATAGGCGCCCGTTACTCTCCATAGGGCCGGCACCCGCCTTCGCGCCCGCGGCCACGATGCGCGTGGCACACAGGTTGCGTCTCCCGCCCGACCGAGGCCAAAATGGTGCGGCGCCCACCCGAACCCTTCACACTGGGAAGAGACACGTGCCGATGAGGCTCTCGTGACGTCAACTGCCCACGGCGATAGCGGCCCGCCCGCGCTGTCCCGCCGTGACTTCATCAAACGCTCCGGCGGCGCCGGCGCCGCCATTGGTACCCTGGCAGCGCTCGGGGTCAGCCTGGCGCCATTCGAGGCCCAGGCTCGGACGCTGCGCATCCAGAACGCCCGCGCCGTCCCGACCGTCTGCCCCTACTGCGCCGTCGGCTGCGGCATGATCGCCCACACGGTGAATGGCCAGATCGTCAACATCGAGGGCAACCCTGACTCGCCGGTCAATGAGGGCAACCTGTGCCCCAAGGGGGCCGCCTCGTACCAGCTGGCCGTGAACGAGCACCGCTGGACCACCGTGAAGCACCGCGCGCCCGGCTCGGATCACTGGGAGGACATGTCGCTCGACGACGCGATGGAGCGCATCGCCCAGCTCATCAAGAAGACGCGCGACGAGACGTTCCAGGAGCGTGACGACAACGGCAAGACGCTCAACCGTACGCTGCAGATCTTCTCGCTCGGCGGGGCGACCATCGACAACGAATGGAACTACATCCACTCGAAGCTCATGCGCGGCCTGGGGGTCGTCGCCATCGAGAACCAGGCCCGCATATGACACAGCTCCAGTGTCCCCGGTCTGGGGATAACCTTCGGTCGCGGAGCCGCCACCACCTTCTCGCGTGACGTGGCCAATTCGGACGTCATCACCATCATGGGCTCCGACATGGCCGAGTGTCATCCGGTGGCCTTCCGCTGGGTGATGAAGGCCAAGGAGCAGGGCGCCAAAGTTATCCACGTCGATCCGCGCTTCACCCGGACGTCGGCCGTGGCCGACATCTACGCCCCGATCCGGGCCGGCTCCGACGTCGTCTTCCTGGGCGGGCTCATCAACTGGGTCATCACCAACGAGAAGTACTTCACGGACTACGTCGTCAACTACACCAACGCCGCCACCATCGTGACTGACCAGTTCCGCGACACCGAGGACCTTGACGGCCTCTTCTCGGGCTTCGACGGCCAGAAGCGGGCCTACGACATCAGCTCCTGGCAGTACGACCGCACCTTTACTCCCGGCAACGAGGCCGGCCGCGCCGCCGACACGCAGCAGAGCGGCGAGCTCCAACAGCCCGCCTCGTACGGCTTCGACGCGGCCATGCAGGCCGACACCTCGCAGAGCTTCGACCCCCTGGTCAGGGCCCTGGTGCAGCCGCGCGAGCGCAACGACACCACCCTCCAGGACCCGCACTGCGTGTTCCAGATCGTCAAGCGCCACTTCGCTCGCTACACGCCGGAGGTCGTCGAGCGCGCCACCGGCTGCCCGCGGGACGTCTTCCTCCAGGTGGCCCAGACGATGGCCGACAACTCGGGGCCGGACCGCACCGGCGCCATGGCGTACGCCGTCGCCTGGACGCAGCACACCACAGGCGTTCAGATGATCCGCGCCGCCGGCATCCTCCAGTCGCTGCTGGGCAACATCGGCCGCCCCGGCGGCGGCATCCTCGCCCTCCGCGGCCACGCTACCATCCAGGGCAGCACCGACAACCCCACCCTCTACCACTCCATCACCGGCTACATGGCCCACCCGTCCAGCCTCAAGCGCCACGAGACGCTCAAGGAGTACCTGGCCACCGAGACGGCGCCGACCTCCTACTACGCCAACCAGCCGCGGTTCATGGTCTCCTACTTGAAGGCCCTGTGGGGCGATCGCGCTACCCGGGAGAACGACTTCGGCTACGGCTGGCATCCGCGCATCTCCGGCGACCACTCCCACATTCCGGTCATGGTGAACATGGCCGACGGCAAGGTGCGCGGCATGCTGGCCATCGGCCAGAACCCGGCAGTGGGCGGCCAGAACGCCGGCCTGCAACGGAAGGCCCTGGCGAACCTCGAGTGGCTTGTCGTGCGCGACTACTTCGAGACCGAGACGGCGGCCTTCTGGTACAACTCGCCCGAGGTCAAGAACGGCCAGCTGAAGACGGCCGACATCAACACCGAGGTGTTCTTCCTGCCGGCGGCGCACAGCGCCGAGACCGATGGCAGCTTCACCAACACCCACCGCCTCGTCCAGTGGCACGACAAGGCGGCCGACCCGCCGAACGACGCCCGCTCCGACCTGTGGTTCACCTATCGCCTCGGCAAGCGCCTCAAGGAGCTGTACCAGGGCAGCGCCCTGCCGCGCGACCAGGGCTTCCTGGCGCTCACCTGGAGCTACGATCCCGAGCCGGACGAGACTCTCCCCTGGCGCATCAAGGACGAGCCCAGCAGCCTCAAGATCCTGAAGGAGATCAACGGCTACACCGTCGCCGACCAGAAGCCGCTCGCCGGCTTCGGCGCCTGCAAGGATGACGGCTCGACGGCGTGCGGCAACTGGATCTACTCCGGCGTGTACCCCGCGGACGGCGTCAACAAGGCCGCCAGCCGCCAGCCAGACAGCTACGTCAGTCTCGGCTGGGGCTTCAACTGGCCGGCCAATCGCCACATCCTCTACAATCGCGCCTCCGCCCGGCCCGACGGCCAGCCCTGGAGCGAGCGCAAGCGCTACGTCTGGTGGGACGCCGGCCAGAAGAAGTGGGTCGGCTACGACGTCCCGGACTTCGTCCTGGACAAAGCGCCCGATGCGCCGGCCGACGACAACGGCATCGGCCTCGCCTGGCAGTCGGGCAAGGACCCGTTCATCATGCACGCCGACGGCAAGGCCTGGCTGTACGCGCCGACCGGGCTGGTCGACGGGCCCCTGCCCACCCACTACGAGCCCGTCGAGTCCCCCGTTGCCAACCTGCTGTACCCGAGGCAGCAGAATAGTCCCGTCTACAAGTCCTTCGACCGACCGGACAACCAGGTCGCGGCCCTGGGGGACCCACGCTACCCGTATGCGCTGACGACCTACCGTTTGACCGAGCACTACCTGAGCGGGACCATGAGCCGTTGGCTGCCGTGGCTGTCCGAGCTCCAGCCGGAGCTGTTCATCGAGATCAGCCCCGAGCTGGCCAAGGAGAAGGGCATCGCCAACCTGGACGTCGTCACCGTGTCTACGCCCCGCGCCAGCATCAACGCGCGGGCGCTCGTGACCGGCCGCCTGCGGCCTTTCAGCATCGACGACGGCCAGGGCACCATGCGCACCGTCCACCAGGTGGGGATGCCGTGGCATTGGGGCTACCAGGGGGTCTCCAAAGGCGCCATCGTGAATTCGCTCACGTCGCTGGTGATGGACCCCAACGTCTCCATGCACGAGGGCAAGGCGTTCCTGTGCAACGTCGAGCGAGCGCCGGCCCAGGGAGCGCCATGACCCTCTTCAGCCTGCCCGTCCTGCAGCCTGCGCCGCCGCCCCAGCCCGCCGAGCCAGGCCCATCGCCGCAGCCCACTCAGGTCCTGCCGGCGCAGCCGCAGGTCGGCAATGCCCCGGTCCCGGGCCAGCCGGTCCAGACGACGGGGCTCGGCACCCCCGCCAGCCCGGTCACCTTCAACCGCGGCCAGCCGGTGGGCTTCTTCACGGACACCACCGTCTGTATTGGCTGCAAGGCGTGCGAGGTGGCGTGCAAAGAGTGGAACCAGCTGCCTGCCGAGCTCGACCCCGAGCACTTCCGCCTGTCAGGCAACTCCTACGACAACACAATGGCCCTGTCGGGCACCACCTTCCGCCACGTGAAGTTCGTCGAAGACTTCAACCTGGCGGACCCGAACCGCGTTGGTGGTCGCTGGCTGATGATGTCCGACGTCTGCAAGCACTGCGTGCAGGCCGGCTGCCTCGAGGTGTGCCCGACTGGCGCCATCGTCCGCACCGAGTTCGACACCGTCTTCATCCAGGAGGACGTCTGCAACGGCTGCCGCTACTGCGTGGCCGGCTGCCCTTTCGGCGTCATCGAGATGAACGACCGCAACGTCGCCGGCAAGTGCACCTTCTGCTACGACCGTCTCCAGGCCGGCCTCACTCCCGCGTGCGCCCAGGCGTGCCCCACTGCCAGCATCCAGTTCGGTCCCATCGAGCAGCTCCACCAGCGAGCCGACGCCCGCCTGGCCTCGCTCCGCCAGGCCGGCCGCACCCAGGCGCGACTGTACGGCCGCGACGACGAGTTTCTCGGCGGGCTCAACGCCTTCTACCTGCTGGAGGACACGCCAACCACGTACGGGCTGCCCGAATCACCCAAGGTGCCCAGCCGCAGCGTCATTCCGAGCGGCGGTCTGAGTATCGGGGCAGCCATCCTCGCGGCGCTGGCGGGCATGCTGGCGTTCCGCAAACGCCGCATGGGGCCGGGCGAGCCAGCGAGCGCCGCCGCGCGGACCGAGGCAACCCCAGATGCCACCTGAGTTCAACCCTTCATTCCACTCGCCGGGCTGGGGCTGGGCGATCGTGTGGTACTTCTTCTTCGGCGGCATCACCGGCGGCATGTACTTCTGCGCCGCCTGGCTGGACCTGTTCGGCGACGACCGCGACCGCGGCGCCGTCCGGCTCGGCCACCTGCTCGCCTTCCCGCTGCTGCTCGTGTGCGCGGTCTTCCTGATCGCCGACCTCGGCCAGCCGCTGCGCTTCTGGCACATGATCTTCCAGAGCGAGCGCTTTCCCCTGCCCATCTTGAAGCCGTACTCGCCCATGTCTCTCGGGTCAGTGGTCCTGTCGGTCTTCGGCCTGTTCGCGCTCCTCTCGTTCGCGGACGCGGTCCTGTTTCGCCGCCAGCCCTGGCTGCACGCGGACCGCAACCCGCTGGGCAAGGTCGTCTCGGCGCTTGGCGGCCTGGCCGGGCTATCCCTGGCCGGCTACACGGGGGTGCTCCTCAACGTGAGCAACGTGCCGGTGTGGGAGACGAACCCGTGGGTTGGCGCGCTTTTCCTCTTCTCCGGCCTGTCCGCGGGCACCGCCCTGCTGGTCCTGCTCACCAGGCGGCAGGCCCATGCCACCGCCGACAAGCTGGAAGAGGCCGACACCTACTTCATGGCATTCGAGCTGGTCACACTGGTGATCTTCCTGGCGACGCTCGGCGCTGTCGGCACACGCTTCGTCTTCGCCAGGCCGGCCGTGCTGACGCTGTTCCTGGTGGTGCTCGTCGTCGGTCTGCTGGTCCCACTGGCGCTCCACGTCCTGCCCGCGCTGCGGCGGCATGCCGTCGGGCGCTCGGCCATTCTGACGTCGACGTGCGTCCTGGTTGGCGGGTTCGTCCTGCGCTGGGCGCTGCTGGCTGGCCCCGAAGGGGTGGGGCTGTAAAAGGTGGCAACACGGTCGCGGCGGTGTTGGGCTCGCGGGCTGGCGCTGGCAGCCGTACTGGCCGCCATGGCCCTGGCCGGCTGCTCGCCGGAAGCTGGGCGCAGCCGCAACGGCGGCCCCGGCGCCGACGTTGGCAACCATTCGCGCAACCTGCCCGAGCCCTCCACCGCGCCATCGCCGATCCCCGACTAGCTCGCACTATTCATGGACCAGCAAACGCCGCTCATGGTGAGCTTGTCAAGACCCGCTCCTGGTGAGCCTATCGAACCACAAGCTCAGGATGAGCGGGCGTGAATGACCCGGGCTAGTCCCTTGCCAGCCCATCTACCCCTGCTCGATCGTCGGCTCGACGCGCTGCGCTCCGCCCGGCCCGAGCTGGCCCGGGCCATCGCCCTCCAGGAAGCGCTGATCCGCGGGGTCCTCAGTGTCGACCGCCAGCCCGTCGTTCAGCCATTCCCGCTCCCGCGCCAGCGCCTGCAAGAAAAGGTTCACGATGGCGTGCCGCTGCTCCACGACGAGCCGGCGTTCGTCGACCTCCACTTCGCTGCCGACCTCTTCTCGCGGCTGCTCAACGGGCTCGTCGAGGGAGCGGACCCGGACACAGCGGACCGGGTCGGTCCCCTGGTCGCGGCCGCCACCGAGGGGCGGCTCGACCCGAACACCCTGTTCACCGAAGCCTTCGTCCAGCACCACGACCACCTGGCCGAGATGGCGCGCGGCGCCGGGATCGACGACGCTCTCCTGCTTGCGCTGGCGGCGCTCGCGGTCGGGCCGCTGCTGCGGGCCTACGCCGCGCGGCTGGACCCGCTGCTGAGCCAGCTCCAGGACCCCGCCCCTGACTGGGCCGAGTGGAGCCGAGGCTACTGCCCGCTGTGCGGCGCCTGGCCACTCCTGGGCGAGCTGCGCGGCGTGGAGCTGCGCCTGTACCTGCGCTGCGCCGGCTGCGGCTACGGCTGGCGCGGCCGACGTATGGCCTGCCCCTACTGCGGCACCGACGACTTCCACCAGCTAGGCAGTTTGCGCTTCGAGGGCGAGCAGCGCTTCACGGTGCAGGTCTGCCAGCGCTGCCACGGCTACCTCAAGGTCGGCAACGCCTTCGACCCGCCGCCGGCCGAGCTGCTGCCCTTGGACGACCTCGTGTCCGCCCATCTGGACGTGGCGGCCATCGACCGCGGCTACGCCCGCCCGTCCGGCACGGGCTTCCGCCTGGAGCTGGCCGTGCCCGAGAGCGCCTGGGCCGAGGAGCTGGAGTGATGGCCGCCCCCTCGCCCGGACCTACGGCCGCGCCGGACGCGACGCTGGAGCCAGAGCCAGTAGTCCCGCGCAGCTACGTGCGCTTCAGCGGCGACCGCGCGGAGTCGGTCGACGCCGGGGTCATCGGCGAGATCCGCTTCACGATCGTCGTCGACGGCACCGAGCTGGTCACTCTCATGTGCTCGCCGTGGCAGCTGCGGCCGCTCGTCGTCGGCTTCCTGTACTTAGAGGGGCTGATCGACGACCCGGATGAGATCGAGCTGTTGCGCGTGTGCGTGGAGGACCGGGTGGCTGAGGTCCGCCTGACGCACGGCTTTCCCGCCGTCCCGCCGAGGAAGATCCTGACGTCGGGCTGTACCGGCGGGGTCAGCTTCGGCAAGTACCTCTCCGACATCGAGCGCTTCCGCCTGGCCGACGAGACCACCGCCGTGGCTCCGCGCCAGATGTACGAGCTGCTGCGCGCGCTCTACGACAGCGCCAGCCTCTACCGGCGCTCGGGCGGCGTCCACACAGCCATCTTCGCCGAGCGGGGTCGGACGACGCCCCGCTTCGTGGCCGAGGACATCGGCCGGCACAACACCCTTGACAAGCTGCAAGGCATGGCTCTGCTGGAGGGGGTTGCCACCAGGGGCGGGTCGCTCCTGGCGTCTGGCCGCATCTCGAGCGAGATGCTGTTGAAGGCGGCCATCATGGGGGTTCCCGTGGTGGGCTCGCGGACGAGCCCCACCAACCTGGCGCTCGCCGTGGCCGAGCGGCTCAACATCACTGTCTGCGGCTACCTGCGGCAGAGCAGCATGAACGTGTACACCCATCCCTGGCGTGTCGTGCCCCGCGGCCAAACCTGGACTATCGATGGACCAGCACAAGGCCGCTGATGGTGAGCCTGTCCGTCCGCTGCTGGGGAGCCTGTCCGTCCGCTCATGGGGAGCCTGTCGAACCACGAACCACAAGCTCAGGATGTGCGGGCGTGATAATCCGGGGTAAGTAGGTGTAGGTAAGTTCTCGTCAAGCTAGGGCTATCCTCCTGGAGAGGAGGCGGCGGTGGCACTCAGTTGGGTGGAGGTGGTTCGGGTCGCCGGGGAGCAGCGCAGCGCGGTCGAGGCACGCCTGCGTCGACGGGATCTGGCGCCGCGCGACCGGGAGCGCTTGGCGATGGTCAAGGCCGTGGCGCTCGGTCAGGGTATCACGCTGATCGCCTCGTGGCCGGCTTGCGGCGGCACGAGCGGGATGATAGATTTGTGCAACCGGCTTACCGCAACCGGTTGCACGGAGATCTCGTTCACTGTGGCGCAGCCATTCCGTCTCGACAAGCTCACCTGGCCCGGGGTGCGCATCACCGCCGAGCGGCACTCGGTCATGCTCCTCCGCCGGCGCCATGGAGCAGGATGGCTTGCACCTACCCGTCAGTATCGACAACGTCCTGCAGCTCGCGCGCAACTTCTGGCGGCTCGCATGCAGCCAGCGCGAGTCGTTTCACACGCCCTGGCGGACTCCTGATTAGATCAGCGATGTGGACCGGACCGGTGCGCAGACCAGCGACCATGCGGGACATCGCTCAGGCGGCGGGCGTGTCCAAGGCCACGGTGTCGCGCGTGCTGAGCCGCGGCTCCAGCCCGGTGCCGATCAGCCCAGCGACGCAGGACCGGGTACGCCAGGCGGCGGCCGTACTGGACTACCAGCCGCACGCGGCTGCGCGCGCCCTCGGTCTGCAGCGCACCGAACAGGTGGCGGTCGTCATCCCGGCGGCGGCCGGTGCCAACCACGCATACCACCGTTTCTCGCACCTGAAGATCTCGGAGGTGCTGAGCGGCATCGATCGCGTGACCACGGCGCGTGGCTACAACGTCATTTTGCAGATCACCACGGGCGACCCCTTTGCTGATCCGCGTCATGCGCGGGTCTGGAAGAACCGCTCAGTGGATGGCGTCATCTGGTTCGCGCAACCGCTCGACCAGAAGTTAGAGAGCCTGCCGTGTCCGGTCGTCGCCATCAACGCGGCGCCGGTCGACTCCCTGCCCGTCAGCACTGTCAACGCCGACAACTATGCTGGCAGCCGCTTCGCGCTGCTGCATCTGCAACGGCTCGGCCACGTGCAGGTGGCGCACATCGCCGGCCCGCCTAGCACCTGGAACGCCGCCGAGCGGCTGCGCGCCTACCTTGACGTGGCCCGGGAAGCCGGCCTCGAACCAGTCATCGAACAGGCCGACTCCTTTGAAGCGAGCGGCGCGGCGGCGATCAAGCGACTGCTGCGGCGGCAAACACCCCCGACGGCGGTCTTTGCGAGCGGCGACCTGGTGGCGATTGGCGCGCTCGGTGAGCTGCGCGCGCAGGGCGTGCGGGTACCTGAAGACGTCGCGGTCATCGGCTCTGACGGTGTGGAGTTCGGTCGGTACACGACGCCAGTCCTGAGCACTGTCGGGATGCTGATGTTTGAAACGGCGCGGCGTGCTGCCGAGCTCCTGTTGGACACCGTAGAGGGCGCGCTGAGCGGCGTGCATCACGTCACCACACCGAGCGAGTTCTCCATCGGGCAATCGTGCGGCTATCGGCTCGACCATCCCGAGGCGCCCCTTGACCTCCGCCTCGACGGCAATCAGCGGCCCCTGGAGTACGGCGGGGTTCAGGCACCGTGAATGAGCTCGGGGGTCGCACAGCGCTGATAACGGGCGCCGCGCACGGGATCGGCAAAACGACAGCGGCGCGCTTCCTTCGAGTGGGGGCAAACGTGGCTGTCGCCGATATCAACGGCGACGGAGCCGAGCAGGCGGCGCTGTACCTGGGTGAGCGAGCGGTCGGCTACCAGCTCGACATCACCGATGACCTGGCCGTCGAGGGGACGGTCGCACGCGTTGCCGGGCACTTCGGCTCGCTTGACATCCTGATAAACAACGCGGCTATCACCGGTAACCCAGGTCATCCCCGGGCAGATCGCGTGCTGGACATCGCGGTGCCCGACTGGCGACGTATGATCGACGTCAACCTGACGGGCGCGTTCATCTGCGCCAAGTACGCGGGGCTGGAGATGGTGCGGCGCGGTCGCGGCGGCACGATCGTGAACGTCGCCTCCATCCAGGGCGTTCTTGCCACGCGTGGGTTGGCCGACTACGCAACAGCCAAGGCGGGGATCATCATGCTGACGCGCGCCCTGGCGGGCGAGCTCAGCGATTTCGGCATTCGGGTCAACGCGGTGGCGCCGGGCCCGATCGACGTCCAACGCCTTGACCCAGGCCGACCGCCCTCGGCCACGGACGCGACCCTGCTGAAAAGGGTGGGGTTACCCGAGGAGGTGGCCGAGGCAGTCTTCTTTCTGACCTCGGACCTCGGCAGTTTTATCGATGGTGAAGTGCTGATGGTCGATGGGGGCGCGGGCGTGTGCTTCCGTGAGCCGCCCCAGTTTGGCACACGCCCACTGAACGAACAGGGAGACTTGCATGTCTGAAGTCATTACTCGCTGATCGCTGCTCCTCGGCACGGGAGGCACTCTGGGCGCCGTCATTGGCGCGAGTCTGCTCGCGGCGTGCGGGAGCACGGCCCCGACGACGCCCGCGTCACCAACCAGCGGCGCCGGCAGCACCGCTGCACCGGCAGCCGCGCCTGCATCACAGGCCAGCCCCGCGGCAGTCGCCAAGACCGGTTCGGCGGGTGTGACGCTGACCTATCTCAACGCCTCCTCCGGGCAGGAGCAGACGCTCATCAAGCTCAACCAGCTGTACGAACAGCAGACCGGGGTACACATAGAGCTCACGACGCAGGCGCTCGATTACCCGCAGAAGCTGCTCGCCGCGGCACAGGCGAACCAGATGCCGGACCTCTACTATCCGATGCAGACGGGCAGCCTGGACGATAACGCACCCCTGGTGAAGGCCGGCTGGCCATTGAATCTCCAGCCGGAGATGGACAAGGGCTGGAAGAGCAGCTTTCAGCCGGAGCTGCTGGCGTATACGACGTACGTGGACGGCAATCCGCAGGGTGTCACGCCGGGGATCTACTCGATCCCGTTCGACGGCAACAACTGGCAGATCTTGCAGAACCCCGACCTCTGGACGAAGGCCGGTGTCGACCTGTCCAGCCCGCCGAAGACCTGGGATGAATTCATCAACGACGCCAAGGCGCTCAAGAAGGCGACACCCCAGGCGTTCGCGATGAATCTTGCGCAGGGTTACGGGACCACGGCGTTCCTGCAGACATTCGCCACGAACTTCATGAGCGTCGACGACCTGATCGCCTACGACGAAGGCAAGAAGCCGTGGACGGACGCCGTCTGGAAGCAGATTCTTGGTCTGTACGAGCAGATTCGCGATGCGAACATTCTCGCCGCTGGGTCCGTGTCGTGGGAGATGCCGGAGTTGGAGAAGGGCTTCTTCTCACAGCAAACGTTGGCTTCGTATTTCGGCTTCGCGATCAGCGTTCCGGTCGGTAATCGTCTCGCGCCGGACTTCAAGACGTACAAAGCGATCCTGCCGCCCCCGATCACAGCCGGCAAGGACGTGAGGGTTTATGGCGGGATGGGCAAGAGCGTGGCGATCAACGCCAAAGGCAGCCACGTCGACGAGGCGCTGAAGTACCTGCACTGGTTCATGGACAAGGACCAGCAGGTCAAGTACGCTCAGCTACTGCCGACGATTCCGGCCAATCCGGCCGCTCAGGATCCCACGTTGCTCGACCCCCGTACCGTACCCTTCGCCGCGGCCATGAACAAGCTCCTGCCGCCGCGCGCCGCGTTGCGAGCGCCAGTTGAAGAAGCCGCCAACAAGGGCGCGCAGCAGATCATCAACAAAGAAGCAAGCGTGGACCAGGTCCTGAGTGCGATGCAGAAGGCCCAGTCGAGCGCTAGCTAGCGCGACGGGTTGACGTGCGATGGTGGCAGGCCCGGCGCCGGCGGTGAGTCGAGTGTCGCCGCCGATTGCTTCGGCAGCGGTGCGCTCACGCCGCCGGCAGTCGTGGGCAGGCTACGTCTTCGTCGGGCCCGCCATTCTGCTGCTGCTCGTATTCAACGTGTACCCACTTGTTCAGGGGGTCGTGCTCAGCCTGCAGCAGTGGGACGGTGTGAACCCGAGTCCAGCGTACGTCGGGCTGGCAAACTACGCGCGCGTCCTTGGCGACGACGTGTTCCGCGTGTCGCTGCTGAATGCCCTCGGCTTCGGCCTTGTCGGCCTCCTCGGCGGCGGCACGCTCGGCCTGGCGATGGCGCTCGCGGTCAACGCGCGGCCGCGTGGCGCGCAGGCGTACCGGGCGATCTACTTCCTGCCCTGGATTCTGTCAGTGGTCGTCATCGGGTTCCTGTGGGTCTGGCTGCTCGATCCAGCCGTTGGGCCGCTGGACAAGGCTCTGTATGCCTTCAACCTCGGCGATTGGGCCCACGCCTGGCTGGCAGAGCCCGAGACCGCCTTCCCCACCATTGCCGGCATCTACGTCTGGGCGCACTGGGGGCTGGGGTTTCTGCTATTTCTGTCGGGCCTGCAGAACGTTCCAACCGATGTTCTGGAGAGTGCCGCCATCGACGGCGCCGGAGCCTGGGCACGCTTCCGTTACGTGATCTGGCCGCTCCTGCTACCCATCAGCGTCGTCGTCTCAGTGCTGACGCTGCTGCTGGCGCTTCAAATCTTTGGGACCATTCTCGTCACGACCAACGGCGGGCCCGGCTTTCACACCGAAGTGCCAACCTTGCGTATCTTCAAGGAATCATTCCAGTTCTTCCGCTTCGGTGTCGCCGCCGCGATGTCGGTCGTGTTCGGGCTGATTCTCATCTTTGTCTCACTTGGCCAGCTGGGGCTGTCGCGGCGCTTTAACCAGGAGTGACGATGCTCAACCGCGTCCTTCTGTACGTGTTGCTGCTGTTGGTAGCGGCGCTGTGCCTGGCGCCGATCGGACTGCTGCTGTCCGGATCGCTGCAGAGCGCGCCGGACCTGTATCGGGGCGCTAGCATCGTGCCGACCCTGCTCCACGGCGAGAACTACCAGCATGTCTGGTTCGAGTCGAAATTTTACACCTATTTCGTGAACAGCATCGTGTATGCGCTGATCGTCGTGCCGGCCACACTGATTGCCGCCAGTATGGCGGCGTTTGGCTTCGCGCGGCTGGAGTTCGCTGGAAAGCAGGTGCTTCTGCTACTGGTCCTGACTGTCTTGATTGTGCCTGCGTCGGCGTCGTTCATTCCGCTGTACTCAGTGCTCGTCAATCTGCACCTGGTAAACACGCGTATTGGCTACGTGGTGCCGCTGATCTCGGGCGGGCTGCCGATCGGTATCTTCATTCTGCAGCGCTTCTTTGCCGCGATTCCGCGTGATCTAGAAGAAGCCGCGGTGATTGACGGCGCCTCGCTGCCGACGATCTTCCTGTACGTGATGGTGCCATTGGTCGGACCGGGCCTGGCGGCGGTCGCGATACTGACGCTTGTTTCGACGTGGAACGAATTCCTGCTGGCTCTCGTCGTGTTTCGAGACCAGGCATTGATGCCGGTACAGCAGGGGCTCGTCCAGTTCAACTCGACGGAGCGTCCCGAGCAGCAGCTCATGCTGGCGGCGGCGGCGATCGCGATTCTGCCGGTGCTGCTGGCGTACATGGTTGCGCAGCGGGCCATCATCGCGGGCGTCATGGCGGGAGCGGTCCGTGGCTGAGCCCCGCTCGTGAGCGCACGGCCGCTGCTGGTCCAGCCCGGGCGCCTGCTTGACGGGACTGGTGCGCCGAGCCGCGCAGATGCCGCGCTCCTGGTGTGCGATGGGCGCATCGCGGCTGTGGGCCCGGTGGCCCAGGTCAGGCAGCACCCGGATGCCGCCGACGCGCGGGTAGTGGATGCTGCCCACCAGACCGTGCTGCCGGGCCTGGTAGACGGACATGTCCACGCGGCGTGGGGTAAGGACAGGGACGCCGGGTGGGCCTCAGCCCGGGCTGATCGGGACCTGCTGCTGCTGTGGACCGCGACCGGTACGCAGGCGGCGTTGCGTGCCGGGGTCACCACGCTGCGCGACTGTGGGGCTCCGGGAGACGTCACCCTCAAAGTGAAGCGCTCGCTGGCTGATGGGGTACTGGCCGGGCCCCGCTTCCTGGTATGCGGGCCGAGCATCACCACGACGTCGGGGCACGGCGAGTACATAGGCGTTACTGCCGATTCGGCGGACGAGCTGCGGCGCACCGTGCGCGAGCTGTGCCGCCAGGGCGCGGACTTCATCAAGATCATGGCCACGGGTGGTACCAGCGACCCGGCCGATACCAACCGCCGCCGCGCGCAGTACAGCCAGGCCGAGCTGGAAGCGGGCATCGCGGATGCCCATCGCCTGGGGCGGCTGGTAGTGACCCATGTGAATGCTACCGAGGGCATCCGCAACGCGGTGGCCGCCGGGGCGGACGCGCTGGCGCACTGCAACTGGCTTGGTGAAGCGGAGGGAACCATTGACTACGACCCAGCGGTGGCCGACGAGATCGTGCGCCGGCGCCTGTTCATTGACCTGAACGTGGAGGGCGCAACACGTCCCTTGCAGACGGGGGATGGGCGTTTGCAGGATTGGAGCATGCCGGCCGCGCCCCAGAACCGCTGGGACATCTTAGGCGACTTGCGCCGCCGCGGGGCGCCCATTTTCTTGAGCAGCGATGGCGACGGTCCCGCACTCGGCAAGTTCCCCGGGCAGCTCGTGGAGGCGCAGCGCCTGCTGGGCCTGTCCGCGGAGGAGCTCATCTGGCGGGTGACCGGAGTGGCCGCGGCCGGTATCGGACGTGGCGACCAGATCGGTACGCTGGAAACGGGCAAGCAAGCGGACTTCGTCGTCCTGGACGGTGACCTGGCCACCGAGCCCCGAGCGCTGCTCCGCGTCCACCAGGTGTACCTGGGCGGACGACTGGTTGTGCAGGATGGCTGGCTCGCCGCCGCGCCGGCCCTGGGCCCATCCCCGTGGGAGGACCCGGTCACTGCCGCGATGGGGGTACCACCGTGATCATCGATGCGCACGCCCACATCTGGTCCGCCGATACGCGCGCCTACCCGTTCGCGCCGCACGGCCTTCCGTTCATCGACCCGGCGCACTTCTCTGCCATCCCTGGGGGCAACGCCGCGCGCATCTACAGGCTGACGTTGGAGTTGTCAACTTAAGCTGCGTCCGCGACATTCTGGACCAACGCCTCCACAGCGATCCCCTTGGTCAGCCCCGTTTCACAGGCGCACGTCGCCCACGCCACCTCCCGCCAGAGGAGGGATCGTTCCTGGCGGACCTGTCGGTATTGGCTGGCCGAGAGCCGATGCTGTCGCGGACGGAAACAGTTCCCACTGCGCTGAACGACCCGGGCTCCGGCAAGCATCCGAACGAAAAGTGGCGCTGCGGCTCTGGACTGCAAACCATCCCTCACCGCGCCAAGCTGGAGCGCAGACAATACGGACTCCAGCGCCTCACTGCGCCAGACTTGCCGCACGTGTTCCCACCGGGCCGGACACCGCCGCCCGCCCACCGGCCGCCCCGTCGGACGCCCCAGGGGCGCCAAGGACTCCCGCCCTCGCGCCCCACGGCGCACGAATCTACCTGCGCCTACTTAGCCACAGAGCTTGACAATCGCCAGCTCGAGCGATGTTTCGGCTCCGGTCTCGCCGGTCTTGATCTGGCGATCCAGGTCCAGGAGCGTCTCGAGAGCGGCTTCGAGCTCGGCGCTGTCGAACCCGGCCACCTGCTGGAAGAGTTTGTCGAGCACCTTCGGGTTCGGGTTCAGACCGACAGCGGCGGGCTCGGTCCTGGCGCGCTCGTCGCGCGGCAGCAGCTGGAGCTCCTTGGCCAGCAGGAGGCGCCGGTACAGCGGCGCAATGTCGCGCCCGAGGAGCGCTTCCGGCGGCTCCCCCTGGGCGTACAACCGTCGCAGCGCGTCCAGGGCGCCGTCGCGCCGCCGCTCGGCGAGCGCGTCGAGCAGGGCCCAGATGGCGGTGTCGCGCCCAACGACCAGCTCCTGAACCTCGGCCCGCGTGACGCGCCCGCCAGCCACGTAGGCCGCCAGCTTCTGCAGCTCGTTGTCGAGGCGGCGCAGGTCGTCGCCGCCCAGCAGCGCCAGCTGGCGCACGGCCGACTCGTCAATGTCCACGCCCTGCGTCCGGGCGCGGGTCCGGATCCACCCCGCCACGTCCCAGACGCGCCGGAACTCCCGCACCAGGCCACGGCCGCGCGGGACGGCCTCGGCGACGTCCTTGGTCTGGACTCCCGCGCCTTCGACGAGCACCACCGAGGTCTCCTGGGGAATGGTTGGCAGGTAGGCGAGCAGCGCCTGGAGCTCGCCGCCGTCCCCCGTCCCCGTCTGCTCGGCCTTCGCTGGAGCGCGCCGGGCCCGGCCCGGCCGCCGCGGCCCGCCCTGCCCCTGGAGGCGGCCGAGCAGCCCATGGACGACCACCATGCGGCGGTCGGCGAGGAACGGCAGGGCGTCGGCGTTCTGCCGCAGCGCGGCCAGGGTGGCGTCCGGGCCGGTGAGCTCGGTCAGGTTGTGCTCGCCCGCTGGCAGGGCGCGCATCCGGTCCTTGAGGCCGCGGAGCGCCTCGTCGCGCGAGAACGTGTCCTCGCCGTGGAGGACGTACAGGTAGGCGCCCGAGGAGTTCACGAATCCGCAGTCCCTGGCCGCGCGCCGCGCTCAGGCCTCGCGGTAGCGGTTGGTGATGGGTAGGCGCCGGTCGCGGCCGAAGGCGCGGCCTGTGATCTTCACCCCGGGCGGCGCCTGGCGGCGCTTGTACTCGTTCCGGTCGACCAGGCCCACCACCCGGCGCACCAGCGCCTCCGCGAAGCCGAGCTGCACGATCTCTGCCACCGTCCGGTCCTCCTCGACGTACGCCTGGAGGATCGGGTCCAGGATCTCGTACGGCGGCAGCGAGTCCTGGTCGGTCTGGTCTGGCCGCAGCTCCGCGGACGGTGGCTTGACCAGGACGTTGAGCGGGATCACCGGGCGCGGGCCGAGGCTGTTCCGGTAGCGGCACAGGTCGTACACGAGCGTTTTGAGCACGTCCTTGATCACGGCGTAGCCACCCGCCATGTCGCCGTAGAGGGTGGCGTAGCCGGTGGCCATCTCGCTCTTGTTGCCGGTGGTGAGGACGAGGTTGCCGAACTTGTTCGAGATGGCCATCAGGATCTGGCCGCGGACGCGGGCCTGGAGGTTCTCCTCGGTGACGTCTGGCGCGCGGCCGGCGAACACGTCGGCCAGGGTGTCGAGCATCCCCTGGAACGCGGTCTCGATGGCGACGGTCTCGTACTGGATGCCCAGCGCTTCGGCCAAATCCTGCGCGTCGTCCCGGCTGTGCTGGCTCGAGTAGCGGGACGGCATGCTGACGCCCAGCACGTTCTCCGGGCCGATGGCGTCGGCGGCGACCGCGGCTACCAGGCTGGAGTCGATGCCGCCGGAGAGGCCGAGCACCACGCGCTTGAAGCCCGTCTTGCGGACGTAGTCGCGGGTGCCGAGCACGAGGGCGGCGTAAACCTCCTCGACGCGCGTCTGCTCGCGGCCGGCCGGCCGGGCCTGCAGCGGCGGACGGTCCGGCGCCACGGTGCGGGTGGCGACGATCTCGATGGGGGTGGCCGGCCGGTCGGCCTCGCGTCTCAGGTGCTCCTTGCGCCGCCGCGGGTCGTGCAGGCGCTCGCGGAACACGCCGGCGATGTCGAGGTCGACGATGACGAGGTCCTCGGCGAAGGCCTCGCCCTGGGCGAGCAGCTCGCCGGCGGGGTTGAAGACGAGGCTGGAGCCGTCGAAGACGAGCTCGTCCTGACCACCTACCAGATTGACATAAGCGATGATGGCCTGGTTGTCCGCGGCGCGGGTGGCGAGCATCTTCTTGCGGAACGCCGGCTTCTGGTCCGAGAACGGTGAGGCGTTGATGTTCACGATCAGCTCGGCCCCGGCCAGGCTCTGCGCGTTGGCCGGGCCGACCGCGTACCAGATGTCCTCGCAGATCGTCACGCCCAGGGTGATCTCGCCGACCCGGAACACCGGCGCCTGGAACCCCGGGCGGAAATACCTGTCCTCGTCGAAGACCCCGTAGGTCGGCAGGAACTGCTTGTGGTACACGCCGGCCAGGCGGCCGCACTGGAGGACGGCGGCGGCGTTGTAGATGTCGGCGGCGCGGTCCACGAAGCCGACCACCGCCGTGATGTCGCCGGTCTTCTGGGCGATCCCATGCAGAGCGTCGATGTTGTCGCGGATGAACCCGGGCTTGAGCAGCAGATCTTCGGGCGGGTACCCGGTCAACGCCAGCTCCGGAAAGGCCACCAGCTCAGCGCCCGCGGCCGCCGCCACCCGGATGGTCTCGACGATCGTGTCGGCGTTCCGCTGGATATCGCCGACAGTGGTGTTCACCTGGGCGAGGGCGAGGCGGAACGGCTGCGGCGCCGCTTCCCTGCCAGTCCACTCCGAGAGCTGGTCCACAGGGCCAGTATAGGCGGGACATCGCGGCTCGCCGTCGCGGCTGCTGCTACGGCTTTCGCCTAACGCGGCGGCCCCAGAATCGCCTCGACAGCGATCGGGACGTCGGGAAACGCCAGCGGGCTGGCAGACTCACCACGGTGGTAGGCGTGTCTGAACCCGTAGCCAGAGGCGCCTGGCTCGGTGTAGACCCACACCCTGTCACCGTTGATGTCGACGACCCAGTACTCGCCGACCCCGGCCCGCGCGTACTTTGGCCCCTTGATTTTCTGGTCGTCGTCCAGCGTGGTGTCCGACACCTCGATCACCAGCAGCGCTTCGGCGGCCAGCGGGTGCCGCGTCGCGTACTCGTCGATGGGAGAGCTCAGCACCACAAGATCCGGCCACGGCTCGCCGTCCCAGTCGATCTTCAAGGGCATGGACGTGCGGATGGCACGCTCCTGGCCGGCGATGCGTTGCCACAGCGCGTCCAGGCGCATGACCACCGCCGAATGCGGCGGGTTCATCGGCGGCATCTCGATCAGCTCCCCGTCGATGAGCTCGACACGCGTATCCGGCGGGATGACGCCGACAGCGGCCAGCCGCTCATACTGGTCGGTGCTCAGACGATAACGCCGGGGCGGGCCCGCCGGCCGATCCGACTGGACAATCATGCGCTGCTCACATCGTACGCCCTGTCTTCTGTCCACGCCCTGCCATGGGCCATCGTTCACTCGAACAGCCGACTGATCGACGTCTCATCAACGATGCTGCCGATCGCGGCGGCAAACAGTGGCGCGACCGACACCTGGCGGATGCGCGGCTCGGTGGCCGCCGGCGGTGGCAAAGGAACCGTGTCGGTGACGATGACGTCGACCAGCGGACTGGCCCGCAGCAGCGCCACGGCATCGCCCGTCAGCAGACCGTGGGTCACCACGGCCCGGACCGACCGGGCGCCGGCTGCGGACACCGCGTGCGCCATGTTGACCAGGGTGCCACCAGTAAAGATGATGTCGTCGACCAGGATCGCGTCGCGACCGCGCACATCGCCGAGCAGTGCCGTCACCTCGGATCGCTCGTCGCAGTTGGGGCGGACCTTGTCACCGATGGCGACGCCGGCCTCGACGCTCGCCAGACGCCGCACGAACTCCCGCGCCAGCGGGCCGCGGCCCGCGTCCGGCGCGACGATGACAGGGCGCTCCACCGCACCCGCGCGAGCCAAGTGCACGATCTCCGCAGCCAGAACCGGCAACGCGTACAGATTGTCGACGGGCACATGAAAAAAGCCCTGGATCTGGCCGGCGTGCAGATCCATCGTCAGCACACGCTGCGCGCCGGCGACCTCGAGCGCATCGGCGACGACCCGGGCGCGGATCGAGACGCGCGGCTCATCCTTCTTGTCCCCCTTGCCGTACGGGAAATACGGCAGCACCGCGGTCACGCTGCGGGCGCTGGCGCGCCGCGCCGCGTCGAGCAGGAACAGCAGCTCCATCAGGTGATCGTTCGGGTTGCCGTGGCCGGACTGGACCACGAAGACGTCGCGGCCGCGCACGTTCTCCTGGAGCTTGACTTCGATGGCGCCATCCGAGAAGGTCCGCAGGCGCGCCTGGCCCAGCGGGTGGTCGAGCGCGCCGCAGACCGCTGCGACGAAGCCCGGATGTGACCGCCCGCCAACGATGACCAGCCGCTCGCGCCCAGCGTTCCGCTGCGGCGCGGCCGTGGGGTCCTCATGCATCCGATTGACCGTTCAGACGCGCTCGGGTTGCATCAGCGGCAGGAACCCCCACGCGCGGATGCTCTCCGTCGGCACGCCGCATGGCGATGATCCGGTGTCCTCGCGCGCCTGATCCAGCCTTCAGAGGGTAACCCCGCCAGAGCACGCAGACTACAGTCACGGAGCGCTGCGGGAAGATGGCGGCGGCGGCACCTCGTCTTGAGCCAGAGCAGCCGTCGTGCTCTAGCCGCGCTGCAGAGCCCGTAGGCGTTGGCCTGCCGAACCTGATGGGCACCTTCGTCCTCAGCCGCGCCATGCGCGCTGGGGCGAGGCTCTGCCGGGTGCGCAGCTCGTCGACCACGGCACTGACCAGGACCGGGCCGACGTGGGTGCTGAGCGCGATGGGCAGTAGCCAGCGGCCAGATCGCGGTAGACCCGCGCGGAGAAGGACCGGTAGCCGAAGGCATGCTGGAGCTCGAGCGCGGATCACCCCTGATCCGAGGTCGCGCTGATCGGCAGGTGGAACCGCCCGGCCCCGGAGCCGCCATCTACCGTCAGCACGCTGCCCGTGATGAACTCTGCCTCGGACGAGCACAGGAAGGCGACCGCGCTGGCGATTTCGTCCGGCGCCCCAAAGCGGCCCCAGGGAATGTCGTGTTTGATCGTCTCCCGATACGGGACCGACACGCCCGGCCGCAAACCGACCTCGATAAAGCCCGGCGAGACGACGTTGACGTTGATGTGGTGCTCGGCGAGCTCCAACGCGAGCGTCTGTGCCAGCAGGACCAGACCGGCCTTCGAGGCGCAGTAGTGCGCGGCGCCGCGGCGGGCTGAGCGATACGCGCCACTGGCGATCAGGCACATCTTCCCGCCACGCCTTTGCTGGACCATCTGCCGACCGCCGGCGCGCAGCGTCAGGAACGCGCCCTTGAGGTTCGTGTCCAATACGCGATCCCACTCGTCCTCGTGCATGTCCAGCACAGGCGTATTCGGATACACCGCCGCGTTGTTGACGACCACGTCGAGACCCGCGTGAGCCTCGGCCGCGCGTCGCACAGCCGCGTCCATCGCACCTGCGTCGCGGACATCGGCCGCGATTGCCAGCACCTGGCAGCCCTGGGCGCTCAGGTCAGCAGTCGTGCGCTCGAGGCGGGCCGCATCGTAATCGAGCAGGGCCACGCGGTCGCCGCCGCGGGCGAAATGGGTGGCGATTGCGCGGCCAATGCCATCTGCCGCGCCGGTGACGAAGACGCTACGGGACACCCTCCCAAGGATAGCCGCTCGTCAACGCGAGATGGTCTGCGTGCAACGCTTGGAGCCGACGGCCGATGGATGAGCTGGCAGCGGTGTTGGCCGGCGCTCACACTGGACGAACTCATTAGACGCAGCCCATCCTGCTCGGTTCAGTGTCGATCTGCCCGTCCGAGTCACGCCAGGGTCTGTGCTGGTTGGTCCAGCGAAAGCGGGAGCTGGCGCAGTGACCGCACGGGCGAGAACAGCACCCAGCCGAACTCGAGGAACACCCCCAGCGCTCCGACGAGTAGGGTGGCGCGCAGCCCGATCGCCTCCCCAAGGAGTCCACCGAGCACAGCGCCGATCGGGCTCACGCCCCAGACGATGACGCGGAAGGTCGCGTTGACCCGGCCTTGCAGGCGTTCAGGCGTGATGGCTTGCCGCAAGCTAACTTGGTTCACGTTGTAGACAACGGTCGTGAGCCCACCGAGCAGCCACGCCAACATGAGCAGGGGGATCGCCACTGATGGTGGCCCAGCCGCGAGCGGGACCACCAGTATGGTCACTCCGCCGAGGAACGCGGCGCCGATGATGGTGGGTCCCAGGCCAAACCGCTGCGCCGCGCGATGGGCCAACAGGGCACCCACAAGTCCGCCAAGCCCGAGCATTACAAAGATGGCGCCGAGCCACACGGGGCCGATGCCGAGTTCGCGCGTCGCATACAACACGTAGACGGCAAACAGAAGGTTGTAGAACAGGTTCCCGGTAGCCGTCGAGGCTGCGATGGGCCGCAGTAGCGGGTCACCGAGTAGAGCCCGAACCCCCTCGCCCACCTCAGAGCAGAGACTGTCCCGTTGGCTCTTTGTACTCGGCGGTGGCTGCGAATCGCGGATGAGCCCAAAGAACAGCATAGAGGCCAAGAACGAGAATGCATCTATGGCAATGGCAAGAGGAGCGGTGAGGACTTGGACGAGCGCGCCAGCCAAGCCCGGCCCAACGATCTGGGCGACCGAAAGACTGACCTGGAGCTTACTGTTTCCCTCCACTAGGTCCTCTCGGCGAACGAGCGAAGGAAGATACGCCTGATAGGCCACCTCGAAGAAGACTGTCATGACTCCGACTAAAGCGGACACGGCGTACAACACCTCCATTCGGAGTAGCCCGGCCAGTGAGAGCAGTGGGATAAATCCCAAGAGAACAGCACGCCCGAAGTCGGCCACGACCAAGACAGGGCGACGCGGCATGCGGTCCACCAAGGCGCCGACAAACAGACCCAACAGAAGGAAAGGCGCGACCTGGGCTGCCTGAAGCACGCCCATCTGGAACGGGCTCGCTTCGAGCATGAGTGCGGCCGTCAGGGGCAGCGCCAAGAAGGTGACCTGCGAGCCAAGCAAGGATATGCTTTGGCCGGTCCACAGCTTGAGGAACTCGGGGTGGCACCAGAGGCCGCGTGGCGTGGGCGACAGGGACATGCTCAATCACCGCCCCTGGAGGCGTCCATTCCAATCCCGTGTGTGCTGCGCCAGGGCGCTACGGTACCTGCTCTCGTCGTGGAACAACGTACCGCGCCAGTCGAACAAGACCGCGCAGAAGCCGGGCTCGGGTGCGCTTACTGTCTGTCCACGCCCCGCCACTGGCGGTCGTTCACTCGAACAGCCGACTGATCGACGTCTCATCAACGATCCCGCTGATCGCGGCGGCAAACAGCGGCGCGACCGAGACCTGGCGGGATGCGCAGCTCGGCGGTCGCTACCGCGTGCGCCAGGTTTGGGTCGCCCCCCTCCCCGGATGCCCACGGGCGCTGCTCCAGCATGGTCAGGTAGGCGTATTCGGGTCAACTGCTTGCCGCAGTGCTCGTACTATCAGCTGGCACGGGGCGAGCGCGGAGCTGGCGGATCGGCGACCCAAGAAGGTACACAAAGGCCAGCATGGTGAGCAGCCCGGCCGCCAGGATCGCGGCTCGGGGCCCGGCCGCACTGCCCAGCCAACCGCCCAACAAGGCGCCAACGGGTGCCATACTGAAAGCCACAACGTTCGCGGCAGCATTCACTCGACCCAGCAGGCGGTCGGGCGTGCGCAGCTGGCGCAGCGTCAGAGAGTTCACGTCCCAAAGCGGCAGGACGAATCCGACGAGGGCCTGCGAAAGCGCAAGCGTGGCGACGGCGGCGAGCAGACTTGAGGGCGCCAGCGCCAGGAGGAGTCGGCTGATCGACTCGAGCAGTAGCGCTGCCAACATGGTAGGTCCCACGCCCCAGCGGCGGGAGATCGGCCCGACCAGTGTAGCGCCCAGGAAGCTGGCTGGCCCAAGGACGGCGAGCACCAAACCGAGAGCTGCCGGCGGGAGCCCTAATCCGCTCGACGCGTAGGGAACGAACAGTCCCTGTACGGCAAACCACTCGACGTTCGCGACGGCAATGCTCACCGTGAGCGGAAAGATGACGGGATCGTTGCGGACGGCTTTCAGTCCTTCGATGATGTCCTGGCGTGGGCTGCGTCTTGTGGTCTGCGGCGGTGGTTGTTCGATCGCTCGAATGCGCCAGATCAGCAGAGCTGACAACAGAAAGCTAGCGGCGTCCACGACCAGGGCAAGTGGTGCGGAGATTGCCTGAACCAAGAGGCCGCCCAGAGATGGTCCGGCGACTTGTGCGACAGAATAGGAAGCTTCCAAGCGACTGTTCGCGGCCACCAGAGACTCGCGGCCGACCAGGGTCGGAACAAGCGCTGAGCGAGCCAATTGGCTGATGATGCTGAGCGCGCCGGCGATAAACGCGACAGCGTACAGCTGGCCCAGGTGCAGCGCGCCAAACAGAGCCGCGACGGGCACGGACCCGATGACGACCAGGCTGCCGAGGTCAGCGGCCACGAGTATCGGTCGGCGCGGCAGACGATCCACCCAGACGCCGACGAACAGTCCGAACAGAACCATGGGCGCCATCCGCGCCGCGATCAACACCCCGGTCTCAACCGGCCCAGCGCCCAGCAGCAGCACCGCCGTGAGTGGCACAGCCAGTACCGTGACCTGGCTACCCACGGCGGAGATGGTGACGCCCGCCCAGAGTTTCTCGAAATCGCCTGGCAACCGTAATCTGGCTATGGCTTCGACGACAGACACCCGCCGCAACACGTCGCCTGTTCAGCCTGCCTTTCCTTCGGATTGCGCCCTGGCTAACGCGTCAGCAAATTCTACGATCGTCGGTGCTTCGGACATCATCCGGAGCGGAACGTCGAGACTGTATGCTTCTCGGACTCGCGGATAAGCCTGGTGGCGACCAAGGAATGGCCTCCAAGACAAAAGAAGTCGTCGCTGACGTCGATTGCATCGGTGTGGAGTACCTCTAACCAGGTACCGATCTATAGTCGCTGGCCGAGCGCCCCAGGATACCCACCCTACAGGAGGGCAGTGGCGGGGCTTTAGTCTATTCGGAGCTGAACGGGCAGGCTGATCGGCGCTGAGATGAGGAAAAGTTCATGACGGTCCGGCCTCGTGGTGGCAGGCTGGCAGGCGGCACGGCGGAGCGCTCTGGACGGGACGCCCACCTACCGACGTGACACGCGACGCGCCGGACAACCAGAAGCGAGGGAGAGCTGTGAGAGCGGACGATTGATGCACTCAGCTGAGATCGGAGACAACCGGATGGCGAGCATAACCGGGGAGGCGTTTTTCCGTCAGCAGATCAGGTGTCTGGAGGCGGGTGATATCGCTGGCTTGATGGGCCAGTACCACGAGGATGCCGTGCTGCTGACCTTCGGCGCCGTGGTCCGGGGCCGGGTCGCGATTGGCGAGTTCCTGCGGGACTACCTGGGGCACCTGGGAGCGTTCACGTTGACGTCCACCGACCGGTTCGTCGACAGTGGCGATGCCGTTTTCGTCGAGGCAACCGTGTCGAGCGACCTGGGCGAGGCGCGGGTGTACGATGCATTCGTCCTGCGGGATGGCAAGGCGACCCACCATTTCGCCGGCGTTATCGCGAGCGCCAACGGTTCTCGGGCGGACGCTGGCGCCCGCGGCCCAGTCTGAGATCGTGGGACGCACGTGATCGATACGCTCCGGGAAGCCGTCGACAGCTGGCCTACTACCAAGCGACCTACCCGAATGGCGGATGGGCCCTCTCCCTATTCGCACGGTGTCCTCGACGGGGTGCTCGACTATGGTGCCGAATGTGCCTGCGTTGGTAGCCTCTACGGTTCACCGCGACAGTACGCGTCGGATGCCCGGAGCTGATCCGAGCGACAGTCTGGATGGGAGGCGTAGGGAGCGACAGGGCCTAGGCAGCGGCATCCGATGCGCACGATCGCCCCGCAGTCATCCCAACACGCGGCCGATGCCCATCACGAGCAGCTCATCAGGAGACAGGCATGGCAGCCACGACCAGCAACTCCAACATTGATCGATCGCATATCGCGGCCGTGACCACGCGGGAAGAGCTGATCTATCTCCTGTCGCGGGCGTCCGAGCTCGAGCATGGGCTGGCGTGTATCTATCTCTTTGCCGCCTACTCGCTCAAGAACGACGTGAGCGAGGGCGGTCTGACCCAGGCGCAGGCCGACATGGTGCGACGCTGGAAGCGGCGCCTTGCGGCCGTGGCGGTCGAGGAGATGCTGCATCTGGCCCAGGTCTCGAACATGCTGACCGCCATTGGGGGCGCACCCCACTTCAAGCGCACAAATCTGCCGATGCCGGCGGCAGCTTTTCCGTTTGGGATCCGGCTCTCGCTGGAGCCCTTCTCCCAGGAGACGATCGAGCGGTTCGTGTGCTACGAGATGCCGGAGGCGGGCGTCCTCACCCCCGAACAGGAAGCCATCTACGCGCCCCTTCGGGCGCGCATCGTCGAGTCGCAAGGCGGAGGCCCGAGCGACACGGGCGAGGGTGGCGCTCCGATCAGTCTGGGCGACGACGAGAGCAACGCATCCTGCGAACCGTTCGACATCGACTTCAAGACGGTCGGTGAGTTCTACCACAAGATCGAGACCGGCTTTCGGTTCATCCCGGAAGAGGAGCTGTTCATTGGGCCGCCTGAAGCCCAGGCGAACGCACGCTTCGTCGACCTGGCCGGTGAGCTCGTGGCGGTCGTCGACCGCGCGTCAGCGTGCGCCGGTATCGAGATGATCGTCGAGCAAGGCGAGGCGCCGTCCGCGGCGCATCCCGACGCGCACTTCTGTGTCTTCGACGCGATTCGCCAGGAGTTTGACGACGCGGTCGGGGCAGCGAAAGCGAGCGGCACGCTCTTCGCTCCCGTTCGGCCCGTTGTCTCGAACCCGATGACGCGCTTTTATGACGACACGTCCGGCGGCACCCTTATCGCCGATCCACTCACGCACGAGGTCGCCGACCTGTTCAACAGCGCCTACGACACCATGCTGCTGATGCTGCTGCGTTTCTTTGCCCACACCGAGGAGAGCGAGGCCGAGCTGCAGCAGCTCTCGCGTGCCACGCTCCCTCTGATGACGACCGTCCTGCGCCCGCTCGGCGAGGCGCTGACGAAGATGCCGGTAGGGGCGGCAAAGTTCCCCGGGCGCACCGCTGGGCCGGGCTTCGGGTACAACCGCGACGTCGACCTCCTGCCGCACAAGGCTTCGGCCTGGGTGTTCTTCGGCGAGCGGCTGCGGCAGCTGGCGCGGGTCGGCACGCGGCTGCGCGCCCAGGCGAGCGCACCCGCCGAGGTCGAGGAGGCCGCGGCCGCGCTCCAGGCGCTGGCCGTCTGGTTCGCCCCGCGCACGGGCGCGCATGACGGGACCGCCGAGGTCGCCGAGCTGGAGGGCGCCGAACGCGACACAGGCTGTGCCATCCGCTGCAGCCGCAACGGCCCGTACCTCGTCAGCAACGTCCGGCACCTCACGAACTCGCGGGGCGAGGTGCTCCCCACGCGGCCCGAGATGGCCTTGTGCCGGTGTGGTGGGTCGGCCAACAAGCCGTTCTGCGACGGGACGCATGCCCGGAACGGATTCTCCAGCCAGAAGCTGCCGGGCCGGGTACCGGATCAGCGCGACGACTACGTGCGCCAGGAGCTCACAGTGCACGACAACCGGGGCATCTGCCAGCACTCGGGCTTCTGCACCGACAACCTGGCAGCCGTATTCCGCCTGCACGCGGAGCCCTTTGTCGATCTGAGCGGGGCGGACAAGGACGCGATCATCGCGCAGGTGCGCCAGTGTCCCTCGGGCGCCCTCAGCTACTCGATCGACGGCGTCGAATACCGAGATCAGCAGCGCGAGCCGACGATCACGGTTTCGAAAGATGGACCGTACCGCGTGACCGGTGGCATCGACCTGCCGGACGAAGCGCGCGCCGAGGGCGCCTCAACCGAGCACTACGCGCTGTGTCGCTGTGGTGGCTCGAAGAACAAGCCGTTTTGCGACGGAACGCACTGGTACGTCAAGTTCCGGGATGACACGAACTGACGCTGGCGCCGGGCGGAAACGGCGCCCCCTGGCGACTGCCCCTGCGGATGGAGCCGCGTGGGCCGCAGGCATGCACCACGCCGATACACGCTGCACAGCCAACGACGACCGTCGGTCGTTCTGGTGAGCAGGGACGGGGCCGGACTGAGCGGCGGTCTCAGCACGAGCCGCATCGAGGCACTGACCGATGGCGTGTTCGCCGTCGTGATGACGCTGCTGGTGCTGGACTTGAAGGTCCCCGCCACCCTGGGTCCCGAAGCAGCGGGGGAGCTCCCCGGCAAGCTGCTGGAGCTCTGGCCCAAGCTGCTGAGCTTCACGCTGAGCTTCGTGATCGCCAGTATCTACTGGGTAGGGCACCATAACCAGTTCCACTTCATTCGGCGGACTGACCGTGTGCTCCTGTGGCTCAACCTGCTGTTCATGCTGTGTGTGGCGCTCATTCCTTTCTCGAGTGGCCTGCTTGGCGACTACCCCGGTCAGCAGATCGCCGTTGTGGTGTACGGGATCAATCTGATCTGCGTCGGATGCGTGCTGTACGGCCACTGGTGGTACGCCACCGCCGCCGACGGCCTCGTCGACCGCGACATCGATCCTCATGTCGTGCGGGTGGCCAAGCAGCGGATCCTGATCGCCCCGGCTGCCTACACCCTGGCGATCATCCTGTCCTTCTTCGGGACGACGTTGAGCCTCGCCATCTACCTGCTCGTTCCGGTGCTGTACATCGCACCGGGCAGTGTGGACCGCCACTGGCGGCAGGCGCCCACGGCACCGTCCGCGGTCGGTGTTCCGGAACGCACTGTTCGAGAGGAGGGCACCACGGCCCCGTGACAGCTCCTGCGACCGACTTTGCCGAAGGCTCGCCGAACTGGAGTGATCTGTGGACCAGCCGACGCTCCAACAGGTGAGCGACAGGGGCACAGCCATGCATGCTTCGACACACGCCGGACCTGGGATCGTTCGGGTGGTGCTCCGCGTCAACGGCCAGGACTGGGCGCTCACGGTCGAGCCGCGCGTGACCCTGCTCGACGCTCTCCGCGAGTGGCTCGGTTTGACCGGTACGAAGAAGGGCTGCAACCACGGCGAGTGCGGCGCCTGCACGGTGCTGGCCAATGGCCGACGCGTGCTGGCCTGCCTGTCCTTCGCCGCCATGCACGACGGGGCCAGCATCACCACGGTCGAGGGCCTCGCGCACGGCGGGGAGCTGCACCCGGTCCAGGCAGCCTTCATTCGCCACGATGCCTTCCAGTGCGGCTACTGCACGCCGGGTCAGCTCCTGTCCGCGGTCGCCCTGCTGGCCGAAGGCCACGCGGTCTCAGACGATGAGATCCGCGAGTGGATGAGCGGCAACCTGTGTCGGTGCGGTGCCTACCCGAACATCGTGGCCGCCATCCGCGAGGTGGCCCAAAAAGCGTAAGCATGCGACCGTTCCGTTTTGTCCGAGCGGCTGACGCGGGCAGCGCCATTGACGCCCTGCTCAGGGAGCCTGAGAGCGCGTTCATTGCTGGCGGCACCGAGCTGGTGAACTGGATGCGCGATGGCATCTGCTCGCCCGGGGTGCTCGTCGATATCAACGCCTTGCCGCTGGCGACGATCGACATACGACCGGAGGGAGTGCGCATCGGTGCCCTGGCACGCATGAGCGACGTTGCGGCGGATCCCCGCATCGGTCGGGAGTACAGAGTCCTGGCCGAGGCCTTGCTGGCGGGCGCCTCACCACAGATTCGGAACATGGCCACTATCGGCGGCAACCTGCTCCAGCGCACGCGCTGCCCCTACTTCCGTGACACGGCCTTCGCCTGCAACAAGCGCGTGCCTGGGTCGGGATGCTCGGCGTTGGGTGGCGAGAACCGCTGGCACGCGATCCTGGGTACGAGCAAGCAGTGCATCGCGGTGCACCCGTCCGACCTGGCGGTGGCGCTCCTGGCCCTGGACGCTGTCGTGCACACGCGCGGGGCGGCAGGTGAGCGTGCCATCCCAATCGAGGCATTGCACCTTCTGCCGGGTGAGACACCCGAGCGCGAGACGCTGCTCGAGCATGGCGAGCTGATCGTTGCCATCGAGGTACCCGCGACGCCGTTCAGCGGGCGCTCCCGCTACCGCAAGATCCGCGACCGCGCCTCGTACGAGTTCGCGCTGGTGTCCGTGGCCGTCGCCCTCGACCTGGCAGACGGTGTGGTGCGGGACGCGCGGATCGCCCTCGGGGGCGTCGCGCCGAAGCCCTGGCGAGCGCGGGAGGCCGAAGACGAACTCCGTGGGCGGTCCCTCGACGAGATGACAGTTACTCGGGCGGCTGAGGCTGCCGTGCGGGGCGCCGAGCCGCGGACGGGCAATGCCTTCAAGGTCGACCTCGTGAAGCGCACTCTTATTCCTGTCCTCGCCGCGCTCGGACGGGAGGCCACCGCGTGATGCGGCTGGTCGGCGAGGCAGTTGACCGTGTCGATGGGCGGCTCAAAGTCACGGGCGCTGCGCGCTATACAGCGGAGTTTTCCCTGCCCGGCCTCGTGTACGGCGTCCTCGTCCAGAGCACCATTGCGAAAGGGCGGATCAAATCCATCGACGGCCGCGCCGCGGAGGCAGCGCCGGGGGTGCTGGCGGTGATCACGCACCAGCACACGCCGAGGCTCGCCGAAGCACACACTCCGCCGGTGGGCCAGAGCCTGCCCACGCTCCAGGACGACATGGTGCAGTACAGCGGTCAGCACGTGGCCCTCGTCGTGGCTGACACGCTCGAACGCGCGGAGTACGCGGCCACGCTGGTCGAGGTCGCCTATGAAGAGGAGCCACCGATTGCGACGATGGAGGCGGGGCTCGCCTGGGCGTTCAGCGCCCGCGCTAGCAATGTGGTCCGTGGCAACCCGGCTGAGGGCCTGGCCCAGGCCGAGGTGCGGATCGAGCAGACGTACGCCACACCTATCAAACATCACAACCCGATGGAGCCTGGGGCGACCATCGCCAGCTGGGAGGGCGACCGGCTCACGTTGTACGACGCCACCCAGTGCATCTCGATCACCCAGGAAGCTGTCGCCCAGCGGCTCGGAATGCGGCGCGACAACGTGCGGGTCATGACGCAGTTCGTCGGCGGTGGCTTCGGCTGCAAGGGCTGGTCGTGGCCGCACACCACCCTAGCTGCCCTCGCCGCGCGGCACGTCGGCCGTCCAGTCAAACTCGTCCTGACGCGGGCCCAGATGTACACCGCGCACGGCTACCAGACTGGCACTGTGCAGCAACTCGTGCTGGGCGCCACCCGCGCCGGGAAATTGACGGTGATCGAGCACCAGAGCACCAATCAGACGTCGGCGTTCGACGACCACGTGGAAGGCGCTGCTTCGGCGTCCCTGGAGCTCTACGCCTGCCCGAACGTCGTCGCCCGAGAGCGCATCGTCCGCGTGAACGCGACGACCCCGACAGCCATGCGGGCGCCCGGCGCTGGCTTGGGCATGTTCGCTCTCGAGTGTGGTCTGGACGAGCTCGCGTACGCTCTGGGGCTCGACCCGCTCGAGCTGCGGCTCCGCAACTACGCCGCCGTGGACCCCCAAACGGGTCGGCCCTGGTCCAGCAACTTCCTGCGCGAGTGCTACCAGGCGGGTGCCGAGCGCTTCGGCTGGGCACGCCGTTCACCCGAAACGCGGTCGATGCGCGCGGGCGACGGGCTGATCGGCTGGGGCATGGCCAGCACGACGCACCCAGAATACCGCGGCGAGGCGTCGGCGCGGGTGTGCGTCCTTCCCGATGGGCGGGCGCTGGTGCAGAGCGGGACGCAGGACATTGGAACCGGCACGTACACCGCCCTGAGTCAGATCGCCGCGGACGTCTTGGGTCTCCGCATGGACCAGGTGGTCGTGGAGCTGGGCGATACGGACCTGCCGACCGCGCCGGGCTCGATCGGCTCGCGCACGATCACCAGCGTCGGCCCCGCCGTGCACGAAGCCGCGGCGAGGGCGCGCTCCCGCGTGATCCGAATGGCCCTGGGTGACGAGCGGTCACCGCTGCACGGGTATGGCGAGGAGCACGTGGTCGTGGAGAATGGGGGGCTCCGTCTGGCCCACCAGCCTTCCAGGGGCGAGACGTACGCCGAGCTCCTCAGCCGCCACGGGGTTTCAGTCGAAGCCATGGCCCAGTCGGCGCCCGGTCCGGAGCAGGACGGGTTCACCCGACGCGCCTTCGGCGCCGTGTTCGTGGAGGTGCACGTCGACCCCTCCTCGGGTCAGGTGCGGGTGAGCCGGTGCGTGGGTGCGTACGACGGGGGCCGGATCGTGAACCCCAGGACGGCCCGCAGCCAGATGATTGGCGGGATCGTCTTCGGCATCGGCATGGCGCTGATGGAGCACACGGTCGTCGACCCCCGCCTCGGCCGCATTCTGACACCGAGCTTGTCGGGATACCTCGTGCCGACCCATGCCGACGTGCCCGAGCCCGAGGTGCTGTTCGTGGGCGAGCCCGACCCGCACACGAGTGCCCTCGGGACGAAGGGGATTGGCGAGCTGCCCGCAATTGGGGTGCCCGCGGCGATTGCCAATGCCGTCTATCACGCCACTGGCCGCCGCGTGCGTGACCTGCCAATCACCCCTGCCCAGCTGCTGTGACAAGAGCGCCACTGAAGGCCGAGGTGAGTGACAGAGGCGCGTGGCCGGGATCTGGTGACGTTCGAGGTGGTGGAGGGACCAGCGGTCACTATTCCGCGCTGATGACGCCGTCAAGGCCGCGATCGTTGGGCCCATGATGGGTGAGCAGTGGCCGCCAGAACGACTATTCCCCAACACGGTGGCCGAACCCGGCGCCAGTGTCGAGCTTGGGGGGGTCGCGCTGCGAATGGAGGACATCGGGCCGGCAGAGTCTCGCCATGACACCATCTGGCATCTCGACGATGTGAGCATCTTTGCCGGCGATCTGGCTTATAGCCGGACGCACGCCTACCTCTACGACGGCATGTGGGAGTCGTGGCTCGCGGCGTTGAGCAAGGTCAACTCCGAGCTCAAGCCCGGCACCACTCTTTACGTCGGACACGGCGCGCCTGCTGGAGCGGAGCTGTTGGCCGCTCAGCGGGCGTACATCGAGACCTTCATTCAGGCCATCTCTGATACCTTGGATCGCGACGAGACTTCGCGCCACGACGAGGTGGTACGGCGTATGAGACGGCTGGTCCCGGGCGACGACCTGTTGTTCTTGATGGAGCTGAGTATCGAGCCCGTCGCCCTGAAGCTGAGATCCTGATGGAGGTCACACCCCGGCGAGCCGGGCTGGTCACAGGCCGCCACCGTCTCGGTGGCCAGCTCCTCCCAGAAGGCAATGTGCCCCAGGAGGTCTTTCGCCGACCATGTGCCCGTGCCGATCGTCGCCGCTTGCGTCATCTCTTCGGCTGACAGCCGAGCAAACAGTGCCTGAAGCTCCCGACGCCAGGTTGGGCCACTACATGGCGTGTAGTCCCGTCTGGTTGGCTGCGCTGGACGATCGCGTCAGACCTGCCCCAGGAAGAGACAGAACGGGTGCCCGGCCGGGTCGAGCATCACGCGCACGTGCTCCTGTGGCTGGTGCTCAGCGAGCGTGGCGCCCGCATCAAGGGCCCAGGCTACCCCCGCCGCGAGGTCTGCGACGGCAATGTCGAGATGCGCCATCATCTGCTGCTCGCTGGGCGCCGGCGGCCAGACGGGCGGAACGTGGACCGGCTCGTGCTGGAACGACAGCCCCGTCCCGCCGGACGGCGGCCGCACCATCACCCAGACGGGCTCGTTCTTCACCACCGTCCACCCGAGCAGCCGCGCGTAAAAGGCGCCCAGGGCCTGCGGGTCGGGAGCTCCGAGCACCGTCGCCGAGATCCGCATAGGTGGTCGCTCCATGAGCATCCCCGAAACGATGGAGTGAACCCAGTCTACGCGGTCAGTCTGTATCGGGGCCTACGTGCGCAGCAGCTTAGATGCGACGCCGGTGCCCACGTCACGGGCAACCGGGTAAGCTGGACCCCTATGCCCACACCTGCTGGCGAACCCGGACCCCGAAACCCGCTCTTCGACCTACGCGGCAAAGTGGCGATCGTGACGGGCGGCAACGGCGGCATCGGCCTCGGCATCGCGCGCGGCCTGGCGCAGGCGGGCGCCGACCTGGCGATCGCCGGCCGCAATCAGGAGAAGAACGCCGCTGCCGCGGCCGAGCTCGAGGCGCTTGGCGCCAGGGTCTTCAGCTTGAAGATCGACGTGACCGACGCCGAGCAGGTGCGGCGCATGGTGGCCGAGACGGTCGCCGCCCTCGGAGGGCTCGACATCATGGTCGCCAACGCGGGCACCAACGTGCGCCGCGCCCCCGAGGAGTACTCGCTGGCGGACTGGCACCACATCATGGACACGAACTTGACGAGTGTCTTCGCCTGCTGCCAGGCGGCCTACCCCGAGTTCAAGCGGCGCGGTGGCGGCAAGATCCTGGCCATCGGCTCCATGACCAGCATCCTGGGCTTCGACGTCGCGTCGGTGTACGCCGCCACCAAGGGCGCCGTGGTCCAGTTCGCCAGGAGCCTGGCGTCCGCGTGGGCCAAGGACAACATCCAGGTGAACTGCATCCTGCCTGGCTGGATCAACACGGAGCTGACCCAGGGAGCGCGACGGATGCGCCCTGACCTGCACGACACGGTGGTGGGCCGCACGCCGGCGCGCCGCTGGGGCCAACCCGAGGATCTCGCCGGGGCGGCGGTCTTCTACTGCAGCTCGGCGAGCGCCTTCGTGACCGGCACCGCCCTGCCCGTGGACGGCGGCTTCTCCAGCTCGATGTTCTGACGCCGCCAGGCCGGCTTGTCAGCCAGTCAGCGCAGGGCGAAGTAGATTCGGTTCGCCGCGGCGGACTGGCTGTCGTACAGCAGCAGGGACGGGACGTCGGTCGAGCGCACCGCCCAGCAGACGTTGCCGCGCACTAGTCCGCCCGCGCTCACCGTCGTTGGTGGCAGCTCATCGGGCACCGCGCCGCACGAGTTCTGAAGCGCTGTGTACGGGCCAGACGTTGCCCCGGTGAGCGCCAGCCGGAACTCGCTGAAAGCGCTCGACCCCTGGCCGGTGTAGACGGCCTGGATGCGCGCCATGAAGTACTGGAGGTTGTCAGCCGGCGCCTTGTTGTACGGCTGGTAGTCCTTGATCGAGCCGGCCCAGGCGTCCGGGGTTACCCCGGTGACAGTGATCTGCCAGCCATCGCCCAGGTCGCCGGCGGACCCTAACGGGAGCGGGCGGGCCTGCGATCCGAGCCCGGACCGCGCCGCCGGCGTGGCGGTGGGGGCCAGGAGAGTGGCTACCGACTGCGGCGTGGTCGCCGGCGCCCCGGCCAACGAGGTGGCAGCGGCCGCGGACACGGTTGGCGTCGGGCTAGGCGTGCCCGGCCTGGGGGTAGCGGTATCGGTTGGCAGGACGGGCAGCGGGAACGGCGTGGCCGTCGGCGTCGGCGCCAGATCGACGGCGTTGGCCACGGCGATGGTGGTCGCGGCGAGCCAATCGCTGCTGTCGGGCGCGCTGACCGAGATCACGTAGTCGCCCGGATCCAGGGCGGGCCGCCGGAGATACGCGTCCTGGCACACGTTGACCTCGAGCGTCAAGCGCCCCTGTGGGTCGACCCAGATGCTCCGCCAGCTCACCACGCTGTTGCCGTCCCCGTCGACGACCGCGCCGTCGAGGCGCGACTGCGCCCAGGCATCGAAGCCGATGCCTCTCACCTGGACGAAGCGGGCGCCCGGGTAGCCGGGGGGGCACACGGCGACGTTGGCCTGTTCGGCGGTGAGGCTGGGCGGATTCGCCGCGGGCGTCGTGTCGTCGGCGCCCCGGGCGGGGCCGCCGACGAAAGACAGCCCCAGGGCGAGGCTCAGCGTGGCGAGGATTCGCAAGGCGGCGCACCTCCAGCGCGTGGCATCGAATACGAAAGCGGGATTCACTCAATTGTGCGCCACGAACGGCCCCCGAGCCAGAACTCCATTGCACGACAGCTCTCACCAGAATATTCACGTCCGCTCATCCTGAGCTGCGGAAGCGTGGCGGCTGCTCCCGCCACCTGTCGAAGGACCACTGGTCCTGGTTGCGCCGTCGTCAAGCCAGCGCTGGTAGAGGTCGGCTACCACGTCGTCGATAGGTGCCCGGTGGGTCTCCACGTCGTGCACCTCCGTCTGGGCCGAGGCTTGCGCCAGCAGATCCGCCAGCTTCACCCGCGACGCGTCGAACGTGTACTCGTGGCGGCCCGCGGCGCTCCCGACGAGCTCCGCGCCGGCCAGGGCGGGCGCTGTCGGCGCGCTGGTCTCGATCACAAGCACCCGGCGATCGGCAAAGGTGCGCCGCAGCCGGAGGAAATCGCCGTCAAAGGCGATCGCACCCTGGTGCAGCACCACGATCCGGCCGGCGAGCTGCTCCAGCTCGGCCATATCGTGGCTCGTCACCATCACCGTCACGCCCCGCTCGCGGTTCAGCTCTTTCACGAATTGGAGCACCCGCCGCCTGGCGAGCACGTCGAGCCCGATGGTCGGCTCATCCAGGAACAGAATGTCCGGCTCGTGGAGCAGCGCCAGCCCAAGGTCGGCACGCATCCGCTGACCCAGGCTCAGCTCGCGGGTTAAACTCTCGAAGAACTCGTCCAGCGCCAGCAGCTCGCGGACGACGCCGAGCATGCGCTCGTAGCGCTCACGCGGGATGTCCCAGACGACGCGCTTCCAGGCGAAGCTCGCCGCCACCGGGTGGTCCCACCAGAGCTCCGTCCGCTGGCCGAACACCACGCCGATGCGCCCGACGTAGCGCACCCGGTCGCGCACCGGGTCCAGCCCGAGCGACCGCACGGTCCCGGCGTCCGGCGCCAGCAGGCCCGACAGCAGCTTGACAGTCGTGCTCTTGCCGGCGCCGTTCGGGCCGGCGTACGCCACCACCTCGCCGTGGTCCACCGTCAGGTCGATGCCGCGCAGCGCCGGCACCAGGCGCACCGTGGGCCGAAGCAGGTTGCGCGGCAGGTCGACGAGGCGCCCGGACCGCTGGTGCTGGCGGTACGTCTTCCAGACGCCGCGCAGCTCAACGGCGGTGCCCGTAGGAGAGGTAGCGCGTGGAGCCTGTTCGACCATACTGCCGCAAGCCGGTGGCGAAGACCCAGCTGGCGAGGGCGGCCGCGGCCAGCGCCGCCAGCGGCGTCAGCAGGACAGCGTACGGGACGGTGTCCAGCCCGAGCAGCGCGCGGCACGGGTACCAGGCGGCGAAGCCAACCGGCACCACTGTCAGCAGGCCGCCGCGCGCCGCCGCGCCCAGAGCGTCGAGCGGGAACTGCTGCAGCCCATCGATCAGCTGCGCGCTGCTGCTGTTGATCTCCTCGGCGGCCCGCGGCGCCCAGAAGGCGATGCTGCCCCAGAGGTAGGCGAACGCCATCACGATGACGAGCGACCCGCCGGCATTCAGCGCCAGCAGGGCCAGCCAGCCCGCGGACGGGGGCAGCCCCAGCCCGCGCGCCGCCCACGCCAGCAGCGCCAGCCCGGGCAACAGGCTGCCGGCGCCGGACAGAGGGGCGAAGCCCTCGCTCAGCAGCGCCATCCACAGTGGCTGCGGCTGGACGAGCAGGTGGTCGAGCTGGCCGCGGCCGATGCGCCGACTGATGTGGGCGACGTTGTACGAGAACAGCACGGTGACCACGCCCCTGACCGTCAGCGCGTAGCCGAGCAGGAACAGCACCTGCGGCCGCGTCCACGGCCCGATACCGTCGAACCGCTCCGCCAGCAGAAAGGCGGCCGTGACGCCGCCAAGCCCGACGACGACGTCCGAAAACACGAACGCCAGCGCCGTCGTCGGGCCGCGAGCGATGAACAGCAGGTCCATGCCGGCGTACAGCCGCCACAGGCGTGCCAGCCGAGCGGCTCCGTGTGGCCGGGCCTCAGCCACCGTACGCCACCAGCTTCTCGCGATTGGCGCGCCACAGCCACAGGCACAGCGGCCATAGGGCGCACGCCCACGACACCTGGGCCAGCAGCAGCGGCACAGGCGCGCCGGCGCCGGTGTAGATGGCCAGCGGCGCCCAGGCCATCGCCGCGAAGGGCAGCCAGGCAAACAGCTGGCCCAGACCCCACGGGTACAGCGCCAGGGGCAGCAGCGAGCCCGCCAGCACCGTCACCAGCGCGGTCCGCACCCAGTCGACCAGCCACACCGGCTGCTCGAGGGCGGCGGTCAGCGCGCCGAAGATGAAGTCGACCGCCAGCCCGACAGCGATGGCCAACGCCAGGCTGACCGGGAACAGCGCGCCGGCGGCCGGGCTCGCGGGCCGGGGGTCGACGCCCAGCAGTGGCGCCACCAGCAGCAGCGGGATCGAGAACACCAGGAAGTGGACAGCGGAGCGCCCGGCCGTCTCGGCGCCGAACTGGCGCAGCACGCCGGCCGGCTGCAAAAACCGCATCACGATGGTCCCTTCCCAGAAGGCATTGGCCAGCGTGGTCCGCACGGTGAGCTGCTGCGCGAACGCTTCGGCCGCGACGGTGTAGGTGAGAACCGCCCCGAGGGACATCGGCGAGCCGCTCTGCCCCGCCGCCAGGATGGATCGCCAGAGCGCTACCAGGACGACGACCCGCAGCAGCCGCAGGGCGTAGTCCATCAGGAAGAGGGGGCTGTCGCCCAGCTCGGTGGCCGCCATGAGCGCCGTCTGCCAGTAGCCGCGCATCGGCGCTACCAGCGGAACTGGCGCTTCAGAAAGTCGGCTGTCAGGTGGAGCACGATGGGGCTGCCGTGGGGACACGCGGCCGGGCTGTCGGCCGCGGCCAGGTCGTCGACCAGCCGCCGCATCTCGGCGTCCGTCAGTCGGCTGTGGCGGCGGATCGCCCCGCGACACGCCAACCGCGCCAGCAGGCGGTCCCGCCAGCGGTCGTCCGGCGCCGCCGCCTCGTCCAGCAGCCCGAGCAGAACTGGGCCAATATCGTCGCTCAGCGGCAGGACTGACGGGATGGCGCGCACCAGGAAGTCGTGGCCACCGAAGCGCTGGCAGTCGAAGCCCAGGCCGCGGAGCAGGTCCAGGCGGTCCTCGAGTCCGAGAGCCTGGCGCGGCGCCAGCTCGAGGACCACCGGCTCGAGCAGCGTCTGGCCGCCGCCGTCATGGTCGGGCGCGGCGGCGCGCGCCTGGAGTTTTTCGTAGATGACCCGCTCGTGGGCGCGGTGCTGGTCGATGACGAAAACGCCCGCCTCCGCCTCCGCCACGATGAGCGACTGGTGCAGCTGGGAGAGGGCTCCCGTGGCGCCGAGCGCGTGCCGCAGGGGCCCGGGCGCTGAGCGGTCGGCGGCCCACCAGCGGCCCGGGGCTTCGGCAATGCGGCGCCGCGGCGGAACCAGCGCCAGCTGTCCAGGCGCAAGGGAAAAGTCCGCGTCGTCGCCGGGTCGGTCGGCCGTCTCGGCGATGGCGGCGCGGACAGCCTCCGTCACCAGAGGCGTGACGCCGCCCTCGGCCAGCAGCCGGACCTCCGTCTTGGCCGGATGAACGTTGGCGTCGACGGCGGTCGGTGGTACCTCGAGCCGGACCACGGCGAACGGATGCCGCCCACGTGGCAGCAGCGGCCGGTACGCCGCCTCCAGCGCCTCCCGCAGCGCCGGCGCCATGGTGACTCGCCCGTTGATCACCAGGACCACGTGGCGGCGGTCCGGCAGCGTGGTCGTGCGCGAGCTGATGACGCCGTCGAGGTGGCTACCGGTGGTCGCGTCCGCCCCGGCCAGCGGTCGCAGGGCAGCGGCGACTGTAGGCCCCAAAATGTCGGCCACGATGCCGCGAACGTCGCCGTCGCCGCTGGATCGAAAGACGCCGCGGCCGTCCACGCTCAACGACACGCGAATCTCGGGGTTGGCGAGCGCGACGTGCCGCACCAGCTCGGCCACCCGCGCCGACTCGCTGCGCTCGGCGCCGACCTGCTTCAGGCGAGCCGGCACGTTGAAGAAGAGCTGGCGGACTGTCACCGTGGTGCCGGGCTGGCGCGCGGTGGCCGCGCGCCGCGCCACCGCGCCAGCGCGCAGCTGGACCAGCGTGCCGGTCCCTGCCCCGGGCACGCAGGTCGACAGCGTCACGTCGGCAACGGCCGCGATACTCGGCAGCGCCTCCCCGCGGAAGCCGAGCGTGCGCAGCTGGCCCAGGTCGTCGACCGAGCGAATCTTGCTCGTCGCGTGGCGGGCGAAGGCCAGCTCCGCCTCGTCAGATGCGATGCCCACGCCGTTGTCGGCCACGCGGATCAGGCCGAAGCCGCCTCCGGCCAGCTCGACGCTGACCTCGCTGGCGTCGGCGTCCAGCGCGTTGTCCAGCAGCTCGCGCACGACTGACGTCGGCCGTTCGACGACCTCGCCGGCGGCGATCAGCTCGGCGACGTCCCGCGGCAGGACGCGGATGTGCCCGGGCCCGCGCGCGGCGCCGGCGTCCACGGGCTCAGCGGGGCCGGCGGGCACGCCGCTGGATGTCGGCTATCGCGTTGAGCGCCGCCAGCGGCGTGGTCGTCGCCACGTCGATCCGGAGCAGCTCGTCCAGCAGACCCTCGGCTGGCGGGTCCGCGTCGCCGGCCGGCCCGTCCAGAAGGTGCAGCGGCGCCGGATCCCAGGCGACCAGGCTGACGCCCTCCAGCTCGCGCAGCACCTCCTCCGCCCGCGCGGTCACGCTCGGCGGCAGCCCCGCCAGACGCGCCACGTGGATGCCGTAGCTGCGGTCCGCCGCGCCCGGCACGATGCGCCGCAGGAAGACGATGGCGCCGTCCTGCTCGGCCACCGCCGTGTGGGCCACGCGCACCCGTGGCAGGTCCGCCGCCAGACGGGCCAGCTCGTGGAAGTGGGTGGCGAACAGGGTGCGCGCTCCCAGGCGGTCGTGGATCTCCTCGGCGATGGCGCGCGCGATCGACAGGCCGTCGTAGGTGCTCGTGCCACGGCCAATCTCGTCGAGCACCACCAGGCTCCTGTCTGTCGCGTGGCGGAGAAAATTCGCCGCCTCGGTCATCTCCACCATGAACGTGCTGGCGCCGCCGGCGATGTCGTCGTGCGCACCGACCCGGGTGAACACCCGGTCCACCAGCCCGATGGTCGCCCGCCGCGCCGGCACGAAGCTGCCGATCTGGGCCAGCAGGACGATCACCGCCACCTGGCGCAGGTAGGTGCTCTTGCCGCCCATGTTCGGCCCCGTCACGATGAGCACCTGCTGGTCGGTGCACGCCAGATGGCAGTCGTTCGGGATGAAGGCGCCCGCTTCCAGGCTCTTTTCGACCACCGGGTGCCGCCCGCCCTCGATGTCGAGCGCGTCGCCGTCGGTCACGCTTGGCCGGCAGTAGTCGCCCGCGCGGGCGACCTCGGCCAGGCCGGCGAAGACGTCCAGGTGGGCCACCGCCCGGGCGACGCGCCGCAGCGTCGCGGCGTCGCGGGCCACCTCCCGGAGGATGCCGTCGTAGACGTCGCGCTCGATGTCCGCCACGCGCTGCTCGGCGCCGACGATGCGCGCCGCGACCTCCCTCAGCTCCGGCGTCACGAAGCGCTCGGCCGCGACGAGCGTCTGCTTCCGCTGGTAGTCGGGCGGCACCAGCGGCAGGTTGGGGCGGGTGACCTCGAGGTAGTACCCGAACACCTTGTTGAAGCCCACTTTCAGCGACTTGATGCCGGTGCGCTGGCGCTCCGTCCGTTCGAGGCTGGCGGCGTGGCCGCGGCCCAACGCCAGCGACTCCACCAGGGCGTCCAGGTCCGGGTCGAAGCCGGGGCGAATCGTGCGGCCGCTGCCGGGCGGCGCGACGGCCCGCGTCAGCAGCTCCTCCAGCTGCGGGCACGGCTCCAGCTCAGCGACGAGAGGACGTAGGGCTGGCGAGTCGTCGTCGGCCAGCAGGTGCCGTAGGTCGCGGATTGCCCGCAACGCGTCGGCGAGGTCGAGCAGGTCCCGTGGCACGGCCACGCCGCGGACGATCCGGCCCAGACGCCGCTCCAGGTCGCCGACGTGGCCCAGCCCTTCTCTGACGGCGGCGCGCAGACGGTCCGCCGCGTGGAAGGCCCCGACCGCGTCGAGCCGCTCCTCGATGGCTGCCACGTCGAGCAGGGGGCCGCTGAGCCAGGCGCGCAGCAGGCGGCCGCCCATCGGCGTGCGCGTCGCGTCAAGTGTCGCCAGCAGGCTGCCGTCGGTCCGGCCGCCGCGGGCGCCGCGCACCAGCTCGAGGGTGCGCCGCGTGCCCGGATCGAGCGCCATCTGGCCACCGGGAGCGTAGGTCCGCAGACCGGCCAGGGCGCGCGCCAGCCGGCGGTCGTGCCCGTCGAGATAGGCAAGCAGGGCACCGGCGGCGCCCACGGCCTCCGGCAGATCGTCGCAGCCGAAGCCAGCCAGGGACAGGACGCCAAAGTGGTCGCGCAGCCGCTGCCCGGCCGCCTCGCTGGCGAACTGCCAGGGCGGGCAGGGCGTCACGTGGGGGCCAGGCGCTGGCGGCGCGTCCTGCCCCTCGGGGACGAGCAGCTCGGCTGGCCCCAGCCGCTCGATCTCCTGGCGCAGCTGAGCCAGGGCGCCGCCGCCGGAGAAGCTCGTGGTGGCGAACTCGCCGGTGGACACGTCCACGTAGGCGAAGCCGCTGGCCAGACGGCCGGGCAGGACCGCCGCCAGGTACCGGTTCTCGCGCTCGCGCAGCAGGCCCGGCTCGACCAGCGTCCCGGGCGTGACGACGCGCGTGATGACCCGCTCGACGAGCCCCATGCCCGGTGGGCTGACCTGCTCGGCGACCGCGACGTGCAGCCCGGCGTCCACGAGCCGTGACAGGAACCAGTCCAGGCGAGCCAGCGGCACCCCAGCCAGCGCCACGCGGTCGCCCTTGCCGAACTCACGCGAGGTCAGCATGATGCCGCACACGCGCGACACCAGGCGGGCGTCCTCCTCGAAGCTCTCGAAGAAGTCGCCCAGCTGGAACAGGAGCACGCAGTCAGGGTGCTGGCGCTTGAGCTCCTCGAACTGGCGGCGGATCGGCGAATCGCGCGCCGGGGCTGCCTGGGACGGCTCGGTCGCGTCCGCGGCGCTCGGCTGCGGCAGGTACGGCGGTGCCAACAACGGGTGCCTCCAGGGCAACCTTACAAGCCGGGCCGGGCTGGGCGCGACCGCCCAGCCGCACCAGGTGGGGGAGCCGCTGCGTTAGCGGCCGGTCTGCTGCTGATTCTGCTGCGGCCGTTCTGACAGCGCGACTGTGACGTCCTGCGGCTGGCCGCCGCGCAGGACGCTCATGGTCACCTGGTCGCCGGGGTGCTTCGTGTTCTCGACGTAGGCGCGCAGCTCACCCTCGCTGCTCACGGCCTGCCCGTCGACGGCGACGATGATGTCGCCGCCGGTGGCGATCTGATCGCCGCCGACGTTGACCTGGCGGTTCCCAGGGCGGATGCCTGCTTGCTGCGCCCCGGTCGACACCCCCTGAACGAGGAGCCCTCTCTGGGTGAGCGGAATGCCGAGCTGCTGCCTGGCGGCCTGGCCGATGGCGGACAGCGAGACGGTGCTGACGCCGATGAGTGGATGGCGGTAGTGGCCGCTCTGGATCAGCTCCGGGCCGACGCGCTTGAGTACGTTGATCGGGATGGCGAAGCCGATCCCCTCGTTGCCGCCCGACTGCGACAGGATGGCGCTGTTCACGCCGATCACACCGCCGCCGGCGTTGAACAGCGGCCCACCCGAGTTGCCCGGGTTGATCGCGGCGTCCGTCTGGATCGCCCCGCCGAGCAGATCGAGCTGGGTCCCAGGCACCTGCGACTCCTCGCCCGGCGTCCGTCGGGCGCTGATGATGCCCTGCGTGACTGTCTGCTGGAGGCCCAGCGGCGACCCGATCGCCACCGCCGTCTCGCCAATGGTTACCCCGTCCGAGTCACTCAGCGAGACCGGCTTGATGCGGTCGCGCAGCGCCTTGCCCGCGTCGTCAGTTGTGTTCGGGTCGATCTTGATAACGGCGAGGTCGTTGTCCGGATCGCGGCCAACCAGCTGCGCCGGGACCGTCGTCTTGTCCTGGAAGGTGACGGCCAGCTGCTGCGCGTCTTGGACCACGTGGTTGTTGGTCGCGATGCGCCCATCGGCGTCGAGCATGAAGCCCGAGCCGATGCCCTGCGGCTGCGTGGTCTGGCCCTGGCGGGTGCGCACGACGGCGAGGCTGGTGATGTTGACCACCGAGGCGCCGTTCTGCTGGTAGACGGTGATGGCGGGGTTGCCCGAGGCCTGCGCCGAGGCGGCCAGGGCGCTGGGCGCGGCCACCCGCGGTCCACCCTGGGCGGCCACCGGCGCCAGACTCGGCGCGGCCGCCGTCGCGGGAGCGGCCGCGCCACTGGTCGACGGGGCCGTCGCGGCCGCGCCCGCGGTCGCCGCCGGCACTTCGGGCGAACGGGTGCTGGCGTTGTCGGCGGTGCACGCCGCGAACAGCAGCGCGGTAGTCGCGGAGCTCGCCAGCGCGACGCAGGCAGTTCTCACAAGGGTCCGCACAAGCACAAGAACATCCTCCTACGCAGGTCCAGGATGCGGCGCCCGGACCGCCCGGTCCCGGCGGCCTCGTGACGCCCCTGGCCGGCACGGAGGGCAAGATCGGTGCCCGCACTTCCCGGTCGGTAAGCGCCCCGTACCGCCGGCGGCCCTGCGCCGACGTGGGATGCGACTGAGGTGCGGTGCCGCGGGGCAAGTACCATGACCGGAGCTGGCTGGACTGGCTCGGCAGATTAGAAGAGGCACCGCCCCGCTCGAGAGGAGAACGTCCATGCGCACCGCTCACGACCAATCGCTGTCCCGCCGACGCTTCCTCCTGCTCGCTGGTGTCGCCGCGTCCGCCGGTTTGGCGCAGGCGTGCTCCTCGGGCTCCGGCTCCGGCCCGGCGCCCGCCCCGACGACCCCACCCGCGCCGGCGGCCGGCGCGACAGCGGCGCCGGCCGCGGCCGCTACCAGCGCCCCCGCCGCCGCGCAGTCCACCAAGTCCGGCTCCCTCTCCGTCTGGACCGGCTACCCCGAGCTCGAGCCCTTCTACAAATCCGTCGCCGACGACTTCAACAAGACCTACCCCAAAATCTCCGTCGAAGTCCTGAGCTCCACGCTCCGCGAGATGGAGCAGAAGCTCTCGACCGCCGTCTCCACCGGCCAGGGGCCCGACGTCTTCGACATCGGCCCGAACATCATCATCAAGTTCATCGAGGGCGGGCTGGCCGACCCCGTGCCGGCCGAGATCGAGCAGTACATCAAGAGTGGCATCTATACCGACTTCGTCCTCGGCTACCTGACCTACAGCGGCAAGCTGTACGGCATCCCTCTGCTGGACGGTGGTCGCGACGCGCTGTTCTACAACAAGGCCATGTTCCGCGAGGCTGGGCTGGACCCCGACAAGCCGCCGACCACCTTCACCGACATGATGGAGTACGCCAGGAAGCTGGTGAAGTACGACGGCAACGGCAACATCACCCGCAGCGGGATGAGCCTGCGTTTGTCAGGCCAGGGCAGCGGCATCGCCGAGAAGTTCTGGTTCATCCTCCACAACATGGGCGGCGAGCCGGTCGTGCCGGCGGCCGACGGCAAGCTGTGGCACAACGGCTACGACAACGACGCCGGGCGCAGAGCGCTCCAGTACTACGTGGACGCGGTCCACAAGTTCCACGTCGACGACCAGAAGGTCAAGCACGACGCCGAAGCCCTCGAGACGGAGTCGACCGCCATGCTCATCCGTGAGTCGTGGGTGATCGGCGAGGCGGCCCAGAAGAACCCGAAGCTGGACTACGGCACGAGCCGGATGCCGAAGGACGTCAAGGGGGACACCATGGCCCAACCGTGGGGCATCTACGTCAACAAGACGGCTCAGGACGGGGCGGTGGCCTGGGAGTTCGCCAAGGCTGCCACCAGCAAGGACGCCGGCCTACGCCAGACGAAGATGTCCGGCTGGATCTCGCCGCGGCGGGACGTGGACTGGCCCGCGCTCACCAAGGAGATCCCGCAGTACGACGTCTTCGTGAACCCGCCGAAGGACATCGGCTTCTACGCCTACCCCCAGTTCGGCGCCTTCGACGAGATCCTGACCAAGATGGCCGACCGGCTGACGACTGCCTACTGCCTACCTTGACAGCTCGCTGAAGGACAACCGGGACGGAGTCGCCAAGACGATCAAGGACATGGCGAGCGAGACGGACTCCCTGCTGAAGCAAGCCAACCTGTATGGCGGCGCCTAGCCCCGGAGTCGCGGCGCTCTCGTCGGCGGGGCGCCCAGCCGCCAGGTCGCGTCGCCTGCACGGCGTCAAGCGGTCCCAGCTCTCGCGGTACCTGTTCTGTTACGCCATGCTGGCGCCGGTGCTCGCCCTGTTCGCCTATTTGCGCATCATCCCCATCGTCCAGACGTTCATCATGAGTTTGTACAAGTGGGATCTTACTCAGCCCATCCATCCCTTTATTGGCGCTGACAACTATACAGCTCTTGTCTCGGACGAGCGCTTCTTCCAGGCATTACGCAATACAACGCTCTTCTCGTTCGCGACGGTCATCGGCAGCGTCGCCCTCGCCCTGCCAATCGCCGTTCTCCTCGCTGGCCAGGTGCGTTTCACGTCGCTCTACCAGGCCATCTTCTTCCTCCCCGTCATCACTCCGATGGTCCCCATGTCGGTGGCCTGGAAGTGGATCTACGACCCGACTCACGGCATTCTCAACTACCTGCTCGGGCTGGTGGGGATCAGCTCGGTTGGCTGGCTGGTGTACCCGGAGCTGGCGCTGTGGGCGATCATCGCCATGAGCATCTGGAAGGTTGTCGGCTACAACATGGTGATCCTGCTCGTCGGCATCAAGAACATCCCCGTCACCTACTACGAGGCGGGGCGGATCGACGGCGCCGACGGCTTCGCGCTGTTCAGGTACCTGACGCTGCCGCTGCTGCGCCCGATCCTGCTCGTGGTGTTCGTCACGTCGACCATCAACGCGTACAACGTTTTTACCCAGGTCTACGTGATGACGCTGGGGTCGCAGGCGGCGCCGGGCAACGCGCTGCGCGTGCTCGTGTACGAGATCTACCAGAACGGCTTCCAGTTCTTCCGCATGGGCTACGCGTCCGCCGAAGCGGTGGCGCTGACCGTCATCGTGTTCGCGCTCACCCTATTCCAGTTCTGGCTCATGCGCCGCCAGCAGGCGCTGACGTGAGAGCGCTCATCCATCTTCTGCTGGCCCTCGGCGGGGTGGTGATGGTCTTTCCCGTCCTCTGGATGGTCTCGACCTCGTTCAAGCCGCCCACCGAGGTCCTGCTGTGGCCGCCACCCCTGCTGCCGTTACAGCCGACGCTGGCCAACTACGCCACCGTCTTCGACACCATCCCCATCGGCCGCTACTTCCTCAACAGCGTCGTCATCTCGCTCGTCTCGACACTGTGCGTCGTCGCGACCTCTCTGGTGGCCGGCTACGTGTTCGCCAAGTTCTCCTTCCCCGGTCGCGACGTGTTCTTTTTCGTCATCCTGCTCACCGCCATCGTGCCGTTCGAGAGCTACATGGCGCCGCTGTACCTGCAGATGGTCCAGATCAAGTGGATCAACACGTACATGGGGGTGATCGCGCCATACGCGCTGATGGCCTTCGGCGTTTTCCTGATGCGTCAGCACATGCGGTCGGCCATCCCGGACGAGCTGCTCGACGCCGCCCGGATCGACGGCGCCTCCGAATGGCGCATCTTCCGGTCCATCGTTCTCGCCCTGTCGCTGCCGGCGGTCGGAGCGCTCGGCATCTTCGCCTTCATCCAGGCGTGGGCCGCTTTCCTGTGGCCGCTGCTGGTCGCCAACAAGACTGACCTGTTCAACCTTGAGCTGGGTCTGAACGCCTTCCAGTTCCGCTACAGCGTGGACTACGGCCCGCTGATGGCCGGATCGGTGCTCAGCGTGCTGCCGATGGTGCTGGTGTTCCTGGTGCTGCGCCGCCAGATCATCGACAGCGCCGCCATCTCCGGGCTTCGCGGCTGACCCGGCCTAGCGGCCCCAGCGCTCGTGCACCGGCGGCAGCGGTGGGAACGGGGCGGCCGTTCCTGTCTGGTACCAGTACGCGACCGACGCGATGTCGTCGGTAAGCGGCTCGAACTTGCGGTCGGGCCACCACCCGAGCGCCTGGACGGTGACGCGCAGGTTCTCGCTGAAGCCGATCGGGTCCAGGATGTGCCAGCGGTACAGGCTGAACAGCCGAGGTCCCGCCGGGTCGTCGATCCGCGCCAGCGGCAGCCCCACGAATGGCGCGTTGAACTCCTGCTCCCGCCGGTCGCTCTGACGATCGCGGTAGAAGCACCAGGCGCCGCCGAAGTAGTCTTCAGTGCCGTTGTCGGCGATCGTCGGGAACTCCTCGTCGCCGTCAAGGAAAAACTTCACTTCGCCCTCACCCCACCACCCCCGCGACAAGGCCGACCAGGCGAGGTAGGTCCCGACGTACACGCCCCGGCCGGCGACGCCGTCGACGATGACGTGCTCCGGCGCGTCGCGCCTGGTCAGGCTGCGACGCCACTGGGCATGGAAGTAGGCGGCGTCGTCGGCGACCTCGTGCAGTCGGTACAGGACTTTGTACGCGACGATGTTGGCGTCCTGAGGCGCCTGGTTCTCCAGCGTGATGCGCCCGCGGCGTCGGAACGGCATCTGCCAGTAGCAGCTGCAACCGCGCAGCGGCGCCACCGTCACGGGCAGCGAGGTCACCAGGTGGGGGGCGGCGTCGTGGCCCATGGCGAAGAAGTCGCCCAGGGGCACCTCGACCGACGGGGTGGCGGCGTCATCCCAGTAGAACCGCAGCACGAGGGCCCGAAAGTAGGGCAGGTCGCTCGTGATCCACATCTGGTTGATGGAGCCGGGCCCCTCGATGTCGGCCAGGGTCGCGGTCTGGCCGGACTTGATCTGGATGAAGGGCCGAACCTTCCAGCCGCGGCCCAGGTCCACGGCGGCCCGGCTGTGCGGCAGGTTCGGGTCCGCCGGATCCGGGTCCCAGCGGCAGGCGCTGCCCTTGCCACCGGTCGGGTTCTCGGCGTTCACCTGGCGGGTCACCACGCCGGCCTGGAAAGGCAGGCCTGTCAGGAGCGATGCAGCCTCGTGGGTCATCGGCGGGTCGTACCTCCTGTACCAATACCAACCGGGAGCAGCCGTTCCGCCGCGGCGAGCCCGAGCAGGCTCAACAGAAGACCAAGCGCGGCGCTCCCAACGATGTCGGAAGGGTAGTGCACGCCAGCCGCGACCCGAGCCAGGCCGACCAGGCATGCCCAGGCGACCGACACAACGCCGAGCCGCGGTCGGCGCCACAGCAGCGGCCCGACCAGGGCGACGCCCACCAGCGTGTGGTCGCTGGGGAACGACGAGTCCGCCGCGTGCGCGAACAGCGGCGCGAACGCCAGGGCGACGAACGGCCGGGGCCGGTCGAGGGTGCGCTCGAGCACCACCCCCAGCCCGGCGGCGACGGCCGCCGCCAGGCAGCCGGCCAGAAAGATTCCCCGTCCCCTTGGCGAGAGCCGGGGAGACAGCAGGCTGGCGATCAGCACCAGCGGCAGGGCGAAGATGCCGTACTGCGCGACCAGCACGACCAGCGCGGCGCTGGGCGGCTGGGCAGCGGCCCACGCGTGCAGGGCTAGGACGACTGATGAGTCCAGGGCCTGTTTCCTCCACTCCTCTGGTCACGCAGCAGGCTATCAGTGCAGTGGTGGTGTACCCTCGGGCTAGTCGCGCGGGCCGGAGGGATGCCGCCTCGCGATCAGTGTGAGGGGAATCCATGAGTTCGCAGTATCGCTCTCCCGCGCGATCGATCGGGCGAGTCTTGATTTTTGCGTCGCTCTCGCTAACGCTGGCGGGCTGCGCGCCTTCGAGCCCAGCAGCCACGACGAGCGCGCCGGCCGCGGCCAATCCGACCGCCGCGGCCTCGAGCGTCCCAGCCGCCGCCAAGCCAACCACCGCCCCGGCCGCCTCGCCGGTCGCGGCGGCGTCGAGCGCCCCAGTGGCCGGGGCGACCGCCGCGCCCGCCGCCGGCGGGGCCAGCGGCGACGCGACAGTTCGCGCGATGAGCCCAGCCAGCCTGCCCGCGGGCTGGAAGACACCGAAGACCGTCATCCACGTGACCAACTACCTCGTCCACGAGTGGTACCAGAACTTGACGAAGGGTGAGCAGGCGCGCGCCAAGGACTATGCGCCAGCCATCGAGTTCTCTATCAGCGACGCCAATCTCGACCTGCAGAAGTCGCTCGCGGCCGTCGATGACGCGGTCTCCAAGAACGTCGACGTGCTGAACTTCACCCCCGTCAACGAGAAGGCCTCCGGCGCCACCGTCACCAAGGTGAGCTCGAGCGGCAAGCCTGTCATCTGCGAGTCGTCGCCGACCGACGGCTGCACCACCCTCGTGTCCATCGACGACCACGCCGCCGGCTTCAAGGTGGGCGTCTGGGCGGCCAACTACGTCAAGGACAAGCTCGGCGGCAAGGCGGTGATCCTCGACGTCGGGCTGCCCGCCCTGACGACCACTGTCGCCCGCTCGAAGGGTTTTCGGGACGGGATCACCTCGGTGCTGCCGGACGCTCAGGTGGTCCAGTCGGTCGACGGCAAAGGGCTCAAGGACGAGGCGGTGAAGGTCTCCGCCGATGCCCTGACCGCCCACCCGGACGTCAACGTCATCTTCGGCATCAACGACGACTCGGCCCTCGGCGGCCTCCAGGCGTTCAAGGCGGCCGGCATGGACACGTCGAAGCTCCTGGTGGTCGGCTTCGGCTGCGAGGGCAACGCCTGCAAGAGCGCCCTCCAGGAGGGCGGCCCCTACAAGGTGGCCGCCGCCATGTTCCCGGAGTACCAGGGGCGGCTGCTGGTCGACGCCGGTGTGGCGGCGCTGAACAAGACGGCCCTGCCGAAGCACATCGTGGCGCCGACGACCGCCATCACGGCCGACAACATGTCGCAGTTCTACGCCAAGAGTGGCGACGCGTACACCGCCAACTTCGACGCGATCGCCAAGCTGTCGGTCCAGGGGGAACAGTAGCGACCGAGATGGGGGCGGGACCGTCCGTTCCCCCCGCCCTGATCTCGCAGCTCTCCGCTTCATGGGGTCCATGCACGCTGACGTCAGGGCCGAGAACGCCGAGAGCCGCCGGGCCGCCCCGCTCGCGGGCTCGGGCCGCGGCCCGCTGCTGAGCGCCGGCGTGTGGGCGGTGCGCACGCAGGAGGGCATCCTCCTGCTGATCGTGCTCGCTCTGGCCATCGGCCTCGGCCTGCGCTCGCCCGTGTTCTTCACCGGGCGCAACCTCGGCGTGCTGCTGAGCCAGGTGTCGATGACCGCCATCACGGCCGTCGGCATGACGGCGTTGATCGTGGCCGGCGAGGTCGACCTGTCGGTCGGCTCGTTGCAGGCGGTCGTGGGGGTTCTCGGCATGCAGCTGCTGAACGCGACGCACGACCTGGCGACGTCGCTCGCCGTCGGTCTGACGGTCGGGGTCGCCGTTGGCCTGCTCAATGGCGCGCTTACCCTGTGGCTGGGGATCAACTCCTTCATCGTCACCCTGGCGATGCTGTCCATCCTCAGGGGACTGGCCTACGCCTCGACGAGCGCGGCGGTCCAGAACACGGCCAACCTGCCGGCCTTCTCCGCCCTCGGCAACGGCTTCGTCGGCTTCGCCCCCTGGCCGGTGGCGTTCATGGTGCTGGTGTTCGGCGCGTTCTACCTCGTGCTGACGCGGACCACGTTCGGCCGGCACGTCTACGCCACCGGCGGCAATGCCCGCGCGGCGGCGCTGGCCGGGGTGCGCGTCCAGCGCGTCAAGCTGCTGTGCTTTGCGCTGACCGGCGGCCTGGCGGCGCTCAGCGCGCTCATCCTCCTGTCGCGGATGAACTCCGGGCAGAACAACGCCGGCTTTGGCTTCGAGCTGCAGGTGATCGGCGCGGTGCTGCTGGGCGGAACGAGCCTGTTGGGCGGGCGCGGCTCGCTCGTCGGGACTCTGTTGGCGGTGCTGCTGCTCGGGGTGCTGAACAACGGGATAGTGCTGCTCGGCATCAACTCCAGCTGGCAGGTGGCGGTCAACGGGGTGCTGATCCTGCTGGCGGTGTTGCTGGACGCGCGCCGACGACGGGCGACGGGGGCGTAGCAATGGCGCCAGCGCCGATCCTGGAGATGCGCGGCATCCGCAAGACCTTCCCGGGCGTGGTGGCCCTGGACAATGTCGACCTGGACCTGCTGCCTGGCGAAGTCCACGCGCTTCTCGGCGAGAACGGGGCCGGCAAGTCGACCCTCATCAAGATCCTCGCCGGCGTGTATCCGCGCGACGGCGGCACCATGCTGGTTGCCGGCGAGCCGGCGGACTTCCAGACGCCGGCTGACTCGCTCGCCCGGCGCATCAAGGTGGTCTACCAGGAGCTCGACCTGGTGCCTGGCCTGAGCGTCGCCGAGAACGTCTTTCTCGGCGCCTACCCGCGTACTCCGTTCGGGACAGTCGACTGGCGCGTCCTCTACGCGGAGACCGCGCGGCTGCTCGGGCAGCTCGGGCTCGAGATCGACCCGCGGACGCCCGTGGGCGCGCTGCGCCTGGCGGAGCAGCAGCTCGTCGAGATCGCCCGCGCGCTGTCGCGCCAGGCGCAGATCATGGTCATGGACGAGCCAACCTCGGCCCTCAGCCCGGCCGAGGCGGACAAGCTGTTCGGGGTCATCGAGCGGCTCAGGCAGCGCGGCGTGGGCGTGATCTACGTGTCGCACAAGCTGGAGGAGATCTACCGCGTCGCCGACCGGCTCACGGTCCTGCGCGACGGCCGCCACATCGTGACCCGGCCCGTCTCCGAGACCACGCCGCACCAGCTGGTGACCTGGATGGTGGGGCGCGAGGTGGCCGATCTCTTTCCCAAGACAGCCGCGCGCGTGGGCGAGCCGCTGCTCGAGGTGCGTGGGCTCAGCGGCGGGGCGGTGCGCGACCTGGACCTGGTGGTCCGCGCGGGCGAGGTCGTTGCGGTCTTTGGCCTGCTGGGCGCGGGCGTGCACACGGTGGGTCGCCTCATCTTCGGCGCCGAGCCCGCCGTCGGGGACGTGCGCGTGGCCGGGCGGCCGGTGCGGCTCGGCTCGCCAGTCGACGCTATCCGTGCCGGCCTCGGTCTGGTCACCGAGAACCGCAAGCAGGACGGACTCATCCTGCCCCTGTCAGTCCAGACGAACCTCACACTGGCGGCGCTCGAACGCTTCGCCACCTGGAGCTGGATCCGCGGCCGGGACGAGCGCCAGGCCGCGTCCGGCGAGGTGCAGCAGCTGTCCATCAAGACCGCCTCGCTGGCTCAGTCGGTCCAGGCGCTGAGCGGCGGCAACCAGCAGAAGGTGCTTATCGCTCGCTGGCTGCTGCGGCGGCTGCGCGTCATGATAGTGGCCGAGCCGACCCGCGGCGTCGACGTCGGCGCCAAGGCCGAGATCTACCGCATCCTCGACGAGCTGGCCCACCAGGGCCTCGGCATCCTCGTTCTCTCGACCGAGCTGCCCGAGGTCCTGGGCATCGCCGACCGCATCCTCGTGCTGCGCGAGGGCGCCGTCACCGGCGAGTTCTCGCGCGAGGAGGCCAGCCAGGAGCGCGTGCTGGCGGCGGCCGCGGTCGCCACCCGCGAAGACGCGGCCGCGCTCGCGGCGCTCGGCGGCGGCGAACCGGTGCACGCGGCATGGCAGCGGTGACCACGACCATCGGCGGACGGAGGCCGCCGTCGTCGCTGGGGCGGCTGGCGCGCTCCGAGGAGGGCGTCCTCCTCGTCGTCCTGGCGCTGCTGGTCGCCATCGTGGCTGGGCAGGTGCCCAGCGCACGCGAGGCAGGCACCTATCTCAACCTGCTGCGGGAGGTGTCGCCGAACGTGATCGCCGCCGTCGGGATCGCGCTGCTGCTGCTCGCCGGCGAGCTGGACGTCTCGATCGGGTCCATGCTGGCTGTGACCGGGGTCGTCACCATCGCGGCGTTCAACTGGACTGGCAGTATGTGGTTCGGCATCCTGGCCGGCCTGCTGACCGGCCCGCTCGTCGGCCTCCTCCACGGGTACCTGGTGACCATCGAGCGCATGAACTCGCTGGTCACGACGCTGGGGACCATGTTCGCCCTGCGCGGCCTCGTGTACGTCGCGACCAACAAGACGCCGGTCGTCGACGAGCAGGGTTTCAGCCAGTTCCAGGCGCTGTATCAGGGGAGTATCGGGCCGCTACCCGTGCCGGCCGTGCTGGCGCTGGTCGTCATCGCGCTTGCCCACCTCGTGCTGACGCAGACGGCGTTTGGCCGCGAGATCTACGCCATCGGCGGCAACGAGACGGCCGCCCAGGTGTCAGGGATCCGCGTCCGACGGGTAAAGCTGCTGCTGTTCGTCGTGTGCTCGACCATGGCGGCCGTGGCTGGGCTGCTCATCGCGGCTCAGACGGATACCGGCTACTTCGACGCCGGCGCGTCGGGTTTCGAGCTCCTGGTTATTGCCGCGGCCGTCCTCGGGGGCGTCAGTCTGGCCGGCGGCGAGGGGCGCATGACCGGCGCCCTGCTCGGCGTGCTCATCCTGGGCATGACCGACAAGGGGATGCGGCTGATGAACATCTACACGACCTGGGTGCTCGTGGTCACGGGCATCGTTATGATGATGGCGGTCTACCTCCACGGCGTGCGCAAGAGCTCCGCGCGGCCGAGGTGGCTCACGCGCAGACGCCAGAGGACCTGATACCTGATATGGGGGACGAAGGCATGGCACAGGCGCAGCCGGGCACACCGCCGTTGATGCGGGTCGAGCAGTTCACCCCCGTCGTTGACGGGCTGGACCACCCCGAGGGTGTGACCTGGGGGCCGGACGGCTTCGTCTACGCCGGCGGCGAAGCTGGCCAGGTCTACCGCGTCGACCTCGACGGCGGCACGACCGAGCAGCTGGGCAGCACGGGTGGATTCATTCTGGGGCTGTGCCTGGACGCCGACCGGGCGGTCTACGCCTGCGACAAGGGCAAGCGCGTCGTCGCGCGTATGAGCCCGAGTGGCGACGTCACCACCTATTCGAACGGCACGGCCGAGCGCGCCATGGTGACTCCCAACTACGCGGCGTTCGCCGCCGGCGGCATCCTGTACGTGTCCGACTCGGGCACCTGGAGGGGGAACGATGGCTGCCTGTGGCTGGTGCGTCCGGGCGGAGAGACGGAGCTCGCCAGCATCGACCTGCGCGCGTTTCCCAATGGGTTGGCGCTGAGCCCGGACGGCAGCGAGCTGTACGTGGTGCTGTCGAATCTGCCCGGCGTCGCCCGCGTGCCGATGGACGCTGGCGGGCGTCTCGGCACGCCCCAGGTGGCGGTCCACATGCCCCGCACAGTCCCCGACGGGCTCGCCTTCGACGAGCAGGGTGACCTGTACATCGCCTGCTACACGCCCGACGTGATCTACCGTTTGGGCCGCGACGGCGCGCTGGACGTGGTGGTCGAGGACTGGGAGAGCACCACCCTGTCAAGCCCGACCAACATCGCCTTCTGTGGCCCGGATCGCCGCACGCTGGTCGCCGCCAGCCTGTCCCGGTGGCACCTGGCACGAGCCGCCATGCCGGTCGCGGGCGCGCCGCTGAACTACCCCAGGCTGCGCTGAGTCGGCCGCCAGCGTCACGCCGGCCCGGCGCGGTGCCACAGCTCTTGCGACGGCACCCGCATGGCGTGGTTGAACTTGCTCGAGGCGTTCTCCCAGGCGATCACCGCGGTGAGCTCGACCAGCGCGTCATCCGAGAACTGCCCACGCAGACGCTCGAACAGCGCGTCGTCGGTGTCCCGGCCGGTGATGGTCATGCTGTCGGCGTACTCCAGGGCGAGCCGCTCGATCTCGGTGAAGTGCGGGCTGGTCCCGTACCGGTCCAGGTCGTCAAGCTTTGCGTCGCTCAGGCCGAGTTGACTGCCCACGGCAGCGTTGATGTCCGCTCAAAAAGGACACCCGTTGAGCTGGGCGACGCGCCGGTTCACCAGGGCCACCAGTGCCGGGTCGAGCTGCCCCGACGCGTCCAGTCCGGTCCACATCGCGCGCACCCCGCGAAAGATGGAGGGGCGCCTGGCGTACAGCAGATGGTTGAGCAGCGGTCCGCCCCAGGCGCGGGCCTGGGCCTCGAACGTCGCCTTGATAGCCCGGTCCAGGCTCGGCTCGTCGGGGTCGACGCCGGTGATGCGCGTCACGGAGTGGTCTCCTCAGCTGCCCCAATGTACCACGTGGGTAGCGCGGCAGCGGCGACCCGGTGGCCGTGGAGAGCACCCGCCCACCCACACCGTCGCTGAGCAACTGCTGCGGCCCTAGCCGTTCAGGCTGATGCCAGCCGGCGCCGCGGGCCAGCTGGGTAAGATAGCTTTCGAGCCAGCGCTTCTCCGCAGCGACGACCAGCCGCGCGGGGTCATCGGGGTCAGGCACTTCCGCGGCCGCGTTGACTAGCGCTCCAGAGCTGGTGGGCGGCGCTGCCGACGACGGCGCGGAGAACGCGCCGCTCTGCCCAGCGTTGGCGAAGCGTTTCACGGTGTACAACTACGCACGGCGGGGTCGCGGCGACAGCGGCGACACCCAGCCGTACGCCGTGGATCGCGAGATCGAGGATCTCGATGCGCTCGTGGCCGAGGCGGGCGGATCGGCGCACGTGTTCGGTGCCTCCTCCGGCGGTGCTCTCGCGTTGGAAGCCGCTGCGGCGGGCCTGTCGATCAATAAGCTCGTAGTGTACGAGGTGCCCTCCGACATGTCCGACGGTGCGCCGCAGCGGCACCGGGAGTACTCGGAGAAGCTCCAGGCTCTGCTGGCCGAGAACCGCCGCGGCCAGGCGTTCGCACACATCATGCGAACCTGGGGAGCCTCGAAGGAGAACATTGAGGCAGCGCGGCAGTCCCCGATGTGGTGACCTGGTCAAGGCGCTGGTGCTGGAGGGCATCTCCAAGAGCCAGGTCAGCCGCCTGTGTGAGGAGCTGGATACCGAAGTGGAGCGCTTCCGCAGTCGCAAGCTCGACGGTGCCTACCCCTATATATGGCTGGACGCGACCTTTCTGAAGGTGCGCCAGGAGCACCGGGTGGTCACCATGGCGGTCGTGATCGCCGTCGGACTCAACGCGGCCACGGGCCAACGCGAGGTGCTGGCGGTGGACATCGGCCCGAGTGAGGACGGCGCCTTCTGGCTCCGCTTCTTACGCGGACTGGTGGCGCGTGGCCTGAGCAGCGTGCAGCTGGTGATCAGCGACAGCCACCAAGGGCTCAAAGGCGCGATCGTCCCGGTGCTGCAAGGGGCCAGCTGGCAGAGGTGCCGGACCACTTCATGCGCAACGCTCTGTGCCTGGTGCCCAAGAGCACCCCGCAGATGGTCGCGGCCACCAGGCGGACGGTCTTCGTGCAAACCCGATGCGGCCAGCGCGCGCGAGCAGTGGCGCGGGGTCGCGGACCAGCTCCGTCCCGCTTCCCGTGGGTGGCCCAGCTGCTCGACGACGCCGAGGAGGAGGTGCTGACCTATCTGAGCTTCCCGCCCGAGCACTGGCGTCAGATCTGGAGCAACAACCCCCCAGATCGGATGTGCGCTAGTGGACCGTCACGCCAGAACTGCCGACATCGCCGCACGTCGGAGAAAGCGGGAACGCTTGTCCGGAACTCGGCAAAGCATGGCTGACGGTCTACTAGGCTGCCTCGACCAGGGCTGAGGTGGGCAGCGCGTCGGGTGACGGTGGTATGAGCTTGGCCAAGGACTCGGCGCTGAAGTAGCGCCGGCCCACCTGCCACTCGTCGTGGTACTCGGCAAGGACCGCTCCGACCAGGCGCACGATGGCGCGGTCGTTGGGGAAGATGCCGACCACGTCGGTGCGGCGCTTGACCTCCTTGTTGAGACGCTCGGAAGCATCAACCGAATCCCCACACTTGAAAAAGGCACGACCCAAGGGAACGTGCGACTCTTCAGGCATCAGCCGCTTACCGCCTGCCTCAGGTCCGCAGTCCTGGCTGTTCTTGCGCTAGCAGCCTGTGGGCCGAACGCGACCGGTGGGACCCACAATCCACCACAGCCACCGGTGACCCCCGTTGTGTCTGTCGTGGCGCCGCCCCGAGACGCCAGCGGACCCGTGTCTGCGACTGCGATGCCCACCCCAACGGGAACGCCGGACCCCGGCCGCTCCCCGGCGACGGCCACCGTCTGGACAATGCCGTCGGGGCCAACTCCATAGTGCCGCGTGGGGAACACGGTGGTGCCGGTGCCGTCGGTCGGGCCACCCCCTGCCCCCAGCGAGGTCAGTGGCTTCGCCCAGATCCCCACTGCCCCTGGGGCGACCTGGGCCACTGTCGCCTCGGCTGAACCGCTGCCCGGCCTGGTCGTTGTGCTGCGCCTGCCGGCGACGACATTTCTGGCGGGCGAAGCGATCAGCCCCCAGGTGCGCGTGCGCAATACCGGCCAGGACCCCGTCGCGATCTACGATCCGTGGATCGAGGCGCTCGATCAGGACACCTCGCTGTCTCTGGTCAAGCCCACGCCTTTCCTCCCCGGTAGCTGGCCTGAGACACACCCACCTCCATCCCCCTGGACAGTCGACCCGGGCCAAACGCACGTCTGGAGTCGCACCATCCAGCTCCCCTTCGCAGACCAGGCCGCCGCGCGGTCCCCGTACCGGCTGCGCGCCGTCGCTCAGCTCAGCGGACCGGACCCTGTGCCGAAAAACCTTGCCGAATGGCCTACTTTCCAGACGGCCAGCGTCCCGCTCACGCTGGTCCCGGCTCGCCCCCAGCAGCAGCTGCGCCTCGCGTGGCAAGCCGACCGCCACCAGTGGTGCGTGCAGGCGGTGGACGGGGCTGGGGGCCGGCCAGTCGGGCCGCTAGTGGCCTGGATGCATGCCACATCCGCCCACGGTGGGACATGCCACATCCGCCCGCGGTGGGACACTCGGGGGCCTCATGGGTGGCACGGGCGATCTGTGGGCTGGCTTCTGGACGCCGTACCTGCTGGACGGAGACGTTCCCGTCAACGCCAGCCTCTGGGCGGCCGGGCCTGGCTACGTGACCGGGCTGGCGACCGTGACTGTGCCGCCTGGCGGGTGACCGGCAGCCACTGTGACAACGGCCGGGTCAGCGACGTCCGCGAATGGGCCGGCGCGCTGACCTTCAGGGATGTTGGGGCGATCGTCTACCACGTGAAGGTCGTCGCGTGGCTCGTGCCCGGCTTCTCCGTCGCGACCCATGCGCGCTCTCTTTAGAGCTGCAGGACCGGCTACTGGCCGGTCGGTGCCTCGCATTCACGTCACGGACGTACCTGATCGAGGCATACAAGCAGGGGAACTCGAGACAGGGTAAGCCCGACGCATGAGCTCGCGAGCCGTGACAGGCGAGGTGGCGGCCCGTTGGCTCTGGTAGGACTTCACCATGCGGTCTGCTGGGGCAACAGGGTCACTGGTGCTGGCAATCACGGTACTGGACCATGTGCTGATTTTCGTGCGCACGATGCCACCCGTTAAGCTGCGCCTTCGTCCTGTCGTGATAGCCGCGTTCCTCGGGCTCCTTGTGAGCGCAGCCACCGTCGTGCCGATGCTCGCCGCGGCACCCCCGATCATCATCGTTACTGGTCTCCCGCTTTCCCAGCCGATCGTGTTGGCTGACTGGGAGCAGAACATCGCCCTCATCAGCAGCGGCGTGGAGAATCCCATTGGGCAGATGGAAGCTCCCCAGGGCCGTCCGTACTTGGACCTCGCTTTGTTCACCGGAGAGCAGTGGGCATCCTACGTTGAAACGGGCCAGCCTGTAGAGGCGCTCCAGCCAAGCCAGGCAGACGAGCATGGACGTTTCTATCCCGCCTCGGCCACTGAACCCGCTCTGCTCGTTCTCCTCGAAGTCCAGCGCCGCGGTGGTATCTCACTGATGACCTGGTCCGTGAGGCACATCGACGAGGCAGGCCTCGCAATCTTGACCGAACACGGGGTTCCAACAAGGTTGGATGCCGCCGATCCGGACACCACGTCTTCCCAGCCACAGGCGTGACCGTCTCTCGCCGGGGCTACTTGCGGGCGGCAGCGCGACCATTGCGCAGCGTCGTAGCCGCCACTCCGTCGAGCGAGGTCAGACCCTGAGTGGCGACTTCTGACTGTCATGACCCGCTGAGACCGCGGAGTTGTGGGGCGGCGCTGTCCCCACGAGACGCTCGCGGAGCGTAGCTGTCTGATGCTGCTCAACGACGCCCAGCGGGCCGCAGTCTGCCGCATCCTGGCTGGCGAGCTGGGCCAAGCGGTGCAGCTCGAGGACGTCCAGCCTGCGTCCGCCGCTGGCCATCGAGGGGTGTCTCGCGTGACCGTTGGCGGCGCACCGAGCACCTGGATTGTGAAGACGAGTCGACAGCAGTCCGGATTCGATCTGGCTGACCCGACCCATGCCCAGCCATGGGGATTCTTCTCGGAGCTGGTTGGCGCTGCCTTCGTGTCTAGTCTCGAGGGTGAGCCACCGCTCTCCCCGCGGTGCGTAGGTGCGGCGCCGGGCGTCGGCGTCATCGTCCTGGAGGACCTCGGCTCGGGCCACGATCTGGCCGACCTCTTGCTGGGTTCTGACCGAGAAGCCGCCGAGCAAGGGATGCAGGATTTCGGCCGCGCGCTCGGGCGGCTGCATGCGCGGGCTGCCGGCCGCGAAGCCGAGTATGGCCAGCTCTGGCGGACTGTCGTGCCGGACCCAGCGCGTCCGCCACTCGCCGCGTGGCAACTGCCAGCGGGCGTCCAGGCGCTGCGCGAGGTCACGGCCCAGCTGGGCATGGCAACTGGCGTATCCGTTGAGGCGGATCTCAGGACGTTGGCCGCAACGCTGGACGAGTCGGTGCTGCGGACCTATGTCCATGGCGATCCCTGCCCGGACAACGTTCGCCCCGGTGGGGGCGGGCGGCTGCTCGATTTCCAGGGCGGGGGCTTCGGGTCCGCGCTGCTGGATGGGGTGTACGCCAGGATGCCCTTCCCAACCTGCTGGTGCACGGGGCGCCTGCCTGATGAAGTGGTGGCCCGCTTCGAGGCGGCGTACCGGCAGCAACTGGTGGACGGGCTTCCCGCGGCCCGCGATGCCGCCACCTTCGACCGAGCGGAGGCCGCGGCGTGCGCCTACTGGTTCCTTGTTCACGTCAAATGGCGGCTGCGACGGGCGCTGGACCAGTCGAGCGAGCGGCCCGAGGTGTATCGGAGTTTTGTCCTGCCGCCTGACCGCGAGCACGTGCTGTTGCGGGCCGAGGCCTTCGTCGCCACCGCCCGTCGTCTTGGGCACCTCGAGGCGCTGGCGAATCTGGCTGCCGCTCTGGTTACCGTACTCCGCCAGCGCTGGCAGGACGTGCTGCGCGATGTGCCCTTGTACCCCGCCTTCCAGGAGACCGCGCCGTCGTCATAAACGACGAAACGAATGCGCGGTCACCGACACATGATCATCTGGCTCAACGGCCCGTTCGGCATCGGCAAGACGAGCACGGCACACGCGCTGCTTCGGCGCGTGCCCGCGGCGCTGCTGTACGACCCGGAGCGGTTCGGGGCGGCGTTGCGGAATACCGTGGCGACGTTCGAAGCGGCCGCCGATTTCCAGGAGCTCCGCGCCTGGCCGTCGCTGGTCGTCGAAACTGCCCGGGTGCTGCGTGACACCTATGACCGCCCGCTCGTCCTGCCGCTCACGGTGTGGCGCCGCTCCACTGTCGAGGTGCTCCTGTCTGGTCGGCGCGGCGTCGACCCGGACATGCGCCCCTTCCGCCTCGTGGCCTCCGAGGCGGTGCTGCGGGCACGCATAGTGGGGCGCCCCGCTGCCGAGGGCCCGCACGCCTGGCGCCTTGCCCACCTCGACGCCGGGCTGCAGTTGATGGGCGACGCCGCCTTCGGGGAGGCGATCGGGACCGAGGGACGGACCCCGGACCAAGTGGCCAAGACCATCCTGGAACGTGCGTCCTGCTGAACGACGACCGCTGGCCCTGGTGACAGGAGCCAGTCGGCAGCGGGGGATCGCGGCGACCGTCGCGCTGGGCCTTGCCGAGAGCGGCTGGCACGTCGCCACCACCTACTGGCTTCCCTACGACCAGCGGATGCCGTGGGGTAACCAGACGGAGGACGTGCCGGAACTCGAGCGGCAGCTGCGACAGCGCGGCGCTGCGACCGCCGCCATCGAGGCCGACCTCGCCGATCCCGCAACGCCGTCCCTGATCTTCGACAGCGTCGAGGCAGCGCTCGGCAGGGTCACCGCCTGGTCCTGGCCCATTGCGAATCGGTCGCCTCCGGCATCCTGGACACCACAGTGGACAGTTTCGATCGGCACTTCGCCGTGAATACGCGCGCCACCTGGCTCCTCGTTCGCGAGTTTGCGCGACGGTTCACCGGCGAGCCTGGCCGTGGACGGATCATCGGCCTCACCAGCGATCACGTGGCGGGCAACCTGCCCTACGGCGCCAGCAAGCGTGCGATGGATCGCATCATCCTGGCGGCTGCCCGGGAGCTCGGGCATCTCGGCACGACCAGCGCCGCGGCGTTGGCGGCGCAAGCGCGCGCCACGGCCCGCACAGCCGCGGGCCGCTGGAGCATGGCCGCGACCTCGGCGTAGCTGCGGGTGTGGCCAGCGGGGATGGTGCGCAGCGCTGCCCACACCGCCGTCTGGAAAGCGGTGCCGCGCACATCCAGCGGCACCGCTCCGGCTACCGCGCTGCCGGCGGCCAGCTGCAGCACGACAGTCATCACCGCACGCAGCGCGTCGTCGTCACGCACCAGGAGCGCGCGGGGTAGCTCCGCGGCCACCCACGGGCGCGACATCAGGGGCTACAGCGAGGGCAAGATTGCCTTGGTTCGTTCAGTCCTCGCCTGAATACCGTCGTGGGCGCCACGTGTCCACCTGCGCGTGCACCGTCGGCGGCAAGAGCAGTTCGTTCCCGCGCAACCACATCAACGGGTGGCATTGCACCGAGTTCGACGGGGCCGGGCGAACCCTACCGACCGTGTCGGCTTTCCTTCCCGGGCCGTGTTTCTGGTCGGGGTCGCGGCCTCGGCCCATGCCGGTCTGGTGTGACGACCGGCGATGGATGGCGGCTCGCGGGGTTGGCCACGATCCGGCTCGCGCCGGGCCCAAGCGGCGACGCCTCACGCTCGTCGAGCGATGGTGATGATTTCTGGGGTCGTGTCGGTCAACGGCTGCCCGGTCCACTCCCCGAACTGGTCCACGATTGCCAGACCGGCACCGAACAGGAACGCGGCCAGTGCATCAGGGTCCAGGAATCGCAACGTGCACCTGCTCACCGGCGGGCCATCCCAGCTGGGACTGGTGAACGTCGTCGTGAAACGCACGAGATCCCCCTCCACCGGTGTCTCGACCTGGCTTTCCACCCGCACCACCGCTCCGGAGGCGTCGGTGACCTCGACCGCGTTGTCCGGTGTCCACAGCTCCCACTCGCGCACCAGCGGGTTGCGCGTTTCGAACGCGAAACGGCCGTTCTCGGTGAGACCCGACCGGATCGCGGCCAGCGCGGCGCGCAGCTCGTCATCCTCGACGAGCTCCTGGAACGCATGCCCGGTCATCACGACCAGATTGAACGCGCGATCCCAGGTGACCGACTGGAGATCGCCGAGGACCCACTCGATGTCCGATCGCTTCCGTGCCTGCTCGAGCATGCCGACGCCGGGGTCGAGTCCACACGGTCGTCCGGTGTGACCGACCTGGCGGGCCCGGTGCAGCAGCGCACCCGTCCCGCAGCCGACGTCGAGCACGGCCTGCGCGGACATCACCAGCGGCAGGTAGAAGCGGAAGTCCCCGCGTGGCTCGAACGGGCACTGCGCGTCATACAACGCGGCAAGACGAGCATCGGAGAACTGGCGATCGACCACAACGCCTGTCTACCAGACCCCCTCGACGACCGCAAGCTGACAAGACGAGGCAGCCATGCGCCGACGCCATAGCCCGGTTCCCCGTGCAAGCTTGCAGGCCGCGCTCGTTCGCACTGCGGACACGAACCTGCTGAGGGGGGATCCCGGAACTACTCCCGTTGCCCTCAACTGCGTAGCAGCCCACTCTCGTACTCGGCTGCCGGCATCGAAGGCCGGGCTCCTGGGCCTGACTCGCTCGATCGCCCGCGAGGTGGCCTCCCGCAACATCACCTGCAATGCGGTCGCGCCGGGCTTGATCGATACCGAGCTTCTGGGAGCGGCGCCCGGCGAGGCGCTGGCTGTTGTGGACGCGATGATCCCGGTCGGCCGCAGGGGAACGCCGGAGGATGTCGCCGAGGCGGTGGCGTTCCTCGTCTCCGAAGCTGCGGGCTACATCACCGGCCAGGTGCTGAACGTCGACGGCGGCCTGGTGATGAGCTGACACGGCGATTCCGTTGGGAAGCGCTCCGGCCCACGTCAGCACCTCCTAACGGAACCCCTTTAAGGATGGCCTCGAAGACGCCCAGCGTCGGCTCAGTGCAGGCGCTCGCTCCTCGCTCGGCTTCCTCTGCGCGTGGACGAAGAACACGGCATGCCGTCTCCGCGCCACGTCGTCCTCGCCGCTTGGCGTCAGCCAATCGTGCGCTGTGGCTGGAACGCGACAGGCACGGAGGTGAGACCCCGCAGGTAGAAGTGGGGCCGCCGCGTCGGCATACCCGCAAGCTCGAGGCCTGCGCAGCGCTGCAGCACGCTGCCGATGGCGATCCGCGCCTCCAGGCGGGCAAGGGCCGCCCCGAGGCAGAAATGAGGGCCGTGTCCGAATGCCAGGTGACGATTGTCGGAGCGGGTGATGTCCAGATGGTCGGGGTCTGAGAAGTGGGCGGGATCCCGGTTGGCGGCGCCCAGGAGCAGCAGCAGGTATTCGTTGATGCCGATCCGCTGGCCGCGCAGCTCCAGTTCCGCTGTGGCGCGGCGCGCAGTGCCCTGCACCGGGCTGTCGTAGCGCAGCAGCTCCTCCACGGCGCCGCCGAGCAGGGCTGGCTCACGGCGGAGTCGCCCGAGCTGATCGGGGTAGCGCAGGAGCGCCAGGAGCCCGTTGCCGATCAGGTTGGTCGTGGTCTCGTGGCCGGCGAACATCAGGAGCACGCACGTTGCCAGCAGCTCGTCCTCACTCAGGATGGTGCCGTTCTCCTTGGCGCGGACAAGAGCACTGAGCAAGTCTTCCGCTGGGCGCGCACGGCGCTCGGCGATGAGCCCAGGGAAGTACGCCACGAGCTCGCGCTGGCTGCGGTGCGCCTGTCGCAGACCGTCGAGCGCAGCGCGCGTCAGGAACAGCGGCATGCCAGCCGCGATGTCGTCCGACCAGCCCTGGAACATCTCGCGGTCCGCCGCTGGCAGGCCCAGCAGGTCCGCGATGACCAGCGCCGGCAGTGGGTAGGCGAGGTCTTGCACCAGGTCTAACCGGCCTGTCTGCCAGCCAACAGCGAGCAGCTGGTCCACCAGGTTCTGCACCCGCTTGCCGAGCCGCTCGACCACCAGCGGCGTGAAGGCCTTGTGGCAGCGGCCGATGAGCCGACACCTCCGAGTGGCGCAGGACGGCAGCCACGTCGTCGTAGCGCGTCACGACCCAGCCGAACCGTCGATCCCGATACACCGGCTGCGCAGTGAGCAGCCGGTCATAGACCCCGTAGGGATCCTCCAGCACGTCGGGATGCAGCAGGTCATACCGAGCACGGCTCGCACGTGTCGTGTCTACGGCCATGGTCTGTGCTGGCTCCTCCTCCGGTGCCTCAGACGCCCACTGTACGCGCCGCGGCGGCTCATCGGAGGACGTCCGTGATCAGTCGCCCGGAAGGACCAGGCCCAACCAGCCGTCGGGAGGGCGCTGCGGAGAAGTCACGGAATACCGAAGCGTGGCGGCCAGGACGTCGTCAGGTCTCATTCGACACGGAGCTGGGACAGCCGTGACCATGCACGTCATGCGCGATGTCTGGGATGACCCGACGTACGAGGACGAGGACGACGAGGATCTCGATGACGACCCTCTGCGCCCTGTGACCCGTGCCAGTAAGCAAGTTCCGGGACAACGATTCTGGGATACGAGTCGCCCGTGGCGGAGGACCTGCTGCACTCCCTCGCCGTGGTCAGGCTAGCTACGAGGCGGATTGGACCGGCCAGGCGGTTGACCTGCTCCAAGCCGCGCCGCGCTGATGGACTGATGGACACAGCAGCGCCCAGGCCACCGCGTGCCTGGCGCACCACGGCGACGCAGGAGAGGGCACCCGCGTACCGTGTGCTCCATGTATGACCTCATCGTGGGCGGTGGCCGCGTTGTCGATCCGGCTCAGGACCTCGACGCGGCGGCCGTCGACATCGGCATCATCGGCCCCCGCATCGCCGCCGTCGGCACGGACCTCGCGGCCCAGGGCGTCCGCAACGGCGTCCTGGACGCCCACGGCCTGCTGGTCACGCCGGGCTGGGTCGACCTGCACACGCACGTGTATTGGGGTGTCGCGCCGCTGGGCGTCGACGCCGACGCGCACTGCCTGCGCCGCGGCGTCACCACCGCCGTCGACGCTGGCTCGGCCGGTGCCTCCACCTTCGCCGGCTTCCGGCGCTACGTCATCGACGTCTCGCTGACGCGCGTGGTGGCCATGCTGCACCTGTCGGCCATCGGCATGGCGCGCGACGACAACTTCGGCGCCGACGCCGTCGGCGAGCTCGAAGACATCCGCTGGGCCAACGTGGAGCGGGCGCTGGAGGTGGCCCGCGCCCACGCCGACGTCGTCACTGGCATCAAGATCCGCATCAGCGCCGAGCACGTCGGCCAGGATGCCGCGCGCACCCGCGAGGTGCTCCGCCGGGCGCGGCGCGTCGCCGACGCCATCGGCAAGCCGGTGATGGTCCACGCCGGCAATACGGCAGTTGGCCTGGACGAGATTTTGGGGAACCTGCTGCGCGGCGACGTGGTCACCCACGTCTACCACGGGCGCTCCGAGGGCGTGCTGGACGAGGCGGGCCGGGTGCGCTCCTCGGTCCGCGCGGCGGTGGAGCGCGGCGTCACCTTCGACGTGGGCCACGGCGCCGGCAGCTTCACCTGGCAGGTGGCGCACGCCGGGATGGAGCAGGGTCTGCTGCCCGGGACGATCAGCTCGGACATCCACGCCTGGAACATCGCCGGGCCCGTGTTCGACCTGGCCACGACGGCCAGCAAGCTGCTCCACCTGGGCCTCCGACTGCCAGACGTGATCCGGCGCGTGACCGCCACCCCGGCGGCGTGTATCGGTCGGTCCGGCGAGCTCGGCACGCTGGCGCCAGGGGCAGGCGCGGATATCAGCCTGTTCCGTGTGGTCCAGGGCGAGTTCCATTTCCGCGACAGCGCCGGTGTCGAGGAGATCGGCGGCACCCGGCTGGAGCCGGTCGCGGTGATCCGCGCCGGCCGCCGCTACGACTGCACGCCCTGGCCCTAGCCGCTTTGCCTGGGCAGTGCGCCGGTCGCGCATGCGCTATCCGACGCTGAGGGACGCGCTGAGCGCAGCCGTGCACCTCCCGTACTTGCCTGGACGAGCGAGTCGGAGACGGCCGGCAGCCTCGTCCACCCTGCTTGATCGAGGGCAAAATCGAGCTCTGCTCAGTAGCCTTCTGCGATGTCCCCGCTGGCCACGCTCCGCCGACTGCTGTCCAGACTGGCACTCCTGGCGGCGCTCGTCCCACCTGTCTTGATGTGCCCGGACAGCACGCAGGCACGCACGCCGCTAAGACTGCCCGCGGAGCCTGCCGAGTTTGGGCCCTGGACCCGCGGCGCCGCGATGCCCACCGAGCGAGCCGAGGTCGGCGCCGCCGTCGTCGCCGGCAGCATCTACGTGGTCGGCGCCTACAGCGGTGCCACTGACGCCAACGAGGCGTACGAGCCTGCCTCGGATGCGTGGCAGACGCTGGCGCCGCTGCCGCAGGGCCTCAACCACGTGTGCGCGGCCGGCATCGATAGCACGCTCTATGTAGCCGGCGGCTTCGACCCCACCACGGGCAACCGCCCCGTTGCATCCACCTACGCCTACGACCCGGCCACGAACACCTGGGCGGTGCGCGCGCCCATGCCGACGCCACGGGGAGCGTTGACGTGCACCGTCGTGGGCGACACGCTCTACGCCATCGGCGGCGCCAGCCCGGCCGGCGACACCGGTATCACCGAGGCCTACGATCCCGCGACGGACACCTGGCGCACCGATCCAGCCCCGATGCCGACTCCCCGCGAGCACCTGGCTTCCGCCTTACTGAACGGGCTCATCCACGTTATCGGCGGGCGCTCGCCGGCCCTCGGCATGACCGGCACGACCCACGAGGTGTACGACCCCGTGGCCAACACCTGGGCCACGGCCGCCCCGCTGCCCACCGGCCGCAGTGGCATCGGCGCCGCCGTGCTCGCCGGCCGGCTCCACGTGCTCGGCGGCGAGGCCGACCGCACCTTCGCCGAGAACGAGGCGTACGACCCGAGCACCGACAGCTGGCTCAGCTTCGCCCCCCTCCCGACCCCGCGCCATGGGCTCGGCGTGGTGGCAGTCGGAGACGCCATCTACGTCCTGGCCGGCGGTCCGCAGCCCGGCGACGTCCGGTCCAACGTCGTCGAGATCTTCCGTCTGCCCTGAGGCGCGCCTTGATCGCCGACCGCAGCCGCGGGGTCGCGGTGCTCGGCGAGTGCCTCGGCGAGCGCCAAGATGAAGCCCGCGCGGGGCGGCAGCCCGAGCGGCCGGTAGCCGAGCTCCCTGGCGGCGACGTCGCCGTACAAGCAGGCGAAGGCCTCGGGATAGCTCTCAGTGTCCAGGTAGGGTGCGATGATGTCGCGCGATCGGGCCAGCTCATCGGCGCCAAGGGTGGGCCGATCGCCGGCGAAAGCGCCTGCGAGCCCCTCCTGCGTCAGCATCGCCCGCAGCGTCGTGGGCAGCCCATGGCGGCACTGGTACGCCAGCCGGTAGATCGCCCCGAGGAGCTCTCGCCGGATCCCGTCTGCGCCTGGCGACTCGGACGTCCACAGCAGGCCGGTGGCAAACGGTCGCTTCAGCGCACCGCGGCCCGGGAAGCGGACACTGGCCTCGGTGGTGTAGCGGTTGGTCCAGCCGCCGGCGACGTCGTCGGCCAACACGAGCGACGCTGTCATCTCGCCTGCCAGGCCGCCCATCCGCGCCTGGGCCTCCTCAGCCGCCGCCGCGCCGATCTCCTCGGCCCCGAGCGCCAGCAGCTCGTCGAGCTTCGCAACGGCGTGCTCTCGGGCCATCGGATTGGCCACCCCGATCGGCAGCACGATGTCCTCCGTGCCGCCCGTCATGGTGGCCACGTAGCGCTGGAAGCGCCGCATGTCGCGCGGCAGCCCGTACAGCTCCCGCAGCGTGCCCAGGACCGGCAGGTAGATGATGTGCATGACAGGCGGCCTCTCGGGACGGATGATGCGCCACCGGCTCAGCAGTCGACGGCGGGCCCGTGTCCTGGACCGCTGACTGGAACGCTGCCCGATCTTCCGCGAGGCGGCATGGCGGGGGACATAGGAGGCTGCCACGTGGCCGGGATAGCCACTGCTGTCACAAGCGGCGACGCGGAGGCTCGCCTGGAGCAATCGACGAGAGACGGAACGGGCGACTCCAGACGTGTGGCCTGGCGCACGACGCGATCCGCGCGACCACCACGTCGCGACGACCCTCGGGCTCGCGCACCCGGTCGTGTGCCCTGCCCGGGCTTCCTCAGACCCACCGACGAGCGCGCCCAGGGGCACGGAAAGGAGTTCTTAACGCTTCCTAGTACGCTCACCACCATTTTGGCCAATTCTGAACTCAGCATGGGCACTCAGGGCGCGAGAGCTTTTTGCACTCTAGAGGGTTCCCGTCACGGCGTTGTCACGCCTGTTGAGCGCCCGCCGGGTCTTTCCGCCGGTCACCGATTCCCCTGTCACGCTCGAAGCGCACCACCGCTGCCTGGCGTGGTGCAGCCGAAGGCTTGCGCCTTCTACTGCACAGCGTTCCCGACACAGTTCGGCTGGTTGGTACGTGGCGTGGTTCAGACCGGCTTGCTGGCCGTCACTCTGAACGTGGTGATCGTGCCGACGAAAGCTCCCATCCGGGCACGGGACTCGACGTCTGCAAACCACCTGGTTGCCTCGTCCTGCGTCACGGCGCCTCGTCCTGCCGCGTCTACTGCCATCTGACGGATGTCGTCGCAGACGAGATCCCACCGCCGCAACACGCGGGCATGCGCGGCGACCTCCCTTACCTCGAGTCCGGCTGCGACGCAGAAGCCGGGGAGTTGCCGTCCGATCCATCCCTGACGAATCTGATCGTCACAATTGCTCTGGAGGATGCGTCGGGTGAGACCGCGGTCACTGGCCTCGATCGCGTACGTGCCCCAGTCATGCTCCGTCAGCGCGACTCGTCCGCCACCACGAACGACGCGCGCCATTTCCTTGACGGCGGCGCCGGGATCCCTCAAATGCGCGAGCAGGGCCGTCGCGAAGCACACGTCGAAGCTGGCATCCGGAAAATCGAGATGGGAACCATCGCCCAGAATGATCTCGACAGGCAGGACGGTATCCGCCAGCCGACGCTGAGCCTCGCCCACCATCGTTGTGCTGTTGTCCACTCCCACGACCCGCCCGGTGGGGCCGACCAGTCTTGCCAGTGGGTGGAGGAGATCGCCTGTGCCACAACCGACCTCGAGCATGGTGTCGCCCAGGTGGGGCGAAAGATGCGAGAAGAACTGGCCCGGGTTCGCCTCCGCCAGCTTGAGTGTGGCTTGCCGGCTGGCATCGAGCCAACGGACAAAGGCCAGTGGATCCTCTGCCTCGTCCACTCGGGTCCAGTCGCCTTGTGGGAGCGGCATCGTCCCCAGGGTATCCAACCTCCAAACTGCCCTGATGACCTTTCGGGTAGTCGGTCACCGGGGAGCGTGGTCTTCCCAAGCTGCCACTTACGGGAAACAGTTGAACACGGGCCTCCCGTGTCACGCTGTTGTCAAGCCCCTTCCCTAGACTGGCCACGTGTTCGACGTGTGGTCGGCGACCGCAACAGCGACAGGGACGGCGTCCAACCCTGGCACCAGCGGGATACCCCAACGGGTGTCGGAGCATGCTCTCCCGCAACGGGTCCAAACCGACCGAACGGCGCGCCTCGGCCGCGACCGCGCAGGATCACCGCCATCGCTAGTCCGGTGATGACGAGCAGCTCCTGCGCAGCCGATCTGGGGTCCATCCTGTCCGGCGGAGGTGCGAGTAGCTGACGGGAAGTCGGTCTTCGCCTATCCGACGCTAGAACCAGCGACCGCAGCTGGGCGGTGATGGGGCAATCCGGGTCAGACACTGACGAGATTGCCCATGTTCCGAGACAGAGGGCTCGTCGTCGACTAAACGAGCCTACCTCTCCACGCACACGCCGATAGGGCCTTGCTGCCCGCCACTACCGCGACGACGGTTCTATCCCTGCCTTGCGCCCCAGTGCCCGTGAGCCCCTGGGGGCCTTCTTGTGTGTTGGCCTGTCCTGGCCAGAAAGGAGGTGACGCTACCGCGCTAAACCGTCTCGTCGTTGGAGCCGCACGTTGAAAGAGCCTCGGTCAACGAGTTTGCACCTCGCTGATCGGTGCTCTTCCACAGGACGGGCTTGGTTTCGGTTCCGAGCACTGGCAGTCGGACCCTGGCGGTACAGTTGAAATCTCCCTGATCGTCAACCTCGGTGACGCTGCCGGGACGCTGGCAGTAGACACGTGGCTGCCGCAATTCGATTCTCGGCAGCATCGAGTTCGGGCTTCGAGCACGGCTGCAGGCAAGTACGAATACATCGCCGTCGACCAAGGGCACTGCCTTGGTCAACCAGGGTGGACAGCAGGAGAATTGGCGGTGCGTGCGGACGTGAGTGTTCGACCGTGCCCACTTTCACTACGGCGGAATGACATCGACGCAGCGATTGAACGCTTGCGGCAGTTCGGCAGTGCGGACGCTTCCCATATTGTCGACCAGGTGCCTGAGGAGTGGATTCACACCGATGAAAGGTCAGCGTTGAAGACATACCTCGTAGATCGGGCACCTAAAGCGGCCGAAGTGCTCGCTGCGGCGTACCCTGCGAAGGAGGCCGACCATGCTGCATAGGTACCAGTACGTGGTGGTACGCTACGTCCCGAACGTTGTCCGTGACGAGGCTATCAACGTTGGCATCATCCTTCGCGACGTGGCGGGCGGGGCATTCACGTTCAAGTTTCTGAGCCGAACCGCGACCGTTCGGAAACTCCTGCCAGAGGCCGATCAGCGCCTAAATTTAGTCAGATATTTCCAGCAGCAATTGGGAACGCCCACACGCGACCCGCTCTTTCCTGCCGACTCTCTCGGTTGGCTAGGTCATCCGACTGCGCCCGAGTTCTTCGATCACGCCAGGCATGAGTTCACCGGTAACCTGCGATTGTCCGAGACGCGAGGGATCATGGCGGAGTCACTGCAGGTGGCCCTAGATCGTGTATTCGCAACTCGTGTAGCGGAGCCAGGGATGAGCCCTCGCCCGATCAACTATCAAACTCTAGCTCCCTCGCGGTTGCGCGACCGTCTCTGGGGTGCGTTCAAGCGAGGGCACCTCCTGGACCCCGACCTGGTACGACGCCAGTTCCCGCTGCAAGGCTCTCATGCGCCCTGGACATTTGACCTCGGTTGCCAAAATGGAGACCTACACGTCATTAATTCCGTCGCGTTGGATGCGCCATCTCTCGAAGCGAACGTTGGTCGAGCACTCGTTTTCAAGGGCATGATGGAAGAGGTAGGAGAAAGACGGCAGCTGCCTCCGATTCACGGTACGGCCGTAATACAACAACCGCGAGATGAGAAAACCCCTGGCCGTGTAGAGGCAAAGGCTATTCTGAAAGACGCACAGGTTCAGGTGGTGGAGATTGCTAAGCTCAACGAGCTGGTAGGATATGTGAGAAAGGATCTACTGGCTGGTGCCACACGCTAGATTAAGATGGCTCCGGGAGTCTACGGCCAGGCTGGCTGCCGTGGCGCCACGTACCACGACAACATGGCGTACCAGACCGACACCCGGCGCTCTAGTACCACAGCCTCACTTGACGCGGGCTACGATGGTGTCCCAGTTGGTGTCCACACCGGTGACCGTCGGACGAGGGCCGGAGAACGTCTGATCAGAGATGCTGAGCCCGGTGATTCGATCGACGTCATACCGGCGCCACTCTGGTAGTCCACCGCTACGGCTTTGCCCGCCGATCTGGAAGCCAAGGAGCTGCTTCTTCCCGTCGTAGTAGCCAAAGACTTGGGGTTCAGCGATCCGGTGCAAACCCTGATAGGTAAACTCGAGCACGTGCCGGCTATTGATAGCCTGCCCAATCAGTGCATCCATAGGCGATGGTCCCTTCGACGAGGGTCTACGACCTCAGATGGAGTCCTCCACGACGATGCGCCGCCAGCCAGTGGACGCCAGCTCCTCCGTCACGCTCGCTGCCGTGTGCGCCGTCCACGCCCGGGTCACCCGCACGCTGCCATGGCTCGTCGCTGCAGCGGGCGGGCGCGATCCAGACGGGAGTGGTGACGGGAACCGCCAGCACGTACTGCACGTCGGCAGCGACCTCGTCCAGCCGCGCGCGGAGCAGCGGGTCTTGGCCGTAGACCGTGTCGGGGGTCACCCAGCGCCCTGGCACCCCCAGCCCCCCAGGCATGCTCGACCATAGCCCACGCCCACTCTGGCTTGGTCTGAAAGGCCACCTCCTCCGGGACCGCCGCCGCCGCCCGCCGTGTCCGGTCCTCTGCCCAGCTTTGCGGCAGATACAGGCGCCGATCCAGGAAGGCGTGCCCCTGCGGGCCAACATAGGTGAGGAATACGCCCACCTGGCAGTTCTCGGTCTTGCCCGCCGTCCCGGTGTACTGCCGCTGCACGCCCACCGACTTGGTACCTTTCTTGAGGAAACCCGCCTCGTCCACGACGAAGATGCCGTCAGCATCCCCGAACGCCTCGGCGACGAAGCGGACCAGTTCATCGCGCACGGCGTCCGCATCCCAACGGGCGGTGTACAGCAACCGCTGCATCCCCTGCGGGTCGGTCTCCCCGACTGCCTCGGCCACCTGCCAACTGTTCTTGCGCTCGACCGGACCGAGCAGCCCGCGCTGGTCTGGGCTAGCGTGGCGAACTATGCTCGGCGCGACGGCGCCGGCTGATCTTCCCGCTGTCGGCGCGCGACTGAGCGCATGGCCTGTAGTCCCGCACAGCCAAAAGCGAGCCCGCCTGCGATCTCGCAAAGCACAGCCATCCACGTGAAAGCGTCGACGCCGCCGTCGGGCAACGAGTCGCTCAGCACGCTCCACCGCGGCAACAGATGCACCACAGACACCCCGAGGACCATGCCACAGCCGACTGCGACTGCAACTGGTGGACCCAGTCGATGTCCCCTCAGGACCAGGACAATCGCGGCCAGCGTCATGAGCCCCGTCACCGTGCCCGCCCAGAACACCTCCGGCGTCAGGACGCCGATGCCGCGACGGAGATGGTCACCATTGTGAAGCAAGAAGGCCGCGAGCAAGAGTAGGGCACCATTTCTCAGTGTCCGAGTCGCGACGAGCTGGTTCGGCGCAGTCCGGGGTTGCAGAGCCGGGCCACGGTGGATCGACGCCATGTCGAGGACCTCCTCCCGCACCCGTTCCTCGGGGACTTGATAGATCGCTCTAGCGATATCGTAGAGTAGGAGCCGGCACGGCGCAATGACCGACACAGGAGACCAGAGAGTGGTCGGCACCAAGGAGCGCATACTGGAGGTGACGGCGGAACTGCTCCGTCGCTACGGCTACACCGGTACCGGCCTGAAACAGATCGTCGAGCACGCCAGCGCCCCTTTCGGCTCGCTTTACCACTTCTTCC
>JAABUZ0100000425.1_pt1 | contig 104992 bp, 106 predicted proteins | sample 5562091 | NCBI WGS metagenome assembly JAABUZ01 (sample SAMN12813069, study PRJNA571459) | rock metagenome | isolation source: Antarctica rocks | place: Antarctica: Victoria Land, Linnaeus Terrace sud | collected 2015-12-21
GGCGTCTGTTGTGCTACACCGACTTCTGGGCCGCCTACGGCAAAGTCATCCCGGAGGATCAGCACCAGGCCACGGACAAGGGCGCGGGGCAGACCTGTCACATTGAAGGGCGCGGGGCAGACCTGTCACATCGAGCGGTGGAACAACCCCGTTCACCCTGTGGTGCGCCGGCGGGCACCTGGACAACTATGAGGAGGCCCTGTGGTTGACCGTCAGTGGGCTGGGCGACCGGGATACCACCTGCGCGATGGTCGGCGGCATCGTTGCGCTGTCGGCGGGCGCGGCCAGCATCCCCGACGCCTGGGTCGCCGCCCGCGAGCTGCTGCCCCGCTGGCCGTTTCAAGAGACGAGCGAGATATAACCCGTGACAACCGAATCCTCACCCGACGCGCGTCTGGCGCGTGCCGCGCTGTCCCTCGAAGGCTTGTCCGTCGGCGATGCCTTCGGCGAGCGCTTCTTTTCCTGGTCGGTCGCCGAGAGGGTCCCATTGCGCGTCGCGCCGCCCGGCCCCTGGCGCTACACCGACGATACCGAGATGGCGCTGTCCCTCGTTTCGGTCCTGCGGCAGTCCGGCGAGATAGACCAGGACCGGCTCGCTCGCTCCTTTTCGGAGCATTACGACACGGGGCGCGGTTACGGCCCGGCCATGCACGACATCGTGCCGATGATGTGGCTGCCCGGCGCCTGGGTGTCGCTGTCGCGCCGGCTGTTCGCTGGGCAAGGCTCGTTCGGCAACGGCGGGGCGATGCGCGTTGCGCCTATAGGCGCCTACTTTGCCGACGACCTGGAAACGGCGGCCTCGCAGGCGTTCGACTCGGCCATCGTTACCCACGCCCACCCGGAAGCTGCCGCCGGGGCGGTCGCCGTGGCCATCGGAGCGGCCCTGGCCTGGCAGGGGCGCGACGTGCGCCCCCGGCCCGCCCTGCCGGAGTTCTTGGAGGGCATCCTGCCGCTCGTGCCCCAAAGTGCGGTGCGGACCGGCATCAAGCGGGCGCGCGACCTTCCGCCCGAAACCACCGTCTCCCAGGCCGCCCTCATCCTCGGCAACGGCGACGGCGTTTCCGCCCAGGACACCGTCCCGTTCGTCCTCTGGTGTGCGGGTCAGCACCTCGGCAGCTATGAAGACGCCTTGTGGCTCACCGTCAGCGGCCTGGGCGACCGGGACACGACCTGCGCGATGGTCGGCGGCATTGTTGCGCTGTCGGCGGGCGCGGCCAGCATCCCCGACGCCTGGGTCGCCGCCCGTGAACCACTCCCCCGCTGGCCGTTCGAGGAGCAGACACAGATGTGAAAGGAGATTGAGGATAAAGGAGCGCAAAGGGCTTGACTTTTGATGCCGTGCAAGCCATAATGAACTCAACCCCGCTCATGCTAAAGCATGGGCTGTGAGACCGCCTTCGGGCGGTCTCCGCTGTTTTCAGACCTCTGCTGTTTTCAGACCTCTGCTGTTTTTCAGGAGCCGCGTTGAAGGTTTGGGTCTACATAGACGGCTTTAACCTGTACAAAGGGAGGCTGCAAGGGACCCCCTACAAGTGGCTTGACCTCCTGAAGTTGTCCCAAGCCCTGCTTCCGAACGATCAGGTTGATTACGTCAAGTACTTTTCCGCGAAAGTAGACGCCCGTGCCGGCGATCCCGATCAGCCCCTGCGTCAGATCGCGTACTGGCAGGCACTGCGTACATTGCCCCAGATTGAGATCATCGAAGGCCATTTTCTTAGCAAGACGACTCTGATGCCCGATGCCGCCTCGGTGCAGAATCTCAAGGATGATGCCGCGAACGGCCTCAACATCGGCGGTCAAAAGCCGATGATGGTGGAAGTCTTCAAGTCCGAAGAAAAAGGCACCGACGTCAATCTGGCGACGCATCTCGTGAATGATGCTCACCTGAAACGCTTCGAGGCCGCGCTGATCGTTTCCAATGACTCCGACCTCAATGAAGCCGTCCGCATCGTCAAGAACGAAATCGGCCTTACGGTGGGCGTCTTCAGTCCGCATCCCAATAGGCCAAGCGTTCAGCTTAAAGCCACCGCGAGTTTCTTCCGCGAGATCAAGCCCTCCCACCTGAAAACCAACCAGTTCCCTCCCATCTTAACGGACGTCAGCGGCAACATACTCGCGACAAAACCCGTGGCATGGTGACGGCCTGCCTCCTGGGTGCCAGGGTCGCCGCCCGCGAACCGCTCCCCACTTGGCCGTTCGAGGAGCGGACACACTTGTAGAGTTCGCCAACCTGTCTACTTCCATGAAAACATCCACGCCTGTTTTAGAACGTCTTCCACCACTTCATTCCTTTGCTCACTTTCATTCCTTTGCTCACTCAGGAAATGTGGAAGGTCTGAAGGATCTGCTTGTGTCTGGGATTGATCCCGATGCGCGGTCAATCTCTGGATGGACAGCGTTTCACGAGGCTGCTGTTGCAGGACAAACGGAATGTGTTGCCTTGCTGCTTGACGCGGGCGCGGACATTGAGGCCGTTGTCACAGAGGAAGACATCCAGGGAACCACAGGGCTTGTGTTAGCCGTTATGAACGGCCGCGTGGACACGGTTGATCTGCTGATACGACGTGGCGCAGACCTCAATCGCGAGGCAAGAGGCAGGCTGAACGCGATGGCCGTTGCGAGAGACATGGAAAAGCGCTGGTGGCACAAGATCAGCCAGCAGACTGAGGCAATTATCAAGCTGCTCCAAGAAGCAGGCGCGGGTGAGTAGACAGGCAGAGTAAGCTTTGACAGAACTTCACGAAAGCCGCCGCATGAAGGCGGTGACGGCTTCCCATATCCCCAGCGTCAACGCCCTCGTGCGGGAGCATCCGGGCACGATCTCGCTGGGGCAGGGGGTGGTGCATTACGGGCCGCCGGACGAGGCGCGGGCGGGGGTGGAGCGGTTCTTCCAGGACCCCGAAAACCACAAGTACAAGTCCGAGTCGGGCATCCCCGCCCTGATAGACGCCTTCCGGGACAAGCTGGAAGCGGAGAACAGGTTTCGGATCGGGGAAGACAGCCGCGTGGTGGTCACGGCGGGCAGCAACATGGGCTTTTTGAACGCCGTGCTTGCGGTCGCCGATCCGGGCGACGAGATCATCCTGCCGACTCCGTACTACTTCAACCACGAGATGGCCGTCACGATGGCGAACTGCCGGCCCGTCTTGGTCCCGACGGACAGCCAGTACCGCCTGCGTCTGGGCGCATTGGAAGCGGCCATCACGCCGCGCACGAGGGCGATCCTGACGGTCTCGCCGAACAACCCGACGGGCGTGGTCTTTTCCGAGGCGTCCCTGCGGGCGACCAACGCGCTGTGCCGGGAGCGCGGGATCTATCACATCTGCGATGAGGCGTATGAGTATTTCGTCTACGGCTCGGCGCGGCACTTCTCGCCGGGCAGCATACCGGGCAGCGAGGGGCATACGATCACGCTGCACACGCTGTCGAAGACGTATGGCTTCGCGAGTTGGCGCATCGGGTCCCTGGTCATCCCCGTCCATCTGAACGAGGCCGTCAAGAAGGCGCAGGAAACGAACGCCATCTGCCCGTCCGTCATCTCGCAGTTCGCCGCGCTGGGGGCGCTGGACGCGGGCGCGGCCTTCCGCGTGCCGCGCCTGGCGGAACTGGCGGCGACACGCGCGATCTTCCTGCGGGAACTGGAAGCCTTGCGCGGGCGGTGCGACGTGTCGCCGTCCGAGGGGGCCATTTACCTGTTCCTGTGCCTGCACATGGATGGGCACCCGATGACCGTGATCGAGCGGCTGGTCAAGGAGCACGGCGTCGCCGTTCTGCCCGGCACGGACTTTGGCGTTGCGGACGCCTGCTCCCTGCGCGTTTCTTACGGCGCCTTGCCGCAGGCAATGGCGGCGGAGGGGGTGGGGCGGCTCGTGCGCGGCTTGAAGGCGATAATTGGGAACTGATGGGAGGCTGAGATGAACGTCACTGGGGTGCAGCTCGACACGGTTTGGGAGGACAAAGAGGCCAATCACGCGAAGCTGGCTGCCCTATTGGCCGCCGACCCGCCCGAACGGGGGACGCTGGTGGTTCTTCCCGAAATGTGGGCGACGGGGTTCAGCATGAACGTCGCCGAGATCACGGAAACGTCCGCCGTGGAAACCGAAGCATTCCTGGCAACGCAGGCGGCAGAGTATCAGATCGGGCTGCTGGGCGGGGTCGTGACGACCGGCGCGGACGGGGCGGGGCGCAACGAGGCCGTCTTCTTCGGGCTGGACGGGGAGAAGACTGCGCGCTACACCAAGATGCACCCGTTCTCTTTTGGCCTGGAGACGCGGCACTATGGGCGCGGCTCTGACGTAGTCCTGTTCGACTGGCAAGGCTTCAGGGTCGCGCCGCTCATCTGCTACGACCTGCGCTTCCCGGAAGTCTTCCGCCGCGCCGCCCGGCTGGGGGCCGAAGTCTTCTGCGTCATCGCCAACTGGCCCCAGGCGCGTGTGGACCACTGGATAACGCTGCTCAAGGCAAGGGCTATCGAGAACCAGGCGTATGTGGTCGGCGTGAACCGCTGCGGGAATGACCCCCACCTGCACTATCCAGGCCGGAGCCTGATCTTCGGCCCGCGCGGGGAGGCGCTGGCGGACGGCGGGGTGGAGGAAGGAAGCCTATCGGCGCGTCTGGATCGGGAGGCTCTGCGGGCGTACCGGCGCGAGTTTCCTGCGCTGGACGACATCCACCCGGATTATCGCTAAAAGGTCCCAATAAAGGCCGGTGTGGGTGGTTAAAACCGCAGCAACAAAGGCACAAAGTCACCCCACTCAAGCCTCACCCCACTCAAGCCTCACCCTCCGTGGACTAATGCAGACAGTCTGCTCCGAACCTGCGAAGGCAGGTTTTATGCTTTTGTTGCCGCGACTTTAGTCGCCCAATGTGTTGCTAGACCCTTTATGGGCGGAGGGGCAGGGTTTCCCTGCCCCTCCTTCTTTTCTGAACGCCGCCTTATGCGCCGGCGTGCTGCATCTGGCGCAGGTCCTTCAGCTTCTCGCGCTGCGCCGGGGTCAGGACGCCCATCATCTGCTGGTTCGTGCTCTTGCGCAAATCCTTCATCTTGGCCTGCTTGGCGGCGGGCGTCAGCGACGTGCTCTCTTTGATCGCCTTTGCCTGCTGCCGGGCGTCCTGGAGGATCGGCTTCATCTGCGCCTTCTGCGCGTCAGTGAGGCCCAGGTAGTCGGCGAGCTTCTTCATCCCCTGGCCATGCTGGCTGCCCGTTCTGGCCGCACCGGGCGCGGGCTTGGCGAGCGTAGGGACGGCGACGGCGGCGGTGAGGCCGAGCGTGACGGCGGCCAAAGCGGCCGGTAAAAGTTTCTTCATTGTCTTCTCCTGGGGGCGGGGAGGGCAATTGGCCCCCGCTGGCAGACAGACGCAGGAGGCGGCGGGAATGTTCATTTATGCGGCAAAGGAAGAGACTGCCAGGAAGGGCGAACACAAGGCTGGCCCCCCTCTGTCGTTTGCACCTCCGCTCCGTGTGCTCCTGCGCCTAAAACTCCTTCAGCACCAGTCCGCCGTGCGAGCGCAGGATCTGCGGCTGTCGCGGCTCCTGGGGCGGGCGGCTTTCCTGCGGCGATCGCGGCTCCTGCGGTTGCAGGAAGGACAGCAGCGGCGTCCTTGGCGGGACCGGACGGGCCGCCGCCTGCGGGGCAAGCGCCTCGCGCAATGCCGCGATCAGCAGGGCGTCGTGGGCAGCCCCGGCGCGGCCCGGCAGCGTGTCCATCCCCTCGCCGTCGGGGGAGGGCGCGACCTCGCGGACGCCGACGCCGGAGCCGTCGAGCTGCCGCGTCCAGCCCGCCGTCAGCGCGGACAGGGCGTGCGCGGCGGCGGTGTAGACGGCCTCGGAGGCGACGAACTCCGCCGTCTCGCGCGGCGTCGGGTTGTAAATGACGATCCCGCCCGCGCCCAATCGCCGCAGAGACGGGGCAACGGCCTGGACGCCGTACAGGGCGCTTTTGACGTTTACCTGCATGGTCAGGTCGAACTCATGGTCGCTGACCTCCAAGGCGCCCAGCTTCAGGGCGCGGTTGACAGCGTGGACGAAGCCGTCGAGTCGCCCGAACTGCTCTTCCACCTGCCGCACGACGGCCTCGGCCTGCGCCCGGTCCGCCATGTCGGTCGTCAGCGGGAAGATGCGGTCCTCGCCGGTCTGATCTCGCACCTGGGCCGCCAGCGCCTCGATGCGGAAGACGCGGCGGCGGGCGACGGCGACCACGCGCGCGCCCTCCATCTGCGCCAGCCGCCGCGTCGCGCCGTAGCCGATGCCGCTGGACGCTCCCGTGACGATGACCAGCCGCCCCGTGAGTGTCCCCTCTCCCTGGCTGTCCCGGTGTCCGTCCGTCTTGCGTTTTGTGCCGAATGTCCTCATAGGAAACAGTATCGGGAGATTTGCTGTTCGCCTGTAGGGGCAAGTATGGCATAATAAGGGCATGGACGCAGCCCCTCGTTACCCCGGCCCGCGCAGCCGGGAGATGATCGCGGAGATGCAGCGCTATGTCATCTACCATCCCTGGCCGTTCGTCGTGGACCTGGAGCGCTGCGAAGGGATGTATTTGGCAACCGTGGACGGGCAGCGGCTGTTCGACTGGGCGGGCTACTATGGCTCGAAGCTGATCGGCCACAACCACGCGGGGCTTCAGGAGCCGGACTACCTTCGGAGGCTGGCCTGCGCCGCCAACAACAAAGTCGCCAACCCCGATTTTCTAACGCCCGAATGCCTCGACTATTACCGCCTGCTGTACCGGCTGGCCCCCCAGGCCATGCAGGGCTTGGAGACGCGCGAGGTCTACGCCGTCAATTCAGGCGCGGAAGCCGTCGAGAACATGCTCAAGTATCTGCTGTCGCGGCACAATGCCAAGCAGTCGAAGCGCGGCAGCCCGCTGGGGTCGGCCCCCCGCCGCTTTTTGTATTTCGATCAGGCGTTCCACGGGCGCACCGTTTACGCCTTGCAGGTGACGCAGACGCTGGACCCCATCGCCACTCAGGACTTTCACGGCCTGGCTGCGTCCGGCAACATCAAAGCGCCGTTTCCCGCCGTGGACAACGACGCGCCGCCGGAAGAGAACGACGCCCGCACCCGGCAGAGCCTGGACCTGATCGAGAACATCCTTTCGCAGATGGGCGAGGAGATCGTCGGCATCATCGTCGAGCCGATCCAGGGCGCGGGCGGCCAGCGGGTCGCCCAGCCCGCGTGGTTCCAGGGGCTGTCCCGGCTGGCGCACAAATACGACATCGGCCTGGGCGTGGACGAGGTTCAGACGTCGGCGGGGCCGACGGGAACCCTGTTCGCGATTGATCAGTTCCATTTACCATACCCGCCGCAAGCCGTGGCGGTGGGCAAGAAGTTCGCCGTGGGCGCGTTGTTCATGCGCGAGCCTTTGCCCGACATCGGCGTCTTGGACAGCACCTGGGGCGGCGGGCTGGCCGACATGGTCCGCTTCTGCCGGGAGTGGCGCGTCGTCGAAGACGAGGGTCTGGTAGAGAAGGCTGCGCGCGGCGGGGTGCAGCTTGCCGCCGGGCTGCGCGCCTTGCAGAGCCGCTTTCCGAGCATGATCCGCAACGTGCGCGGCATGGGGCTGTACCAGGGGTTTACGCTGGTCGAGCCGGCAGCACGCGGCAGGCTGGCCGAGATCGCCTTGCAGGGGCATGACCTGCTGCTGCTGGGCGCGGGCATGGACAGCATCCGTACCCGGCCTAATCTGAGCGTGACGCGGGATGAGATTGATCGGTTTCTTGACCTACTGGGGGCCTGCTTGGCGAAGGTGTAGACGGCCTTTCCGCCCACACCTTGCAGGATGTGGTTCACCGCCTCTCCCTTGCTTTTGACGCCTTCTTCCGCAGGGTCAATCACGACTTCTGTCATCAGACTGCGCGGCGCATCGTCAACCGCTTCGGCGTCATCTTGGGGGAGAAGTTGTCCATTCAATCCTTACGTCGAAAGCCGAAAATGCTGGTCGTAGGGTCGTCGCTATTGATCCCGCGTACACGTCTCAGGACTGTTCCGGCTGTGGCTACCGTGCCAAGAAGAAACTCTCGGACAGATGGAATCTGTGTCCAATGTGCGGGCTGTCTCTTGACCGAGACACCGACGCCGCCGTCAATCGAGTTGCTCTTGGGCGAAAGAGCCTCGCTAATGCGTTAGCGTAGAAGCCCCGTGCTTTAGCACTGGGGAGTTGTCACCAAGTATTGGATGTTGAGCGAGTTTCCGCGAACCTTTCGCAGACCGCCGGCCCCCGTTGCCGGAGTACAGGGCATCATGCAGGACATATTGCGGATATTGATCGTGGATGACGACGTTCTGGACCGCCGGGCGGCCCGTCACGCGCTGCTGGCCTCGGATTTAGGCGTCGAGATCGCCGAGGCGGACTGTGGCGCGGAGACTCTGGCGCGGCTGGCTTCGGAGCCATTCGACGGGGTCCTGCTGGACTTTCAGCTCCCCGACGCGGACGGGCTGGAGATGCTGCACGAAGCGCGGGCGCGCGGCCTCGACACCCCGATTATCATGCTGACCGGGCATGGGGACGAGCTGGTCGCGGTGGAGCTAATGAAGGCGGGCGCGGCGGATTACCTCCCCAAAGCCAGGCTGTCGCCCGAAGCGCTGGCGCGCACCTTGCGGAACGCCGTGCGTGTCCGCCGGGCCGAAGCGGAAGCGGCGCGGGGCGAGTCCGAGCGCGGGCGGCTCATGGAGAACCTGGCCGCCGAGCAGGGACAAATGGAGGCGGTGCTGACCAGCATGACGGACGGGCTGATTGTCAGCGACCTGGAGGGTAACGTCCTGGCGATGAACCCGGCCGCGCTGGCCCTGCATGGGTACGGCGCGCTGGAAGATGTCCGCCGGCCCCTGCGCGAGTTTGCGGACACATTTTCGCTGACGACGCTCGACGGGCGAGAATTGGCCCTGGACGAATGGCCCCTGGCGCGTGCGCTGCGCGGCGAGACATTCTCGCACTTGGAAGTCAACGTCCGACGACACGACACGGGCCGGACCTGGATCGCCTCCTATGGCGGCACTCCGGCGCGCGGCCGGACCGGCGAAGCCATCCTGGCCGTCGTCACCCTGCACGACATCACCGCGATCAAAAAGGCGCAGCGCCGGGCTGCCTTCCTCGCCGAAGCCGGCGCCATTTTGGCTTCTTCCCTGGAGACGGAAACCACTTTGGGGAAGGTGGCTCGGCTGGCGGTTCCTGGGCTGGCGGACTGGTGCGCCATCAATGTCCGAGAGGAGTCGGGGATGATCCGCTCTCTCGTGACCGCCCAGGCCGACCCCAACGAAGAGGCGCGCGCCGACGAGATGCAGAGTCTTTATCCCTTCGACCCGGAAGCCTTGCTGGGGGTGGGGCATGTGCTGCGGACGGGGGAGCCGCAGCTTATCGCCGACGTGTCCGAGGACGTCCTGCACGCGGCGGCCTGCGACCCGGAGCATCTGCGTCGGCTGCGGTCCTTCGGCATGCGCTCTTACCTGTGCGTCCCGCTGTGGGCGCGGGGCACTGTCCTGGGGACGCTCTCGTTTGCCTCGACGCAGAGCGGGCGGACGTATGACGGGGAGGATCTGGCGCTGGCGCAGGAGCTGGGGCGGCGCGTTTCCGCCGCCCTGGACAACGCCCGGCTGTTCAAGGAGGCGCGGCAGAGGGCGGAGCGCGAGGCGCTGATCAACAAGATCGGCCAGGCGCTGCGCGTCACCCTAGAAACGGACGAGATCTTGCAGATCGTCACCGACCAAGTGGGGCAGGCTCTTAAGGTCAGCCGGTGCAGCTGGGCGCGGCTCAACCCCACGCGGGATGCGCTGGAAGTCGCGCCGCAGCAGTACACCGCACGGGGCGTGCCGCCGCTGACGTTTTCGTACCGGCTGGCGGACTGTCCGCCGGATGCGGTTGACAGCTGGGCGGCGGCCCAACCGGTCGTTTGCCACGACTATACGCAAGACGCGGCTTCCCTGGCCGCCGGGATACGAGACCTGACCCGTGCCTACATCACCTGCCCCGTTTTCCTGCGCGGCCAGTTCGGCGGGCTGTTCATCGTCCACCAGAACGACGGGCCGCGCGCCTGGACCCAGGATGAGGTCACGTTCCTAAGCGCCGTCACCGACATCCTGGCCCTCGCGCTGGAGAACGCCCGGCTGTACGCGCGGGAGCACCGCGTCGCGGACATGCTCCAAGGCGCCTTTCTGACCGACATTCCCGATCAACTGTCCGGCCTGACGCTGGCGTCCAGCTACAACGCTGGGCTGGACGAGGCGCACGTTGGGGGAGATTATTACGACGCCTTCCGCCTGCCGGATGGCCGGGGGGCGCTGGTCATCGCCGACGTTTCGGGGAAGGGCCTGAACGCCGCTGTGCAGACGGCGACCGTGAAATACTCGCTGCGCGCCTTCGCGACCGAGGCGGCCGCTCCGGGCCTGGTCCTGACCCGGCTGAATAAGATGCTGTGCAGCGACTCGTCGGGCCTGGGCGACCATTTCGTCACCCTCTTTTACGCCGTGTTTGACCCGGTGACCGGGCGGCTCGCCTGGACCAGCGCGGGCCATGAGACGATGATCCTCAAGCGCGCGGGCGGCGGCTCGGTCCTGCTGCATGCCAATGGCCCGATTCTGGGGATCGCCGACCACACCTATGAACAGGCCGTGGACTTCCTGGCGCCGGACGATTCGCTGATCCTCTACACGGACGGCCTGACGGAAGCGCGCGCCGCCGGCTCCCGCGAGATGCTGGAACTGGACCGCGTCCGGGAACTGATCGAGGCCGCGCCGTCCGAGGCCGGACCGGGCGCGCTGGCTGCCCGTCTGCAAGAGGCCGCCATGCAGTGGACGGGGGGCCGCCCCCACGACGACATGGCCCTGCTGGTCGCGCGCCGCCCCCAGGCCGCAGAGACAGAAGAGGACGCGGACGCGGCTGTCGGCAGCCTCTTTCTGAGCGGAATGCTTCCCTGGAAGGATGGGGCGGGGAGCGAAGCGGCCGGCATCGAAGCCAACGAAGAGGAAAGGCTGTTCGACTTCCGCTTCCCAAGCCGCGCCGACTGCGCCGCCGAGGTCCGTCAGGCCGTGGGCCACTGGATGCCCACCCTGGGCTTCGACTGGGAAGCCATGGAAGATTTCCAAACTGCCGTGACCGAGGCCGTCACCAACGCCGTCCGTCACGGTTCCCCCACGGGTGAGGCCGATCAGTTGCGCGTCACGGCCCACCGCACCTCCGAGGGCGCCCTGCGCGTCGAAGTCACCGACAGCGGGGCGGGCGTCTCGCCTTCCCGCCTTCCGTCCGCCATGCCCGACCCCGATGCCCCGAGCGGGCGCGGCCTGCCGCTCATGCAGCACCTCGCCGATTCGGTCGAGTTCCGCCCCACGGCGAGCGGCCACAGCGTCGTCCTCCTCAAGCGCCTCCCCGCCCACCCAACAAAGTAGGTCCATGAAAAAGGTCCCTTCTGCTCTGATTTGTGCCTTGTTGATCCCAGCATACTCTGTGACTACTGCACAGCCGTCCCCGCCTTCCTACAAACCTGTCGGTGGCTACGTTCCTGATGCCAAGACAGCCGTCCAGATCGCCGTCGCCGTCTGGTCGCCCATCTATGGGGAGCGGAAGATACAGGGGGAGAAGCCGTTCCATGCCAGCCTGAAGCGGGGCGTCTGGACTGTGATCGGTTCCATGCCGCCGTCGAGGCCGGGCGTAAAGATGCACGGAGGTGTCGCACTTGCGAGAATATCCAAGGCAGATGGTCGAGTACTCCAAGTCATCCACGGTAAGTAGAAAGGATAAGGGCGAGCCTTATCCCCACGTCCCACCGGGAACTACCCTACATACTTATCCACGGTCATCACCTCGAACGCCTCGCCGACCTGCCGGGTCGCCAGGGCCGTGTGCAGGGCGCGGGCGGTGTCGAGGGATGTGAGGCAGGGGATGGAGTGCTCGACCGAGGCACGGCGGATCAGGGCGGCCTCCTTCTCGATCTGCTTGTCTTTGGAGACGGTGTTGATCAGCAGGGCGACGCGCCCGCCCCGGATCAGGTCCAGCAGGTTTGGCGTCCCCTCGCTGATCTTCTTCGCCGCCGTCACGTCCAGGCCGTGCGCCCCCAGAAAGCGGGCGGTGCCGCCGGTCGCGTAAAGCTGGAAGCCCAGCGCGGCGAAGTCCCGGATAATCGGCAGGGCTTCCCCCTTGTCGGGATCGGCCAGGGTCACGAGCAGGGCCGCGCCCTTGCCCCCGGCGGGGACATCAATGCCGCTGGCGACCATCGCTTTGTAGAGGGCGCGCGAAAAGTCGGTGTCAATCCCTAAGATTTCACCCGTGGACTTCATTTCGGGGCTGAGGTTGATGTCCACCCCGGTCAGCTTGGCGAAGGAAAAGACGGGCGCTTTCACGGCGATATTCGGCTGGTTCGGGTGCAGGCCATTCTTATATCCTTGCTCGGCCAGCGTCCGGCCCAGCGACGCCCAGGTCGCCGCGCGGACCATCGGGATGCCGGTGATCTTGCTCAGATAGGGCACGGTGCGGGAGGCGCGCGGGTTGACCTCGATCACATACGCCTGGTCGTCCTCGATGACGAACTGGATGTTCATCAGGCCGACGACGTGCAGCGCCTCGGAGAGCCGGGTGGCGTAGTCAACCATCTGGTCCACTGTCTCGCGCTTGATGGTCTGCGGCGGGTAGACGGCCATCGAGTCGCCGGAGTGGACGCCGGCCCGCTCGATGTGCTCCATGATGCCCGGCAGCAGGCAGCCGCCCCGGCCGTCGGCGATCACGTCCACCTCGGCCTCTTTCCCCACGATGTAGCGGTCCACCAGGATGGGCGCCCCGTTCGAGATGTCGGCGGCATAGCGCATGTACTCGCGCAGATCGGCGTGGTTGTAAACAATCTCCATCGCCCGACCGCCCAGCACATACGAGGGCCGGACCAGCACGGGGTAGCCGATCTCGTCGGCCACCTGCACGGCGGCGTCGGCAGACGTGACGGCCCGGCCCGCCGGCTTGGGGATGTCCAATTCGCGCAGCAGGCTCTCAAAGCGGTTCCGGTCTTCGGCCAGATCAATGCTGTCGAACGATGAGCCGAGAATCGGCACGCCCGCCTCCATCAGCGGCTTTGCCAGGTTGATCGCCGTCTGCCCGCCGAACTGCACGATGACGCCTTCAATCGGCGACTCGCGCTCGATGACGTTCAGCACGTCCTCGGGCGTCAGCGGCTCGAAATACAGCCGGTCCGACGTATCAAAGTCCGTAGACACCGTTTCGGGGTTGTTGTTGATGATGATGGCCTCGTACCCCGCTTCCCGCAGCGCGCGGACGCAGTGGACGCTGGCATAATCGAACTCGATCCCCTGCCCGATGCGGATGGGGCCGCTGCCCAGCACGACGACTTTTTTCTTAAAGGTTTCAGTGTTGATGCTTGTCATGGAATTCCTTATGCTGTGACGGCGGGTACGGGTTCGAGCGCATCGTGTTGTAGTTCGCGAACGCGCAAGGCTGTCCGTATCAATGTTGCGTTGGGCCGCTCACCGCGTTGTTGTGGCGTGCTGATCTGCATTTGGAGGTTTTTGACAAAGGCATCCTCTCCGCCGCCTAGGCTTTGGCTTTGTAACAGGGCCAGCTTTGTTCTGTTGATGGCTATCTGGTAATCCGGCAGTACCGCGACTAATCCTTGGTCGAAAGCCCGATGGTGCAACGCACAGAGGCAGAGGCCGTTACTGGTTTCGTCGTTCGACTCGGTATGTTTCACAGGAACAATGTGGGCCGCGTCCACAAGCTTTAGTTGGATGCCGCAAAAGGCACAACGGTTTTTATATGCCGCCAACACCCGGTCCCTGAAATCCGTTGCACGTTGCCGTTCGGCTATTCTCCGAATGATGATCTGTCGTTCCACTGGTAGGGAGACGATAGCGGTTTCATTAACCTGTCCGCCTGTTTCCACGATTTGTGTTACTACGCTTTGTTCTTCGGGCGTAACCGCTCCATGAAGCTCGTACAGGTTACGAACGTAGTTGATAAAGGCTTCTTGGCTGAAGGCAACAGCGACTTCATCATTACCGCGCGGGCAAACAGCAAGACCGTCTGCATGGGCTTTAAGAAGGTATTCTTGTCGAATCTGGAACGAAGGGGAGAAGCCGGTGACTGGTCCAGAATGCCGGGTGGCATCCCAACCCGCGAAAACATCATGCTGTGCCCAATAGCCAAGCAGCAGTGTCTTTCTGTTGGGAGTTTGATCGATGGATGTAACTCCAGTTATCTGTATTCTGTATTCGTGAGATGGTCGCTCTCGGCCCCCGCCATGCGTGATGTTCCAGATATAAACAAGAACACTTTCTGATTCGTTATCCTTTGTTAAGATTAACCGGAATGGATGTTGTGCTGCACCATTGTAGTTCACAGACCAGCCAGAGAGTGATGCCGCAGAAACCAGCTTCCGCAAAAGTTGCGGTTTCGTTAATCCTGCCATTAGAATTCCTTCCGCTGAATTCCTTCAAAGAGACCATCTAAATCCTCTGGGTCTGCGTCCCACGGCATTACATCTTCGAAGCGAAACTTTGATCCCACGATATATTCTTCCGACATTTCAAAGCTAATCCATTTGCGCCCAAGTTTCTCCGCGACATAGCCGGTAGTGTTAGAGCCTGCAAACACATCTAGCACAATGTCTTCCGGGTCTGTTAGGAACTTAATGAAGTAGTCAGCGAAGAACGCCGGGAAACGTGCCGGGTGTGGCTTGATGTTCTCTTCCCGGCACCGCCGTAGATAGTGGCTGTTGGACTCGGTGTTAGCAATGGAGAGCAGATTAGTGACCTCCCCCGCAATGCCTAGACCAAGTACGTTCGGCGGTACAGCTCCTCCATTGTCTTTTGAGAATTTCGTGCTAATGTCATGCCCGCTCGGCCTCATCTTAGCTTTATAGCCGTTGCGTAGCAGAGACTTCATCGAGTCCGAATACTCTTTCAAGACCTTACGGTTGTCAGCTTTTGGGAACTCAGTTTTACTAAGCCACCAGACTATGTTAACGCTGTCCTTGACACGGCACCGCCGGACGTTGACCCATTCCGCCGGCGCGGGTAGACGTGAGGGGTTATAGTGAAAGAATTCTTGTGCAAGGAAAAAGCCTAAGTCTTTGCAGAGGCGTACAAGTAGTTCGTATTGATAGATACTCCGCACCGGAACACCGGGCAGGTAAGCTCCACCTAAGTCTAAAACAAAACTACCAGTTGGCTTTATCTTGTTCTTGATCTTTTCTGCAAACGGTAGGAACCAGTCAATATACTCGGCTTCTGCTTCGTTTCCGTAAGCCTTCTTGCGCGTCAGAGCAAATGGGGGAGAAGTGACAACTAAGTCAACCGAATCATCGGGAATGGTATCAAGCAGAGTGAAAGAGTCGCCAAGATAAGTCGCCCCGCATAGTTGGTCATCGAAAGGCTCAGGAAGTGTGTCAAAAATCTTCATAAACTAGTCCTTTATGGCCCGGCGTGGACGCTGGCGTAATCGAACTCGATCCCCTGCCCGATGCGGATGGGGCCGCTGCCCAGCACGACGACTTTTTTCTTGGCGGATTCGGTGTTAGTGTGTATCATAGGTCCTGTCTTGGCAAAGGTGGCAGCAGATCGGCCACGCGGATAGCGTCACCTGGGACAGTCAGAGTCTCGATGGAGTCTGTGGGAGGGTAAATCTTTATGTCCAAGTATAAGCCCTCCGGCGTCGGCTGGCGGTGGACTTCGAGTTGTTGGTCAACTAGATTAACGATCCAATACTCCATGATGCCTGCCTGTGCATAGGATTTCGCCTTGCGCTTACGATCCTTGTTTAGCGAAGTGTCCGAGACTTCCACAAGCAGAAGTATTTCTTCAGGGCCTGGGTGATGGTCGGCATAATCATCTGGCGTACCTGAGACGACCGCTACGTCCGGCTCCGGTTCCGACCATTTCGTGGCGGCGATAGGAAGTTGAGCCTCCATGATGAAGCCCTCGCCGAAGATGTCCCGCAGAGCCAGCGTCGTTTTTCGAACAGAAGTCGCATGAGGCGTAAGCTGGCCTGCCATGTTCCATATCTCTCCATCAAGCAGTTCCACACGCGCGTCGTCGAAAACGCCTGCGGCAATCATCTTGTGATATTCCTCGCGTGTCCAGCGATGCGGGCCGTGACGTGGGTCATCCTCGGGTCGCGCCGCCGTTTCCGGTTGCCTAATTGCCTGCGGGGCAAGAGCGACGGTCATGTCTTTACTCCTTCTGCGTCCGTCTCGCCTTTGCGAACGACTCTTGTATAGGCTCGGTGCTGACGATCAAAGATCATGTCAAACTCGCTGTTTGGCATCCGAAGGTCGGGCGGCACGACTTCAATCGGTATGTCTATTCTGCTTCCTCCATCAGCCAAGCCGGTATCCGGGCAGAGGATAACAGTAATCGTGGTGCGGCTTAGACAACCGAGGACACGGGCTGAAACGCGCGGGGAGAAGCCTATTCTAATGCCTTGTTCTTCGTCCCTCTTTAACCCCCAGAAGCCTCTAGATCATGCCTGTGTACCCGCCACCGGAACGGCCCTGCGCCGGTGCTGTTCCAGGTGGACGCTGAGGATGGCGATGTCGGCAGGGGTGACACCGGGGGCGCGGGCGGCCTGGCCGAGCGAGACGGGGCGGACGCGGGTCAGGGTGTCTCGGCTCTCGTTGGAGAGGCTGCGGATGGCCCGGAAGTCGAAGGCGGGCGGGATGGACACGTCCTCGCGGCGGCCCGCCGACTCGACCTGCGCGGACTGGCGCTGGATGTAGCCGTCGTACTTGCACTGGATTTCCACTTGCTCCCGCACGGCGCGCGGCAAAGGCTCATCCAAAGGGGGCGCGAGGGCGGCGGCGGTCTCATAGCCCACGCCGGTGCGCTTCAAGAGGTCGGACAGGGGGACGCGCTGCCCCACGGGGAGCAGGCCGTGGTCGGCGAGGCGGGCGTTGTCCGTGCCGCTGATGTAGGTGGTTTCGAGGCGGCGCGTCTCAGCAGCGATGGCGTCGCGCTTCTGGGTGAACCCCTCCCAGCGGGCATCGGGGACTAGCCCAACGGCGCGGCCCAGACCGGTCAGGCGTAGGTCGGCGTTGTCCGAGCGCAGCAGCAGGCGGTACTCGGCGCGCGAGGTCAGCAGGCGGTACGGCTCGTCCGCCCCCTTCGTCACTAAGTCGTCAATCATCACGCCTAAATAAGCGTCGGAGCGCTTCAAGGTGAACGGGGCCTTGCCGAACGCGTACAGGGCGGCGTTCGCGCCGGCCATCAAGCCCTGGCCCGCCGCCTCTTCGTAGCCGGACGTGCCGTTGATCTGGCCTGCCAAAAAGAGGCCGGGCAGGCGCTTGGTCATCAAGGCGTGGGTCAACTCGGTGGGCGGCACGGCGTCGTACTCGACGGCATAGCCGGGCAGGAGCATGGCGCACTCTTCGAGGCCGGGGATGGTGTGCAGGAACTCAAGCTGCACCTCGGTGGGGAGGGACGTGCTGGCGCCCTGGACGTAGAGCGAGTCGGTGTTCCAGCCTTCCTGCTCCAGAAAGACCTGGTGGCTATCGCGCGTGTTGAACCGGACGATCTTGTCTTCAATGGACGGGCAGTAGCGCGGCCCCAGGCCCTCGATCATGCCGCCGTACATGGCCGACCGGTGCAGGTTGGCCTCGATGACGGCCTTCGTCCGCGCGTTGGTGTAGGTCAGCCAGGACGGCAGCAGGTTCGTTTCGGCAATTTCTGTGTGCAGAAAGCTGAACGGCGGCGTGTCCGGCTCGGACTCGATGGGGTTCGTTTTGGCAAAATCCACCGATTGTTTGTCAATGCGGGGCGTCGTCCCGGTTTTGAGCCGCAGGGTCGGGAAGCCCAGGCCGCGCAGCGTGTCTGAGAGGGCCACGGCCGGCTTCTCGCCGAGCCGCCCGCCCGCCGTCCGCTCCGCGCCCCGGTGCATGATGCCCCGCAGGAACGTGCCCGTCGTAATGACGACGCTTTTTGCGCGTAACGTCTCGCCGCCCGCCGTTTGGACGCCTGTGACCGCGCCGCCCTCGACGATCAAATCCTCGACCATGCCTTCGCGCAGGTCCAGGCCGGGCGTGGCTTCCAGCGTCTGCCGCATGGTCCGGCTGTAGGCGTCCTTGTCGCACTGCGCCCGGATGGCCTGCACGGCGGGGCCTTTGCCCGTGTTCAGCATCCGAATGTGGGTCAGGGTGTGGTCGGCGTTGACCCCCATCTGTCCGCCGAGCGCGTCCACCTCGCGCACGAGATGGCCTTTGGCCGGGCCGCCGACGGAGCAGTTGCAGGGCATCAGCGCCACTTTGTCCAGCGACAGGGTCAGGCAGAGCGTGTGCGCGCCGAGCCGGGCGGACGCCAGGGCGGCTTCCGCCCCGGCATGGCCCGCGCCGATGATGATCACGTCATAGTCGTAGTGCATGGTCATTTTTCATCGCGCGGCGCGGGGGCCGGGCGGAGGAACAGCAGCTTCTTTGGGCGCGGCTCCCGATTGTTCCAGAGCCGTTCCAGCTTCCCGAGCGTCTTTGCGATATCGTAAGCATCCATCTTGGCTCGGACATAGACAGGGATATGAATAAACGTGTACCACTCAGAGGTGCGCTCTTCGATTGCCTCGGTATAAATTTTCAGGCTGATCTTCCGGGCTTCCGCCTCGGAATACAGCCACTCCGAAATGTCCTGGAATAGCTCTTTCTGGGTGCGTTCTTTTTCTAAAATCATGGGACTGATTACCTCTCCGGTAGTACATCTTCCGTCACGCGCAAAATATAGCGCGCATCCCGCCCTGCTCCTGCCAGACGACTGAGACTCACAACGCGACGGCCTTGATAGTCCGCGATGATGCGTACCCGGTAAAGGTCAACGAGGCGTGCGGCCAAATCATTTCGCTTGTCCCGATAGCGTATCAGTGTCCGCAACTGGTCTTGTAGGAGGGCGGGCGTATCTTCGTGGTTCCACGCCTCCCGGCCCAGCGGCGGCGTCAGCCCGCGATAGAGCAGCAGGGCCGTCGCCGCCTGATAAGCGGTGTAGTAGTAGCGGCTGGCGGCGGACCGCAGGCAGCCTCCAGCCTCCGCCAGCCGCGCGGCCTCTTCCGACTCCCGCGCCATTTCCTGCCACAACTGCCAAGCGTCCATGCGTACCCCTCATCCGTGTCACGTTTCCCTCTGTATTATAGCACATCGGCGCGCTGGGGCCGTTCGGCGTCCTGCGCCTGCCAGCGCTCGTAGTTGCGGCGCAGGAGCGTGACCGCGCCGGGGACGTCTTCCTCGGAGCGCAGGTAAACGCTGACCCAGCCGGAATGGGGGAAGATGTGGTGCGGCTGCGCCGCGCCCGACCCGAGGACCTCGTCGCGAATGGCTTTCGTCAGTGGGATGTCCAGCAGCCCGTTGCCGTGCAGGTGGCCGATCTCGCGCCGTCCCAAATTGAACTCGGCGCCGCCGAAGCGGTGGATTTTCGTCGTGACGCCGGGCCAGGACAGGACGGCCGCTTCGACGGCGTGCAGGGCCGCCCGCCGCTCCGGGCGGAGGAGGACGGTCGCGCCCAGCAGCAGGGCGTCGAGCAATGGCGGCAGGCCGGGGGCGAGCCGCAGGAAGGGAACGTGCCGGAAAAGCCAAGCCAGCACATTATCGGTCCCCTTGGGGGTGGCCCTGCTCGCAGACGGCCTTGATGTGGTCCATGACCCGGATGTGGACCTGCCGGGCGATGCTCCTGGCCCACAGGTCGTAGTACCAGGACGGGTAGACGTACAGCTCGTACCAGGACGTGCCGGTCAGGGCCGTGGTCCCGTCGCCGTTGTCCTGCAACACGAACTGGCCGCGCCGGACGCGCGCGTGGCCCAGGATTTCGGGGTCGCGCGGCTGGCGGGTGATGTCGAAGGTCAATTTATGCCCCGGCTGCCAGTCCACGATCCGCTCCTCGAACACCCGGTCATGGCTGAAGACGCAGCGGCGGCTGGCCCCGACGCCCGGCCCGGCCACGGTGGACTGGACGGGGTAGGGGAGGCCCATGCGGAACAGCCAGAAGTTCGGCTTCTCGGTGATGGGGGGCACGGCGGCGAGATGTGTCCAGACCTGAGACGGCGGCGCGTGGATCAGGACGCGGTCCGAGACGGCGTTCTGGTAGTGGTGCGGCGAGAGCGCGTCGAGCAGGAGGAATGCCAGGGCGAGGGGGACGAGGGACAGGTTGAGGCGGTTGTTGGAATACTGGAACAGCCACCGGCCCCCCAGCGCGCCCAGGAAGACGAAGCAGAGCAGCAGGGGCGAGACGATGACCAGGCAGATCACGCCCTCGCGCATGAAAACGCCCGCCGTCACCAGCCCCAGCGCGCTGTTCAGGAGCGAATACAGGAAGTATTCCGTCGTGGTCAGGGCCAGCGCCTTCCAGAAGAACGCCGCGACCAGGCCCATGACGACGGGGACGAGCAGGAAATCCGAGGAGATCAGCACGCCGCCCATCGTGCCGTTGAGGCCGTTGAGCCAGAAGCCCAGCCCGATGATGCCCGCCGCCGCGACGTTCGCGGCCAGCAGGCCCCAGGCGACCAGCGCGCGCCGCCGCTTGGCGCTGAGGGCGACGCCCTGGCTGTCCACGGCGGGCGGCGTCCACTGCGGATCCGGCTCGCCCGCCATACTCATCACGACCGACGACTGGCAGTAGGGGCAGATAATCGTGCCCGCCGTGACGGGCTGCCCGCAGTGGGGGCAGGGATGGGTGTTCTCCATGCCCCATTATAGCAGAAAGCCGCCTTGCCCGTCAGCGGGAAGGGCATCAGGCCGCCAGCCATTGCAGCGTTTGCTGCCGGTGGCAGCCGTCGTGCGCGGAGATCAGCACGGCCTGCGCCTCCATCGTGATCGGGCCGACCTCGGTGTGCGTCCCGACGCGCGCCCACCCCTCCGGCGACAGGCCGCGCAGGAAGGCAACGATCTCCTTGCGCCCGTCCTGTAGCGCGTCAGGCACTCCTGCGGGTCGGCGTGGGCGTAGTCGTTGTCCCTGGCGACCTGCCCTTCGTCCAGCCTGTGCAGGACGGCGTTCTCCTCGTCCCGCGTCTGCGTCAGGCGACCGAGAAAGACGCCCTCCTAGTCCGCCAGATGCGCCGCCATTTCGCGCAGGGTGAAGCGTTTGGGGCCGGCGGCATCCGCCAGCAGCCGCGCCAGCACGTCCGGGGCGGATTCGAGGTCGGTGAGCAGGTAAAAATGGACGCGATCGGGCAGCATAAGTGGGTCTTCTTTTAGATGCGCGGCGTCCTGCCGCCATAGTAGCACAGGGGGCGCGGGTTGTCAACCGTTTGCCGCATGGGGAAACGGCGGGGGCGGCGCATGAAAAAGCCGCCGCGTCTGTTGACGCGGCGGCTCGGCTAAGGGCGACAGTTTCTACTACTGCCAGTCGTGGGGCCAAAGCCCTTAACTCAGTTGACAGTCCCCGTTAGCTTCGTGTGCTCAGTGACCGCAGGAACGCCGGCCTCCGCTAAAAGCTGATTGATGTGCTGCTTTACCTCCGGTGTGGCTGGACGCCACATCCTTTCAAGTACGTCTAACGGAGCAGTCCCTGTCTGAGACCAGCGTTCAGGAGCGATCGGCTGCATCTCGGACAGGATGTCGCACGCGCTGACGGACCCGACATCCTGAAGTTGATCCATCACATCAACCGCCTTCCACGGATCAAGCTTGGCGTCGGTTGCCAATTCCCTCCACACAGGCAGGCAGGCGGGATCGCGCATGGAGAACAGCGCCTTGTTCGCCAGACGGTATTGGTCAACATCTTTAGTACCTAGCACTGTCTGCCGCAGGCTTTCTGCCACGGCGCGCAACCGCTGAGGGTCTCTGGCCGTCACCGTCAACGGCAGGGAGTAGCCTTGCTCAGACGCGGAGTTCGCAACCGCCATCTCATGCCTGCCCCACATGTAGGTCAAATGCGCCGTAAGGTCAAGTTGATACCGACCCGGCTGAGTGGGCTGGAAACTTGGGCTGAGGACCAGAAGACCTTCGTGATAGTCCTTCGGACCGACCGGAACGCCACTGGTGACGTAGTACCGTGATGGCGGGGCGGCCTCGCTGACCGTCAATGCCCCCCGCACGGCATGACCGGCTGTGTCATTCATCTTTATGGTCAGCCACCTTGACAAATCATTGTCTATAGAGACACGAACTCTCTGGTCTTCAGGGTTGGAGACTCGGTACTTCAGGATCAGCGGCTCGCCCAAGGTGATTGTGCTTTTTGTCAGAGCGATTTCTAGAGTGCCCGGTTGTGGGGCATCGGCCAGGGCTACTGGTGCCGAGGCGTAGCCCAAAGTAGTGATGCAGATCGCCAGTAAAGCGAGTAAATGTTTCATTGGGTTAGACCTTTCAGATCAAGGTAGCGGTTGTGGCAGAGATGGTTGACCATCTTTTGTCACCTGGTATGAGTAGCCACTAGGTGAATTGCTGTCGGCTATGACCGCCTCCTTGATGGTAAATGGGCCAGCATTTCCAGGGATGATCTCCTCGGCACCGGAGGCCATAGTCGCAGGGTCATGGAATTTGTAAGTCTGCGTCTGGTTAAAGCTATCTGCTTTATAGGGTGGTTGAAAGCTGCTGCTCAAGCTAGCTCCTGGTGTCGCTCCCCATGTATGATGGTCTTCTATGGCACCCGCATCTGCCATGACAATGACCGAGTCGAAATGTACTTGAGGATTCCACGCAAAAGGAGGATCGTCTGTGTCGTAATACACTATCCCCTTAGCGTCGGTAACTGTTGGGCTGGATGGCGCATCCACGTTCTCATGGGGTTCAATCGCCGCGAGGTCAGGATGTGTGCCATTTGAGGCAATATTACCAGAGGTCGAGTCCCACTCGTAGTGAAAGTGCAAATCACCAGCACCCACCAGAACGGACGACGTTGGTGGTGTGCCATATGCGTTGACACGCCGGAAGTTGTACGGCGTTGCGTGGACGGTGACTTGGTAGCTGCCCAGGCCCGCCTGTGCGCTGGACCAGTTGTAGGACGTGGAAGGGGCGCTGGCCGTGCCTGAGAAGGTGCGCGTCAGCGTCACCACCCCGCCCGAAACCGGCAACTGAGTGAACTGGTGGCCGCTGCGCGTGCCGCCGATCATGTACGGCCTCTGCCCCAGCCCCTTCTCCGGCGCGGCCCGGCTCGGCAACGCCCCCATCAGGCACAGGGCGAGCGCGGCGAGAGGCATCCATCTGTTTCGGGTGTTGCTCATGCGCCCATCTTAACACACGCGGCGCGGGTTGTCAACCGTCCGCCGCATGGGGAAGCGGCGGGGGCGGCGCATGAAAAAGCCGCCGCATCTGTTGATGCAGCGGCCTTCGCTCAAAGCCGATCCGTCTCCTCCCGGAACGGCTCACGCCTTCGCTCAGAACGTGATGCCGCCAGGCGAAGGTGCCTCGTCCTTCGGGACATAGGGCGTACCGGCCACTTCCGGCATTTCAAAACCGCGCTGCCTGGCGATGGCCTTGATGTGTTCCCGGAGCGCCGGAGTGCCCGCGTTATACAATCTGTTGATGCTGTCCCTGATAGAACTGTATTGTAGTGCCGGGTTGTCAAGCATCTCAGCAAGTATATCCACCCCCGTCGCCGAGCGGAGTTCCACCAGTTCACTCACGGCCCAGCCTGTACTCGTACTCGGCTTCAAGGCCAGTGATCGCCAGCTCGCCGCCGCCTGCGCTTCGGGCATGGAGAACAGTTCCTCCACTTCGGCTCGCGCGAGGAGGCCGTTCTGCTCTGTCAGTGTTGCCTGTCGCAGCGCCTCGGCGGTGGCCCGGAGACGGGTGGGGTCAGCGTTCGTCACGAGGATTGGGAACGTGATGTCCTGCGTCTGCGTGAGGCCAGAGGCTTCCACTAATGTTTCAGATGCTCCTTCAACTGAAGTATCGTCCACCGCATAGCGTAGACCGACATGAATGGTCAGAATGTATTGCCCTGGGCGCTGGATGGACAGCCGCTTGGTGACAGGGATGTAGTCGGTAGAAGTCTCTCCCGTGTGGAAGAAACCGTTCTGCGACGGATGCGATCCCTGCGGATGTTTGGGGCGCGGGTCTGGAATGACGGGCACGGCAGCCCCGTGTGCATCGCGCATGGTGAGCGTGTACCAATCCGTCCCGTAAATGCCTAGGTGCGCGGCCACTCTCTGCCCAGAGTTATTCGCGATTGTATAGCGCACTAGGATAGGTTCGCCCAGCATGATCCGGGCGGGTGTCACGAGAGACGCCTGTACGCTAAAGGGATCAGCAGCATTGTCATCAGCATACGTCGGGCACGCGACCAGTGCCAGGGCGGAGAGAGCCGCGAACGTCACGCGGGAGAGGCTTTGCCATCGTGTTTTCATGTTCAGATTCCTTATGGTGAAGTCTTGCATCCTGAGCCGTTCTTGGTCAGAACGGCTTTAGCACGAACGACATTTTCCCATCCTTTGTGACGGTATACCGATAGTTGTTGGGGTCATAGGATTTGAACTCCCGAACTATCGAGAAGGGACCGCTGTCTGGGCCTGGGATTTGAATGTTGGAATCTCCTGTGGCTGTGTCAGTGTATTGGAACACCTGGGTAGCCGTGAAAGTCCCGTAAGTGTAAAGTGATGGATCAACCAGCGGCGGGACATTCTGGGTGTCGGTCGCAGTAGGCCCGGTCATGAGGTTACCCAACGAGGGTGGTGGGGGGTTAACATAGGGATTGTTGAGCCAACTTACTCCGGGGACAAAGTTGAACGGCGGATTCTGAGGGTAGAACTGATTTGGGTTCGCTGCCGTGCCAACTGGCCCTGGGTAGGTGACGTACTCACGCCAGTAGCAAGTCGTAAGGTCATTTCTGTTGCCGTCTGTGGACAGCCAATCGTAGGTGAAAGACAGGGTGCCATCAAAACCGATGTTGCCGCCACCTACAACCTTCTTGAAATTGTACGGCGTCGCGTGGACGGTGACGCTGTAATCGTCGATGTGGGCGACACAGAGGTCTCCGTGGGGGAAGTCGGCACTGACTGGGCTGTCGGACTCGGCGCTGAGGGTGCGCTCGGGCAGCTTCGCCGTGCCGCCGCTCACAGTTACCTTAGTCCAATGTGCGGGCGGGAGGCTCGTGCCCGGTGATGTGTTGGCGGTTTGACCGGGGGAACCCTGGTTGGCGACGGGTGGGTCGCCGAAGCCGTCCTGAAGTGTGCCGCTGTGCCCGGAGGACCAGTCCACGCGGGAACTCTCGCACAGCCACACATAAGGTGGGGCGGGGTCGGAGGGGAGGGTGGTGTCGGGCTTCCAGGTGGCCGTGACTGTCACCTTGATGGAAGCGACAGTACTGACAGTGTAGTCGCCGCCACCACCGAACGTGCTGCCGAGATTGAAGCTGCCGCTTTGCGGGGCGGTCGGCGGCACCCAGTTGTATACGGTTGGACTCGGCTGGCCCCAGTAGTCTATGGTATACTGGGAGTATGTGGTGGTGACGTTGCCGCTGCCGGTGCAGGTGAACTGCCACGTCCCAGCACGGGCGGCGGGAGAGGAGAGTAGCATCGCCGCGAGGACGAGGCCGGACAGGGCGAGCATCTTTGGTATAAGATGCGGGCGGCGACCAGGGGAGTGAGCGCATCGGCTGAGGTGCATGAACGTGACCTGCCTTCTTTACGTGACCTGCCTTCTGTGGTGGTCTTCGCGACAAACGCCAACTGACGCAACCATCATAGCACACCCGGCGCGGCTTGTCAAGCGGTTCCGAAAAAGATTTTCCCGCTGCTGCTAATGCCTTTGCCCCCTTGACAGCCCCGCCTTCCGGCCTTACAATGGGGGCAGCTCCGTGGACGTTAAAGGGAATCGTCATGCGTCACTCTTTTTTTGCCGCGCTTGTCCTGGGACTAAGCCTGCTGCCCGGATTGGCGGGCGCGCAGGCGCCGGGGCAGGCGCAGGGGCAGTGGGACGGCAAGACCCAGGCGGCGCGGCTGGCGGGGCCGTATGAGGACCCGGCGCAGACGCCGCCGCCGTTTGGGGTCATGTCCTACTACAGCCAGCCCTGGCGGGGCTACATGGACACCTGGCCCGCCTCCAAATGGCTCGGCCTGCCGGGGGCGGGGTGGGGCGGCGATGCCAAGTACGCCGACGCGATGGCGCAGCTCATGGGCGAGTGCGGCATCCGCTACGCCCGCATCGAGATCGGCTGGGGCAATCTGGCGATGGATGACAGCCTGCCGCCGGACGCGAAGGCGCGGTGGACGCGCCTGCTGCACGTCTTCCAGAAGAACGGCATCCGGCCCCTGTTCCTGCTGAACGCCCACCACGGCGCCCCGTGCCCACTGCGGTCCCTTGACGCCGTTCTGGCCCAGGCGGCGAAGAAGGGGGATCGGGCGGTGCGTTTCGCGCCGGGGACGACGCTGCGGGCGGGCTACACGGGGTTCGTCACCCTGACGGATTATGTGGCGGCGTTCCCGCTGGTCACGCAGATCGCCGCTGACGGCACGGCATCTCTCTCCGCGCCGCTGCCCAAAGACCTGCCGGCGGGCCGGATCAACTTGCAGGAACTGAAGTATCAGCCGCTCCAGGGGACGAAACTGAAGGATGGTACACCCGTCCCTGAGGCGCAGGAGACGGCCCAGGGCTGGCTGCGCTACGCCGCCGCCATCGGCAATCTCGCCCGCGAGGCGCTGGGGACGGCGGGCAAGGCGGATTCGGGCTTCGACATCGAGGTCTGGAACGAGCTGACCTTCGGCTCGAACTTTCTGGACATCAACAATTATTACCAGCCGAAGCGCGAGTATGCCGAGCCGCTGACTTACCGTAAGATGCGCGTTTGGACGACGGCGCTGCGGCCCGACGCGCGGCTGGAGTTCGAGCAGACGGGCTACCAGGCCCTGCTGCCGATGACGGTGGACTATTTCCATGACCCCAAGAACGGGTTTCACCGCGTCGCCGTCATCAGCGGGTTCAGCAACCAGTGGCCGTGGAATTCGGGGTCGAGTTTGTGGGACGGCCAGGCCGGCCTGAGCAAGCACTATTATACGGGATCGGCTCTGCGCGAGGCAAGCCCGGAGCACCCGTTCGCGGGCAAGGAGCAGGCCACGACCGACGCTTTGGGCCACTTAGACGGCAAGCAGAGTGGGCGTGAGTGGAACCAGATCGTGCCGGGGACCAATTTCGTGCCGACATTCACGGCGGCGTTTCCCGAATGGAGCCATTCGGCGTTCCAGACCGAGACCATCCAGCGCGATCTGTTCCCCGACTCGCGCCGGACAAACACGCCGGACTGGATGGGCCGGTACGGGCGCTACACGCACAACGGGGATTTTCAAATCCCGCGCTACTGGCAGACCGAGACGAACTGGGACCGGAGCGATTTTATCAACCGCATCAAGAAGCAGACGGGGGCCAAAGACGACGACCCGCGCCTGCTGGCCCTGAACGACGCCACCAACAGCAAGCAGATGTGGCGGCAGTACGTCTTCCACGCGCACAAAGGCTTCGACCGGATCTTCCTGTTTTCCCTCAGCTTCGACCCGTTCTCCCTGGGCCTGCTGCCGACGGCGTTCTTCCGCGCGCTGGACGCCAATCACGACCAGCTCACGCCCGCCGTCCGCAAGACGGTCCCGGCGGGGTGGAACGCGGTCCGCTGGATGACGCGGCTGATGCGGACGGGTGAACCATTGGAAACGACGCGCGCCCTGCGCGTGGACGGTCTGGTGGAGCGCCGGCCGCGCCTGGTCTTCCGGGGCGACGGCACGCCCGCCCATCCGAGCCGCTGGAACCGGGACTATTTTGCCTTTCTGCCGTTCCAGCTTTCCGCCCGCCGCTTCGCCGTGCCGTACTATGTGGTCACGCTGAACGCGGCCCAGGCGTGGCGGCCCGAACTCGACGTGCTTGACCCGGCCCGCTACGATCTGCCGGATCAAGAGTACGACGTCACCGTCGGCAACTGCGCCGGGCGGCGGGCCAAAGTCTCCGCCTATGACCCGCTGAAAGGCATCGCCGTGCCGGTCAAAGTCCTGGCGGCCACGGCTGCTACGCTGACGGTCCGGCTTCCGGCGACGGACTACCCGCGCGTGCTGCTGGTGGACGAGGCCCAGCCCGGCCCGCTGATCCTGTCGCCGCGCATCGCGGCGAGCGGGCGGGACGCGGCGACCGTGGCCTGGACGACCAACATCCCCGCCGGTCAGGTGCGCGTGACCTACGGCAAAGACTGGCCCCAACGCGGCGCGCACGAGGTGGTCATGCCGGGCGGCAAAAGACGCTACGCCGTGCGCCTGCCCGTAGGCCGTGCCGACATGGTAGCCTGCCGCGTCCGCGTCACGGCCCACGGCCTGACGACGGAGTGGCCGCGCTGGGACGAGGACCCGGCGGGCCAGCGGGTGCTGCCCTGGGCCAAGCCGCGCGCCGCCGCCGTCGGGTCGGCGCCTCCGCCCGCCGCGTCCTCGCTTGCCGGTCCGTCCACGCTGCGCCTCTCGCTTGCCGGTCCATCCACGCTGCGCCTCCGCGTCCTGCCGTCGGCGGGTGGGGCGATGGCGGCGCGGGAGGCGCTGCTGGCCGCCCTGGCGCTGTGGCCGAGCGGCGCGGCCGCTCAGAACCTTCCGCCGCCCGTTGCGTCCACCGTCGAAGTCGTGGGCGACCTGCATGAGCTGCTGGCCGGGCCGAAGACGCCTGCGGACTTTCCCGCCTGGCAAGCCGGGATGCAGGCGTGGCGGGCCGACCGCCGGAAGGAGTTAGCGGCGCGTCATCTCGACCTAAACGCCGTCTATGGCCTTCCCGCGCTGCGGTGGGCGCGGCGCAGCTTTATCCAGCCGCAGATGATGGCCCAGGATCGCTTCTTCTATGACCCCGTCGCGGGCCGCTACACCGTGGATCGCTGCCTGCACGACCTCAAGGCCCGCTACAGCGGCATTGACAGTGTGCTGCTCTGGCCGACCTACCCAAACCTGGGCATTGACGCCCGAAACCAGTACGACCTGGCGCGCGACCTGCCCGGCGGCCTGCCGGGCCTGCGCCGCATGGTGGCCGACTTCCACCGTCGCGGCGTCCGCGTCCTGTTCCCGCTGAACCCCTGGGACAACGGCACCCGCGACGAGGGCGTTTCCCACGCCGAGGCGATGGCGCGGCTGCTGACGGCGACCGGGGCGGACGGCTTCAACGGCGATACCATGGCCGGCGTGGGGCCGGAGTTCTACGCGGCCGCCGCGCGGCAAAACCACCCACTTGCCCTGGAACCGGAGATCGGGGTCGGCGACGCTCCGAACCTGGCCTGGGACGTGTTGAGCTGGGGCTACTGGTGGGGCGTTCCGGGGGCCGTCCCTGCTGTGGACCGTGATAAATGGGTCGAGCCGCGCCACCTGACCCATGTCTGCGACCGCTGGGCGCATGACCGCAGCGGCTGGCTGCAAGATGCCTTTTTCAACGGCGACGGCTTCGAGAGCTGGGAGAACGTCTGGGGCATCTGGAACGGGCTGACGCCGCGCGACGCCGAGGCGCTGCGCCGGATCGCCCTGATTGACCGCGCCAACGCCGATTTGCTGGCCGGCCCGGACTACCAGCCGCACGCGCCGACGTTGCAGCCGGGCGTCTTCGCCACGCGGTTCCCCGGCCGCGGGCAGACGCTGTGGACGATCATCAACCGTAACGCGGGTATGGTAAACGGCGCGCAGATCGCCGTCCCCGACAAGCCGGGGCGGCGCTATTACGACCTGTGGCGCGGCGTCCCGCTCACGCCGAGTATGCAAGACGGCACGGCGACGCTGAGTTTCCCGTTGGAGGGCGACGGCTTTGGGGCTGTTTTGGCGGCCGATGGGCCGCTGGACGAGCCTCGGAAGCGCCTTCTCGCTCAGATGCGGACGCTCGGATCCAAGCCTCTCTCGCAGTTTTCGCGCGTGTGGACGCCGCTGCCCCAGCGGATCGTCCCCATCGCGCCGACCGCGCCCGCGACACAGACGCCGCCGGAAATGGTCTTGATCCCCGCCGCCGACTTCACGTTTGAGGTCACCGGGACCGAAATTGAAAAGAACGAGGGCGTGGACGTGCAGTACCCCTGGGAGGACCGTCCTACTGACGCGCACAAGCACACGCTTGCCATTCCCGCCTTTTACATGGACAAATACCCCGTCACGAACGCGCAGTTCCGGGCGTTCGTGCAGGCTGCGCGCTATCGCCCAAAGGATGCCCACAACTTCCTGCGAGATTGGAAAGAGGGCCGCTGCCCGGACGGATGGGCCAACAAGCCCGTCACCTGGGTCTCGCTGGAGGATGCGCGCGCCTACGCGGCCTGGGCGGGGAAGCGCCTGCCGCACGAGTGGGAGTGGCAGTACGCCGCCCAGGGCACGGACGGCCGCGCTTATCCCTGGGGGAGCGTCTGGAACCCGGCCGCCGTCCCGACGCCGGATCGGGGCCGCGCACTGACCGGCCCTGCCGACGTGGACGCGCACCCCGCCGGGGCCGGCCCCTTCGGCGTGAGGGACCTCATCGGCAACGTCTGGCAGTGGACCGAAGAGTTTCAGGACACCCACACGCGGGCGGCCATTCTCCGGGGCGGCGGCTACTACCAGCCGCAGGGTTCCGGCTGGTATTTCCCCGAAGTCTATGCCCTGAACCGGCACAACAAGTACCTGCTGATGGCTCCGAGCATTGACCGCGCCGGGACGCTCGGCTTCCGCTGCGTCAAGGATAAAGGAACCCCCTAGCCCCCAATTCTGGGGGGATCAGACGGAAAGGTGCTGGCTCTTCTCTGACTCCCCCAGAATTGGGGGCCGGGGGGCGATCCTCCCTGTCACAGCGACCGCGCCGCCAGCCGCCCGCGCAGGTCGTCCGCCGTGTCCAGCCCGGCGGTCTTGGCGACGGCGAGCGTTCGCGTTTCGCCGGGCCGCAGGTGGAAGAAGTTGTCCTCCAGGCCCGCCAGGGGCGCGTTGTCCGTCCGGCGCAGCCAGACATAGGGCGCGAACCGCTGGGCGCGGACGGTGAGGGTCAGCGAATCGCCGCCCTCCGCGACCGTCAGCGTCAGTCCCGGATCGGCCCGCTGCAAGTCCTTCGGCTCGCAGAGCAGCAGGACGTTCTCGGCAACCGTGCCGTCGTTCGCCGTGAAGCGGGCGTAGGCGTAGACCTCGCGCTCCCGACCTGCCGCCGCCGACAGCGGGAACGAGGCCACCTGGGCCGCCGCGTTGGCCGCCACGCTCGCCTCCGCTGTCTCCTCCGAGAGCGGTTCGCCGTCCACCGTCGCCAGCGTCCAGGTGAGCGTCCCCGAAAGCGGCGTCAACCGGTCGCTGACCAGATGTACCTGAACCTGCCCCCCGTCCCGCACCAGCGACAAGAGCAGCGGGGCGTAGAACTTCTTGCAGGCGAAATACGCCGCCTTCGGCTCACCCGTCGAGTCAATGACCGCCCAGGACTGCACGGGCCAGCAGTCGTTGAGCTGCCAGAACAATGTCCCCCAATTGCGCCCCTTGCGCCGCCGGTAGTGCTCGACGCCGAACTTCAACGCCTCGGCCTGGTTGATCTGGCTGTAATACACCAGGTCTTCCAGGCTCTGCGCTTCGGGGAAGTGCAGGGCGATGTAGCCTAAATAGGTCTCATAGCCCTTGCGCGTCTTGTCGTGCCAGCGGACGGCGGGCGAGTGGGGCGAGCGGTCGCTCGGCGCCAGGCATTCGTCCCAGGCGCCCAGGCCGCACGACGACGCGAAGCCGAACTCGGAGCAGAAGCGGCTATCGTTTTCCACATAGTGGATCCAGTCGCCGCGCCCGTGCCAGACGTCCCAATTGTGGCAGTCCCCGAAGTCGGCGGAGTTGCAGTCGCCTGGGGGGCCGCCGTAGGGGGAGCCGGGCCAGTAGGGGGTCTGCGGGTCCTCGGCGGCGACCACGGCGGGCAGGACTTCATGGTAGAGGCGCTCGCCGAGCAGTCGCGGGGGCCGGGTCCCCGTCCAGTTGCCGTCGAACATCATCTGGTTCTCGTTGTTGCCGCACCACAGCGCGAGGGAGGGGTGGTTACGAATGCGCCGCACGGCGACGGTCGCTTCGATGCGGGCCAGGTCGGCGTACTCGCCGGTGTCCGGGTAGTAGGAGCAGCCGTAAGGGAAGTCCTGCCAGACCAGGATACCGTAGGCGTCACACAACTCGTAGAAGTGTTCCGACTCGTAGAAGCCGCCGCCCCATACGCGGAGCATGTTGAAGCCAGCCTTATGCGCCGCTTCTACCAAATTGATGGTGATCTCGTTCGAGATATAGCCGAGGCCATGCTCGATGTCATTGTCTAAACGTGACGGAAACGAGTCAGGTGGTATCCAGTTCGCGCCCTTGATGAACGTGTCCGTGCCGTTGATTCGAAACTTGAAGCTTTCGCCTTTCCCGTCGGCGTCAGGCTCGCGGATCAACTCGACGGTTCGCAAGCCGATATTGCCGACGACGAAGGCGACATAGTCCATGTCGTCCTCTGGCTCCTCTGGATACAGTGACAGTTCCAGCGTATACAGCGCGGGCATGTTGTGGGATTTGGGGTTGTGGCCATTCGGGAACCAGCGCCGTGGGTTCTCAATAGTTTGGGTTAGTGTCACCGTGCAACGGTTCGACCCCGTCGGAACGACCTCAGAGGCCGGTTCCGGCAGGGCGTCATCATAAGCGTCATCGAAGTAGTCGAACCGTTCAAAACGACTGACTCTCCCGATCTCAACAACGGCCGTCAGCGGCGTCTCTTCCGCGCCCGGCGCGCGCTCCACCTCCGCCGTGACAGTGACGATGGCTTTGTTATCATCCGTAAACTCGACACTGTGCTGCCAATCCGTGATGCGGGCGACGGGGACGGTGATCAGCTCGACGGGCTGCCACAGGCCACAGCCGCGCAGGACCGGCCCCCAGTCCCAGCCATATTGATATTGCGCCTTGCGGACAAAGGCGCGCTCGGCCCAGTTGTCCCAGTGGTAGGAGAGGGTGTCGTTGCCGCCCGCGTTCCACGCCGCCTGCCGCTCCCGCCCGACCCGCAGGGCCGAGCGGAAGGTGACGCGCAGGGTGTTCTCGCCGGTTTGGAGCCTGCCGCCGACGGGGAACTCATGCGGGATGAACATGTCTTCCGTTCGGCCCAGGACCTCGCCGTTCAGAGCGATCTCAGCCAGCGTGTCCAGCCCGTGAAACTTTAAAAACGCGCAGGCCGGGGGCGGGCCGTCCACGGCGAAGGTCGTCTCATAGACCCAGTCGCTCTCGTCCACCCAGGCAACGTCGCGCTCGTGCATCCGTGCCAGCGGGTCGGGGATGACGCCCGCCCGCATCAGATCGAGATGGACGCTGCCTGGCACCTGCGCGGGGAGCCAGGGCAATTGATTGTGGGCGGGCGTCCCCTCGCGCGGCACTTCGCGCACGCGCCAGCCGGTTGAAAGAGTCTGCGTGGTGGTGTTCACTAGGGTTTCCGTTTCCGTGGCTCCGGCCCATCGGGCCGGATTGCCGCTACTATATTCGATGCCGCTCCGGCTGTCAAGCAGGGTAATCGCCTATAGCGCCCGGCACTTCCAGTGCCGGTCCACTCTGGAATGAAAGTCGCTCCGCGACTCAAGAGGGCGCGATGAAGCACAGGGCGCGATTCATCGCACCCCTACGCGGGCTTGGCCTCAGTGCCGGGGCCTCCATAGGCAATTGCCCTGGGCTGTCAAGGCTTTGACAGCCCGTGCCTCCCGTGTTACAATAGGCTCCCATGAACCTAAGATTCCTGTTGGTGCTCTTCCTGACCCTCTTGCCCGTCCCCCTCGCGGCGCAGACGGCCGCGCAGACCGTGCCGCGCTATGCCAAGTTCGAGGCGTCCTGGACGCTGCCGAACCAGATCGGCAATCCCTTTGACCCCGCCGAGAACGACGTGTCGGTGACGTTCGCCGGGCCGGGGCCGTCCCGCGCCGTCGTGCCCGCCTTCTGGGACGGCGACCGCTGGCGCGTCCGCTTCGCCCCGACTAAAATCGGCGCTTATACCCTGAGCGTCCGGCGCAACGGGCAGTCCCTGGCGCCCGCCGACCTCCGCCCCGTCCGCTTCCGGTGCGTCCCGTCCGCCTCGTTCGGGTTCATCCGCCGAGACCCCCAAACCATTCAGCGGTTCGTCTTCGACAACGGGCGGACCTTCTACCCACTGGGCATGGACGCCGCCTGGACCAATCAACAGATGCGGGATTACAGGCCGGTGTTTGCCAAGATGCACAGGGCAGGCATGAACTGGGCGCGCGTCTGGATGACCTTCTGGGACGGCAAGGCGCTGGACTGGTCGCCGGACCGGGCGGCCAGCCCGAAGCCGGGCACCTATTTGATGGACGCCGCCCGGCGCTGGGACGCGATCCTGGACGCCGCCGACAAAAACGGCGTCTTCGTCCAGATGACCTTGCAGCACCACGGCCAATACACCGAAAAGACCGATCCCAACTGGCGCGACAACCCGTTCAACATTGCCAACGGCGGGTTTTTGGCACGCCCGGACGACTTCTTCACGGATGCCGAGGCGCGGCGCTTGACCCGGAACAAGTACCGCTACATCGTCGCCCGCTGGGGCTACTCGACGCACCTGATGGGCTGGGAGCTGTTCAACGAGGTGCAGAACATCGGGGAAGCGCGGGGCCACTTCGGTGATGTTGTCAACTGGCACAAAGAGATGGCGGCGGCCGTCCGCACCGAAGACACGAATCGCCATCTGGTCACGACCAGCAACTCGCCGCCGGGCGACCCGCTGGCAAAGATCGGCCTGGACTATGACCAGGTTCACACCTATCCCGCCGACATCATCTCGTTCTTCGCCGCCCTGCGCGGCTCGGACCGGCCCGTCTTCACGGCGGAGTGGGGGCCGTCGGATGCCCAGAGGGACATGACCGAGGCGTTCCTGCACGACGGCTTGTGGGCCAGCCTGATGGCCCCGACGGCGGGAGCGGGCCAGTTCTGGTACTGGGACCAAGTCATCCCGCACGGCTGGTGGCCGCAGTTCGCCTCGGCGTCCGGCTTCCTGCGCGCCTTCTCCGTCAACGACTACCCCGGTCTCGCCGCCGTCAGCCCGCGCGTGCGTGCGACCGGCGCGTATGGCGACTTGTCCTTTACGCCCCCCGGCGGATTCGAGAAGGCCACGCGCGAGACCGTCACCCTGTCTTCCGACGGCCAAACGCCCGACCTGTCGGGCGTCTCCTCCTTCATTCAGGGCCGAAACCACCGCGACATGACGCCGCGACCAATCACCTTTGTCCTGAACTGCCCAGCCCCCTGCCGGTTCCGGCTCGACCTGGGCATGGTCGCCAAAGCCGGCGCGCACCCCATCCTGACCGTAGACGGCAAGCCGGGGACGGAGGCCGACTTTCCCGCTTCGGGCGCCGACCACGACGCGGGGCAGACGCTTTCGGTAGATGTACCCGCCGGGCCGCACCGCGTCGCGCTGTTCAACACGGGCCAAGACTGGTTCGTCGTCCGTCGGCTGGCCGTCACCGGCTACGCCCCGCCCGTCGCCGCCCTTGCCAAAGGAAACGCCCACCGCGCCTTCTTCTGGGCCTATGCCCGCGACCGGAAAGCCGGGTCTCCCGCTCAGGCGACGCTTGTTCTCACCGGGCTGACGCCCGGCCCGTACACCGTCCGCCTGTGGGACCCGTGGCAGGGGCGCGAACTCGCGCCCGTCAAAGCCGTGACGCGGGCGGGCCATGTCGAGGTCGCGCTGCCTCCCATCGCGCGCGACCTGGCGGGCATGGCGGCGCCCGCGGGCATCACTCCTGCGCCAAGGTAAAGGGGATTAAAACAAGTTGATGCCGGGAAACAGGTGGATCCGGTTTCTCCCCCGTCCCCGGCTTTACTGTAGGGCGATTGCCTCTGGCGTGCCCGGCACTAGAAGTGCCGGTCTACCCTGCGTGAAAGTCGCTCCGCGACTGATAGAGAAATTAGTTACAAGTTGCACAATCCATAGCCATTCAGCAGGCGAAGTGATACTGCGATTGTGCAATGTTTAGGCAATTTCTCTATGAGAACAAACAGGGACTAAGAACAAACACGGACTGAGAACAACCATGAGGAAACGCTCCTGAGCGCTGTTCCTGAGCGCTGTTCCTGAGTGCCGGAGGCACTTTCATTTCCGAGTAGACCGGCACTTTCAGTGCCGGGCACGCTATAGGCAATCGCCCTGGGCTTTACTGCCCCTGGAGAGACGCTCCTGGAGCAAGTGACTTCCGTCACCCTTCCTGCACCGTCAGATCTCCAGCTTGTCGAAGCGGCCCGCGCCGGGGTCCAGCGCGTTTTGCAGCACTTGATACGCTTCCTCGACTTTTTGCAGGATCAGCCGCGCTTCGGCCTGCTCCTGGGAACCGTCCGGGAATCGCGACGGGGCGCAGCGATCGCGCATCTTGTTGGCTGCCGCCTGCACGGTCAGAAAGTCCGCGCCGGGGGCGACGCCGAGGATCTTGTAGGCCGTCCCCAGCGGGTCGGTCTGCGGGGATGCCGCCGGAGGAGGCGTCGGGGCATAGCGCCCTGGCGACAGTTCCCGCTGGCCGGCGGCGGTCCCGCGGGCGGCGTTGATCTTCGCCTGCGCGCGCTCCATCGGGTCGTCCGAGGAGGTCAAGCCCGCCTGGATATCGTCGCGGTTCAGGGCCTTCGTCAGCTCTTCCTGCGCGCCTTCGCTGATTTCCTCTAGCCGGCCTTTGGCATCGCCAAGATATGTTTTCGCAAGGCGGAGTGACCGCCCAAGGAGATCGCTCATTTGAGTGCATTAACCCTTACTGTGAGGCTCCACTGTTGCCGCCTGTACCAACGCGGGCTTCCAGTTCCTGGAGCTGCCGGTCAACGTCCGAGGCGGCCATCGGCATCTTCGGCGCGACGCTGGCGGCGGGCTTGGGGGCCAGGCCCAGCCGCTGCTCCATTTGCGCCAATTCGCCGTCGGCGTTGCTGGCGGCCTGCACGTCTTCCAGGCCGGCCAGCTTGCCGCTCAGGCTCTCGCGGGCCAGTTCCGTTCGCGCCTGCCCTTCGCTGCGGGCGTTGGAGATTTTGGCCGCCGCGCGCTCGAAAGCTTGGTCCGTGCCGTCCGCCGACATGCCTTCCAGCGCCTTGTTCATCGAGTTCTCGATCTGCGCCTGCTTCCACTGCGCCTTCATCGAGAGGGCCTGGGCGGTCTTGGCGCGGATGCGCTCCTCCTCGCGCCGCATGGCGGTCTTGACGGCTTCGGTGGTTTCCAGCGCCTGCTGGAGCGAGACCTTGGTGGACTCCAGGGTGCCGTCGTACTGCCCCTTCTCAATGAGAAGCTGGCGGGCGAGGTCACGGTCGCCGTTTTTCAGCGCCATCTCGGCCTTCGCCTGCAAGTTGTTCACCATCTTCTGGGTCTGGTCCACCAGGGCTTGCAGGTTGTTCTTCTGCGTGATGGCCTGCACCGCGCGCTCACGGTTTTTGGCCTGCGCCTCGCGCATCTCCTGCTGGGCCTGCTGCAAGAGGATCTCCGGGTCTTCGAGCTGGTCCAGCTTGAAGCCGAGCAGCCCCTTCAGATACCGCATGATTCGACTGAGCATTCACTGTCTCCCTTCGGGAACGAACGAGGTACGGCGTACCTAAATTGTCTTCAACTCTTTATGACACGCGAACGCGCAAAAAGTCGCAGCGTCACACGAGTTATTATAACAGACCGGAAACCGTTTTTCAATCACAGCGCCGAAGACAGGTATAATTGGAGCATGTTACCCGACGATCTGATTGATGGCGACACCATCTGCGCGCTGGCGACGCCGCCCGGAAGCGGCGGGCTGGGGGTCATCCGCGTCAGCGGCCCCGCCGCCTTCGCCATCGTGGACCGAGCGACCTGGCGGCCCAACCACACGCCCTGCGCCGGCTGGGCGGGGTATACCCTGCACCGGGCGGACATCGTCCACCCGACCGGCGAGGTCATTGACGATGTCCTCCTGGCCGTCTTCCACGCCCCGCGCTCCTACACGGGGGAAGACGTGGTCGAAATTTCGGCCCACGGCGGGCCGGTCCCGCTGCGCCAGATATTAGGGCGGCTGATGCAGTGCGGTGCGCGACCCGCCCGGCCGGGCGAGTTCACGCAGCGCGCCTTTTTGAACGGCAAGATGGACTTGGCGCAGGCCGAAGCCGTCGGGGACATCATCGCTGCTCAGACCGAGCAGGCGCACCGGCTGGCCCGGCGGCAGAGCGAAGGCCGTCTCAGCCTCGCCGTGGCCCAAATCCGGGAGATCGTCTTAGGTGTGCTGGCACGGATTGAAGCCTCGATTGACTTCCCGGAAGACGTGGGCGAACTGGACGCGGACGCCTGCCAATCCGAACTGTCTCTGGCGGAACGTCGGGTCGGCGCGCTGCTGGCGACGGCAGACCAGGGCATCCTCTTCCGAGAGGGCCTGAAAGTTGTCCTGGCGGGTCGTCCCAATGTCGGCAAATCGTCCCTGCTGAACGCCCTGCTGCGGGCCGACCGCGCCATCGTCACGCCCGTCCCCGGCACGACGCGCGATGTGATCGAGGAGACGCTGAACCTGCGCGGCATCCCCCTCCGCGCCGTGGACACGGCGGGCCTGCGCGAGACCGAAGACGAGGTGGAGCGCATTGGGGTCGCGCGGACGCGCGAAAGCTTGGCCGACGCCGACATTGCGCTGCTCGTTTTGGATGCTACGGCGGGCGAGACCGACGAAGACGCCGCCCTGCGCGCAACCCTCGCGGGTCGCCCGCACATCCTCGTCTGGAACAAGTGGGACCTGAAGCCCGGCTCGGCCCCGCCTGCCGAGGGCGTGGTCGTTTCCGCTGCGACCGGCTGGAATCTCGTCGCGCTGGAGGACGCCCTGGCCGACCTGGCTTTCGGAGGCCGCGCCGCCGACACCGAAGACACGTTCGTCACCCACGCCCGCCACAAGCGGGCGCTCCAGTCTGCCCTGGCTCGTCTGGCGGACGCACGGAACACGCTGGCCGCTGCGCTCCCCGCCGACTTCGTTTCCATTGACGTGCGGAGCGCGCTGGATGCCCTGGGCGAGATCACCGGCGAGACGGCCACGGAGGACGTTATCAGTGAAATCTTTTCGCGCTTCTGCATCGGCAAATAAGAGACAATCTCACAATTCGGGACCGGCGGTTGAAACCGCGGCAACAAAGGCACAAAACCGGCCTTCGCCGGTTCCAGTCCTAGTCCACGAAGGTGGACTTCGTGCTTTTGTTGCTGCGGTTTCAACTGCCGGTTTTCTCCTGCTGACGCTTCTGATGCCCCAGGCAATGGCCGTCCCGATGGATAAAACGCCGCTCTATACCTACGATCTCACGCCCACTCTCGCCTACGACCTGCACACCGAGCGCGGCAAAAACAACGCCTGGGCCGAGGCGCATCTGGTCGCCGCCCTGCAAGGGCTGGCGAACCGCCGGCAGCCCCGCCTGTACGTCACCTATGTCACCGGCGACAGCGGCAAGCCCGGCGGCATTGACCGCTTCTGGCTGGACCAGATGCGCGCGCCCGGCGGCTGGCTCACTCAGAAGCAGATGCACCCCGTCCCGACGCTGGAGAGTCTGGTCCAGACGTTCCGCCCGCACATCAAAGGCGTCGTCCTCTATGACCTCCGCGTCCCCGCCACCAGCAACGTCGCCTCGACGGCGGCGGGCTGTGAGGACTTCCTGCCCGTCCCCTATGACCCGGCCCCCGGCTCCGTCTATGACCGGCTGGTCGTCCACGGCCCGCGTCTCCCCATCAAACTGCGCCTGCTGCACGCGGACGGCTCCCCGCTGTTCACCGGGGCCGAAACGGGCAGCGCCAAGTGCGACGCCTACCTCTGGGCCAAGCGCCGCTACCTGGACACGGGCCGCTGCGACCCGGCGAATCTGGCCTATTACCTAGACGCCTGGTGGCTGACCCAGCCGACGAAATCCGCACCGGATACCCACGGCCTGTCCAACCATGACTACTTTATCGCCCGCCGCGCCTTCTTCTTCGACCTGTCGCCCTGGGATGACGAGGAGCCGCAGGATGATGCGAAGCAGCGGCTCGGCACGGACGCCCGGACACTGACGGCCCTCCTGCGCTCCGCTTACGACCAAACGCACGGCAAGCGCATGATCCATGTCGGCGGCTTCGTTCCCTGGGCCTGGAAATACACCCAGACGGCCGGCGGGCGGCACGGCGATGTGGCGACGGAGTGGCGCTACGCGGCCATTCTCTCGTGCTTCAATGCCTACATGGACGCCGACGCGCTGGGCCTGAACGCGATGGCAAACGCCTCCGTTTTCGCCCTGTTCCCCCGGAGACCGCACTACCCCCAGCCCAAGCCGACCGACGCCGATTGGACAAAAGCCGGCGATCTGGACGAGGCAGGGAAAGTCGCCCCGTTCACCTACGTCACGTTCTACGTCGGCGACTACGACTCGGCCGCCTGGCTCTACCAGCGGCTGCCCGCGCTTTGGAACGACCCGGCGCGCGGCTCCGTTCCGCTCGGCTGGGCCTTCAACCCGAACCTCGCCGACCGCTTCCCCGTCGGCCTGGACTGGGCGCGGCGCACGGCCACACCCAACGACCGTTTCATCACCGGCGACTCGGGCGCGGGCTACCTCAACCCCGGCAACCTTGACGGCGACCGCCCCTTCTCCCACCTGCCCTCCGGCGTCGCCACCTGGGAAGCCCACTGCCGCCGGTATTACGGCCGGTGGGACGTTTCTTTCACTGGCTTCGTCATTGACGGCGACGCCCGCCCCATGTCCGCCGAAACGCTGGCCGCCTATGCCCGCTTCTCTCCCGACGGCCTCGTCGCCCAAAAGCTGCCCGCGTACCAGGGGCTAATCCCCGGCGTCCAAACGCCGTATCTGACAATGGGGAGCGACATGCCGAACCCGGATCAGACCGACGAAGCGCTCAAGCGCATCCAGGGCCAACTGGCCGGAGACAGGGGCGCGGGGCCACACTTTCATATCTTCCGCACCATCCTCTGGCCGCCGTCCGCTCACCAAAGGCTGTTCACGCGCCTCCAGTCTTTGCCCAACGTCCGCATCGTAGACCCGTACACGCTCATGGGCCTGCTGCGCCGCCACCTGACGCAAAAATAATTTCGCTTTTTTCCACTGTTCATGTTTCGCCCCGAAATCCGTCGGGTAAGATGGGTGTGTCAGATAACTGAATAACGACAACTGAATAGCGCCGACCAAAATCGAATAGCAAACCAGAACATGGGCAGCCGCCGGAACCTCCGGCGGCTGCTCTTCTCTTTTTCCCTGCCATGCTCTCCGTTATCATCCCCACGCTTAACGAATCCACGCCGCTCCCCGAAACTCTAAGCCGCGCCCGCGCCCTCCTGCGGCCCGGCGACGAGATCATCGTCGCCGACGGCGGCAGTTCGGACGACACCCGCGAGATCGCCCTGCGCTACGGTGCGGGCGTCGTCCGCTCCCCGCGTGGCCGGGGGACGCAGCTCAACGTGGGCGCGAATGCCGCCACTGGCAGCGTCCTGCTCTTCCTGCACGCCGACACTCACCCGCCCCCCGACGCCGCTACCCTGATCCTCCGCGCCCTAGACGACCCAGACGCGCTGGGCGGCAACTTCGTCCTCCGCTTCGACGCCCTCGGCCTCCTGCCACGACTGTTCGCCACGGTCTACAACGCCCGCAGCCGCCGCTCCCGCCTGTTCTACGGCGACAGCGCGATCTTCGTGCGCCGTGCGGTGTTTGATGCCGTTGGCGGCTACACCGAAGCCGCCCTCATGGAAGACTATGCCCTCTGCCTCGCCCTCCGCGCCGAAGCGAAGCGCCGACACCCAGACCTGCCCCTCTCCCAAACCCTGCCGCTGCTCCCTGCCCCCGTCGTCACCAGCGCCCGCCGCTTCCACGGCAAGCGCGGCCTGGCCTGGCGCATGGTCGGCGTCTGGACCCTCCTGCACCTGCTTTACGCCCTGGGCGCACGTTCCGAAACGCTGGAACGCTGGCTCTATCCAGCGGCTAAAGCCTAAGCTATACGAAAATTGAAAAGTTTTATTGGGGTTGCGGTGGAGTGGGTTCTTCCTCCTTCGGCTCTTCCGGCGGTTTCGGAATCCGCTTGCTCTCGGCGTCTTCCACCTCCACGGCGCCGTAGTACGCCACGGGGTTGCCGACGCGCAAGGCCCAGCCCTGGTCGCCGTAGCTCCAGTGCCACCACTCGCCGACGTAGTTGGTCAGGCCGACGCTTTCCATGACCTCGATCAGCAGCAGGCGGTTCGCGCGGGCCTGCTCGGAGAGCTTGTGGTAGTAAGTCGGGGCGGCGTCCCAGCCCTCGACGGGCGAGGTAAAGTCCAGCCCCTCGCCATCGGGGCCGCGAACGCCGACGTCCAGCGCGCCGCCGGTCGTGTGCGGGGGAGGGGAGATGTCGTCCGGGGGGGCGACCATGCGGTTGAGCATCCGGGCCATCGTCGCTTTCGACCAGTCCGGGTGCTTCTCGGCCATGTTCTTGGTGAAGCCCTCCCGGATGCCGCGCTGCATCTCGATCGTCCGCAGGCACGTCCCGATGGTCAGCGTGTGGCCGTCCGGCAGACGCTCCTGGACCCCGTTGACCATGCCGGCCACGGTCTCGCGCAGGAAGGGCAGGCAGCCGGGGTGCAGGATGACGCCGGGGCAGAAGTCGCGCAGATCTACCAAAGGCTCGCCCGCATCCACGATGGGCACGGCGCGCAAAGCTCTCAGCGGCTCGCCGAACGAGCGCAGATCGAAGCGTTTGTCGAAGGTCGGTTTGGAACGCAGTGGGGGAAAAGTCTCAGCAGGCGGGGTCAAGAGCGAAGTCTCCATCGTAAACGATCTGTGCAGGTCCGATCATGTCTATGGGGGCAGCCTCGCCCGGCCAGGTGATGCGTAAAGTTCCGCCTTTGGAAACAATGTCGAGCGGCACTCCCGCCGCGCTCCGTCTGTTCAGGACTGCCGCAACGCCCACCGCGCAGGCGCCCGTGCCGCAGCCCCACGTCTCGCCCGCGCCGCGCTCCCAGATGCGGACGGCGACCGCGCCATTATTGGGCGGCGTCGCCCACAGGACGCTGGTGCGCTCCGGGAACAGGGGGTGGTTTTCGATCCGAGGCGAAACCCACTGGAACGTCGCCTCGTCCGGCGGCGCGTCCCCAAAGATAACCGCGTGCGTGCTGCCCGTGTTGACGACAGTAATGTCATAGATAATGTCATAGATCTCGTTCCCGACCGCCAGAGGGTAGCTGACGACGCGCGCCCCCGGCGGCGCACAGAACGGCAGTTCCGAGGGGATGAAGCGCGGCACGCCCATGTCCACGCCCAGCGTCGCCGCGCGGGCGCCTTCCGCGACATCCAGCATCCGCACGTTTCGACTGCCCTCTTTGACGGCGACCGTAACCTCGGTTTGGCCGCCCAGCCAGCCTGCGCGGTGCGCCCAGAGCGAGACGCAGCGCAGGCCGTTCCCGCACATGTCTTCGGACCCATCCGGATTAAACATCCGCATCCGAAAGGCCGCGCTCGGCGCGTCCCGCGAGACGACCAGCAGGCCGTCGGCCCCGATGCCGAACTTCCGGTCACAGGTCTGGATCGCCAGCAAGGGAAGTGAAACCTGAGCCGGCAGTTCGCCCCCATCCACGACAACAAAGTCGTTGCCGACGCCCTGCATCTTTGTAAAGCGCATACCCTTCGGAACACGGGCAGCTAGGGCGCGGTTCCCGCTGCCTCCCCCTCCCGGGTCCCGGCTCGGCCCAGGCGCAGCAGAGTCAGCGCCAGCAAGGCGGCGGCCAGCGGGACCAGGGCCAGCGCCCCCCGCCAGCCCCAGGGCGCATCGGCCAGCGCGCCGACCGCCCACGGCATGACCGCGCCCCCGACGCCGCCCGCCGCGACCACGCCCCCGAAGACGGTCCCCGCCGCGCGCGGATACCGCTCCCCCGCCTCCGCCAGCACCAGCCCGAAGATGCCCGAGAAGCACAGCCCCGTCCAGGCCACGAACGCCATCGTCGTCAGCGGCGTCGCCCAGACCAGGGCCAAGGCCGCCCCGGACGCGCCCCCGGCGGCCATCGCCCCCGCCAGCCGCGTCAGCGAGACGCGGGCCATCAGCGGGCCGGACGCAGCCCGCCCCACGGTCATGGCGACCCAGAACACCGAAACGACCAGCCCCTCCCAGGCCGCGCCGCCGGGCAGGCGCTTCTGGAAGTAGGTCGGCATCCACGACGAGAATCCGGTCTCGGCCCCAACGTACAGCGCCTGGGACAGACACAGCCCCAGGAAGGCGGGCTGCCGCAGCACGGCGCCGAGTTCCGCCGGGTCCAGCGCCTCGCCCGCCGTGTGCGCATCCGGCAGGCGCGGGCCGGCCAGCGCCAGCAGCAGCGCGCCGTTGGCGATGGCCAGGCCGAGGAACAGCGCCCGCCAGTCCGTGCCGTGCGTGAGCAGCCGGTGGGCCAGGAGCGGGCTCAGGGCCGCCCCCGCGCCGAAGGCGACCTGGAGGGCGTTGATGATGAAGGCCCGCCGCTCCGGGAACAGGTCGGCGGCCAGGGCGCTGGCGACGGTCTCCATCGCCCCGGTCCCCATGCCGACCAGCGCGAAGGCGGCCAGGGCCGCCCCGAAGCCGGGCGCGCGGCCCGCAAGGACGAGGGCGAACGTGTAAAGCGCGATGCCGCCGAGCAGGACGGGTTTGCGCCCCACGCGGTCCGAGAGCGCCCCGCAGAGCAGGACGCCCACGATGAACCCGGCGAAGTTGGCCGGGAACAGCCGCCCCTCCACAGCCGGCCCCAGCCCGAACGACGTCCCCAGGGCGGGCAGCAGGATCCCGACGGCCCCCAGGTACACCGCGTACAGGAACAGCGCGGCGCAGCACAGAGCCGCCAGCAGGGAGCGTCCGCGCATCAGCGATCCTCTTCGCTTGTCATTTGGCCGCTATCCCCAGCTCCCCGGCCACGGCGCGGATGTGCCGCGCGGCCAAGTCGTACTCTTCTTCCGACGGCAGGTGTTCCAGCATCAGCGGCGTGTCGGCAGGCAATCTGTCCAGTTCCGTCAAAAACGTATGGTAGTCCAGCCCGCCCAGGCCGGGGCGCACCTCGTCCAGATGGGTCGTGAGGCGGCCGTCCAGCGCGATGTCCTTGCCGTGGCAAGTTTTGATCGAGGGGCCTAGCTTCGCGAAGCACTCGCGGAGGAAGGCGGCGTTGCCAAAGAACCGCTGCGGGCTGGAGATCAGGTTGACCGGATCGAAATGCACGGCCATCTGCGGGCGGTCAATCGCTTTGAGGAGGCGCAAGTAGCTGTCCGGTGAGTCGGGGTACATCCACGGCATCGTTTCCAGCGCATAGCAGGCGCGGTCGGGCCGGACGGCGTCAATGATGCCTTGCACCGTCCCCACGATTAAATCGAACGTCGCGCCCGTCAGGTTGTCGGGGTGGGGACCGTCCCACTGCGTCCCGCGCGAGCCGGCGATGTTGACACAGCACCGCGCGCCGATGGCATCCGCCAGCGCCAGTTGTCTCTTGCAGTGCGCCCGCGCCGCCGTGCGCTCCGCCTCATCCGGCGCGAGTGGGTTGCTCCACGCGCCGACTTCCGCGATCACGATGTCCGCCCCGGCCGCCGCCTGGGCATAAGCCCGGATTGTGGCTGCGTCCGCCTTATTGTCCAGGGGACAAGTCGCGGCGGTGTAGCCCGCCGCGCGCAGGGCCGCGATCCACGCCTCCGGGGTGGAAGTGTCGCCGAAAACTGGTCCACCTAAACGCATCGCTTTCTTGTCCTTTCGGTGACCGTGAAACTCTCCGGCGTTGCTTTCAGGATGAAGGCTCCCGCGTCTTATGCAGGGCGACGCGGCTGTGCCCGGTGGCATACCAATTTTCCTGCTCAAAGATGATCCAGTAGCCCTGCTTTTGATAAAACCCCGGCGCTTCATACCCCGCCGTGAACGTCCAGAAGTTCGTGATGCCGAGCGCCGCCACCCGGTCTTCCAGTTTGCGGAGAAGCGCCGCCCCAAGCCCCCGCCTCCGATAAGCCTTCTCTACGAACAAATCGGTGAGATAGAACCAGCCATTGTAAGTATCGCCGTTCTTGTAGATCAGGCCGCTCGCGCAGCCGATAAAGGCGTCCCCGTCCAGCGCGACAAAGCCGTAGCGGTCGGATGTCTGAACTGGGTTGCCGTGTTCCTGTGTATGCTCATCGAACCCCGCGTTCATCCGGGCGAACTCGGCGTCCGTCATCTCACGCTCGATGAGGCTGATTGCACTCATGTTCACAGACGCTTCTCTGCCGAAGGCCGAGAAACGATCTCCAACAGGTAGCCGTCGGGGTCGCTGAGGAACACCTGGATCGCGCCGTCCGGGCGCGGGGCGGGGCCGCGCATATCGGTCATCCCGCGCTCGCGCAACGCTTCAGCGCAGGCCGCCGCGTCTTCCACGAGGAACGCGACATGGAGCGAGTGCCGCTCTTTGTCTTGGTTCTGCGTGTCCTCGATCAGATGCAGTTCCTGCGATCCGAGCGCGAACCATGCCCCGGCGAAGTCGAAGGCAGGCCGTGCCAAAGGAGGCAGACCCAAAACTCCGCCATAGAAACGGATCGACGCTTTCAGGTCACGGACATAGAAAGCGATGTGGTTCAACTCAAGAACGGTCAGTGCCTCTTTGATCGGCAGGTTATCGGCCATTCATCCCTCCGGGTAGGACCCCAGTACGTTGACGTAGATGGACTGCTTTCGTAAATCTTCTAACGCCGCTTTGACCGGTTCATCGGATTCATGCCCCTGGAAGTCGGCGAACTGGACATACTCCCAGGCGGCGTTCTTGGCCGGGCGTGAGGCGATCATGGTCAGGTTGACGTTGTGCGACTCGAAGGCGCGCAGGGCGCGGCCCAGCGACCCCGGCTCGTTCTTGACCGCGAACAGGGCGCTGGTCTTGTCCCGGCCCGTCGGCGGCGGCTCGTTGCGACCGATCACCAGAAAGCGCGTCCGGTTGTGGGGGCTGTCCTGGATGCTCTCGTGCAGCATGGGGAGGTCGTAGACTTCGGCGGCGCGGCGGGGCGCGATGGCCGCCCCCTGCGGATCGCCCGCCGCCCGCTCGGCGGCTTTGGAGGTCGGCTGGACCTCGACGATCTCGACATTGGGCAGGTGCGTGTCCAGCCAGCGGCGGCACTGCGCGATGACGATGGGGGCGGAATACAGCCGCTGGATTTGATCGAGAGACTTCGCGTGCGTCAGCAGGTTCTGGACGATGCCGACGAAGATCTCGGCGCAGACCTTCAGCGTCGTCTCGTGGAACATGTCCAGCGTGTAGGTCACGACGCCGTCGGTGGAGTTCTCGACCGGCACGACGCCGTAGTCCGCCCGGTCCCGCTCGACTTCCCCAAAGACTTCCGGGATGGAGCGGCAGTCGTGGTAGAGCGCCGATGAGCCGAACCGCTGCAAGGCCGCCATCTCGGTGAACGTCCCCGGCGGCCCCCAGTAGGCGACCGTCATCGGCTTCTGGAGGGCGATGGAAGCCGAGATGATCTCGCGGAAGATCGCAAACAGCGCCTCTTTGGGCAGCGCGCCCCCGCCGTGCAACTCGGCCAGGCGCAGGAACTGGTCACGCTCGCGCTCCGGGGCGAAGTAGCGGGCGCTCTTGTCCGCCACTTTCTGCTGCCCCACTTGCAGCGACACTTCGGCCCGCTCGTTCAGCAGCGTGACGAGTTGGGCGTCAATAGCGTCAATCTGTTGTCTCAGGTCTTGGAGGCTCATGGTTTTTGGTTGTTCGGTGCGAGTTGGGAGGATTCCTGCCGCGCATGAAACCGGCAGGAAAGAGAGAAGGGTAGGAGCAGGGCTTGCCCCTGCCCTCTTTTCCTTGTCCGTTCCTCAGTCGCGGAGCGGCTTTCACTAGAGTAGACCGGCACTTCCAGTGCCGGGTTCCTTGCTTGCCGTGCCGGGTTCCTTGCCGCGCCACGTTCCCTTGACTTCCCCCCCTCCCAAAGTGCTACAATGGCGCAGGAGTTTCGTGTGACCCAAGACGCAAGCCCAGAAACGGAGACCAGCACGCTCACCGCGCACCCGGTCATGCTGACGCCCAGCCAGGAAAGCGCGAGCCGGGAGGTGGAGACGACCGAAGCGCTGCGCCGTCTGGCGCAGCTTGTGGCGGAGAACGGGCTGGCCGAATTGACGGTAGTGGACGCGGGCGTGACCCTGACCGTGAAGGCCGCCTTTGAGGTCGCCACGGCTTCCCTGCCCGGCGTGACGGCGGTGCAGGCGCATCCTCATGTCCTGCCGTTGTCCCAAACCCCGGCCTACTCGGAAACTCCCGTCATGGCCCCCGCCGCGCCGGCCCCGCCCAAGACGGCGGCGACCGCCGTGGCCCTGGAATCGCCGATGGTCGGCGTCTTTTACCGCTCGCCTTCGCCCGAAGACCCGCCGTTCGTCAATGTCGGCGATTTTGTCCGTGTCGGTCAGCCCATCGGTCTGATCGAGGCGATGAAGGTCTACAGCGAGGTGCCGTCCGAAGTCACCGGCCGCGTGGTCGAAACCCCCGTCGAGAGCGGCAAACTGGTCCAGCAGGGACAGCCTTTGATCTTTGTGGAGCCGCAGTGACCGCCCCCATGACCGAGAAACAGCAAATCAACATCGGGATCATCGGCCTGGGCGTCGTCGGGAGCGGCGCTGTCCGCGTATTGACTGAGAACGCCGAGATCATCGCCCGCAAGGTCGGCCTGCCCCTCGTCGTCAAAAGAATCGCCGTGCGAGATAGGGGCAAGCCGCGTGACGTGGCCGTAGACCCAAGCCTGCTGACCGAGCGGGCCGAGGATGTCACCGACGACCCCGACATAGACATCGTCTGCGAGCTGATCGGCGGCGTCACGCCGGCCCACGACCTCGTCCTGCGGGCCATCCGAAACGGCAAAAACATCGTCACGGCCAACAAGGAAATGATGGCGAAGGCCGGCCACGATCTGCTGCACGAGGCCGAGAGCCGCGACCTGGACTTCAACTTTGAAGGCAGCGTCGGCGGCGGCATCCCCATCATCCAGCCGCTCAAACAGGCCCTGGCCGGCAACCAGTTCTCCCACGTCATGGGCATCGTCAACGGCACGACGAACTACATCCTGTCCAAGATGACGGCGGAAGACGCCGACCTTGCGGACGTGCTGGCCGAGGCCCAGGCGCACGGCTATGCCGAGGCCGACCCGACGGGTGATGTGGAGGGCTATGACGCGCAGTACAAGACGGCCATCCTGTCCTCCATCGCCTTCACCTCGCGTGTCCTGCCCGACGACATCTATGTCGAGGGCATCACCAAGATCGCCAAGCGCGACATCGAGGTCGCCAGGGACCTGGGCTACGTCATCAAGATCGTCGGCATCGGCCAGGATTTGGGCGACGCCCTGCAAGTGCGCGTCCACCCCGTCCTGCTGCCCTCGGCGCACCCGCTGGCCTCGGTCAACGATGTCCACAACGCCATCTACCTGCGCGGGAATGCCGTCGGCGACGTCATGTTCTACGGGCGCGGCGCGGGCGCCCTGCCGACGGGCAGCGCGGTTGTCGGGGACCTCATCGAGATCGCCCGCAACATCCGGCACGGGGCGACGGGCCAGATCGGCTGCACCTGCTACGACCGCAAGCCCGCCCTTTCGATTGACCGCCTGCGGACTAAGTATTACATCCGCCTGATCGCCCACGACCGCCCCAAAGTGTTGGCAAGCCTGGCCTCCGTCTTCGGCGACTTCAACGTCAGCATCGAAAGCGTCGTCCAGCGCGCCCTGCCGGGCGGCGACGCCGAGATCGTCTGGATCACGCATCAGACCTTAGAAGCCAACCTGCGCTCGTCTTTAGATGTCATTCGCCGCCTGCACATCGTATCCGGCATTGAGAACTGGATTCGCGTTGAGGAGTAAGTTCATGCAAACTTTGACGCGCGACGAACCCGCGCTGGACCAATCTCTGAAAGCACTGCTGAAAGCACATGGCTACCAGGATGTTCTGTACCATCTGGTGCAGGTCGCCCGCCGTGAGCAGCAGCCCATGCCGAGCGCCCGCTATTTGATGACCTTGACGCCCGAAGAACGGGAGCCATTCCTCGAAGCCGCCGTCACGGACGCCCTTCCGTTATACGAGGCAGATCGGGAGAAGCCCGAAGCCGAGCGCGAACTGACCGCCGATCTCGAAACCGGCGACTTCCACGATTACGAGTAAGAACGTCATGCCTGATTTGTTCAACCCCCCCGGGGCGAGATATGGCGTGTGAACTTTGAGCCGGTGGCAGGCTCCGAGACCGGAAAGGCGCGTCCCGCCGTGGTTGTCGGAGACGAGCGGCTGGGACGGCTGCAAGTGCGGATTGTTGTGGCTGTCACCGGATGGAATGAGCGGTATCAGCAGTATCCGTGGATGACAGAACTCGTGCCTGATGCCGCGAGTGGCCTGTCAAAACCGTCGGCAGCCGATGCGCTCCAGATCAGAACTGTGTCATTGCTGCGCTTTGAGGCCCGCCTCGGTAGATTGCCGGCGGAAGTGGTAGATGAGATTGCCAGCAGTATCGCCCTGTGCGTTCGCGCTCCGCAACGATGAGAAGACTGCACATCGTCTCCGGCATCGAGAACTGGATACGGGTAGAGGAATAGAGTAGGGCACTCCTTATGCTCGATGTGGCGATATATCTCTTCATCGCTTATATCGTTATTCTGGGACCAGCGTTCTTTTTTGTCCGGGCACACATCGCCAGAAGAACGCCCGGCCTGTCTGCGACACATAGGCTTTTTTTCTTTTCACTGTATTGGTTGTGCCCGCTCTTACCCTACGCCGCCGTTGAAGGGCAGACCATAGTTCTCCAGCCGCTGCTACGGCCCGCCATTAGTGCCGCGCTTCGGGAGGATGGCGAGCATGACCGATACAAAAACTGCAAGGTCTTGTTGCTCACCCCTTGGGCCGCAATGGTCTATGTTGTTTCCGAGGTCTCTCCTGGACTGCCGGAAAAACCTTACAATACCGGCTTCACGATGACCCTGGTGCCGACACGACATGGCTGGATTAAGCAAGGCGAGATGGATTGCGTCTGGTCGGATGGAGGCAGTGCAGACGGGAACGTGTTCCCTCCCTACCCGACAGGCGAGGCATATAGAACGGCTAAACGGTAGACATGCACCTGACCATTGAACAACTTCCGAGCAAGCTGCGCGGCAGCATCTGGGCGTGTTTGATCGCGCCCCGGCCCATCGCGCTCGTTTCGACGCAGGACGCGGCGGGTGTTCCGAACATCGCGCCGTACAACGCCTTCTGCGGCTTGGCGAACCATCCACCCTTGCTGGGGATTTCGTTCAGCCGGCGGGACGACGCAGACAAAAACACGCTCGCCAACATCAAGGCAACGGGGGTGTTCGTCGTCAACCTCGTGCCGCGCTTTCTGGCCGAGACCATGAACAAAGCCGCCGAGGGAACTGACAAGGGAGATGACTTCGCGCGGCTGGGCCTGACGTCGGCGGCTTGCGAGACGGTTGCGTGTCCGCGCGTGCGGGAAAGCCCGGCCTCGCTGGAATGCCGGCTGGTCAGCGTCCTCCCGCTGCCTCCCTCCCGGTGTGAACTGGTCGTCGGGCAGATCGTCGGGGTCTTCCTACGGGATGAGTTTGCCACCAGCGACATCGGCTTCGACCCGCTGGCCGCCGACCTGCTGGCGAGTGTCGGGCCGGAGGACTATATTTCCGTCAACGGCGAGACGCTGCATCTGCCGAAGACTTGGTAGGAACCGACCGGCACTGGAAGTGCCGGTCTACTCGCAAATGAAAGTGCCTCCGGCACTGAGGAGAAGCGGCCATGTAGGGGCGCGATTCATCGCGCCCTCTTCTTCATGCGCCCTCTTCTTCATCGCGCCCTCTTTAGTCGCGGAGCGACTTTCACGCACGAGTAGCCCGGCACTTCCAGTGCCGGGAAATGCACGAGAACACACTATGCGACAAGGAATCATCAATCATTACCGCGCCCACCTGCCCGTCACGGACCGGACGCCCGTCGTGACGCTGCTGGAAGGCGACACGCCGCTCATCCCAGCCCCGCGACTGGCCCAGGCCATTACGCCCGGCTTGAACCTGTGGCTCAAATTCGAGGGCATGAACCCGACCGGTTCGTTCAAGGACCGGGGCATGACGCTGGCCGTGACCAAAGCGCTGGAAGAAGGCGCGAAGGCGGTTATGTGCGCCTCGACGGGCAATACGAGCGCGGCGGCTGCCGCCTATGCGGCGCGGGCCGGGCTGGAGTGCGTCGTGCTGCTGCCCAATACCGATGTCGCCCTGGGCAAGCTCTCGCAGGCGCTCATCCACGGGGCCAAAGTGGTTGCCATCGAAGGCACGTTCGACGACGCCCTGACACTGACGCGGGCAATCTGCGACCAGTACCCCATCACCATCGTCAACCACATCAACCCGTATCGGATTGAAGGCCAGAAGACAGGCGCGTTTGAGGTCTGCGATGTGCTGGGCGACGCCCCGGACTTTCACGCCCTGCCGGTCGGCAACGCGGGCAACATCACGGCTTACTGGAAAGGATACAAAGAGTACCAGGCGGCGGGCAAGGCGCGCAAGCTGCCCAAGATGCTCGGCTTTCAGGCGGCGGGCGCCGCCCCCATCGTGGACGGCGCTCCCGTGCCCAAGCCGCACACCATCGCCACAGCCATCCGCATCGGCAACCCGGCATCCTGGCAGCACGCGCTGGCCGCGCGGGACGAGTCGGGCGGCCTGATTGACAAAGTGACCGACGACGAGATTCTGGAAGCCTACCAAATGCTGCCCGCGCTGGAAGGCGTCTTCGCCGAACCCGCCTGCGCCGCGCCCGTCGCGGGGCTTAAGAAGCTCTACGCGGCGGGCTACTTCCGAGATTATGATGGGGCCAGTGTCGCCGTGACGTTGACCGGGCACGGGCTGAAAGACCCGGACCGCGCCATCAAGACCGTGCCCCACCCGGCGACGATCCCCGCCACGCTGGAAGCCGTCGTCCGGGCGCTGGACCTTTCGTGACGCGCCTGCGCAAACAGACCTGGATCGCGCTGGGCGTTCTCTTCGCGCTGGCCCTCCTGCTGCGCTTCAATGTCCGGCAGGGGCGCGTTTCGGGGCCGTCCATGTCGCCGACGTATGAAAATGGGGATACGGTCCTGGTCTGGACCAGCGCGCCCCGCGCCAAGCTGAAGCCGGGCGACGTGATCGTCTTCCGGGACACCAACGGCGACGAGTTGATCAAGCGGATCGCCTTTATCCGCCCGACCTGGCGGCCTGCGCCGCCTGCCGGGGATTTCCGCATGATTAACGGGGGGCGTCGGGTGCCGTATCCGCTGCTATTTGGCGCCTACTTCCAGAACGTCGCGTCCGGCAAGACGTCCCTGCTGGCGCGCGACCGCACGGTCTATGTCCTGGGCGACAACCTGCTCGAATCCGACGACAGCCGGCACATCGGTCCCATCAGCCCCCGGCAAATCTTAGGCAAGGTGATCCCATGAGCCAGACGATTTTGACGACCGACATCCCCGGCCTGTCCCCGTTCATCGTGGGCAAAGTGCGCGATGTGTATGACCTCGGCGACTCGCTGCTGATCGTCGCCACCGACCGCATTTCGGCCTTCGATGTCATCCTGCCGACGGGCATCCCGGACAAAGGCCGCGTCCTGACGGCCCTCTCCCAGTTCTGGTTCGAGAAGACGGCGCATCTGGTCCCGAACCATTACATCGCCTCCGACATGGACACCATCGGGTCTCGTCTGCACGACGCGGGCGTGACCGTGACCGCCGACCTGGTCTCGATGCTCGAAGGCCGCTCGCAGCTCGTCCAGAAGTGCGCCGCCCTGCCGCTGGAATGCGTCGTGCGCGGCTACCTGGACGGGTCGGCCTGGAAGGATTACCAGACCCTGTTCGCCCACGGCGGCGAAGTCAAGCTTTACGATATCCCCATCCCCGTTGGCCTCCGTCAAGGGGAGAGGCTGCCGACCCCGCTGTGGACGCCCGCCACCAAAGTCCAGACGGGCCACGACAGGAACATCTCGCCTGCTCAGGCCGCCGACATCGTCGGTGACGAAACGGCGAAGGAGCTTGCCGACAAGAGCCTCGCCCTCTATGCCTTCGCCCGCGACTACGCCGCCGAGCACGGGCTGATCATCGCCGACACCAAGTTCGAGTTCGGGCGCCAGGGCGGCCAAATCATCTTGATAGATGAAGCCCTCACCCCTGACTCGTCCCGCTTCTGGGAGGCATCTCAGTACCAGCCCGGCCACTCCCAATCGTCTTTCGATAAGCAGTTCGTCCGCGATTATTTGGAAACGCTGGACTGGGACAAGACCTACCCCGGCCCAGAACTGCCCGCCGAGATCGTTAAGAAGACGGCGGCCAAGTACCGCGAGGCGTACCGGCGGCTGACGGGGCAAGAGTTGGCGTAATGGAAGCACAAAAATAACGAGCATTGACAAAGTTCGTTATATTCGGTACACTCAGAAGAATACGAGGAGGGGACAAGCCCATGAACGTGTCACTGACCCAGGAACTCGAAAACTTGGTGCATGAGAAAGTGCAGAGCGGCCTGTATACGTCCGCCAGCGAAGTCGTGCGCGAAGCCCTGCGCCTGCTCAACGACCGGGATACCATTCAGCAGCAACGGCTGGCGGAACTAAAGCGCGAAGTCGCGATTGGTCTGAAAGAGCTGAGACAAGGCAAGTCGGTTCCCGGCGAGCAAGTTTTTGAGGAACTGCAAGGGCGAAGCGAGGCGAGGCGGAGGAATGAAAAGTGACCGGCTTCGTCTTCTCTGAAACGGCACGGAAAGACATGCTGGCTCTTTGGGAATATATCGCCCAAGACGACATTGACGCAGCAGATCGGGTGCGGGATACGATCCGTGAGGCGATTAACAACCTCGTTATTCTGCCGGGCCTGGGGCATCGCCGGGACGATGTTGCCGATGAGATGCTCCGGTTCTGGCCCGTGTTCAGCTACTTGATTGTTTACCGGCCTCAGACTGACCCGTTGGAAATCGTGCGCGTTATTAGCGGCTATCGAGACATTGCCGCGCTGCTCATAGGACACTAAGTTCTACGTGAAATACATCATGCTGGTCTCCGATGGCATGGCGGACCTGCCGCTGGCCGAACTCGACGGGCAGACGCCTATGCAGGCGGCGTCTGTATCATAATTTATCTAGAACATTTGTGAGAGGAGACATGACATGACTATAACAATCAACTTGCCGCCGGAAGAAGAAGCGCGGCTACAGAGGCGCGCGGCGCGGCAGGGGAAAGACTTGAACAATTTTGTGCGCGACGTTGTTCAGCGTGAGGCGGTACAAGAAAGCTATTTAGAAGAGCCACAAGAAGGCCAGTCGCTGGCCAAAGCGCTGGAAGGCTTGATCGGCACATTGAACAGTGGAAAACCTCATCTCGCCGAAGATGCGGAAGAAGAATGGGGCAAAGGTCTGGTGGAGGAATACCGGGCACAGGGATTGACGTTCCGTGAGAGAAAGTAGCCCCCGCATACGCAACGCTTCAAGGAGGGTTTCGCGATGACTTTGACTGACACAGGCCCGCTGGTTGCCCTGCTCGATAACTCACAGGGTACGCAGCATCTACGGTGTCAAAACGCTTTGTCTTCCCTTTCTTCGCCGCTGGCAACGACGCGCGAGGTTTGGACAGAAACCATGTACCTTCTTGGACGGGAGATGAGTTATCCCGGTCAAAAAGCACTCTGGCGTTTGCGTTCGTCCGGCCAGCTTGTGCTCCATGAAAGCTCCTCGGCGGAAGTAGATCGGATGGAAGTCCTCATGGAGCAGTACCGGGACACGCCGATGGACCTGGCCGATGCCTCGCTTGTGGTCGCCGCCGAGACGCTGGGGCTGCGCCGCATCTTCACCCTGGATCGTCATTTTTATGCCTACCGTCTGGCGGACGGGAGCGCGCTGGAGGTTGTGCCTTGAAGTACATCATGCTGGTTCCCGACGGCATGGCGGACCTGCCGCTGGCCGAACTCGACGGGCAGACGCCCATGCAGGCGGCGCGGACGCCCAACTTCGACGCGCTGGCGGAGAAGTCGCTGGTCGGCAGCGTCCTGACCGTGCCCTCCGGCATGTATCCGGGCAGCGACGTGGCGAACATGGACCTGCTGGGCTACGACCCGCGCAAGTATTACACCGGGCGCGGGCCGATTGAGGCCGTGGCGATGGGCGTGCCGCTGGACGCGGGCGATGCGGCCTACCGCTGCTCCCTGGTCACGTCTGACGGGACGAGCCTGCTGGATAACTCGGCGGGGCATATCACCACCGAGGAGGCCCGGCCGCTTATTGAGCTGATTGACCGAAAGCTCGGCGGGAGCAAGCGCAAGTTCTACCCCGGCGTCCAGTACCGGCACATCATGGCCGAGCAGGGCGGCTCCGTGGACCTGCAAACAGTCCCGCCGCACGACTTCGTCGGTCAGCCGCTGGCCGGGCACTGGCCCGAAGGCGCAGGGGCGGAGCGGCTGCGTCAGCTTATGTACGACTCGCTGGAACTGCTGGACGGGCACCCGATCAACGTCAAGCGGCGGGAAGAGGGCAAGAATCCCGGCAACATGATCTGGCTCTGGGGCCAGGGGTATGCGCCGAGCCTGCCCAACTTCCTCCAAACCTTCGGCAAGCGCGGCGGCGTCATCACCGCTGTGGACGTGGTGCGCGGCCTGGGGCGGGCGACGGGACTGCGGATCATAGACGTTCCGGGCGCCACGGGCTACATTGACACGGACTACACGGCCAAAGCGAACTACGCCCTGGCCGCGCTGGATACGCTGGACTTCATCTACATCCACGTCGAATCGCCCGACGAGTCGGGCCACGAGGGCAGCCTCGATCACAAGATTCAGGCCATTGAAGACACGGACAAAAAGCTGCTGGGGACGCTGCGCGAGGGGATGGCGGGGCGCGACGAGTACCGGCTGGTAGTCGTGCCGGACCACAAGACGCCGATCTCGCTGCGGACCCACGAGGAAGGCCCCGTGCCGTTCCTGCTGTACGACTCGGCCAAGCCGCACACGGCGTCCCATTTCCCATTCGACGAGCGGGCGGTGGACGAGGCGACGACATTCGTGGAAGACGGAACGCGGCTCATCCGAATGCTGTTCGCCTGAAGCGTCGGCACGCTAGAAAGAAGTCTCATTTGCAGATACTCGTGACGGGGGCGGCGGGCAGGATCGGCTCGAAGGTAGTCCCGGAACTGGCCCGGCACGGGCATACGGTTAAGGCGCTGGACCGGCGGCAGATGCCCCCGGAAGTCCGCCACGCGGCGGAAACGGTGTACGCCGACCTGACCGACCCGCTGGCGATGCTGAACGCGGTGCGCGGGTGCGAGGCGGTGGCCCACATCGGCGCGATCCCCGCACCGACCGTGCCGCCCGACGAACTCCTGAGGCTCAACGTCGTCGGGACGCAAAACGTCTTGGAAGCCGCAGCGGCGCATGACATCCCGCGCGTGCTGCTGACCTCAAGCGTCGGCGCCCTCGGCTTCTCGTTCCCCACGCACCCTTGCCTGCCCGACTACCTGCCCGTGGACACGGCCCACCCGCGCCGCCCGCAGGACGTCTACGGCCTGTCCAAGCTGATGAACGAAGAGAGCGCGGCGGCAATGACGCGGCTGAACGGGATGACCACGATCGTCCTGCGCCCGCCCGCCGTCTGGGACCTTCAGAGGGCCAAGCAGCATGGCTGGCTCCGGCGCGCTGCGGAGCGCCGGGGCGAGGAGCGGGACAACTCTCTGTGGGGCTACATTAGAGTTGTGGTGCAAATAAGCCTTTTGGCTCTGTAAGGCTCCCTGAGCGCATTATAGCTTCCTGAATGAAAATCTTGTCAATTTATCGTCACCAGGGGCCTCACAGCCGCTCCAAGCGGCAAGAAAAGCCATTCCTGAGTCAAGAGACTGAATAATTGCACCACAACTCTATTGACGTCCACGACCAGGCCGTCGCCTTCCGTCTGGCCCTGGAGTCGGACCTCACGGGCCACCACGTCTTTTACACGATGGCCGACGACCTGGGCGTCAACGCAACGGCGCGCGAGCTGACGGAGCGGCACTTGCCGAACCTCATGCCCTACCTGGATCGGCTGACGGGCGGGACTTTCTATGACCTGATGCCTGCCCGCGAGCAGCTAGGCTTCGTCGCTGAACGCACCTGGCGGCAGGCGCTGGAAGCGGAAGAGTAATTTCAAGGCGGAGCGGATACATCAGGAAGGGCGCACACGCAGGTGCGCCCCAACGCGGTGGCCCCGCCCGTAGGGGCGAACCTATGCGTTCGCCCTTCTTCTCCGCGTTCGCCTCCCCTACTATGCCTGCGGCCCCGCCGCCTTCACGGCCTCGCTCACCTGTGGGAACCGCTCGAAGTTGGAGTGGAATCGGGCCGCGAGAGCTTGGGCGGCGGCATCATAAGCCTGGGAATCGGCCCATGTCGCGCGCGGCTGAAGGACTTCATCCGGGACGCCGGGGACGTGCTGTGGGATGTGCAGGCCGAAGACGGGATCGGTGACAGTCGGCGCGTCCGCTAAGTCCCCGCGCAGGGCGGCATGGACCATCGCCCGCGTCTGCACCAGGTCCATCCGGTGGCCGACGCCATACGGGCCGCCGCTCCAGCCGGTGTTGACCAGGTAGCAGGTCGCGCCGTGCGCGTCCAGGCGGCTCCCCAGCATCTCCGCGTACTGGATGGGCGGCAGGGGCCAGAAGGGAGCGCCGAAGCAGGCGGAAAAGTTCGGCTCCGGCTCGGAGACGCCCCGCTCCGTCCCGGCCAGCTTGCTGGTGTAGCCGCTCAGGAAATGGTACAGCGCCTGCTCCCGCGTCAGCCGCGAGATCGGCGGCAGGATGCCGAAGGCATCGGCGGTCAGGAACAGGATCGTTTGGGGGCGCCCGCCGATGCCGGGAACGAGCGCGTTCGGGATATAGGTGACGGGGTAGGCGGCGCGGGTGTTTTCGGTCAGCGAGACATCGTTGTAGTCCGCGACGCGCGTCTCGGGGTCCAGCACGACGTTTTCCAGGACGGTTCCGAAGCCGATGGCGTTCCAGATCTCCGGCTCGCCGAAAGCGCTGAGGCGGACGCACTTGGCGTAGCAGCCCCCCTCGAAGTTAAAAACCCCGCTATCGGACCAGCCGTGCTCGTCGTCGCCGATCAGCCGCCGCTCCGGGTCGGCGGAAAGCGTCGTCTTGCCCGTCCCCGACAGGCCGAAAAAGAGGGCCGTATCGCCCGTTGGGCCGACATTGGCCGAGCAGTGCATCGGGAAGATGCCGCGCAGCGGCAGCAGGTAGTTCAGGACGGTGAAGACGCTCTTCTTGATCTCGCCCGCATACTGCGTCCCCCCGATCAGCCCCAAGCGGCGCGTCAGGTCCAGCGCGATGACGGTTTCCGAGTTGACTCCATTGCGGATAGGATCAGCATGGAAGTCGGGCAGGTCCAGCAGGGTGAAATGGGCCTCGAAGCCGTCCAACTCCTCGGGGGTAGGGCGGACGAAAAGCTGATGGGCAAATAGGGAATGCCAGGCATACTGCGTGATGATGCGGATCGGCAGACGGTACACGGGATCGGCCCCGCCGAACCCCTCGAAAACGAACAGCTCACGTCCCTTTGCGAACGCCGCCATTTCGCGCCCCAGCGCGTCGAACTTGTCCGGCGCGAGCGGCTGGTTCGTCTTGCCCCAATCCACCCGCGCGTGCGTCCCCTCATCGTCTACTAAAAATTTGTCTTTAGGCGAGCGCCCCGTGTACTTGCCTGTGGCTGCCATCAGGGCGCCGGTAGCGGCAAGCTGAGACTCGCCGCGCCGCAGGCTCTCCTCCACGAGCGCCGCCACTGGAAGGCTGCGGCGCAGGCGCACCGCGCCGCCGAGTTCGGACAAAAGATCGCTGGGACCGGGAGTAAGCATACAACCATCTTAGACAGTTCGCCGCCAATCTAAACATGACGGGGCAGGGCCTTTACCTGTGCTGGAAGCGCCTCGCCGGGAGCGCGGAAAGCCGGTGCCGAATGGCCTTCTCGGTCGCAAGGCCCGCGAAACGGTCGCCCAGGGGATCGAAGGCGAAGGCCTTACCAGTCCAGCGGCAAGCTTCGGTGACGTACTCTTGCTCGTAGGACCGAGTCCGGTCATCTTTCACCGCCCCGAATCCACGCACCGTATAGAGAATCAGGAGGCTCGGGGCGGCACCCCGGCGAAGCGGCGCGGAGAAGACGGACTTGACACGGAAGGAGGGGCTGGCGACGGCAGACAGGTTGATCTGATCTGTCGAGGGCAGGAGGTACTTGAGGTACTGCCCGCGCATACTAGGGAGCGGCATCAGCACCCAGCCGCCCTCATAGCTTGCATAAGAGATTCCAGACGTCTCGCCGAAGAGTAGAATAAGGGAATGGCGAGAAGAACCTAACGTGAACTCCCGCACCGGGTACACCAATTTCATGCCGGGTGGGAGCAGGCGTTGCGCGAAGTGTACAGGGGGCTCCCCAGGCTTGCGGATCAGGACGCTCTGCGCCTGTGTGGCCTGGGAAAAGGCGGTGAGCAGAAGAAAGGGAAACAGAAGACAAGCCGGTGAAAAACGCTGTGTCATAGATGGCCGCTCCTTTCTGGGTCTTATGGAATCGTCAACGTCTGCCCGACGCGGATCAAGTCCGGGTTGCTGATGTTGTTCGCTTTCGCCAGATCATCCAATGAGACCTTGAACTTGGCGGCGATGCCGCTCAATGTATCGCCCTTCTTGACGATATAACTCTGGGTCGCCGCAGCCTCATCCTGGGGCGGCGCTTCTCGTGGCGGCGGTTCCTGGGGCGGAGGTTGTGCGGCGGGCGGGCGTGCCGTTTGATTCGTTCGTGCCGGATTAGGTGACTGGGAGGGATCGGCCGGCGCGTTCATGTCCGCCGGAGGCCACGAGGGCGCCTCTGGAGCGTCCTCAACCGTCGGGAGTGGAGCCGCCTGTGTTCGCCAGTCGCTCGGCACCGCCGCGCCGGACACCAGGCGACCGAACTCGTTTCTAGAAACGCTCTGCGCGTAGTCCACCGCCGCCTGGCCGCCGCCATTATAGTTATGCCAGGCGCGCATCATCCAGCTATGCCAAGTGTCGCCCACCCGGTGGCAGTGCCGCATCTTGTCAAAGAACTCATCAAATCACTGCGTTCAGGATGTTTTCGTCTCGCCCTGAAAGCAAGTGCCCGAGGAACGCTTCCCTTTCGTCTTGGGAAGGGTTAGTGCCGTGAATACGGAGATGGACATAGTCTGTCAGGAGTTGTTTCGCACCTGGAGGCCGAGCGGCCAGGGTCAAGATGGCGTGACCACCAATCACTCGCTCCCTGTGCTGAACCGTGCCGGCCGCTCGCGCACCGGCAGCGGCCACTTCCATCAGAGGCGGACGGTGTGTGTAAACGAGGCCCGCAACTTCCTTGCCAATCGGGGACGGATTGTGACCTCGTGTGAACAGCGTAAACTGCGGCACATGTGCATAACCCTGCCACTCGTATGCTAATCTCAATACAGAACTATGATAAGTGGAGTGTCCGCCGCTGCAATACCGTCCCAGCACATGTAGGCACTGCAAGCGCCAATGAATCGGATGCTGTTTGGGATCGAAGCCGCTCACGGCACAATGAACCGGAAGTGACGGCATCCGTGGATCGCTGGTGAGCGAAAGAATGTTCTTGTTGAACTCGCTGTCCTTCATCCGGGGTACGCCGTTGGCGACGTAGCCCGTGGGGTCCGTGTGGCTGAGGTTTGTGATCGCGAGACGCAGACCACCAGGCGACAGAGTGTTGTGTGTGGAAGAGACTGAGTTGCGCGAGACAGATGCTGGGCCGGACGCCCCCGTCTGGCGACGCACGGGCGTCTTCAGTCCGGCATCCTTACCAACAAAATCGCTGTCCAGAATCCGGGGAGGATGCATTGTTAGGACCCATGGAGCTGCCGCAGTTTTTCTTGGAGTGCTACGGTAGGCTGGCGCGTGATCGGCAGACCGTGCTTCTGTTGAAACCGTTGCATCGCGTCCTGCGTCTCCTTGTTCCAGGCACCTGTAACATTGCCACATGTGAAGCCTAGGTTGTTGAGCCGGGCCTGGACGCCCCCGACCGTTTCGGCGGGTTCGAGGTGTCCGATGGCGAGTGGGATGACTACCTCCTCCAGCACCGCCGCCTCCCCCTCTGTCGCTTCCCTATTGAGCCACACGGTCAACTTCCCCTGCTGAATAGCCGGATCAATCTGGTGCTCGACCAGGCCCGTCCCATCAGTCTTGCCCTGAAAGATATTCTCGCCGACGGTTAGGACATAAGCCACCCCGACTTGTGGCTTTCCCGTATCATCCTGAATAACGACTCGCAACGGCACGGGCGGGCGGGCACGGAGTTGGAACGAGTGGGACTGCCCGGTAGCACGGGCTTCCTGCTTCTGCCCTTTGTCGGGGATGTGGACGATGTCGCCGGGGCAGAGGACATTGGGGTTAGGCCGCCTACTTTTAAGCGCTGCGTTTTCGGGATGGTCGTAGAGCGTCTTATAGCTGCTGAACCCGTGCTGTTCCGCCAGACTCGCGAAACACTCTCCTGGCTTAACGGTATGCTCGGTTGCCATTTGAAGGATGCCCAGTAGAATGCCTCAAAACGAGGAAGCTCAGGCTTCGCTGACCATCAGCCGCTTGAGCTGGGTCAGGGCGCGGTTTTGCAGGCGCGAGACGTGCATCTGCGAGATGTTGAGCTGCTTGGCGACTTCGGCCTGCGACATGTCCTTGAAGAAGCGGTGGATGATGATGGCGCGCTCGCGCGGCTCCAGCGACTCCAGCGCGTGATCCAGGTCGCCGTAGGCGCCCAGGCTTTGCAGGGACTCGTCCTCGGCCCCGACGAACTCGGCCAGCGAGAGGGGCGCGCTGTCCGAATCATGCATCATCTTGCTGTCCAGCGAAACCGTGTCGTAGGCGTTGCCCAGCTCGATGGCTTCCAGAGTCTCTTCCTCGGTCGCCCCGATCCGCTGGGCGACCTCCTGGATCGTCGGCGGGCGGCCCAGCTTGCTGCTGAGGTATTCCTGCGCCTTCGAGGCGGTCTGGTTCAGCTCCTGCAAGCGGCGCGGCACCTTCAGGCTCCACGCTTTGTCCCGGAAGTAGCGCCGAATCTCGCCGACGATGGTCGGCGTCGCGTAGGTCGAGAACTTGGTTCCCCGCGCCGAGTCAAAGCGGTCAATTGCGTTGATCAGGCCGATGGTGCCGACCTGGATCAAGTCTTCCAGCGGCTCGCCTCGGTTGACGAACTTGCCGGCGAGGTAGCGGACCAGATTCTGGTGCATCACGACGAGCCGGTCGCGCATCTGCGGGTCACGGTGGCGTGCATACCGGACGAACAAGGTTTCAGCATCGTCCTGTGCCCAGTCAGGCGCCTTTTTCTGTGTCATGGTGATCATTCTAGCTTCAGGCTGATATTTCTAGTGGGAAGAGCTGATGGGAAGAGTATGCTCAAAGATCATGTTAAAAAAGATCATGTAAAAAGCTCATGTTAAAAAGCTCATGTTATTCGGGGGCGTACTTGGTCAGCAGGACGCGCGTGCCGGCGGCCGTGGTCTCGATCTCGACCTTGTCCACCAGGATCTCCATCAGGAGAGCGCCCAGTCCCTGCTGGTCCACGCCGGCTTCCTCCAAAAGCCGAGCTTCTTCGGTGGGGGCGGCGGCATCCGCCTCGGCAACGTCGTCACTGATCTCGATCGTGAGGCTATCAACGGCCACCGTGCTGACGATGCGGATGGTAGCCGCTGTCACTCCCGCGCGCTCGACCGCATGGGTGCAGGCTTCGCCCACGGCGAGGCGGACGTCTTCCACTTCGTCATAAGAGAAAGGCATCCGGCTGGCGATGCCGAGCACGGCGAGGCGCGCGACGCCGACATATTCAGGGCGGCAGGGGATCAGGAGATGAACTGTTTCGGCTTGCGGCTCGGTCACAAAGTCACCCCTTCTTTGGCGGCGGCTTCATCTTCGGTTGAGTAGATGTCGAAAATCTTGTTCAAGCCGGTGATCTCGAAGATGCGCTGGATGCGCATGCCCGGCCCGACCAGGGCCAGATTGCCGCCGGCTTCGCGCAGGCGCTTCAGGCCGCCGATCAGGACGCCCAGGCCCGTGCTGTCCAGATACTCGACTTGGGATAGATTGATGATGACGCGCTTGACGCCGCGCTCGGCGAGCTGTACCAAGTCCTGCTTGAGCTGCGGCGACGTGTAAACGTCCACCTCGCCTTCAATGTCCAGGACACAGGTCGTCTCATCGGGAGTGCGGCTGTTCATCGTGAGGTTCAAGTTACGATCTCCTTTGGCAAAGTCTTGCAGTCGTTCAACGGGGGGACGGCATTTCGGGGAACGATATTTCGGCGTCTTTGATTTCGGCGGAAGCGGCCTGGGTCTGGGATAATTCAGCCAGGATCTGCTCCGCGCGGCGTTTCAGATCATCCACCGTCTCCCCGATCTCGTCGCGGGCCTGGGCGCGCGGGCGGCGGGACGCCAGCAGGCCGAGCAGCGCGCCCGTGAGCGCGCCCGCCCCGATCCCGGCCAGGATCAAGAGTCCGAGGCTGTTACGTTGATCGTGGTCAGACATGGCTGGAAAAAGACGCCGAAATCAAAGACGCCGAAATCAAAGACGCCGCTGGATGGTGGCCCCGCCCAGCACCGAGTCGCCGCTGAGGTCGTACAGCACCAGCGACTGGCCGGGTGTCACGGCCCGCTGCGCGGTGTCGAAACGGACGACAATCTGGTCGTCGCGCGCCCCGTTTTGTACGGTTGCGGGCACAGGCTGCATATTGTAGCGTATTTTCGCCAACACTGCCTGCGATTCCTGCACGCCGGAAATTCCCACCCAATTACTATCGTCGGCGACCAATCCGTCCGCCATCAAGTCGTCGTTGCCGCCGACGGTGATCGTGTTCGTCTCGGCATTGATGTCCACGACATACAGCGGGATGGGGGAGCCGACGTTCACGCGGCGGCGCTGGCCGATGGTGTAAAACGCGATGCCATCGTGCGTCCCGCGCCGCTTGCCGCCCGTGTCCACGATGTCGCCACTCTGAACGGTTTCCGGCGCGGTTTGCGCGAGGAAATCGGTGTAGGAGCCGCCCTGGACAAAACAGATCTCCTGCGAGTCGGGCTTGTCGTGGACGGCCAGCCCCAGCTCGGCGGCTATGGCGCGCGTCTCCGCCTTGTTCGTGACCAGCCCCAGCGGCATCAGCGTGTGCGCCAGCTCCTCCTGCGTGAAGTGGTACAGCGCATACGTCTGGTCCTTATCGCGGTCCAGGGCGCGGCCCAGGGTCCAGCGCCGCGCATCCTCGTCGAACCCGACGCGCGCGTAGTGGCCGGTCGCCAGCCATTCCGCGCCTAGGGCGCGCGCCTTTGCGAGCAGGGCGTCGAACTTCACATAGCGGTTGCAGTTGACACAGGGGTTCGGGGTGCGGCCCTTTTTATACTCGTCCACGAAGTTTTCGATCACCTTCTCGGCGAAGAACTCGCGGAAGTTCAGGACGTAGTGGGGGATGCCGAGTTTCGCCGCCACCCGGCGGGCGTCCTCGACCGCGCCCAGGGAGCAGCAGCCTGCGCCCTTGGTCTCAGTCGTGCTTTCCTGCCAGATCTGCATGGTGACGCCGATGACGTCGTAGCCCTGCCGCAAGAGCAGGCCGGCGGCCACGGAGGAGTCCACGCCGCCGCTCATAGCGACGACGACGGTCTGCTTGGTGTTCGACATGACCATACTGCTTTACTCGCTCGCGAGACGCGCCAGGGCGCGCGCGTAAATCTTGGCGGCCCGAATCAGATGCTCCACGGGCCAGCACTCGTCCTTCTCGTGCGCGCCGCCGTCGGCCGGGTCGGCGTCCCGGAAGGATGGGCCGAAGGCGATGCCCTTGCGCATCGAGCGCGCATAGGTCCCGCCCCCCATCGTCAGCGGCGCGGTTTCGTCGCCCGTCTCGTCCCGGTACACCTGAAGCAGCGTCGCCACCAGGGGATCATCCAGCGGCACATAGAGCGGCGCCTGGTCGGTCAGCGAATCAAGGCTCCAGCCGGAACCGGCGATGCCAGCCTCTAAACACGCGCGCAGCGTCTCCGAGTTCCACATCACCGGGTAGCGGATGTTGAACGTCAGCGAGACGCGCCCGTCTTCCAGCGCGGCCACGCCGAGGTTGCTGGTCAACGGCCCCGCCACATCGTCCCGTCCGGCGATTCCCAGCGTCCCGCCCGCCGTGTCTTCCGCCCAGGCGCGCATCTGCTGGATGACGGCGATTTGGTCTTCCTCATGGTCGAGCAGCAGCAGGGCATCGCACAGAACCGCGACGGCGTTGACGCCGTTCTCCGGCGTGCTGCCGTGCGCCGAGACGCCTTTGGCGGTCACACGCAGATCATCACTTTCCATGTCTTCGGTCGTGACACCCACCACGGCATTTAAACGAGCGACGACGGCGGCCCGCGGGGACGGATTTCTTAGAACGGCTTCGGCGGTGTCCGGCACCATGTTCGGGCGCTGCCCGCCGGCCAGCGAGGCAAGGTGGATAGGCCCGCCTTCCGGCGGCGCGGAGCGCGTCAGCACGGCATTGGCGATGCCCTTCTCGGCGTAGACCAGCGGGAACATGGCGTCTGGGGTGAAGCCCGTCACGGGCATCTCCTCGTGGGCAAAGTAATGCTTGACGCACCCAAAGCCGCTTTCTTCATTGGCCCCCAAGATGAGGCGGATGCGCCGCGTCAGCGGCACGCCGCATTCCTTGACCGCCAGCAGCGCCCAAAGCGCGGCCATCGCCGGGCCTTTGTCGTCTGTCGCGCCGCGCGCGTAGATCTTGCCGCCCGCGATCTCCGCCCCGAACGGCGGGTGCGACCAGCCCTCGCCGGCGGGCACCACATCCACATGCGCCAGCGCGCCGACGATAGGCGCATCGGGGGCGACGCCGGGCGCGGTCCACTCAGCATGGGCCGCATAGCCGTCCACGTTCTTCGACGTCAGCCCGTACCGCGCGGTCACGCGGAGGGCGTAATCCAGCGCCTGCCGGGTTTCCGCGCCGAACGGGGCGCCCGGCGCGGGCGCACCCTCCACGCTGGGGATGCGCAGCAGCGCCTGCGTCGTTTCCACGATTTCCTGCCGGTGCGCCTCGATCCACTCCGAAACCTGCTGATCTCTCTGGCTAAAGTTGTCCACGCGGTTGCTTCCTAAACGAACGGATATGCCCACTCATTATCCACAAAACAGGGGCGGGCGTCAACGTGAGTCCGTCAACGCAGGGTAAGAACGACCGCCTCCGGCGGGCGCAGCAAGCGCAAAGGTAGGGCGGCCCCTTCTACCCCCCGGCTGACAATCAACGTGCGGCCCTGGACCACCTGACGCCCCGCCCATGTCACCGCGCTGCCGGGCGGCAGGTGCCGGGCCAGTTGCCGGTGGAACGGGCGGCCCAGCCAGTCCAGCAGCATGATCTGCCCGCCGTGCGTGTGCCCCGCCAGCGTCGCCAGCGGCTTGCGGCCCGGCAGGTAGACGGCATCCGGGTTGTGCGCCAGCAGCAGGCGCGGCGTGTGCGGCTCCAGGCCGTCGAGCCGCGCATACCAATCCAACTCGGCTGCCGCCTGCCGGTAGTGGTCGGGCGGCTGGTACACGTCGGCTTGATAGTAACTTTTCGACTCTTGCAGATCGTCCAGCCCGATGACCAGCAGGCGCTGCCCGCCGACCTGAATCGCCGCCGCCTGGTTTCTGAGCACGGTGACGCCTCGCGCCCGCAGGCATTCGACCAGCGGCGTCACGTCCCCGCCGAAGCTTGTATAGTCGTGGTTGCCCAGCACGGCCACGACCGGAATGTGAAACGTCCGAAGCTGCCGGAGCGCGGCGACAAGCAGAGGCAGGTAACGCGGGTCGTCATCTATAAAGTCGCCGCCCAGCAGCGCCAGGTCGAAGGGGCGCCGCCGGTGCCGCCGCAGGAGGCGGCCGATCTTCGACCGCAGGACGCGCGGCCGTGTCCACCGCCCCAGGTGCCAGTCCGTGAGCAGCAGGACCCGGACGGGGTTGGCGAGCGGCTGGTCGGGATCGGAAACCGCGTAGTGCGTGACACGGAGCCGCGCGGGTTCTACCCACCAGCAGTAGACGGCGAGGAGGCCGAGAAAGCGCAGCAGGAAACCAATCATAGGTAAGGAGACCCCGCGCCATACAGAAAGTAATTCGCTGTCGCCTGCACCGTCACCTCCCAGCCGATCCGCGCCAGGCGCGCCGCCAAGTCGTCGGGCCGGTAAAAGACCTTGACGATCTGAAACTCACGCCCGTCGTTGAGCCGCCGCCGGGTCGTCGTGGCGTCTTCCCCTTCCAGCCGGTGATCCGCCGCCGTGGATGTTTCCTCATAGCGCGCGTCGAGAAAGAACACGCGGCCATTGGGCTTGAGACTGGCGCGAACCAGGCCCCAGAAGGCGTCGAACCGATGGGGCGGCACATGGGACAGCCAAAAGCTGAAAAAGACGACGTCATACTGCCGGTCTGGCTGCCACTCAAAGAGGTCGGCCTGTAGATACCGAACCGGCGCATCGCCCAGCTTCGCCCGGTTAATCGCCAGCACCTCCGGCGCGGCGTCCACGGCCGTCAGAGTTGCCGCGTGCTGTGCCAGCCGCTCCGTCCACCATCCCGTCCCCGCCGCCAGCTCCAGCACATCACCTGTGGGATGGAAGGCAGCCAGCGCCTCCGACACCTGGCTAATCTCCTCCACCCAAAGCGCGTTCGCCTCCGGCCCCCGGTCATAGCGCCCGTCGCGCCGGAACCACTCGTCGTACTCGCCCGCGCGGGCGCGGTAATAGGCGACCTGTTCGTTTTGTATGTTTTCGTTCACGCGGCTAATGCGTCCCCAGCAGAAGATTGGCTAGGATGGCTCCATAGTCTCCGGTCCGTTCCTCAAGCGTCCTGTTGTTGCCGTCCCAGTTCCACAGGTAGCGCTGGATAACCTTTATCTGATATTTCTGCTTCCGGTAAAGTGCAACGAGGGCGTCCTCTTTTTTGAAGTACCAGACAAAGGCTCTAAAGGCAGGCGGTAAGGATTCGTGCAAAAACACACTTTGCACCAGTCGTCAAGTTTCTCCACTTTTCCAGGGTCAACCCGTCGTGAGTTCTTTGACCATACGAACTTCCGCCCATTCAACCTCATATCCAAGACGTTGGTTCAGAGCCAGCATACCTGGGCTGGCCGTGCTTGTAGCGATCTGAGCAAAACCATGCTGCTGGGCGTAGAGGATCGTATGCAGTTTCAGGAGCGTGGCAACCCCTTGCCGTCGCCAGTCTCTATGCACAGCCGTATCCCCCTGGACTACTGGTCCCGCTGCGTCGCCTACTCCCAGAAAACTTAAACCAACATATCCTTCTCGCATCTTCGCCAGAAAGAAAGCATCCGGTTGCAACGGCCGATAGGATTCCCAGATGCGTTTCGCATCTTCGGCACTACAGCATTCCGCCTCATTGCCCACGCGGTAGGGATTTCCCACGCGCTCAGGGTTGGCTGTGCATAACAATGCTTGGATCTTCTCGGCATACTCAGAGACCTGCTTTTGCTCCTGCCCAAGCGTTACAATGGTGATCCCCTGCGACTTCATGTGCATCGTCAGTGCTGTCAGATCCGTCGTGGAGGCGTTGGTAACCTGGAGCCTCAGATGAATCATACGATTGGTCTCCGTAAAGCCGCGACGCACCAGAAACGCCAAGGCTTCAGCGCGATCCTCTGGCGTTCGCGCTTGCACTATCGTCGCCTTCTGATCTTGGAGTTCATTCAACAGATGATGAAAGAGGGCGCTGCCAATCCCCTGGCGCCGCCAGCCTGGCGCAACGATTAGATCCATGCGAAAGCGTCCCTCGCGTTGCGGCCAGATCGCTCCATAGCCGATTACTGCTGTAGGGTCATTGGCATTCACGACTACATAGTCCCGCCGGATAAAGCCCTCTTCATCGGGTTCGCTTGGCATCTGGGACCAAGCTTCCACGCACTCCCGGCGTTCGGGCGCTGCGGAGAGGATCAGCTTTTGTGTATTGGTCACGTCGCGTGGGTAGAAGGGCTGCAAAAGCCAGTGCATGATTGACGTTATCCTCGTTTCTCACCCAAAAGCATGTGCCCATCTTGCCGCAGGGTGCTATCGGGAGCAACGTAGCGGTAGAGCGTTTGTCGCGTAATCCCCAGTTCTTTGCAGAGTTCGCCGACGTTCGTTTCTGGCTATCCCATGGACGTCATTGCTAACCGTACTTTCGAAGCCGTCATCTTAAAACGGGGCGTCTCCTTTGCGCCGGTAATAGGCGATCTGCTCCCGCCGCGCGTCATCCCGCTTCATGGCTGGCTTTCCTTTCCGCCATCCGCGCCTTGATCGCCGCTTCCGCGCCGTTCTCCGTAGGCTCGTAATAGGGCTGTGTCTGGACGCCTTCCGGCAGATACTCCTGGGGAACATAGCCGCCGGGATAATCATGGGGATAGAGGTACGGCGTGTCGTCTTTGGCCGCGCGGCCCGTGCCGCTGCGACTGTCGCGCATGGGCTTGGGGACGGGGCGGGCGCGCTCGGACTCGACATCGGCCAGGGCGCGTTTCAGCGCGACATAGGAGGCGTTGGACTTGGGCGCGGCGGCAAGGTAGGTGACGGCCTGGGCTAGATTCAACTGCGCTTCGGGCAGGCCGACGTACTCGACGGCATGGGCGGCGGCGTTGGCAATGACCAGGCCCATCGGGTCGGCATTGCCGACGTCTTCCGAGGCGAGGATGACCAGGCGGCGAGCGATGAAGCGGGCGTCTTCTCCTGCCGTCAGCATCCGCGCCAGATAATACAGCCCCGCGTCCGGGTCGCTGCCGCGAATGGACTTAATGAAGGCCGAAATGGTATCATAGTGCGTATCGCCCGTTTTGTCATACGTCAGCGCGCGCCGCTGCAAGGCTTCTTCGGCGATCTCGCGCGTGACGCGCCGAGGGGCGTCGGCCTTGCGCGACTCGGGCCGGGTCGTCGTCGCGGCCAGTTCCAGCGCGTTCAGGGCCGTCCGGGCGTCCCCGTTGGCTTTATCAATCAGGTGCGCGCGGGCGTCCGGTTCCAGCACGACATTCAACTGCCCCAGGCCGCGTTCGGGGTCGGAAACAGCCCGGTCAAGAAGCGCCCCAAGCGGCTCCTCGGAAAGCGACTCGAAGGAAAAGACGCGGGCGCGGGAGAGCAGGGGAGCGTTGACCTCGAAATAGGGGTTTTCGGTCGTCGCCCCGATGAGAACGACCGTCCCGTTCTCGACATGGGGCAGCAGGGCGTCCTGCTGGGCCTTGTTGAAGCGGTGGATCTCGTCAATGAACAGCACGGTCTTCTTGCCGTACAGCCGCCGCCGCGTCGCTGCCGCCTCGATGACTTTGCGGAGGTCGGGGATGCCCTGAGTGACGGCGCTGAAAGGCTCGAAGTGCGACGCGGTCCGCTGGGCGACGATGCCGGCCAGCGTGCTCTTGCCGACGCCGGGCGGCCCGAAGAAGATGGTCGAGGTGAGCGCGTCATCCTCGATAGCCCGCCGCAGCAGGCTGTCGGGTCCCAGGATACGCGCCTGGCCGACGAACTCCTCCAGCGTCGTGGGCCGCATCCGGGCCGCCAGCGGGGTATTGGGCGCGGTCGTCTGCGCGGGCGGGGCGCCGTCGTCAAAAAGGTCCATGTCCTTATTGTAGCACAATGCCGGGTCTGCTGGTCTGTTTCACCCGAGGCCGTTGCGGGTGTCTGTGGAAGACTTCAAGTAAGGCGGCGGCGCGACCAGAGGCAGCCCCAGCACCGTCGCCGTTTCCTCTGCAAAACGGTCGGCGCGGCCTGAGCGGTTGAACGCGCCCAGCAGCTTCCATTTCCGCTCCCGTTTCCAAACGAGGCCGATTTCATAGCGGCTGTTCATGGAGGCGCACCGGACGTAAACGCCCACTAAGTCATCATCCAAACTCCCCGTCTTCACTTGCTGATTGAACGACCAGCCGTAGATGTGACGGTAGGTGCGCCGGTCTAGGTCTATGACGAAGTCGTTCGGGCCTGAATAATATAGGATCGTCCCGCCTATAGCGACTCCAAGAAACGCAGCAAAACAATAGAGGGGCCAGTATTCGGGGATCATTGCCTGCCGCTGGTTCCCCGCGTCAAAGATGCCGCCCGCGTACATTACCAGCGGGTATCCTGTAATCAGCACAATAGCGATCATAATCACGGAAACGCGAAGGCCCAGCGGGGTGCAGAAGGCAAGTTCTCCTGGTGAGTGCTTGTCCTGCCTGCTTCGGCTTTGTTGGCCGCAGAAGCCAATAGCCAGGGCCAGGAAGGTCCAGGCGAAAAAGCCGAGGCACACAATCACACTACGATCTGCGGCAATGCCCATGCAGGAATTATACCCGGCGGCGTGGTACATCGTCCGGGAACCGAAAGCGAGGGAACATGACAATGGGGATTCTGGCACAGTTGCGGGCGCTGACGCCCGTGCAGAGGAATGCGTTCCTGGCGGCGTATCTCGGCTGGACCCTGGACGCCTTTGACTTCTTCATCCTGGTGTTCGTAATTCCCGATGTCGCCAAAGAGTTCCGTGTCGCCAAGACCGCCGTGACTTATGCTATCTTCCTGACCCTGGCGTTCCGTCCCGTCGGCGCGTTCCTCTTTGGGTGGCTGGGCGACCGATACGGGCGGCGCGTCCCGCTCCTGATTGATGTCGTCTTCTACTCGCTGATGGAGCTGCTGTCGGGCTTTGCGCCGACCCTGACCGCGTTTCTGGTCCTGCGCGCGATCTTCGGCATCGCGATGGGCGGCGAATGGGGGCTGGGGGCGTCGCTGGCGATGGAATCCGTGCCGGCGAAGACGCGCGGGCTGCTGTCGGGCATCTTGCAGCAAGGCTACCCCGTCGGCTACCTGCTGGCGGCCCTGGTCTTCCGCTACGTCTTTCCCGTCTTGGGCTGGCGCTGGATGTTCTTCATCGGCGTCCTGCCCGCCCTGCTGTCGCTGTTCATCCGGTTCGGCGTTCAGGAGTCGCCGGTCTGGGTGCAGAATCAGCAGAAGCGGGCCAATCAGAACTTGGGCGAGGCCGTTCGGCAGAACCTGGGGCTGTTCTGCTACATGGCAATCCTGATGGCGGCGTTCAACTTCATGTCGCACGGCACGCAGGACAATTACCCGACATTTTTGCGCGTCCAGCGCCATTTCAACCCGGATACGGTGAGCGGCATCGCCATCATCTACAACATCGGCGCGATCTTCGGCGGAATCTTTTTCGGCGCATTGTCCCAGCGCATCGGGCGGCGGCGGGCGATCATCATCGCCGCCCTGCTGGCCCTGCCCATCATCCCCCTGTGGGCCTACTCGCACACGGCGGGGATGCTCGCCCTGGGCGCGTTCGCGATGCAGTTCTTCGTGCAGGGGGCGTGGGGCGTTATCCCCGCGCACCTGTCGGAGCTGACGCCGAACGCCCTGCGCGGCACGTTCACGGGCCTGGCCTACCAGACCGGCAACCTCATCGCCTCCTACAACACGACCCTGCAATCGCGCATCGCCGAGTCGCACGGCAACAACTACAGCCTCGCCCTGGCCTCCGTCATCGTTGTGGTCCTGCTGGCCGTCGCCGGCATCACGGCGCTCGGCAAGGAAGCGCCTGGCGCGGAGTTCGCGGCGGAGGGATGAGCTACCTCCTCTCCCATTCTGGGGTACACTAAAGCATGTCACAATCCTCTTTGTTCGACGCCCTCGCCTCCGCCTCGTCCCCGCCGCTGCCCGCCTCCTGGCTGGCCGCGCTGGACGGTGAATTCGACAAGCCCTACTGGCCCAAGCTGCAAGCGTTCGTCGCCGACGAGCGCGCCCGCCATGCCGTTTATCCGCCCGCCGAGGACGTTTATTCCGCCTTTCAACTGGCGCCGTTCGACGACATCCGCGTGTTCCTGCTCGGCCAGGACCCCTACCACGGACCGGGCCAGGCGCACGGCCTGTGCTTCTCCGTCCGCCCCGGCGTCGAGACGCCGCCCTCGCTGGTCAACATCTACAAGGAACTGCGCGACGACCTGGGCTGCCGTGTCCCGAACAACGGGTTTCTAACGCCGTGGGCCGCGCAGGGCGTCCTGATGCTCAACGCCGTCCTGACCGTCCGCGCCCACACGCCGAACTCGCACAAAGGCAAGGGCTGGGAAACCTTCACCGACAGCGTCCTCCGCCACGTTTCCGCCCGCCCCGACCCCGTCGTCTTCGTCCTGTGGGGCGGCTACGCCCAAAAGAAGCTGCCCCTGATTGACACGACGCGCCACACCATTGTCCAGTCCGCGCACCCCTCACCACTGTCGGCCCGCAACGGCTTCTTCGGCAGCAAGCCCTTCTCCCAGATCAACGCCGCCCTGCGCGGCTGGGGCAAGCCCGAAATAGACTGGCAGATCCCCAACCTCTGACACGGCAGGAATCAAGCCGTGCGTCGCCTAATCAGCGGCAAAGGAGCAAAGAATGACCACCAAAGAGCGTGTTGAAGCGCAACTGAGCAGCTTGGACGAGAAGGAGATGAGCCTACTCTTGATAATCATTGAGCAAATGGCTCAGAAGGGAAGCCAGCCGCCTACACCACGAACGCCGGGCCTGCTCTCCAAACTGAAGCAGATCAAGATCGAAGCGCCGGAAGATTTTGCGGCCAACTTGGACGCCTACATGAGCGGGGAGAAGCGGATTGGCGATACCTCAGACGTTCATTGACACGCTCTTTGTGGTCGCCATAATCAACCAGCGTGACCGCTACCATGAACAGGCGACGGAGACGGCTGACCTCTACGAAGGCCAGCCTCTCTTGACGACCGAGGGTGTGCTGCTGGAAATCGGCAATGCCCTGGCGCGCGGCTACAAAGCGGAAGCGGTCGAAGTCATCCAAGAGTTTCTGTCGTCTCAGGACGTGCAGGTCGTTCGCCTCACCCCGGAACTGTTTGACCGCGCTTTTGCCCTTTACCAGTCACACCAAGACAAAGAGTGGGGCTTGATTGACTGCATCTCGTTTATCGTGATGGGCGACGCCGGTGTTTCCGATGCGCTCACTTTTGACAGGCATTTCGTGCAGGCGGGGTTCCGGGCCTTACTGCGTGAGGAAAACTCCGGCGCGTGAAACTGCTTGAGGCGTCTAGGGCAATCGCATATAGCCCCCGGCACTGGAAGTGCCGGTCTACCCCCGTGAAAGTCGCTCCGCGACTGAGGAGAGGGCGCGATGGCGAGAAGGGCGCGATGGCGAGAAGGGCGCGATAAATCGCGCCCCTACGGGGCTGTTCCTCTTATCCGTTCCTGAGTGCCGGAGGCACTTCCACTTTGGGTAGCCCGGCACTTCCAGTGCCGGGGGCTATATGCGATTGCCCTGTTGGGGCGTCCAACCCGCCTACCCCTCGCCTCTGTCCGCCCTGCGCGGGTGGGGCAAGCCCGAAATAGACTGGCAAATCCCCGACCTGTGAGCGCGTGGCGCCCGCCCGGCAGGAATCAAGCCATGCGTCGACTAATCAGCGGCAAAGGAACGAACGTTGACCATGAAAGCGTGTCGGAAGGAGCCGGAACCCATATTACGCAAATACTGCCTGGCCGTTGGGCTGGTCGTGGTCGCCTTGTTTAGCGTGATTCTGGTTGCCTACGCTCTATTTGTCGGCACTCCCCGCCACCCGATGACGGAGGGGCAGGCCGCCGCTCTTGTCCGCCGCGAACTGCCGCTGGGCGTGAGCGTCAGCCAAGTCAAAGCCTGGCTGGACGCGCGGGGAATTGAACACAGCGAGTACGGCCCACACCATGCTGATGGTGCAGAAGGAGAGATTGTCTCAATCATCCGCGATACCCACCGCACCTTCCTTGTCTCTTCAGACATCCAAGTAGTTTTCAGATTCGACAGGCAGCGGCGGCTGATGGGTCACTCCGTCCGTGAGCTTCTGACGGGGCCTTGACGGGCTTGGAATATTGCGAATGCCCCGCGCCCTTCTGCACTCCGCGTTAGGCGGCCAGTGGGAGCATTTGGCCGCCTCCTCCGGCGCGATGAAGCAGCGACGCAGAAAGAAGCAGATGCGAATTTGGATTGCAGCCCTAGCCTTAGCCATGACACTTCCCTCAACAATCGCACTGGCCGTGCCGCCGAAGGCGATCCGTTTGGAGGCGGCGGACGCGCAGCTTGTCGGCGTCACGCTCGGCACGGCCATTCCGGGTTACACGGGCAAGGGGTATGCCGGGGACTTTGCGCCGCAGGGGGCCAAGATCGTCTTCACCGTTCCCGACGCCGCGCCGGGGGTTTACAAGGTTAGCCTCCGGTACAGCGCGCCGTCGGGCGACAAGGGGTACGACCTGGTGGTCAACGGGGCCAAGTTCTCCGGGATGCTGCCGAAGACGGGGAACGTGTTCGCGACTCAGCCAGCGGGCAAGGTGGAACTGGCGGCGGGGCGGAACACGCTGGCGATTGAGCGCGGGTGGGGGTACTACGACATCAACAGTAGAGTTGTGGTGCAATTATTCAGTCTCTTGACTCAGGAATGGCTTTTCTTGCCGCTTGGAGCGGCTGTGAGGCCCCTGGTGACGATAAATTGACAAGATTTTCATTCAGGAAGCTATAATGCGCTCAGGGAGCCTTACAGAGCCAAAAGGCTTATTTGCACCACAACTCTAGTGTAGACCTTACCCCCGCGCCCCCGCCTCCGCCTGTAGTTAAGCCGCCCGTCAAGCTGTCGGACCCGCACGCTTCGGCGGGGACGCGCGCGCTGATGCGTCGTCTGGTCGGCCTCTATGGGGCGAAGACGCTCTCAGGGCAGTATGACAAGGCCGACAACGATTACATCCACGAAGTCACCGGCAGGACGCCAGCGATTTATGGCGGGGACTTCATAGACTACTCGCCATCGCGAGTCGCCCACGGCGCGAAGTCGGACGCGACGGAGCAGATGCTGGCGCGTGCCAAAGGCGGCCAGATCATCACGGCCTCGTGGCACTGGAACGCTCCGGCGGGCCTGCTCGACACGACCCTGACGGATGCCCAGGGCAAGACGACCGATGCCCGCTGGTATAAGGGCTTCTACACCAACGCGACGACGTTCGATGTCCAGAAGGCGCTGGCCGATCCTCACTCGCCCGACTACGCCCTGCTCCTGCGCGACATGGACGCCATTGCCGCGCAGCTTCAAAGGCTTGCGGACGCCCATGTCACTGTTCTGTGGCGCCCGCTGCACGAGGCCGAAGGGGGCTGGTTCTGGTGGGGCGCGAAGGGGCCGCAGCCGTTCAAGCAGTTCTGGCGGCTGATGCACGATCGTTTTACGAACGTCCACGGTCTGCACAACTTGATCTGGGTGGACAGCTCTGGCGGCAGCCCGGACTGGTATCCTGGTGACGCTTATGTGGACGTAATCGGCGTGGATGCGTACCCGTCCGACATCACCGACCCGTTGAGCAGCACCTGGGAAACCCTGGAAAAGAACTACGGCGGGCGGAAGCTGCTGGCCCTGACGGAGTTCGGCGGCGTGCCGGACATCCCGAAAATGCGCCGCTACGGTGTCCGCCCGTCCTACTTCGTGTCCTGGACCGGCGACCTCGGCCCGAAGAAAAACGCGAAGGGCGCGCTGGCGCAGATTTATCACGCGGACGCCGTGGTGACGAAAGGTAATTGAGGAGGGCGAACACGAGGTTCGCCCTTTTCGTCTGCGCTATGACGGGCTGGCAACGGCATCGGCATCCGCCATCGTGGACTGGCCCGCGCCGGTGGACTGTCCCTCCGGTGTCTGGCCCGGCGTCATGTCTCCCGTCGCGTCGGCCTGACTGGAAGCCGCGTTCGCGTCGGCCTCCGTGGACTCGCCCGCGCCTGTGTCATCTACCTGCTCATCCTCAGCTTGCTCATCCGGCAGTGGACTGTTTTGCATGGTCATTCTCCCCCTTCGGTGAAGGGCCGAAGCCCCATGCCTCTGTACCCGAAGCCGGATTTGGGGAAACGCGCCCCGCTAGGGCCCTTCCTGCCTATCCTCCGCCAGCCGCCGCAGCCGCGCCGCATCTTGCACGGTCACACGTCGCCCATCCAACGCAATCAAGCCGTCTTCTTCCAGACGGCGCAGGGTGCGCGAAACCACGTCCCGCACCGTCCCCACTTGACTGCTGATCGCCCCATTCGTATCCGTCAGCAAAAATGACGTTTGCCCCGCCGCCGCGCGCAGCAGGTACGCGGCCAGGCGCGCGCGGACCGGGTGCAGGGTCTGCGCCTCCACTCGCTGCACGAGTAGGCGCATCCGGCTCGCCAGCGCCCGCAGGGCGGCCTCGGCGATCCGGGGGTGGGCGGCCATGATCTGAAGGAACCGCTCGCGCGGCACGAGCAAGACTCGCGCGGCCCCGGCGGCCTCCGCGCTCGCCGGGTAGGCCCCCCCATCAAACAGCGGCAGCTCGGCAACGCTGCCGCCCGCCGATTCGCGCCCCAGCGTCATCTCGCGGCCCCGCGCGTCAGATTTGTAGATGTGGATCGTGCCGTCCAGCACGACGATTAGGCCTAGGGAGGGAGAGTTCTCGGCGAACAGAAGCTCCCCCTTTTGCAGTGCCCGCTCCTTCCCCGCCGCCACGACCACTGCGAGTACCTCGTCCGGCAGGTCCCGCAAAAACGAGACGCCCTGCAATGCCTGTTTTGGCTCCAAAAGGTCACTTCTTTCCTGCTGAACTATGACAAAAGTCGTTGCACACGACGCGCCCTTCCTGGTATAGTCTCTCCGCTCTGCTTTCCCCAAGTATAGCCCGTCGGCGGGTTTCTGAACCGCGCCAGGCGCCGGACGGGCTGACACGGAGCTTACTATTTCTGGGTATGATGCGAAGACACAAACGTGATGCGCCGCCTCTGTTTCTCCGACGGAGGCGCAGCGGGGCGCGGCTTGCCTAAAAAGGGAGTCTCTCCTATGTCTATCCCTGTGACGCCGCCCGCCGCGAAGGCGTCCGAAAGCCCGAAAAACAAAGGCCCGCGTGGGGATGCGGTCCGCTATCCGCAGGATCGCCGCCAGGCGGTCTGGGTCCGCCCTCGGCTGTTCCTCCTGGTCTGCCTGCTCGCGCTCGTCCCCTGCGCCCTCGCCTGGGGCCAGTACCTGCGGTTCGGCCTGCCCTATGTCCACGTCTTCACGCTGGCCGAACTGCACGATTCGTCGGTCAAGCCGGGCTTCCCGGCCTGGCTGCGCCTTGCCCACTACGCCAACTTCTTGCTGATGATGCTGATCATCCGCAGCGGCCTTTCCATACTCTGGGACCACCCCCGGCTCTACGGCAACGTCCACTGCACGCCGGGCACCGAATGGATTCGCTTCACACCGACGCAGGTCCCCACGGACCGGCTCTACACGGCCAACGACGACCAGCGTTACCTGTCGCCCTGGCTGGGCCTGCCCGGCTACCGGCACACCATCGGCATGGCGCGGCACTGGCACTTTATGACGGACCTCCTCTGGATCGTCACCGGCGTTGTCTATGTCGTCCTGCTGTTCGTCTCCGGCCACTGGGCGCGTCTCGCGCCGACCTCCTGGCACATCTTCCCCGAGGCGTGGGCCACTTTTGTTTACTACGCCACGGCCCACCTGCCGCCGGAGCCGGACGGATTCTTCCGCTACAACGCCTTGCAGCAGATCGCCTACTTCGGCGTCGTGTTCGTCCTCGCCCCGCTGTCCCTGCTGACCGGCATCGCCATGTCCCCGGCCCTTGACAATCGCTTCCCGTGGTATCCCAAGCTGTTCGGCGGGCGGCAGGGCGCCCGTTCGCTCCACTTCCTGCTGCTGGCGGGGTACGTCGTCTTCATCGTCATCCATGTGGGGCTGGTCTTCGCCACCGGCCACAACCAGAACATGAACCACATCGTCCTGGGCCGGGACGGCGACGACCCGCGCGGCCTGATTTTGGGCGTGATCGGGATCGCCGCCGTCCTCGCCGCGTGTTTCGCCGCGTACTGGCTCTCCTGGAACCGCCCTCGCGCCGTGCAGTTGGCCGCTCGGCGGACGGTCAACGCGCTCCTGGTGCGGGGGCTGAACCCGCTGGAGCCGAGGGCGGAGTACGCGCGTGCCGACATCTCCCCGCGCTTCTGGCCCAACGGTGCGCTGCCGACCTCCAAGGAGTGGCTAGGCCTGGGCGCGAACGGCTACAAAGACTACCGGCTGCGAGTGCATGGGCTGGTAGAGAATCCCGTGGAGCTGTCGCTGGATGAGATTAAGGCACTGGGCAGGCAGGAACAGACCACCATGCACCACTGCATCCAGGGCTGGTCGGGGATCGCCGAGTGGGGCGGCCTGCCGATGACCGCGCTGATGGAACTCGTCCGGCCCCAGCCGGCGGCAAAGGTAGCCGCGTTCTACTCGTTCGGCGAGAGCCATTCGGGCAGGCAGTATTACGACACGCACACCTTGGAAAACCTGCGCCACCCGCAGAGCCTCCTCGCCTATGAGATGAACTACGAGCCGCTGGGCGCCGCCTATGGCGCTCCGCTCCGGCTGCGAGTGGAAAACCAGCTCGGCTACAAGATGGTCAAGTGGATCACGGCCATTGAATTCGTCGCCAGCGAGAAGGAAGTCGGCGAAGGCTACGGCGGCGTCAAAGAGGACGAGGAGTATTTTGACCTCATCGCGGACATCTGAGCGCCGCGCGTCAAGAATTAAAGGGGAGACAAGCATCATGGCAATTTGTAAAGTCAAGCTGAAGGGCCGTCAGGAAATCGCCTCCGGGACGATGGCGTTCCATCTCGAGAAGCCTGACGGGTTCACATACAAGGCAGGACAATTTGGCGATTTCACACTCGTCAATCCTTCCGAGACCGACGCGGAGGGGAACACGCGGGGGTTCTCGCTCCCAAGCGCCCCCTACGAGGGCGATCTCATGGTGGCGACGCGGATGCGGGACACCGCGTTCAAGCGGGTCTTGAAGACGATGGAGATCGGGTCGGAACTCTCGCTGGACGCGCCCTACGGCTCGTTCACGCTCCACGACGACGCAAGCATCCCCGCCGTCTTCCTCTCGGGGGGCATCGGCGTCACCCCCGTCAGGAGCATTGTCCTCCAGGCCACTCACGACAAGCTTCCCCACAAGATATTCCTCTTCGACTCAAATCGCAGGCCCGAGGACTCGGCGTTTTTAGACGATCTGACGGAGGCGCAAAAGGAGAACCCGAACTTCACCCTCGTCGGCACGATGACGGACATGGGAAAGTCGGGCGAAGCCTGGGACGGGGAAACGGGGTTCATCACAAAGGCCATGCTCCTGAAGTCGCTCCCCGATCTCAGCCTCCCGATCTTCTATCTCTCAGGGCCAAAGGCAATGGTGGCCGCGATGCGTAAGGCGCTCGATGAGGCGGGGGTCAAGGACGACAAGATTCGCACCGAGGAGTTCACGGGCTACTAAGCCCCGGCGAGGGAGCGAGGGCAGGCATGAAAATCAGGATCAAACGGGTGTATGAGCCGCCGGATAAAGATGATGGTACGCGCATCCTCGTGGACAGGCTCTGGCCGCGCGGCCTGACAAAAGAGAAGGCGAGGGTTGATCTCTGGCTCAAAGAGATCGCCCCCAGCACGGAGCTTCGGAAATGGTTCGGCCATGACCCCGGCAAGTGGGAAGAGTTCAAGACACGCTATGTGGAGGAACTCAAAGGCAATCACGAGCCGGTTTCCGCTTTGAAAGAGCAGATGAAGAAGGGAGCCGTCACGCTGGTTTACGGCGCAAGGGATGAAGAACACAACGAAGCAGTCGTCATCCAAGAGAATGCCGCCTTGTTTCGGTGAGAGGAGTATCGAGCGATGCACAAGAACATGAAAGAGATGGAGCAGTACAGCGACGACCAATTCGTCGTCAAGGGCGTCTACAAGGGCGAGCAGAGCGAGGCGGTCCTGCTGTTTCTCCTCCCCGGCCAGGAGATGCCGTCGCATCCGCATGAGCGGTTCGAGGTCGTCCTGACGCCGCGCACAGGAACAGGCGTGATGATCGTAGACGACAGCAAAGAGGTGGCCCTCGCCCCGGAAACGCTGTACTACGAGCCGGCGGGCCACACGTTCAGGATCAAGAACACCGGAGACAGCCCCTTGCAAGTCTTGATTACTCTGGTACGAGTCGAGCCTGCGGCAAGTCCTCTGTCGACATCTTCGTCCGCAGAGGGGCAAGTGCAACAGCGCCGGGCAGAAGATCGCCTGGGACCAAGCCGCCTTTAGTCCGAGGAAGTTGTCGGATCAGAAAGAAGCCAGCGATGCAAACGGAAACCCAAGTGTCTCCCAAGCCGGGCGTCCCTCATGTGGTAATCGTGGGGGGCGGCTTCGGCGGATTGGAGGCCGCGAAGTCCCTGGCCCATTCCCCGGTGCGCGTGACCATCATTGACCGACATAACTATCACCTGTTCCGCCCGATGCTCTATCAGGTCGCCACGGGGCTGCTGACCGCCGAGGAGATTTCCGCGCCCATCCGATCCATCCTGCATGGTCAGAAGAACGTGGACGTGCTTCTGGGCGAGGTCTCCGGCGTGGACACCGGGCGCAGGCGCGTCTTGATGGGCCGCAAAAGCCTGCCTTACGACTTTTTGATCCTGGCGACCGGTATCCATTACAACTATTTCGGCCATGACGCCTGGCAGGGGATCGCGCCCAGCCTCAGCACCGCTGAGGATGCCGCGCATATTCGGAGCAAGATATTCAGCGCGTTCGAGACCGCCGAACGGCTGGCTGCGGATGCCCAGGCCGATGACGCGGAGGCCCAGCCTGACCCCGAACTGCTCACGGGCTGGATGACCTTCGCACTGGTGGGCGGCGGCACGACGGGAGTGGAAATGGCGGGCGCGATGGCGGAGCTAACGCGGAAGTCGCTGGCAGGCGACTTCCGCCACATAGACCCCAAGCGCGCCGCCATCCTGCTCTTCGAGGCCGGGCCGCGCATCCTGGCGGCCTTTCCCGAAGACCTGGCGGCGCGGGCGCGTCGTCGTCTGGAACAACTCGGCGTGACGGTACGCACGGGGGCGAAGGTGGAGTCCGTGTCGGCAGACGGGGTGACGGTGAACGGGGAGAAGATTCCCTGCCGCACCGTCATCTGGGCGGCGGGCGTGACGGCCTCCTCTGCCGGCAAGTGGCTGGGGGCCGGCGTGGACAGGAGCGGGCGGGTGCAGGTCAACCCCGACCTGTCGGCGCCGGGCCACCCGGACGTGTTCGTGATCGGCGATACGGCGGCGGTCGTCGCGCCCTGGCGCAACATCCTCGGCGGGAGAGGCAAAGAGCCGATGGCGATGCCTGGGGTGGCCCAGCCGGCCATGCAGGAGGGCCGCTATGTGGCCGCCCTGATCCGCCGCCGCGTCCGGGGTCTGCGGGCGCCGGGGCCGTTCTGCTACCGGGACAAAGGCGATCTGGCGATCGTGGGCCGGGCGTTCGCGGTCGCCAACCTGAAGGTGGCGGGCTTCTGGGGGCTGTTTGCCTGGCTGCTCTGGCTGGGGGTACACATCTTCTATCTCATCGGGTTCGCCAACCGGCTGCTGGTGCTGACCCGGTGGGCCTTCTCCTTTCTCGTGAACCAGCGCGAGGCGCGGCTCTTTACGCCCGAAGCCGCGCCTGAATCCGAGTCTACCGCCGCGGGGGTCGCGGCGCCGCGCGAAGCGGTCCAAACCTCGGCCCAGCCGCAGGGGCGCGATTAGCGAGAGATTTCGGCAATCCTGCGTTAATCCTGCGTTTGCGGGCTGGCTTCTCGGGTTGATGGCATTACTAGCGATCTTCGATCTCAGCAATGCGGCGCAGGCTTTCGGCATCCTGGATTGCCACCCAGCGTCCACGCAACGTGATTGCTCCCGTCTCTTTCAAGCTGCCCAGCGTTCTGGAAACAACGTCCCGCACCGTACCAATCTGGCTGCCGATGGCCTCGTTGGTTTCCTCAAGGGGGAAGGTCATGCGCCCGTTGGCGGTATGCAGGAGGTACGCGGCCAAACGCGCTCTGACGGTGTGCAGTGTCTGGGACTCGATCATCAGCACCTGCCTCCGCATTCGGATGGCAAGCGCCCGCAGGGCCTGCACCGCGATCTCCGGGTGCATCACCATCAGCCGTTGAAACCGCTCACGCGCAACGACTAAGACCGTTGTTTTTTCTAGGGCGGCCTCCGCACTGGCGGGGTAGTTGCCGCCGTCAAAGAGCGGCAGTTCCGCCACGCTTGCCCCCGGTTCCTCCAAGCCGAGTGTCAGTTCCCGGCCCCGGCTGTCGAGTTTGTAGACTTTGATCGCGCCCGTGAGCACGACGATCAGCCCGAGGCAGGGGGCGTTCTCGGCGAACAGCAGCTCACCCTTCCGCAGCGACCGCTCTTCGCCCGACGCGGCGACCGCCGCGACCACCTCTTCCGGCAGTGTTTTCAGGAAAAGGACGCGCCGTAGTGCTTCTTTACGTTCCATGATGATTACTCTCGGCTGGGGCCGCCCTATGATAAAAGTCATTGCGCGGGTGATGCGCCGCCGGGTATCTTCTTGACAATCCGCTCGGCTCAGTTCAATACGTCTCAAAGCAGTATAGCCCAAAGTCGGCATAATCCTGAGCCGCATTCTCGGAAGGAGCGCGAATCATGCCCTACGTCATCGCCGAACCCTGCATCGGGGTCAAAGATAAATCCTGCGTCGCCGTCTGCCCCGTGGACTGCATCCATGAAGGCGCGATGGAAAAAGACGGCGTCGTCTATGACCAGTTGTTCATTGACCCGGACGAGTGCATTGACTGCGGCCTGTGCGAGCCGGAGTGTCCGGTGGACGCGATCTCCATGGAGGATGAGGTTCCCGGCCAATGGAAGCATTTCATCCAGATCAACGCGGACTTTTACAAGTCGGGGGCCAAGAGGAAATGACAATGCAGGAGCATAATCTGAGCGGGCTGGAAGAATATCGCGCGGAAAAGTTCGTTGTCAAGCCCGTCTATGAGGGCGTGAGCGGCAAGGCGATGCTGCTGCACCTGATGCCGGGTCAGGAAGTGCCGATCCATCCCCACCCGGACTGGGAAGTCACCTTGATCCCCCAGCAGGGTGAAGCTATCGTCAATCACGAGGACGGGACGGAGACCGTTCTGAAGACCGGCGCGCTCTATTACGGCGGCGTTGCGCCGGTCTTTGGCGTACAGAACCGAACCGAGGAACGGTTCCAAACGCTCGTCCTCCTGGTCCGCGCGGCCGGGCCGAAGGCATGAGCCGCCCGCCGCCTCTGCTGCTTCTGACGGCGCGGCGAACCGGGAACTTGGTTTTGGCTGGGGATGTCTCGAAAGGAGGAGAGGAATGTCGGAGCAATTGACGTGTGACGAGTTGACGTGCGATGAGTTGACGTGCGATGAGTTGACGTGTGACGAGTTGATGTGTGACGAGTTGATGTGTGACGAGTGCGTGCAGAATCTCTACCTGGCTGGAGAGCGCGTGCCGCCTGGTGTCTACAAACAGGTGGACAGTTGTCATCAGGTCTGCCTGGATACGGAGGACTTCCTGCCGGCCGGCATGGACGGTCATGCCACTGTCTATGTCCGTGTGCAGAATACCTGGGCGCAGATACAGCAGCGTCACGCGGCTTGACCTGTCTATCGCGCGGCAGAGATGTGGGCAAATCGGGAAAGAGAAGAAAGATGGGAATTGTCATTGGAGCCAAGCCGGAAAGCAGCTTCGCCGATCCGCTGGGGCTGCTCAGTGATTGTCACCGGCGGATCGAAAAGTTTCTGTACACTCTGATCGTGATCGTAGAGCAGGCGCGGGACAGCGCACAGATTGAGGATCGAGAACGGGTCGAGGAAAACGAGGGAGGCGGCGTTCACTTGAGCATCGGACGCGCCGCGCTGACTGCGGAGCAGCGACAGGCTCTGGAAGTCGCCCTGCGCTATTTCCGTGAGGCGTCTCCCCGGCACACGCGCGACGAGGAAGAGTCGCTCTTCCCCAAACTGCGCGCCTGCGGCGATGGGGCGGCGCAGGACGCCCTCGACGCGGTGGAGGCGCTCGAAGCCGACCATGACCGGGCTGAGGCAGGCCATGCCGAGGTGGAGCATCTGGGGCGAACATGGCTGGCGGAGGGCGGGCTGACTCGCAAAGAGACGGCCCGGATGGCGGACGTTCTCCAAAGTCTGCAATCGCTGTATCGGAAGCACATACGAATCGAAGACACGCAGATTTTCCCGCTGGCCGCGAAGGTGCTGGACGCCCCCACGATCCAGGCGATAGGCCGCGAAATGGCCGAGCGGCGGGGCATCAACTGGGATGCGCTCCCGGACCTAAAACCGCGTTGTCCGACCCGCCGTGGCGGATAGGAGGCTTTATGGAGGCGACAGTCATAGCCGACCGTGCACATTTTGCCGCGCTGATCATGTTCCACTACCTGTTCCCGCCCGTCACCATCGGGCTGGGCTGGCTGATCGCCATCCTGAAGGTGCGCCACCTGCGGACGGGGGACGATCGCTTTGCGCGCGCCGCGCGGTTCTGGGGTCGCATCTTCGGGCTGAACTTCGGCGCGGGCGTCGTCACCGGCATCCCGATGGAGTTCCAGTTCGGGACCAACTGGGCGCACTTCGCCGATGTCGCGGGCGGCGTCATCGGCCTGGGGCTGATGCTGGAAGGGGTCGTGGCCTTCTTCCTCGAATCGGCCTTCCTCGGCGTCTTCCTGTTCGGCGAGCATCGCGTCTCCCCCGCTGTTCACACGCTTTCCGCCGTGCTTGTCGCCGCCGGCTCGACGATCTCCGCTTTCTTCATCACGGCCACGGATGCCTGGATGCAGCACCCGGTCGCCTACAGCCAGGGGCCGGACGGACGCCTGCGCCTGGACAGCTTCGCCGGCCTCGCGGGCAACCCGTTCGAGTTCTGGGAGTTCCTGCACACGGTCAACGGCGCGCTCGTCCACGGCGCGATGGTCATGGCGGCCCTGGGCGCGTTTTACCTGCTGGCGCGCAGACACCAGGACTTCGCGCGAATCTGCCTCCAGACCAGCCTGGTCTTCGGCCTGATCTTCTCGCTTACCCAGGTCTTTCCCACGGGTTCAAAGAACGGCGAGGCCGTTGTCAAGTACCAGCCCACGACGCTGGCGGCGATGGAAGGCCAGTTCCACACCGAGCAGGGCGCTCCGCTGGCGATCATCGGGATGCCGGACACGCAGAAGGGCGAACTGCTCGACCCGGTCTACGTCCCCGACCTGCTTTCCTACCTGGCTTACGGCGACCCGCACGCCTCGGTCAAGGGCCTGAACGACATCCCGCGCGACCTGTGGCCGCCGATGGAGCTGACTTACTACGCCTACCATATCATGATCACGCTGGGCGGCTGCTTCATCGCCCTGATGGCGGTGGGAGTCTTCCTGCTTTGGCGCGGGGCGTTGGAAAAGGCGCGCTGGTTCCTGTGGATTCTGATGCTTTCCGTCCCGTTCCCCTACATCGCCAATGAGGCCGGCTGGGTGGTGACCTGCACGGGGCGTCAGCCCTGGGTGATCTACGGGCTGATGCGGACCGCGCAGGGCGTCTCGCCCAATGTTTCCAGCGGGGAGGCGATCTTTACCCTGCTCGGGTTTGTCGGCATTTACATCCTCCTGGGCCTGTTCTTCGTGTTTCTCGTGCTGCGCTTCGTCGCGCAGGGGCCGGAAGAGGACGACAACCCCGTCCCGGCGGATGAGACGCCGCGAAAGGAACTGGTGGCATGAACACAGCCTGGTTTATCCTGCTCGGATGGCTCCTGATTGGGTACGCCGTCCTCGACGGCATTGATCTGGGGATCGGGATGCTGCATCTGGCGCTGGGAAAGAATGACGCCGAGCGCCGGACCAACCTGAACGCCATCGGTCCGTTTTGGGCCGGCTACGAGGTCTGGCTGGTCGTTGCCGGCGGCTCGATGGTGGCCGCGTTTCCGCACCTGTACGCGGTCTCCTTCAGCGGCTTTTACCTCGTCCTGATCCTTGTCCTGTGGCTGCTGATCGGGCGCGGCGTCGGCATCGAGTTCCGTTCCCACATCGCGGACCCGATGTGGCGCGGCTTGTTCGACGTCCTGTTCTGCGCTTCCAGCTTCCTGCTGGCCGTTCTGTTCGGGGCCGCCGTCGGGAATGTCGTGCGCGGCGTACCGCTGGACGCCACCGGCAACTTCCAGGGGTCTCTGTTCCTCGCTTTGAACCCGTATGCGATTCTTATCGGCCTTCTGAGCGTGGCTCTCCTCGCCATGCACGGCGCGAACTTCCTGGCGACCAAGACCGACGGCGACCAGCAGGCGCGGGCACGGCTGTGGGCGGGCCGCCTGTGGTACGGCGTCGCCGCGCTCGTCGTGGCGGCGACCATCGCTTCCTTTTTCGTCCGCCCGGTCGGCGCGAACTTCGCCCGCTACCCGTTCCTAACTGTCCTGCCGCTTCTCGCCCTGCTTTCGCTGCTGGCCGTTCCCTTCTTCCAGCGGCGCGGCGACGACGGCAAGGCCGTTTACGCGGGGGCGATCCTGCTCGGCTCGCTGATGGCCTCGGCGGGCGCCAGCCTGTATCCGCTGCTTCTGCCCGACCTGAGCCGTCCGGGGGAAGGTCTGAGCATCTTCAACTCCGCCGCCCCCCGGCACAGCCTGGAGATCGCGTTCATCGCCAACGTCTGCGGCATGGCGCTCGTCATCGGCTACCACATCGTCATCCACCGCATTTTTCGGGGCACGGTTCAGATCCGGCCCGGCGAGCATGGGTATTGAGCGCCTGGGTTGACAAGGGTGCTATAATAGCGGCACCATGAGCCAAAAATCATTGCGTCGCGCCCTCGCGCCTGTCCTGCCGGCAGCGTGCCTGCTGCTGACCGCCGCCTCAATTGGCAACGTCCGAGCTGCCGCAAAGATGCCCGCGAAGACAGCGCCTGCGCCGGTGGAGGCGCTTCTCTACTCGACCATGCCCTCGTTGGCGGCCCACCGCCCCGAAATGGCGATGGACGCCGACGGGGGCACCTACTTCCAGTCCGCCTACGGCATGGGCGACGGGGATGATTTTCTCGCTCTCCTTTCCCGGCCGATCCCCGTCCATTCCCTTCACATCACGACGGGAGATGCCGACGGCCAGGACCTCCTGACCAACGCCTTCGTGGAAACGTCTGCCGATGATGTCCATTTCCACAAGGCGGCCTCCTTCGACAAAGCGGGCGTCGCCGACGCGGCCCTTCCTAACGCGCCGGTCACGGCCTTGCGGATTCGCCTGGATCACGGCACGGGCATCCCTACGCTTCTCATCCGCGAGATCACCCTCCATTCGCCGGCCCAGATCACCCATGTCGCTTTGGGGCCGGGACGGGGCTTCTATGACATCTCCCAAGCGCCCGATTTGGCCGTTTGGGCACGTCTGGCCGAAACGCAGATGGAAGAGTTCTGGCCCGACACCGAAGCGCTTCTCTACACAGACAAGTTCATCCCGCCCAACATGGTCAACGTCGTTTACCGGACGGGGCCGGGCGTCACCGGCGTCGCCGCCACCGGCGGGGGCGTGATGACGGTCAATTCCGCCTGGTGCCGCGCGCACCCCGAGGACACCGGCCTGACCGTCCACGAGACGGCCCACGTCATCCAGGCGTATTCGTCCTACAACCCGGTCTGGCTGGTGGAGGGCATCGCCGACTACATCCGCTGGGTCCGGTTCGAGCCGGAGCACTTTCAATACCGCATCAACCCTCAGAAGTCTACCTATCACGACTCCTACCGAACGACGGCGGCGTTCCTGGCCTGGTGCGAGCTGCACTACGACAGCGGCCTGGTCACAAAACTGAGTCGCGCGGTTCGCTTCGGGACGTACAACACCGGCCTGTTCAAAGCCTACTGCGGCAAAGACGTAGACACGCTCTGGTCCGAATTCCTCGCCGCCTATCAGACGGACCCGGCCCACGTCCTCACGCCGCCCGTCGCGGCGGCAGACCGGCCCCGCCAACTGCCCGAAGTCACGCCGGGGAGCAGCGCGCCGGTTGATCTCTCTTCGGCCTTCGACACGGCGGGCATCTTCAACGAAGGCGCGGCGACCCCAGGAACAGGCGGCGTGGACGGCGAAGGGAACGGCTACTCGGCAACGCTGCTTGGCGCGACGCGGACCTGGAAAGGCGTTCAATTCCACCTCGGCCCGGCCAACGCGCCGGACATCGTCTCCTGTCGCGGCAACATGGTCCCACTGCCATCCGGCTCCTATGCCTCGCTGTGGCTGCTGGGAACAGCAGTCGAGGGCGACCAAAAGGCGCAGACCTTCACCGTGACCTACACGGACGGCACTAGGGACACTCTTGTCCAGAACTTCAGCGATTGGTTCCAACCCCACCACTTCCCCGGCGAAAGCCGCGCCGTCCCCATGCCGTACCGCCTCACGCCGAGCGGGGCGAAGGACCCTCGCACGTTCTACGTCTACAGCTACGGCTTCCGCCTTGACCTCGCCAAGACCGTCCAGAGCGTCACCCTGCCGAACAACGAGTATGTGAAAATTCTCGCCCTGACCCTGGCGAAGTGACTGAGGCTAAGACAAAAAGAGCGAGTGACTGAAGTCGCTCGCTCTCGGTACGAAGTGTCACGCCGCCGTCAACTCCCGCAGCCGAGGCGCCTGTTGGGCGATAACGCCCGACTCGCTGCGCCACTCGAAGCTGGGGCCGACGCCGCCGTATTCCAGCGCGACGGCCCAGGGCGTCGCCCAGCGCCCATCGTGAACCTGCCCCATCACCCACTCAATCAGTTTCCAGTCTTCACGGCCCATCGGCATGCTGTCCCGGAAACGCCGGCCGTCGGACTGCGCGCCGGTGACATGAATTTCCCGCAGATGCGCGACCGGCATCCGCGCGACATACTCCTGCACGTCCAGCCCCAGCGACAGAGCCGTCAGGCGCGCGTGGGCAGTATCCAGGAGGAACCCGCATCCCGTCCGCCGGACGACCTCGGAGATGACGTCGGGGTCAACGCAGGGATAAAGGCGATTGCGGTCCGCTCCCCGGAATGCGACATTCTCCATGATCACTCGCTCCGGGCCGAAGCGCGCGGCGGCGATGCCGACATCCCGAACTAGGGAGTCCACGACCTGACTCGCGTCAGCGGGCGCGGCGGCATCAATAGGAACGCTGGGGAAGTCGCTGCTCTGCGCCTGCAAATGCACGTTGACGAAGGGCGTTCCCGTCTGCGCCAGCGTCTCCTCGACCTGTTCCCAATCCACAGCCTCTAGGCTTCCGTTGCCCGCATGGAGCGGGAAGTGGAGGTAGATGGGCCGCGCGGCGCTTGCCCTCGCGAGCAGATCCGGCGCGTACTCCGTCACCGCCCGGTCCCACGCGGGCGGGCACTTGAACAGATCAATCCCAATCGTCCCTTCTGCCACGAGGGCTTCGGCCTGTGGGGAGTAGTTGATGGCAAGTTTCATAACGCGGGAAGCCCGTCCACGCTTTGCGCGTTCTTTGACTGCCGGTATTCGGCAAGGCCGTCCGGCCCTTTCGCCGCCGCCCATTTGTCCAGGGCATCGCGGTCTTCTCGGAAGTCCATGAAGGGCACCGCGAATCCGCAGGAGGTGGACACGCGCGACACCGTGACACGAATCAGCGCGCGGATGCCGGGGTTCGGCGTGAATTTGGGAATGAGTCCCTTGTATTCCGCCGAGCCGGGTGTCAGCGCCTCCCCATGCCCATGCAGGCGCACGATGTTGGGCTTTCCCTCGAACGCGCAGAACATCAAGACGATTCGCCCGTTTTCCTGGAGATGCGCCACGGTTTCCGCCCCGCTGCCGGTGTAATCCAGGTAGGCCACCTGCATCGGCCCCAGGACGCGGAAGCAGTCGCCGCCTTTGGGCGAGCAGTTCACATGGCCCTCTTCCGAAAGTGGCGCGGTGGCGACGAAGAAGACATGCTGCCGGCGCAGCCACGCGGCCACTTCATCGTTGATACAATCGAGCTGTTTGCTCATCGCTCGGCTTCCCTTTCCGACACCGCTTCTTCGGTCAATTCTCAGAGCCGATGCGCTTGCGGCACGACGGCCCAGGGGACAGTGCCGCAGCGCCTCCGCCGTGTTCTCGTTTAGCGAAAAGCGCGGAAGCCTCCCTCATTTATGAGGGAGATGGGACAAAGTCCTGAAGATAGCGCGGGAACTTTCCGAAGTTCCCCTCTTTGGCGTTTGTACCCCTGCTCGTTCAGGTATACTATGACTGGCCTTTGATACGCAGTAATCGCGCTGCGCGATATAACTCAGGATTCCTGTCAACGACCGCCCCGTAAACGAGGCGGCTTGTCCCTGGCGCGTTGACCTGCACTCCGTAGCGCAGGAGGCCGAGACATTCCAGCACAGACCATGCTCTGTGCCGTACCCGTGCTCGCAACGGGAGGCTGGTTGACATAAGTTCCGCGAGTAGTGGAACACTCCCTGCGGGGAGGCAGCCTGTCAGTCCTGGGGGATACGACCCGCATCTTGGAAAGTTGAACTTCCACTGTGTACCAGAGCGTCACCGCCCTCATGCCCAGAAAAGCATGGCGTTCGTGTTAGGAATCATCTGGCTTGGCTCTGTCACTGTAGCCGACACTACGACAGGCCGACCGTTCTTGTCGGAGGACGCTCACAATTAACGAACAACCACAGAGATTATACCCGAAAGACCGTTCGGTCAAACGAAAACGGAACAAGAAACGCAGGGCCTCGGACAGCCTTGTGCGTGGCACACTTGTCGGCAGACAGGATAAAATCCTGCTCCGCAGGAAGGCATTCCCCTGTCCCCTAAAGTGGACAGCCCCCTGCCTTGTCTTCTGTGGTTGGGGAGTAGTCAAGCGTTGAAAAATTCTTAATCCGACTCTCTGTAAAACCCTGGCGGTAGCCACGTAAATAAGTCCTTTGGACAATAATAAGTCCTTTGGACAATTGCACTGGGGCAACAATGTATCGGTTGAGAGACCGTAGAAGCCCGCTGATTAAGAGATTTTTATCAGCGTGGAGTTGCCACATAGGTTTCGGCGCAAACCTTTGACACCTTTAGACATTTTTCGACGCAAGCCGCCGGGCCGTCTCACGCTTCCCGCCAAGCATAGAAATTATAGACCAGCCCGCGCCATTCGCCATATTCCGAGAAGAAGGCGAGGACTTCTTTATCGGTGACGGCGCGGCCCAATTCTTTGGACAACAGCATTCGCGCCCACGAGTCCGCATTGACGTGCTCCGGCCTGCCCAGGTACAGCATCAGGCAGGCCGCCCCGTAAGGCCCGATGCCCGGCAGGGACAGGAGGCGCTTGCGCAATTCCTCCGCCGCTCGGTCTTCGGTTTGCAACCCTTCCAGGTCCAACCGGCCTTCGGCGATGCTGGTCGCCAGCGCATGAACGTAGGCATTGCGGTAGCCCATGCGAGCCTTAGACGCGAACTCGTCAAAGGGCACGGCGGCAATGCGCGCCGGGGTGGGGAAGGCATGTCGCGACGGGTCTGAGGACATGGGTGCGCCGAAGTGTTCCACCAACCGGGTCGTCATGGCGATGGTCTGCGCCCAGGTCGTATTCACCGTGGCGATGACCTTCAGGGTGTCTTCGAAGAGGGTGGGGCAGCGCAGCATCCGCCCCCGGCGGCACTCGGCGATGTGGCCGAGTTCGGGCCGGGTGCGGCAGAAGGCGTGGAAGGCATCGAGCGGCAGATCAAGCTGGAGCATCCGGCGGACGCGGCGCGTCGCTTCGGCTGCGTCGCCGCTGCCGTCTGCGTCTACCGTGACCCCTCCGTCCGACTCGCGCAGGCGGAGACGGGCAACTTGGCCGTCGTCTAGCTCCCCGATGTGCTCCAGCGTCCGCGCGTGCTCGTCCCAGGCGAACGGCGGCAAGCGCCGCCAGCCGTGGGCGGAGAGGGTTTCCCCAAACGAGAAGTCCGGCGGGGCAGGGAGCGCGATCTGCATGAGGCCATTCTACCCCAATGAGGCTGTTTGAGTCTGGACAACCCGGACTAAAGCACCCGTGCGGGCTGAGGCGTGCTCCCTGGGCCAGACGGCCCAAACTTCCGCAGACAGAGGCAGGGGCGTCTCGATCCCGATGCACCGGAGACCGGGGGCCTGAAAATGATGGAAACTGGTTGGCGTCAGAAGCAGACCCGCCCCGCCGACCACCAGCGCCATGCAGTTCTGTCCTGCCTCGCGTTGGCGGATGTTCGGGGTAATCCCCGATGCCTCGCAAGCGGCCATGATCCTGTCATAGTAGGCCGGGTACTCGTGCCGCGGGTGCAGGATCAGGGGGTCACCACCGATCTCTTGGAGGAGGATCGAGGCGCGCGTGGCGAGCGGATGCGCTTCGGGGACTACGAGGGAAAGCGGCTCCCGATGCAGCAACAGGTTTTCATATCCGACGCGCTGCAACGGCTCATCGGCAAAAGCCATGTCCACGCGGCCTGCCGCAAGCGCTTCCTGCTGCGCTTCTCCCGGCAGCCCTGCCAGATCAATGCGCGCGTCGTGTTCCTGCTCGCGGAAAGCGGCCAAGAGGCGCGGCAGCACCGTCTGCAAAGCCAGCGCCGTGTAGGCAAGCCGAAGCTGCCCCGCCTGCCGCTGGGCCGCCTCCGCCACGACGCGCCGCGCTTCCTCCGCCCGCGCCAGCACGGCCTGCGCCTCAGCGACAAAGACCTTCCCCACTGGGGTGAGCGACACCCGCCGCGTCGTCCGCGCGAACAGCTTTGCCCCCACCGCCTTTTCCACCTCGGCCACCAGGCGCGTCAGAGGCGGCTGCGACATGTGCAGCCGCTCGGCGGCCCGACCAAAGTTCAGTTCTTCGGCCAGCGCGGCAACGCAGCGCAGATGATAAAGCTCAATCTCATTTATTTGCATACGGTATCAATCTTAACAAAAAGAACAGCAATCTTTGCGTGACCAACAGTGTTACTATACCAGAGTAGGAACAATTATGGTCCTGCCATTGAGGAAGGTGACACAATGGAACCGACGAAAACTGCGCCCCAAACAGACTATGATGCGATTGTAATCGGCGGCAGCTTTGCGGGGCTTTCCGCCGCCATGCAGCTTGCGCGCGCCCGCCGCAAGATTCTGGTGCTGGACGCGGGCAAGCCCCGCAACCGCTTCGCCCCCGCGTCACACGGGTTCTTGGGTCAGGATGGCCGCTCGCCCCAAGAGATCATAGAAACGGGCCGCCGGCAGCTCATGGCCTATCCGACGGTCGAATTTGAACAGGCAGAGGCCGCCGATGCTACCCAAGAAGACGGGGCCTTTTCCGTGGCTTTCGGGGAGGGGCGTGAGGTGCGCGCCAAGCGCCTCGTGCTGGCGACCGGCATGAGCGACCACCTGCCGGACGTGCCGGGGATGCAGGAGCTTTGGGGCACGGGCGTCCTGCATTGCCCCTACTGCCACGGCTACGAGGTCGCGGGCCGCAAGTTTGCCGTCTTCGGCGTCGGCCCGGCGTCGGCCCATCAGGCCGCGCTGGTGCGCGACTGGAGCGACGATGTGACATTGCTGACTCAGGGCGGGGACTGGCTGACACCCGAAAACCGGGCTATGCTGGCAGCGCGCGGCGTCATGGTGGACGAGACGCCTTTGGCGCGTCTTATCCCCCAGGGGCGGGAGCTGGAGGCCCTGGAGTTCCAGGACGGGCGGCGCGTCCCCTACGGCGCGCTGTTCACCGGCACACGCGCCTCCTTCGCCAGTCCTCTGGCGGAGCGGCTGGGTTGCGAGATCGAGCAGGCCCCCTTCGGGCCAGTCCTTAAAACGGATATGCTGAAGGAGACGAGCGTCCCCGGCGTGTTCGCCGCCGGGGACGCCGCAAGCCCCATGTATAACGCGACACTGGCCTCCGCCGCCGGAGTTCTGGCCGGCGTCTCCGCCCACCAATCTCTGCTCGGCCTCAAGATGCCGATGAACGCGGGAAGTCAGACGGCACAGACGTCCGATGGCCCAAAGCAGGGACGGCACTGAAATGCAGGGACGAATACATCATGCAAAATCAAGCTACGCCCGTTGTCTTTGACCAGGAGCGTGCCTCCTCCTACGACACGCAGTACGCCAAGCTGGCCCCGCTGCGCGACGCGCTCGCTCTGCTCGTCCGCCTGGTCCTCTCCGATCTGCCCACCGACGCGCGGGTTCTGTGTGTCGGCGTGGGGACCGGCGCGGAGCTGCTGGACCGCCTGCACGGGGCCATGCTGCCCTTCCGCGCCGTTGAAAACGCCGTGCCGTTCGTCCGCGCCGACTCCAATGGCTTGTCGCAGATTGTGGACGCCGAGGGGCGATTCATCGGCCAATCGCCCCTCTTCAGGCCCGATGTGCTGGTCGGAGACGTGGCGCTAGGAGACGGACGCGGAACCTTTTTCACGCGCTTCGGCGACTGGCTGGCCTATGTCTGCCTCGTGGTTGTGGCTGCCTCTATCCTGATCTGCCTTTGCCCTCAGCGTAAGCCGAACATGTGACGTAACGGACGGTTCCGCGCCCTGAACCCCGTGAATCCCGTCCCCGCTCTGGCAAGGCTGAACCAAGAGGGACATTGAGCGTCTGTCCATTCCGCATCTCACGCCGGAGCTGATCGCGTGCGTTGACCGATAGAACGCCTGCTTCAACGCGGTATCCTCCGTCTGGCATTCGCGCACGGGGGCGAGCAGGCGCTGGAGTACCGGCTGTTCCAATGGGCCGAAGACGCACGGCCGGGCGGCGCGCTACATCGCCGAGATCAGCGACGAGCCAGTCGGTATGGCCTCGTTCCCGATTGTGGACGGCGTGGGCTACTTCGGCGCCGGCGGCGTCCTGCCGGTGTTTCGGCGGCGCGGAGTCCAGACGGCCCTAATCAGCCGCCGTCTGGCCGCCGCGCCCGGTTTCGGCTGTGATCTCGTTCTAGGCGGCGGCAGTCCCAGCACAACGACCTACCGCAACTTCGAGCGGTCGGGAGGAGGCGCAGCCCGACGGGAATGTCTTGGGGCGATGGCCGCGTATAAAGGCATCATGGCAGCATACTATGACTACGACATCAAAGGAAAGCGTGATCCTTGACACGCCGCGCCGTACACATCCTGCTCGCCCTCGGCGTCTGCGCCTTCGCGGGTCCCGGCTTACTCCTCCTGGCACTGTCGTGGCGGCGGCCCGTCCTCCCGCCGCCGCTGCCGCCCGCCGTTTCGCTGACGCCGTTCCAGGCGAAGGTCATCGCGGGGGCGAGGGCGCAGATCGGCGACGCCTATGACGCCTCCTATCGCGTCCTGCCTTACCCCAACGGCGATCCACCGGCGGGGCAGGGGGCGTGTACCGATGTCGTCGTCCGCAGCCTGCGCGCGGGCGGCTATGACCTGCAATCGCTGGTGCATGAGGACATGGCCGCCCATTGGGGCCAGTACCCGCACAAATGGGGCCTGCCCGGCCCTGACCCGAACATTGACCATCGCCGCGTCCCAAACCTCGCCCGCTTCTTCCAGCGCCACGGCCAGACATTGACGACTGTAGTTTCCCCCCAAACGCTGCCTCAGTGGCAGCCCGGCGACATCATCTGCTGGCGGATGCCCGGCGGCGGGGACCATACCGGCCTCGTCTCGGACCGCTGCGACCCGCATGGCGTCTCGCTCGTCATCCATAACCTGGGCCGCTGCGAAGAACAGGACGTGCTGACGCAGTGGCCGATTGCGGGGCATTACCGGTATCCAAAACCCCGTATTGTTTTCTCCGTCGCCAGCCGCCATAATAGAAGGAGCAAACAGGCACGTCATAGCTGAAGGGGAAGCCATGAAGAATTGCATCGCCGTGCCCATTTAGACTTCTCGCATTTTGACGCGCGTGGGCAAAACCCTGCGTCTATCTTCCGCAAGCGGTTGGTGCCAAAAATGTCCTCCTGGCGGCAGGTGAAATACCTTCGGTTTGTCGTTGCCGAGGTGGACGAGGTTTCCCGACAAAGACAAGGGATTTTTCATGCTGCCGGTGTGCTGCTGGAGTCTGCCGACATCACACCCGCAGAACGTCAAACGCTTGAAGAAGCTATCGCCTGGTTTGAAGCTCATCTGCCCACTCCTGATAGCAGCCGCATTGCCGCGACAGCTACTTTTTGGTTCAGGGCCGAGGCGAAGGAGTGTATCAACCGGGTCTGGCTGTTAGTAGGTCTGCTCCGAGCGCATGGACACCTTATCGAGATACAACGTCGAAGATGGCTCAATCTCGTTTACCAAGACGAATTTCAGGCAGCAGGGTACACCCCTAAATCGTGATACCTGAGTTTACATGGACAACACTATGACCTCTTACAAAGCATTACTGGTCGGCGCGGGCGGCATGGGGCGTATCAGTGTTTGACCTGACTGCCGTCGTCGGTCGCCTCTACGCTGGAGCGCCACTGGTGGCGGCTGTAGGTGAAGCCCTGCTCTAGAACGACTCTGCCCGCCCCCGAGAGGAGCTGAACGCTGACCTCCCGGACGACCGGCTTCCAGTCGTCGTGTTGTAACACCAAAAGCCGCACACGCGCCGCCGACCCGTCCGCGACCAGCTTCCGCGCCTTCTCTATGTCCTGGTTCATCCCCTCGGCGGCGGCGTGGAGGCTGCCGGCGTAGTCGTCGCCCTGCGGGGACAGCAGGCGGGGGCGGAGGCTGGGGGAGCCGTCGTAGAGGGCGAGCAGGTCGTGCCAGGAGGCGGCGCCCGCCATGCCGGGGAAGTGGGCGGCCAGCCCCTGCATCTGCGCGGGTGTGGTGCGCCCCGCCGCCCAGGCGAAGTCATCCAGCGTCAGGTGACCATCGCCCTGTGCCTCACGGTCGCGCAGGCGGCGGGCCACCGACCAGGGCGCGTCTGCCGGCGCCTCCGGGTCCGTCAGCCACGAGGGCTGTGCGAGGAGTAGGATGCCTCCGCGCCACTTGTGCGCGATGCTCGCATCCTGAAGCCGCGTCAGGTAGTCCTGAACGGACCGGTGGTAGGGCAGCTCCCTAGTGATGCTGCTGTTGAAGGTGTGCGCGTCCGGCAGGCGGGCCAAAAAGGAAAATGGCGCGGCCTTCGAGAGTTGCAGCAGACGGGAGGCAAAGGTCTCGGTATCCGGCGTGTCGGGCTGAGAACTGTGAGGCATGGAGATTTGCCGCGCCGCATCAGGTATTTCGGGAGCGTCGCCCGGATTCATCCACATCAACCCGATTTTGCCCCGCCAGTCCTTTTCCATAAAGCCGCCCCCCGCGAGGTCTCCGCACCCAAACCCTATGTCTAAGTTTAGTGAAGGGGCGATCTCGCCCGAGTGTCGTCCAGAAACGATAAAAATGCTAGTCGGTTCAGGAACAGGGGTAAGATTCCCCTTACTGTCCTTGGTCATGCCGCCGTTGTCGCGCGTCCAAAGCCATTTGTCGTGGACGAACTTTCGCCCGCCTGGAGCCAATGCAGAGACCGGGATGGTGATGCCTTGCTGTTTTTCTATGATCGCCTGCTGAACTTCCGACGGGAGGCCGGCGAATATCTCCATGCTGGGACGAACCCGATCATCCTTACCATCGGCAAGGGTAGTAAGGAGGAGGTCCCCTTTCGCCGCTTCTTTGAGTTGATCCGGCGTCATCTTCAGCCCCGCCAACAATTTGTTGGTTTCTCCCTCGAATTCCTTATGTACTTGCTTTTGCAAAGTAATGGGCAGTAATCTCGCCGCCTCCGGCTGCACCAGGGAGTAGCGATAGGAGGCTGCCTTGCCGGTGCGCTCCCAGTCCCACTTGGCATCCTGGTAGCTTACCAGCGACCACAAGGCGTCCATTGCGTCCGCCAAAGGGACGCGGCGCAGAGAAACGGTGACTTGGACATCCGCCGCCCCACTTTCCTCGTCTGCACTGATCGTCGCCCCGGTTTGCTCTGAGAACCGCTCCAGCAGTTCGCCGAGGTAGATGCGCGAGGAGATCAGCGTAACCGTCTTTTCCAGGCGTGGGTCCTGACGCCGGAGTATATCACTCAGAGGAGCCGCCGCGCAATGGATGGGCAGCACAGCCGCCCAAAACAGCAGAGTAACGGCACCCAGAACTTGGGTAAAACCACGCAGGATGATCATAGGAAGCCTTTCGCACCTTGGGACAGTTCAGCCCACTGCCCTTGTAAAGCAGCGGGCTGAAATTGCGTCGTGACCAGACTCAGTGAGTGACCGAGAAACTGAGTGCCGAGTCCGCGTGGTTCTTCTGCGCCGTGTTGCCGACGTTGTAGATGTCGGAGACGGCGTGGTCGGTGAAGTTGGTCGTGTGCATATAAGCGTAGTAGGGGCCGGTATTGGTCAGAGCGCCTGAGTTGTTGGCGTAATGTACGAACGAGCCCGTGACATCACACTGGATGGGGTTGCTGTAGAAGTCGTCAGGAGAATTGCCAGACGAAGCTACCAGGTACAGGTCATACTGCACATTGACCAGGGCATTGGCTGGCTCACCTGTTATGCTCACGCTCTGGTTCGTGGACGTAGCGGTCAGGATTTTGCCCCAGTAAGGCCCGTTCTGCATGTCCGCCGCATACGGCCCGGCACCGGGTGCAGTGAGCGTGGCAGTGGCTAGGAATTGGGGGTCACAGTGTACGGACTGTGTGCCGAGGAACAAAAGCGTTCCTCCGAGGAGACTGAAAAGGAGCAGTTTCATCAAGAACCTCCTAATGTGGTGCGTGGGGTCCCCGACGTGGTGCGTGGGGTCCCCGACGTGGTGCGTGGGGTCCCCGATGCCGTGAGTGGGAGCAACCATTGCTCCTCAACAACATTGTAACACAGTATCCTTAATTCCGCAAGATGTTTTATTGGCAAGGGGCTAAGATTGTGGTATCATTTTTGCAGAGTGTGTACAGATAGCAGGAGAAGACTATGATTAAGGCACTGCTCGTCGGCGCGGGCGGCATGGGGCGCGCGTGGGGGAAGAACCTCAAGGAGCATCCCGACGTCGAGGTCGCCGGCTGGGTGGACCTCCGGCCCGGCGCGGCGGCGGAGGCGGCGGACGGCTTGCAGCTCTCCGGGCTGCATACAGGCGACGACCTGGGCCGCGCGCTGGCCGAAGTGAAGCCGGATTTCGTGGTGGACGTGACCATCCCCGAGGCGCACCGGGATGTGACGCTCCAGGCGCTGGCGGCGGGCGTGCCCGTGCTGGGCGAGAAGCCGATGGCAGACAGCATGGAGCGCGCGCGGGAGATGGTGGCCGCGTCCGAGAAGGCCGGCAAGCTCTACATGGTCAGCCAGAGCCGCCGCTACGACGCCCGCATCCACGCCTACCGGACGCTGATTCGGGAGCAGATCGGGGCGCTGGGCATCTTGAACTCGGACTTCTACATCGGCGCGCACTTCGGCGGCTTCCGGGACGAAATGGCGAGCGTCCTGCTGCTGGACATGGCGATCCACACGCTGGACCAGGCGCGGTATCTGTCCGGCGCCGATCCCGTCTCGGTCTACTGCGAGGAGTTCAACCCCGCCTGGAGCTGGTACAAGGGCGCTGCCAGCGCGACCGCGTTGTTCGAGATGACGGGCGGGCTGCGCTACACTTATCGTGGCTCCTGGTGCAGCGAGGGCAAGAACACTTCCTGGGAGGCGGACTGGCGCGCGGTTGGGCCGAAGGGGACGGCCATTTGGGACGGAACCGGGGCGCCTTCGGCGGATGTGGTGACCAAAACCGGCGCGTTTTTCAGCGAAACCGAACCCTATGCCATCGAAGTCCCGGCCAATGTTCCCGGCGGCATCGCCGGGTCGCTGCGTGACTTCCTGAACGCGCTCCGAACGGGGGCGACGCCGATGGGCGAGTGCCACGACAACATCAAGAGCCTGGCGATGGTGTTCGCGGCCATCGAGTCGTCGGCGGCCGGCAGGCGGGTTCCGGTGCGGGCGTGAACGGTCTCCTCCTGTCCCCCTACTGGCTGCTGCTGCTGACGCTGCTTGTGCCGCTGCCGTTCGGCACGGACCGGCGCGGGCGGCGTGTGCCCTGGGTCACTTACATGCTCATCGCGCTGAACGTCATCGCGTACAAGCTGACGGGGCCGCAGGACTTTGGGCGGTGGGGTCTTGTGCCCAGCGCCCCGCACTTTGCCGCGCTGCTGACGGGGCTGTTCCTGCACGCCAGTCTGTGGCACTTGGTCGGCAACATGGTCTTCCTGTGGGTTTTCGGCGCGCACGTCGAGGAGGCGCTGGGGCGGGAAGCGTTCCTCGCGCTCTACCTGGGCGGCGGCATCGCGGCCAGTCTGCTCCACATGTCGGTTGTGCTGCTGCGCGGCCAGGAGGTCTCCGCCCCGCTGGTCGGCGCGTCCGGGGCCATCTCCGCCATCCTCGCGCCCTTCGCCGTGCGCTTTCACCGGGCCAACATCCGCCTGTTCTGGATACCCGCCGCCCTGTTCTTCCCCAGTTGGGGCCAGCTCGAAGTCCCCGCCGTGTCGGGGCTGGGCCTGTGGCTCCTGTGGAACGTCGGCGGCGGGTTCCTGTTCCTGTTCAACCCACAGCCGGGCGGCACGGCCTACTGGGCGCACATCGGCGGGTTCGTGTTCGGCCTGGTCGCCGCGGAACTCACGGGGCTTTTGCGCGATGGGCGGCAGGACTACCTGCTGCAAGACGCACGCTCGGCAGCGGCGCGCGGCCGGGAGGCGCTGGACCTCGCCCTCCGCAAGTACCGGGCGTTTCTGGACCGCGACCCGGACAATGCGCCGGTGCGGGCCGAATTGGCCCGCCTGCTGGCTGCCCATGCCGGCACGGACGCCAAAAGTATCGAAGAAGCGCGGCTGGAGGCCAGGCTGGAGGCCAGGCTGGAGATGCTGGGCGCGCTGCGCGCCTTTCTCAAAAAGGACGAGCCGACCCAGGCCGCCCGCTGCGCCGGCGAAGCGCGGGCGCTGGGGCTGACCCTGCCGCTGACCCCGCGCGAGCGGCTGCGGCTGGCCGGGGCGGCGGAGGGGGCAGGGGATGTGGAAACGGCCGTCACCCTCCTGCGCGCGCTGGCGGAGGAAACGCCGGACGCGGCCGAGGACGAGATGGCGCGGCTCAAGCTGGGACAATTGCTGCTGGGGCGCGACCCTTCGGAATCGAAACAATGGCTGTCCAGTTTTTTAGAAAAGTACCCGCAGAGCGAATGGGCGCGGCGCGCGCGGGAATTGCAAACAAATGTTTGATTCTCGGTTTCATTTCGCGCCTGTCTGGAAACAATCTCGGTGTCAACCCAAATGAGACAGGAGAACAATCCCAATGGCCGTGGAAGATCTGAAAAAGAACGCGATGATGGCGCATCTGCTGGACGCGCTGGACCACAAAAAAGACATCGGTCACTATGGCCGGCTCGTCTTCACGATGGTGGCCCGCCACTTTCTAAGCGAAGACGAAGTGGTGAGTGAGCTCGCCAAAGACAAGGACTTCAGTGAGGAACAGGCCCGTTCGCTCTACCTCCAGGTGCAGTCCAAAGATTACAACCCGCCCAAGCGCGAGAAGATCTTGCAGTATCAGCAGGAGCAGGAGTTTCCGATCATTCCCAACCCGGACGACCCGGACCAGGGCAACGTCTATCGGGACCTGAACTTCCCCGACCATGTTTACCAGCACATCTCCGAGTATTATGAGCACAAGGCGGACGCCGCTTAGGGCCCGGCCCGCTCGATGCCGGCCATCTTCCCGAAGCCGCGTCCGTCCCTGAAAGCGGGATCCAAGCGATAAACGAGCAGAGCAAGCCAAAGTCGGTTTTAGTTTACCAGATCGGATCGCTCGGAGACACCCTCGTCTCCGTGCCGGCGTATCGCGCTATTCGGCGTCACTTCGGGCCGGACTCTCGGGTTCAGGTGCTGCATAATGCGCCCCTTGAAGGGCGTGCGTCTCCACACCAGGTTCTGGACGGATCGGGCCTCGTGGACGACGCGGTCACCTTTCAGCAGCATGGGGGGCGCGGCACTTGGAAGACGCAGGCGGAGGTCTGGGCTAAGCTCCGCCGCATCAAGCCGGACGTCGTCGCTTACCTTGCGCCGGGCGAGCGCTCCTCGAAACAGGTGGCGCGAGACCGCCTGTTCTTTCGGCTTTGCGGCGTCCGTACTTTGCTCGGTTTCCATGCCTGCGCCCCCAGCATATTCCGTGCCAGGGACGCTGCCGGACATCCCGCGTCCATTCCGCAGGAGGCTGTTCTGCGGGTGGAACGGCTCGAAAGGGACGGCATCACGAAGGATCGCGCCGCAGACTTTGCTGTTCCGCTCCTGCGCGTCCCGGTTTCGGATCAGGAAAAGGCTTGGCAGTGGCTGGCGGAGCGAGGTGGTTCGGGGCAGCGGCTGGCCGCCATTTGTCCCGGCGCGAACCAGCCCGCGAATTTCTGGCCGCTGGATCGGTTCGAGGAAATCGGCCGGCGTCTGCCGTCTCTGGACGGAATCCTGCCGGTGGTCATCGGGGGACCGGCGGAGCGGGAAATGGGGAACCGCCTGCTGGCGGCGTGGGGACGGGGCATCAATGCCGCCGGCGAGTTTTCCGTGATGGGATCAGCGGCGTTGCTCAGTCAGTGTCGTTTTCTGGTGGGCCTGGATACCGGAACGACGCACTTGGCCGCCGCCTTCGGCGTCCCCTGCGTGGTCGTCAGCGGGGAGCGCAACCCGCCGGGGCAGTGGCAGCCGCTGGGGGAGGGGCATTTGGTCTTGAGACATCCCGTTCCCTGCGCCGCGTGCGGCCACCGTGTCTGCCCCCTCCCCAATCACCCCTGCATGACCGGCTTGACGGTTGAACAGGTGTGGGACGCTATCAACGAAGTCAACAACGAAGTCAATGAACGCATCAGACGTACTGGTGCGCCCGACTGAACGAGAAGGCGCCCCACCATAGCAGGCGCGGCGTCTTTTCCGCATTTCTCAGGCAGAAGCGGCTGTATTGCTGTGGGCCTTGCGATTTCCAGGCCGATGGGGGCTTGAACGCCGTCAGGAATGTCCCGGCAAGATGTACGGCGGGACACTGCCTTTGGTCGCTAATGTCAGCCGGTAGGCAATGCGTCGACCAAGAATCTCGTGCTTTCAAACGCAGGGTTGTCCCCTCACATCATTGCATCCCGGATTGCATCCCGGTGGATTTTACGGTATCATTGTGTCAACTACCGTCACCTGAAGGCGGCGGCTTGCCCTCTTGCCCGCACTGGGTGCGGAGGCCAGGGACTCGGGGCCTGGTGACGAAGGCCCATTATGCCGAGATGCAGCAAAGTTTCCGTCATGATCGTTTCGCCAAGGTTAAGCCGTTTGATACGCAGTAATGCCCCCAGGGCATACTGCCATGCCCCCAGAGTGCCTTGCCTTTTGCATGGAGGAGACTCAATCACAGTGGAAATCCCCAGAGTTCCAGAGAGCCTTCCACAGATAGGAAAGCATTGAAAATCTTCAAATCCCCCGTTGCCTGAAGGCGAACGATCCGTGCCTTGATTTCTGTGGAACACTGCGCCGAGCAACATCGTAGATAACTGGTGTCGGCGCGTCAGGCCACCCTGGAAAACCGTGCCCATTGGTTTACAGATAAAGATGAAAGCATTAGTCAAATACCCCCGCCTAAAGGCAGGGGGCTTGTCCCTCACCCGCAAGCGGGCGGAACATTAGGGGCTTTGACGACCGCCCCCGTGCCTCTATGTTTTTCGCGGCGTTCAAATCCGCGTTGGCACA
>JAABUZ0100000426.1_pt1 | contig 104957 bp, 108 predicted proteins | sample 5562091 | NCBI WGS metagenome assembly JAABUZ01 (sample SAMN12813069, study PRJNA571459) | rock metagenome | isolation source: Antarctica rocks | place: Antarctica: Victoria Land, Linnaeus Terrace sud | collected 2015-12-21
GGACAGGTCCGCGCCGGCGTCAACCGCAGGAGGGCCGACCGTAAGCCTGTCCGCCCCCGGCGGCAACCAAGCCGCCAACAGGAAGCCTGTCTGCGCCGCGCGGGCTGTGCTTCAGAGCCTAGCCCCGCAGACGCGACAAGAGGGCGAGGACCTGCGCGGCGTGAAGCGCGCGCCGGTGGCGGTCGCTCACCGAGCCCGGCAGCCGCCCGCCGCGCAGGCCAGGGCGAGCGCGATCCGGACCGGCGTTCGCTCGGGCATCTTGATCCCCCTTCAGCACCGCTCCCGTCCGTATCGAGGATGCATAGTGGCAGTGCAACGGACCTACCGGGCTCATGATTATCCGAGATGACCTCCGAGAGTGGCTTCAAAAAGCGCGTCATTGCACTCAGGGCGAGAACAGACTTCAAGCAAGGCTTGACAAGGAGCCACTTAGATTTTATAATGGTGGATGCAGTAGTTGATCCTCTACAAGAGTGAGGTTGAAATGGCACTTATTCATTGGGAGCCGGTTCGCGAGCTGAATACGATTCAGAGCGAGATGAATCGGCTCTTCAACACGTTCTTCGAAGCGCCGGCGCCGGACAGCGGCGGACGTGGGGCGCTGCGCCGGTGGATTCCGGCGATGGACCTGGTCGAGACCGCAAACGAGTTCGTCCTCCGTGCCGATCTGCCCGGCCTGTCCGAGGGCGAGGTAAAGATCGAGCTCGAGGACAACGTGCTCACCATCTCCGGCGAGCGCAAGGCCGAGCATGAAGACCGTAAGGAGGGCTACTATCGCGTCGAGCGCGCTTCCGGGCACTTTGTCCGCTCGCTGACGCTTCCCGACGGAGTCGATCCCGACTCGGTGCACGCGAGCTTTGATCGCGGCGTGCTCGAGGTGCGCATCCACAAGCCCAAGGCGCACGAACCGCGCAAGGTGTCGATCTCGCTTGGCGGCAGTCGTGCTGCCGAGACGATCGAGAGCACCGCGGAGTCGGCTGGCACTGAGCGGGAGTCCGCCGGCGCGAGACCCGCCTCTGCGGACGCCGAAGCCGCTTCCTGAGCGTCCCGCGCGAGTAGGGTCCGGGTCGTGTTCACGGTCCGGACCCGCTCGTCTGACTCGCGGGCTCGCACCGGGACGCTGCATCTGGCGCACGGCGATGTCCAGACGCCGGCGTTCGTGCCGCTGGCGACCAGGGGCGCGGTCAAGACGCTCGAGCCCCACGAGGTCGCGGCGCTCGGCTATGAGCTGATTCTGGGCAACACCTTTCATCTGCTGCTGGCGCCGGGGCCGGAGCTGATCGGCGCGCTCGGAGGGCTGCACGCGTTCATGCGCTGGAGCGGGCCGATCATCACCGATTCCGGTGGCTTCCAGGTGTTCTCGATGGGCCACGGCGGGGTCGCCGACGAGATCAAGGGCCGCGGGCGCCAACGTGACAGCGCCGGGGCACCGCGCGGGGGGCCACGCGCCGGCGCCGGGCGCCAAGCTGACCGCGCCGGCGCGGTCCTCGCGATCGACGAGGAGGGGGTGCGGTTTCGCTCCTACGTCGACGGCCGGGAGCGCTTCCTCAGTCCTGAGAGCTCGATGTCGGTGCAGGCGGCGCTGGGTTCTGACGTCGCGCTGTGCTTTGACGAGTGCACTCCGTTTCATGTCTCCCGGGACTACACGGCGCGCTCGGCGCAGCGCACGCATCGCTGGCTGGCGCGCTGCCTGAGCTGGCACGAGCAGCACGGCCGCCGCGATCAGGTCGTGTACGGGATCGTCCAAGGCGGGGTGCAGGAGGACCTGCGCCGCGCGTCCGCATCCGCGGTCGCCGCCAGTGCCTGCGCCGGGATCGCGATCGGGGGCTCGCTGGGACGCGAGAAGGCTCAGATGCACGAGGTGGTCTCGTGGAGCACGGCCGAGCTCGAGCTCCACGCGCCGGCACGCCCGCGTCATCTGCTGGGAATCGGCGATGTCGACGACTTGATCGCATGCGTCGCGCTGGGAATCGACACGTTCGACTGCGCGCTGCCCACGCGCCTGGGCCGGCACGGCGTAGCGCTGGTTCCCGATCCGCGCAACCGCTGGCGGATGGACCTCGTGAAGGGGCGCTGGCGGGAGTCCCCGGAGCCGATCCTCGAGGGCTGCCGTTGCTCGGCGTGCGCTCGGGGCTACTCGCGGGCCTACCTGCACCACCTGCTGCGCGCGCACGAACTGACAGCGCTACGCCTGATCACGCTCCACAACCTCAGCTTTCTCGCGCGGCTGATGGAGGAGTTGCGCGCCGCCATCGACGCCCGGCGCCTGCCTGAGGTGGCGGCGGACCTGCTCGCGAAGCGGGGATGAGGGCACACACCCCCTGAGCCTGGGAGGGGCTTGTCCTATGCGCCCCGCCTGGCGAGGCTCAGAGCACAATACCCTTAGCTTACCGAAGGGGTGTGTCCTGTGGTCTCCGCCCCCCGCGGCTCAGCCCTCGCCCCCCGTAGCTCAGACCTCGCCCCCCCGTAGCTCAGACCTCGCCCCCGTAGCTCAGACCTCGCCACGCCACTTCAATGTAACCATCGCTTTCGCCGCCAGCGTGTAGGTGAGCGACTGTCCCCGACACTGGACCGCGAAGCTGATCGCAGAGGAGGAGTTGTCGTAGGCCAGCAGCACCCTGCTGCCGTCGGGACTCAACGGAATCGCATGGCACTGCTACTTCGGCACCCCGGCGCAGCAACCTGGTCACTTCCGGACTGGACGACGCGGCCTTCCTCAATGCGTTCTCGCCGCCTCGCCTGAGGCCAGCGCCTTGGCATAGGCGGTTCCGCGGGGTCCCCAGCCATAGTCGTTTCCGTAGATCTCGGGGTGCAGCCGCGCCGCACCGAGCGCCGGTTCGAGGTCGTGCGCGAGCCATTTCGCCTCGCTTGACTCTGGCAGCTCGAGCCCCGGATACGTGGTCGGATTCGTCGGCTCGTTCTGTGGCGTGATAGCGGCGATCGGTACCCCCGCCCGAGCGTAAGCCTGAACGAACTTGACGATGTATTGCAGGAGACAGGCGGCGATCGACGCCGCCGTCCACCGAGCGGTCAGGCCCCTCACGGTGGGAGTCCCCACGGCCGGCCCCTCACGGTGGGGGTCCCCACGGCCGGCCGCTCACGGTGGGGGTCCCCACGGCAGGTCCGCTCACTTGGTGTATTGCTTGATCAGGCCTTGGAGTTGCTGGATCGCCGTCTGGGCGTCGTGCGCCACGACGCTACGGAAGTGAACGACGACGGTGTGGGCGGTGTTGGTCACAAGCGTCACCGTGATCACGACGGCAATGGCGAGCACCACCGCCAGCGCCAGCAACGCGAACAGCCGCCGGAGGGCTCGCCCGGCGAGGCCACGTCGCTCGGGCTCGGCGCGGCGCTGCGCCCGAGGACGGGGCTCGCGACGGGGCTCGAGCTGGCGCGGCGCGCGAGCGGCGGTTGGCGTCCGGGGTGGTTCGTAGCCCCGCGGCTCGATCCGCGTCGCGGCGGTCGGCCTCTCGCGAGCAGGCGGGACGCCTGCGGCTCGCCCGGACCCGCGCCCGGACTCGCGCGTAGACGCCGGGCCAGACCGGGCTCGGGCGCTCGGAGCGGCGGGTGCGGCGCCCGAGTGCGGTGGCGTGCGCCCGTCGGCCGCGCCGCGGAGGGTTTCGGCGAGCACTGCCGCATCGGCCGGGCGCTCGCGCTGATCGATTGCAAGCGCCGTCGCGATGGCCGCGGCGAGCTCGGGCGGCACGCTCGGGTTCAGCTCGTCGAGTGCGGCCGGCAGCTCGCGCTGCTGCTTGAGAGCGAGCTCGGAGAGCGAGGTGGCTTCATACGGTAGCCGTCCGCAGAGAAGCTGATAGCTGAGCACGCCGAGCGAGTAGAGGTCAGCTCGCGGTCCGGCTTCCTCACCACGCGCCTGCTCCGGAGACAGGTACGCGGCCGTGCCGAGCACTGAGCCGACCTGGGTGATGCTCGACTGATCGGTGGCGCGAGCGATCCCGAAGTCTGCCAGCTTGACCACCTCGGCATCGGAGAGGAGCAGGTTCCCAGGCTTCACATCTCGGTGCACGACGCCGTTTCGATGAGCGTAGTCGAGCCCGCGACAGGCCTGGGTGACGATCTCCATCGCCTGTGCCACGTCGAGGTGGCCGCGATCGCGCAGCAGTTCAGCGCACGAATGACCGGGGACGTGCTCCATCACGATGAAGTGCTGGTGGTGCCCCTCGTCGAAGCCGAAGTCGAATACCTGGACGATGTTCGGGTGCACCAGGCGCGCGGCCGAGAGCGCCTCACGGCGGAAGCGCGATACGAACGCCGGGTCGTCGGCGAGATGCTCGGCGAGTAGCTTGATCGCCACGTAGCGCTCCAAGCGCTGGTCGAACGCCAACTGCACCGTCGACATGCCGCCGACGCCGAGTCGTCGCTCGACCCGGTAGCGATCAACGATCGTCGTCGTAGCGGTCATCCAGTCTCCATGTTCGTGCCTGTGTCGTGGCCCATCTCAGTGCCCGTTGCCGTTGCCCTTCCCGTTCCCGTTCCCGTTGCCAGGCCCACTGCCGTTGCCCGGGCTGTTGCCGGGTCCGCCACCGGGCAGGCCGCCGCCCCCACTCGGTGGCCCCGTGGGCGTAGTGCCCTGGCCCGTGCCGCTCGGCACAGTGGTACCGGTGCTCGTCGTGGGGGGTGCAGGGCTGGTGGTAGTCGTCGGGGCCGGAGCGCTCGTCGTGGTCGTCGTGCTCTGCGTGCTGGGGGTGCTAGCCGTGGGGGTCGTCTTTGGCGTGGTGGTGGTGGCGGTGCTCGCACTGTGACAGCGACTGGCGAGCTGCGCGACGGTGATCGCTCCCTGGTTCAGGTTCTGTTGCAGGGTGGTGTTGACTGACGGGGGCAGGTTCGCAACGGCGTTCGAAAGGGACCGCAGCTCGCTAGAAGCGGCGCCGCAGTCTTTCGCCGCCAGCGATGCCGAGACTTGGGCAAGGCTGCTGTTGAGGTTGCGCGCCTGGTCGCTCGAGAGCAGGCCACCGCCACCGCTGGCGCCGCAGGCGACGAGTAGCGAAACGGCGAAGCCGAGCCCGCCGGCAAGGAGTGCGCGGGGCGCATGGCGCATCCGCGACCTCACTTTACTGACCATAGTTCAAGCGCTCGGCGAGAGAGTCCGGCAGCCGCGCGCCACGGATCGCCGCCCCCGCCCCTGCGATGTCGTACTCGACGCGACGGTAGACCGCCGTCCACCTTTCCGTGTCGAGCTCCAGCCACGCCGCGCGCGGGTCTCCGTCCCGTGGCTGGCCGACGCTCCCGGGGTTTATCAGCCACTCCCCGTCGAGTAGGTTGAGCTCCTCGTCCTCCCCCTGGGTCCCGCCGGTGGCTGCGGTGCCCGTGGCTCGCCAGAACGCCAGGGCGACGTGGGAGTGTCCGATAAGGCACACTCTGTGACGCTGAGCATCCAGGCACAGCTCGGCTTGCAGGGGCGAGAGGACGTACTCCCAGACCGGGTCTCGCGGGCTGGCGTGGTAAAGGCCGACCTGCTCCTCGAGGCTCGCCGGCCGGAGCTTGTCGAGATAGGCGCGGGTCTGGGATGTGATGGTCTGCTGGGTCCACTTCGCCGCCAGCGCAGCGCCGCGCGAGAACTCCTCCAGCGGCAGTGCTCCGCGAACGCCGAGGTCGTGATTGCCGGCGAGGCAGATTGCGGCGTGCCGGCGTGCGAGCTCCACGCACGCATCGGGCTCGGCGCCATACCCGACGAGGTCTCCGAGGCACCACATCTCCTCGCACTCAGAAGCCTCAATCTCGTCGAGCACCGCCTCGAAGGCGTGCCGGTTGCCGTGGACATCCGAGACGATCGCTATCTGCATCCCTACAGTCTGGCGGGTGGCCGGTGGCCGGTGGCGGCTACCTCAACCGGATAGCGCATCGGCGCGGCCCCCGCCTACGCCAAAAAAAGGCGAGCGCAGCTCGCTCCTAATCCTGATCGTCTTCGCCGGACTGGGGCTCCTGGGACCCGGGATACTCGGGCAGGTTCTTGATTCCCTCCCGCGTCTGCCACTTGGAGTAGTTGTCCTGCATCGCGTCGATCAGCTCGCGCATGAACTTGGCGCTCAAGTTGATGCGTGAGACGACGACGCCGGGGATCTCCTCGTCCTCGACCTCGTGGTCCACGCGCGCGAACGTGATCGTGAACTCGTAGTCGGAGTGACTCACGTTGGCGAAGTTCGCGTAGGAGCCCGCCATGAAGTCCGGCGAGAAATGGATGTTGATGTGGCGCTCGGGCGGGCTTGAGTCTTCCATCTGGACGTAGTATCGCACCGTGCGGATCGTCGTCGTCGCGGTGGGCCGGCTGCGCCCGCCATTCGCGGACGATGTCCAGCACTACCAGAAGCTGCTCGCGCGCCATGGACGGCTCGAGTTGGTCGAGGTCCGCGAGAACGAGCGGGTCGGGCGGCGGATCCCCCAGGGCGCGTTCCTGTCACTGCTCGATCGCGAGGGCGAGACGCTGGGCTCGGTCGCCTTCAGCCGCTTCCTCGAGGCCCGTCGCGGGAGCGCCCGCGACCTCTGCTTCGTGGTCGGGGGCCCCTTCGGGCTGGACCTGGACGGCATCGATCACCGCTTCTCGCTGGGCGCGATCACGCTCCCACATCAGCTCGCCCGCGTGGTCTTGCTGGAGCAGCTCTACCGCGCTCACAAGATCCTGGCGGGTGAGCCGTATCACTATTGAGGTTGCATGTATGGGGCGTGTGAGTGCTTGGGCCTGTGGAGGGTGTGCGCTTGTGAGCGCTCTGAGTCCGTGGAGTCTGCGAGCCTGTGAGCAACTTTGCCCGACGCCCATTCCCATTCCCACTCCCGCATGCGCGCTCCCGTGCAGGAGCTCTTCGACACCGTGCGCGTCGCCGCGGCGGCCGTGCGGGGTACAGCCGCGGAGCTCGCGGTGGCGCCAAGGCTCGAGCGCATCAAGCGCGAGGGTCAAGGCGACTACTCGACCAACGCGGCGATGCTGCTGGCACCTGTGCTGGGATCGCCGCCGCGAGAGATCGCGCAGCGCATCGCAGCCGAGCTGACCGGGATGCTCGGAGCGGGCCTCGAGCGCAGCGAGGTCGCGGGTCCGGGGTTCCTGAACTTGATCATGTCAGCCGCGTGGCACCGCGACGCGCTTGGCGCTGTACTGCAAGCCGGCGACCGCTTTGGCGCCGCCGGTGCGAGTCCCCCCGAGCGGATCTTGATCGAGTTCGTCTCGGCCAACCCCACCGGTCCGCTGGTCGCGGCCAGCGGTCGCCACGCCGCGTACGGAGACGCGCTGGCGCGAATACTCGAGCACCACGGACACTCGGTGGCGCGCGAGTACTACTTCAACGATGCCGGCAGTCAGATCCGGCTGCTGGGCGAATCGGTGCGCGCGCGAGCGTGCGGAGAAACGGTCCCGGAAGGTGGCTATCAGGGCGACTACGTGCTCGAGCTCGCGGCCGAGCTTCCCGGCGCGGCCAGTTGCGATTCCGGCGTGGATCAGCTTTCGCATCGAGCGGTGGAGTCGCTGCTGGCTGCAATCAAGGCGACGCTCGCACGCTACGGCGTGCGGTTCGACAGGTACTTCAGCGAGCAAACGCTCCACGACGGCTCACCGAGCGCCCTGGACAGGGCGCTTGCCACGCTGGAGCGCGCGGGGCAGCTATACAAGTCCGAAGGAGCGCTCTGGCTGCGGACGACCGGCTTCGGGGACGACAAGGACAGGGTGGTCGTGCGCAGCAGCGGCGAGCCGACCTACTTCGCGGCCGATCTCGCGTACATGCTCGACAAGCGCGACCGCGGCTTTCAGCGCCAGCTCAACCCGATGGGCGCCGACCACCACGCGTATGCCCGCGAGCTGAAGGCGGCAATGGCGGCGCTCGACGGCGACCCGAACTCGATCGAGGTCCCGATCCTGCAGTTCGTCCACCTGGTGGAGGGCAGCGAGCGAGCCGCGATGTCCAAGCGTCGCGGGGAGTTCGTAAAGCTCGACGAGCTGCTGGACGAGATCGGCGTCGACGCGACCCGCTTCTTCATGCTCCAGCGCTCCCACGACCGGACGCTCGACCTGGACGTCGAGCTAGCCCGGAGGCAGTCAGCGGAGAACCCCGTCTACTACGTGCAGTACGCCCACGCCCGGATCGCGTCGATGCTGAGACGCTTCACAGCGGACCGGATCGCGGCGGCGCTTGGCCCCGGCGCGGCCTGGGGCGAGGAGGAGCTCCACGGCTCAGAGCGGTCCCTAGTCAAGAAGCTGGTCTCCTTTCCGGACGAGATCGCGCAAGCTGCCGCGCGGCGCGCTCCGCACCGGATCGCGATGTATTCGCTCGAGCTCGCCCAGGACTTCACCGCTTTCTACCGCGACTGCCGTGTCGTGGGCGCCGAGCCCGACTCGCTCGAGTCCTTCCGGATCGCGCTGTCGGTCGCGGCGCGGCGGACGATCGCGCTGTCGCTGGGTTTGCTCGGGGTCGGCGCGCCCGAGTCGATGTAGGGCCTTCAGGCTTGCGATCTTGTACCCGCCTGGGGGGGCGGGCACAGTGGCGGCTTGCGGGCGGCCGCGTGGGTAGCGGGCGGCCGCGTGGGTGCGGGCGGCCGCGTGGGTAGCGGGCTGCCGCGTGGGTAGCGGGCTGCGATCGTGCACGCCCCGTGCCGCCGTCCACGCGGGCTTGCGGGTGACTCTCAACCGTCGAAGCGGGCGAGGTCGCTCTCCAGCAGCGTCGCATCCGCGGCGCTGGGGCTCTTGCCGGCGCAGGCCGGGCGCGTGGCCGCCGCGCGGGCGCGCCGACGCCACCTCGGGAGCGTGATTCCCAGCGCCGCGAGCGCCGCGATCAAGAGCGCCGGCGGGAGGATGTAAAGGGTCAGGTTGAAGCCGCGCGCGGGCGGGAGCGCGAGCACGGACGGGCCGTACTGCGCCACGAGTGCGCGCACGATCTGGGGCTTGGTCTCTCCCCGACCGATCAGCGACGAGATGAAGTTGCGCTCGGCGTCCGCCTCGGGTGACTGCGCGACGGCCAGCGACTCGTGACAGAGGGTGCACATCACTTCGTTCTCGATGTCGGGCAGCGAGGCGCGGGGGGGGATGGCCGCCGTGGCCGCGGGCGGGGATGTGGCCGGGGCCGCGGGCGGGGATGTGGCCGGGGCCGCGGGCGGGGCCGGGGCCGTGGCCGTGGCCGTGGCCGTGGCCGCGAGCGTCGCGGTCGCCAGCACGAGGATGCCGGTCCTGAGTAATCCCCGCAACCGGAGGCTCACGACGACGGCTCCGCAAGCGCCTTCGGCAGGGCCTTGCCCAACAGGCTGCTGTCGACCGGGAAGCGCCACAGGGCGACGATCCGGCCGCTGCGATCGATCACGAAGGTCTCCGGAATCCCGGTGGTCGCAAACGGGCCCACCAGTCCGCCACCGCCGTTGCTGAGGTCACGGAGCACCGGGTAGGTGATGTGCTCCTGGCGGACGAATCGCTCGGAGTCACTCGAGTTGTCCTGGTAGGTGACGCCGAGGATCGTCGCGTTGGCGCCCGCCATCTCGCGCTGAGCGTGCTCGAGCACGGGGGCTTCGGTCTTGCACTGAGGACACCAGGACGCGAAGAAGTTCAGCACTACCACCTTGCCGCGCAGGTCGGCGAGGCTCTCGGTCCGCGAGGAGCCCAGCACAGGCAATCGCAGGTGCGCGTCGGGCGCCATCGGGTAGGCCCCGCGTGCCACGGCGGCATCGATCGAGTTGTTGGACCCCTGGCTCGTTACCCCGAACGCGAGCAGCGCCAGCAGCGCGACCGCCGCGCCTGCGGCCAGCGAAGGGAGAACGAAGCGGCGCATGTGTTCTGCGGAGGGTAGTACGGACTTGGGCTCGGGGCGCCATCTCGTGGTGGCGCGCGGAACGCGTCTCCGGGGTACTCGGGCCACGACTGTATGACCGCGAGGTGGAGGGTCGCACGACCCCTCATGGAGTCGAGCCGCTCAAGTCGGGGCCACCTGTGCGGGCGTCGTGCGATGTCCTGCGATCCGGCGCAGGATGGCGCGTGCTGAAGATGAGTCGCCTCCGAACAGCAGCGTGTCGACATCGCGGGCGGCTTGGGTGGCATCCCGGACCGTGTCGCGCCCAGCGGTAGTCAGTGTCAGCCGAAGCGCTCGGGCATCGGACTCGTGAGCGTGGCGGACCAGCATTCCGCGCTGCTCGAGGGTGCGTAGGACCTTGGAGGTCATCATGCGATCCGCGCCGGCATGCTCCGCGACGTCCTGCTGGGTCGGAGGGCCGTCCGCGTGTTCCAGCCAGCCCACGGTGGCGAGCAGGATGAACTGGGTCGGGGTGAGGCCCAGAGGTCGCAGCCGTGTGTCGAGCTCGGCTCGCCACGCGAGTGCCGCCTGTTGCAGCCAGTATCCCGGGGACAGCAGAGGGCCGGACTCCGCCCGCGTCACACGTGGATTCCGGCTCGGCGCGCGACCTCACGTTCCAGCGCGACCCAGGACTTGCGCATCTCGCGACGCATCCGCGGACTAAAGGTCCAGACCGCCCGGCTTTTGACGCACGCTCGTCTGTCTAGCGGCGACAGTGAGCAATACCTCCCCGCAGAAGCGAGCCGAGGCGGCATCCGCCAGCCAGCCGGAGACGCTAATCGGTTCTGAAGCGTCGCGCACGCGCTCTCGGCCGATCACGGTGCTCGAGCTCGCACCGCATCCTGTCGGCGCAGTTGACGGTGACCCTTAGAATCGCCCGCAGCGCGGACGTAGCTCAGTTGGTAGAGCGTCGGCTTCCCAAGCCGAAGGTCGCGGGTCCGAGCCCCGTCGTCCGCTCTTGGCAGGACTTGTTGATCAGCAGCTTGTCATGGCTAGCCGACTGGTCTCAGGACTTGTTGTATGCGGGCAACTGTCGCGGGGCAACCTTCGGACGCCAGGATGATGATTAACAGGGCTTCGTCGGTCAAGAGCCGTCGCGGGCGCTGCATGTGGCATCCGCCGGTAGTTCGGCTGGCGGTGTTTGCCGTCACCGAGGTCGGTTCGCCCGGTTCCATGGACGACACGTACGGTTTCTCCGGGCCGTTGGCCAGATCGCGCTTCATGCGCGTTGGTTTTGGCAGGCGTGGCCGGTTGCTACATCGTGCTGGCGTCGATCACGAAGCGGTAGCGCACGTCGCTGTCGACGACGCGGTCGTAGGCGTCATCGATCTGATCTGCGGAGATCACCTCGATCTCTGGCGGAGTGTTGTGCTCGGCACAGAAATCGAGCATCTCTTGGGTCTCACGCAGCCCGCCTACCAGCGAGCCCGCCACCGCACGGCGGTTAGGTATGAGGCTGAACGCCGACATCTCGAGCGAATTTTCGGGCGCTCCGAGCTCGACGAAGGTGCCATCGACGGCGAGCAGCGCGAGGTACTGGTCGAGGTCGAGGTTGACCGAGACGGTGTTGAGAATTAGGTCGAAGCTATTCTTGAGCTTCTCGAAGGTCTCCGGCTCTGAGGTCGCGTAGTAGTGGTCGGCACCAAACTGCATGCCGTCCTGCTGCTTGCTCAGGGTCCGGCTGAGCACAGTCACCTGCGCACCCATCGCGTGCGCGAGCTTCACGCCGATGTGGCCGAGCCCGCCCATCCCAACGATCGCTACGCGCGAGCCGTTCCCGACGTTCCAGTGGCGCAGCGGGGAGTACAGGGTAATGCCGCAGCACAGAAGCGGCGCGGCGACATCAAGCTCGAGTCCCTCGGGGATCGAGACCACAAAATGCTCGGTGACGACGATCTCGGTCGAGTACCCGCCCTTCGTGTACTCCTCGCCGACCGGCCAGTTATAGGTCTGCACCACACCCTCGGCGCAATACTGCTCCTCGCCCTTCTCACACGCCCCGCACTCGCCGCACGAGTCCACGAAGCAGCCAACCCCGACGCGGTCGCCGACTTCATAACGGGTGACCGCTTCGCCGACGGCGGTGACGGCACCAGCGATCTCGTGCCCGGGCAAGACCGGGTAGGCGGTGTTGCCCCACTCGTTGCGGGCGACATGAATATCGGAATGGCAGATCCCGGCGTACTTGATCGCGATCCGAACATCGAGGGGCTCGAGGTCGCGACGCTCGATCGTGGTCTTCTCAAACGCGCCGTCCGCAGATGGCATTTGGTATCCGGTTGCTGTAGTCATGACCCATACTCTAGTCAGTATGGACGCAGGGGGCTGGCCCTCGCCTCGCAGGTTCGCGGGTTAGCTTCAGCGATATCGAGGGCCACTTTGACCAGAGCCGCATACGGCTTCTTCAGAGAACCAGCCCATGCCTGAGGGTATCTCGATCGCGCCCGTGGATGTGCGTCTGTGGTGGCTTTGGATGTGCATAAGTTCTCGATCGTGGCCGCGGTCCTGCCGCCGGCCGGGGCCGATCGGAGGTCTCGCGGATTGAGAGGACCGAGAAGGCGATCCGCCGGTTTGTCAAGCGTCTGGGAGCCCCTGAGGGGCTGGCGCTCAGCTATCAGGCAGGCCCAGGCGCGGTTCGCGCTGTGGCGCCTGTTGGCCTCGATGGGGGTGGCGTTTGATGTGATCGCTCCGTCGCTGGTCCCGGGTCCGGACCGGGGATCGCGTCAAGACCGACCGGCGCGAGGCCAAGAAGCTCGTCGGCCTGTTCCGTGCGAGGCTGCTCAAGTTCGTGGCGCCACCGACCCCGGAGACCGAGGGGCTCAGAGATTGCTGCGTTGCCGTGATGACATCCGCTGCGCGCGGACCGCGGCTCGCCATCGCGTCGCCAAGCAGCTGCTGCGTCACGGCCCGATCTTTCGCGATGGCAAGAAGGCGTGGACGCTGCAACACCGCGCGTGGTCAATCGCCAGCAGCGGTGCGTTCCGCGGGATCGCGCCCCTTCTACATCTCAGGCCGGACGGTCGGCGCTCAGGTGAGCGACGCGCTCTGGCGCGTCGAGCTCACCCGCACAGCCCAGCGCGACCTGCGCCGTCTCGACCCGCCGGTCCGTGCGCGCGTGGAGGGGCGCTACGGGACGAGCCAATACTCCGTGACGCCAGCCGCCATAGACCAGCGCTTTGCGCCGATCCTCGGTCTGAGAAGTGACGATGACCTCAACCGCCAGCAACACCGTCGATAGGTGAGCGCTCGGATCGTCGTCGGGCTCGGCGAGTGCCACCTCGGGTATCCACCCCCCTACGGCGGCGAGCGGGCATCTGTACGCGCAGCAGGTCCATTCTTTCCGCGCGCAGCCGCAGCCGCTGCACGACCCTCGCGTGCCATTCCCGATGCGGCTCGGGTCGACGAGCAGTCCGCCGAGCAACTCGACGCGCAGGCTCACGAGCGCGTCGGTCTTGACCATCCGCACATACAGTACTCGGCGGTCGAGAGACGATGCACGCTCTCTTGCAAGGCCACGGCTTCGACAGGATAGGCCGCCCGAGGCCGCTCTTCCGCCTCTTACCCCGCGGGCGTTCCGAGTGCGGACTGGAGCGCGCGGCGGACCTGCTCGGCGGTGATCACGCCGCGCAGGACGCCTTGCGCATCGACCGCCATCACCGCTCCGAGCCGGCGCAGGGACTCCGACCCCAGCACTTCGGTCAGCGGGCGGTTCTCCTCGACCCTCCAGCCTCCGCCTCGATCGGATTTTGATTCCGATTCCGGTTCCAGCACCGACCCGACAGTGAGCCAGCCCTCGCCCCCGTCAAAGGTAGCCTGCAGGCGTTCCAGGCGCGCGATTCCCAAGAGCCGGCCGTGGCCATCGCCATCGACGACTGGGAACCACGACCAGCCGTAGCGCAGGAAGAACTCGTCGAGCGCTTGACTGACCGGAATGCTGGCCCGGATCGCGATCGGCTCAGGGTCCATCACGTCCACCACCCGGACCCGCTCGATCCGCGCGGTCAGCGCGTTCTGAGCAAGCGCGCCACGGGCGGCCTGACCGAGCATGAACGCCACGATCAGCAGCCACACTCCGTAGATCAAGCCAGCGTCGGCCACCAGGAACAGACCGATGGCGCCGAGGAGTACGGCGAACCCCTGCCCAAGATTCGCCGCGACGCGGGTACCTCTCACCTTGTCGGAGGTGATGCGCCATACGATTGCGCGCGCGATGCGCCCGCCGTCGAGCGGAAATGCCGGCACGAGGTTGAAGATCAGCAGCAGGACGTTCATCAGCAGTAGCCAGCTCAGCGACATCAAGACGGGGGTTATCGGCACCGTGCCGTCGAGCTCTGCCGCGTGCACGAGTCGGTTCGGGCCGACGATCACCAAGTCCACCGCCAGGCACAGCAGGACGAAGCCGAAAGTGGCCAGCGGGCCGGCGGCGGCGATCTTCAGCTCCTCGCCGGGCGATGCCGAGTCGCGGCTCATCTGCGTGAGGCCGCCGAGCAGGAACAGATCGATGCGGGAAACCGAGATTCCCTGCCGACGGGCCACGAGTGCGTGGCCCAGCTCGTGCAAGACAAGCGAGACGAACAGCAGCAGCACAGTCACTACCGTGGTCAGATATGCCACGCCGTCGGAGCTATGCAGAGTGACGCGAAACTGCCCTGAGAGCACGAAGATCAGCAGGAAGAGGATCACGAACCAACTCGCGTCGACCCCGATCCGGATTCCGAGCAGATTCACCAGCTTGATCGATGTCGAGCGTCGCAAGGTGCTGCAATGGTCGCACAGGCCGCTCTGAGACTTGGATTGTTGGATTGGCGGGACTACCGGCAATGGCGCAACCACACTGAAAAAGCTGCAAGAGCGAGGAGAGAACTAATGACCGACCACTCCGCCCAGTTGCGAGAACGACTCGCGCACCTGATGGACCTGCGGGGAGCGGGCGCGTTGCTGCAATGGGACCAGCAGACGATGATGCCCCCGCGCGGCGGCTTCGCACGCGCCGAGTCGCTCGCCACGCTACAACGCATCAGCCACGAGCTGTTCGTGTCGCCCGAAACCGGGCGTCTGCTGCAAGCCGCCGCAGAGGGGCTCGATGCGGACGCTCCGGACTCAGACGATGCCTGCCTGGTGAGCGTCACCCGGCGTCAGTGGGAGAAGGCCCGCCGGGTGCCCACCGATCTGGCGGCCGACCTGGCGCGCGCGGCCTCGGTCGGACAGGAGGCGTGGGTGCACGCCCGGGCCGAATCGGACTTCGAAGCGTTCGCGCCCTACCTGGAGCGCAACCTGGAGCTCGCGCGCCGCTACGTGGACTGCTTTCACTGCACCGATGCTCCCGAAGGCTCTGACGTGCTTGGCGGTTTCGAGTGTGCCTATGACGTCCTGCTCGACGACTACGAGCCCCAGATGAGAACCGGCCAGGTCGCTGCGCTGTTCGGCGAGCTTCGCGATCAGCTCGTGCCGCTGATCAGGAGTGCCGGCGAGCTCTCGGGGCGCGTCGATGACTCCTGCCTGCATGGCAAGTTTCCCGTCGAGCTCCAGCGCCGGCTCGTCGAGGATGTGGTGAAGCTGATGGGGTTCGAGGCCCAGGGATGGCGGATGGACGATGCCGTCCATCCATTCGCGACGGCGATCGGCCGCGACGATGTACGGATCACTACCCGCTGGGAAGAGTCGTATTTCGCGTCCGGCTTATACGGGGCGATGCACGAGTGCGGCCACGGGCTCTACGAGGCGGGCATCGACTCCACGCTGCAGCGCACTCCGCTGGGGCAGGGCGAGTCGCTCGGCCTGCACGAGTCGCAAAGCCGGCTGTGGGAGAACATGGTCGGGCGCGGGCGTCCGTTCTCCAGCGCGCTGGCGCCGCGTATCGCGGAGCTGTTCGGAGGCTCGCTTGCGGAGCTCGAGCCAGACGTCCTTTATCGCGCGGTCAACCGCGTGAAGCCTTCGTTGATCCGCGTCGAGGCCGATGAGGCCACCTATGGCTTGCACATCGTGCTGCGCTTCGAGCTCGAGCAGGAGCTGATCGAGGGGCGCCTGGCAGTGAGGGATCTGCCGGAGGCATGGAATGCCCGCTGCAGCGAGTACCTCGGACTCCAGGTGCCCGACGACGCACGCGGGGTGCTCCAGGACGTCCACTGGTCGGCGGGCCTGATCGGCTACTTCCCCACCTACGCGATCGGCAACCTGATCGCGGCACAGCTCTGGGAGCGCGCCCATGTGGATCTTCCCGGCCTCGACGAGCGGATAGCGGCGGGCGAGCTCGCGCCACTGCGCGAGTGGCTGCGCGACCGAGTGCACCGTCACGGTGCGAAGTTCACGAGCACGGCGTTGCTGGAGCGGGTGGCGGGCGAGCCGATCGCCGTCGCTCCGTTTGTCGCCTACCTGAAGCGCAAGCTTGGCGACGTCTACGGGATGCACGCGAGCGCGCTTTGACCGGCGACGTCTACGGAGTGCAGGCGAGCGCGCTTTGACCGGTGAAGGCCGAGCTGACCGAGACCCGGGTGGCCGGATAGCATCGACTCCGATGGCCCAAGGGCGAGAGACATGGCGCACGAAGTCACGCTGATCTGTGGCGACGGCACCGGCCCAGAGCTGGTGCACGCCACGCGGCGCGTGCTGGAAGCCACGGAAGTCGCACTGCAATGGGACGAGCAGCACGCGGGGGTGGACGTCTACGCCGCAGAGGGCACGCCTTTTCCCGACCGCACCCTGGACTCGGTCAGGCGGACCAAGGTCGCGATCAAGGGGCCGACGACCACCCCGGTCGGCTCGGGATTTCGCAGCGTCAACGTGCTACTGCGAAAAGAGCTCGACCTGTACGCGTGCATCCGGCCGTGCAAGGCCTACGAGGGCGTGCGCACGCGCTATCCCGAGACGGACATCGTGATCGTGCGCGAGAACACGGAGGATCTCTACGCGGGCATCGAGTTCGAGCAGGGGACCGCTGAGAACGCAGACTTGCGCCGGTTTTTGGCGAGCGCCGGTCAGCCCGTCCGAGAGGACGCTGGGATCTCGATCAAGCCGATTTCAATTTTCGGCTCCGAGCGGATCGTGGAAGCGGCTTTCAAGTACGCCTCCGAGAATGGCCGTAGGAAGGTGACCGCCGTGCACAAGGCGAACATCATGAAGTTCTCCGACGGTCTCTTCCTTAGGGTCGCAAGGGAAGTTGCGGCGCGCCATCCCGAGATCGAGTTCGAAGACAGGATCGTCGACAATCTCTGCAATCAGCTCGTCTCCCGCCCTGAGGAGTACGACGTGCTGGTGCTCCCGAACCTGTACGGAGACATCGTCTCCGACCTCGGCGCGGGGATGATTGGTGGCCTGGGACTCGCCGGCGGCGCGAACATCGGTACCGACGCGGCGGTGTTCGAGGCCACACATGGCTCGGCTCCCAAGTACAAGGGCCAGAACAAGGTCAACCCGACCGCGTTGATGCTTTCGGGAGCGCTGATGCTTACCCACCTCGGTGAGCACCAGGCAGCCGATCGACTGCAGCGAGCGATCGCAGAGGTGATTCGCAAGGGTGAAAAGGTCACATATGACCTCAAGCCGACACGTGACGACCCGACCGCAGTGGGAACTTCGCAGTTCGCCGACGCGGTAATCGAGGAGATGATCAGACCATGAGTACCCCGAGCACCCCTATCCGAGTAGCCGTAACCGGAGCCGCCGGCCAGATCGGTTACGCGCTCCTGTTTCGCATCGCCAGCGGCCAGATGCTCGGGCCCGGAACGCCGATTCACTTGTCACTGCTGGAGATCCCCGAGGCCGTCAAGGCAGCCGAGGGCACCGCGATGGAGCTCGATGACTGTGCGTTCCCGCTGCTGGCGGGGGTCGACATCTTCGACGATCCGGCCAAGGCGTTCGATGGCGTGCAGATCGCGTTGCTCGTCGGTGCTCGTCCACGCACGAAGGGGATGGAGCGCGGTGATCTGCTGGAGGCCAACGGTGCCATCTTCAAGCCCCAAGGCCAAGCGCTCAACGAGCATGCATCCGCGGACGTAAAGGTGCTGGTCGTCGGCAATCCGGCTAACACCAACTGCCTGATAACGCTGAGCAACGCGCCTGACATTCCGCCCGCGCGCTTCACCTCGATGATGCGCCTCGATCACAATCGCGCGATCGCGCAACTTGCCGCCAAGGGCGGGGCGGAGGTGAAGGACGTAACCAATATGACGGTGTGGGGAAACCATTCCGCCACCCAATACCCCGACATCTTCCACGCAAAGGTGAAGGGCGCGAGCGCGACCGAGGCCGTGGGCGACTCCGACTGGCTAGAGGAGGACTTCATCCCGACCGTGCAGAAGCGCGGTGCGGCGATCATCGAAGCCAGGGGCGCGTCGAGTGCGGCATCGGCCGCCAACGCCGCGGTCGACCACGTCCACGATTGGCTGCTCGGGACGCCACCCGGAGACTGGGTGTCGATGGCGATCCCGTCCGGCGCTTGGTACGGCGTCGAGGAAGGAGTCATTGCGGGGTTTCCCTGCACGTGCTCCGGTGGCTCGATTCAGGTGGTCGAGGGCCTGGAGATCGACGACTTCTCACGATCGCGCATCGAGATGAGCGTCGACGAGCTCAGGCAGGAGCGCGATGCGGTGAAGCAGCTAGGGCTGATCTAGCCACGCGGACCGTTCGAGGGCCAGTTCTGCGGAGCTCATGCTGCAGGGCTCATCCCGCGGGATGAGCCCGACTTCCATGTGCGGGCGCACGTGTGCCTGCGCTCGGATCAGCTCAGGCCGGATTCCATCCGTTTCCATCGCGCTTGACCTCGCCGTCCTCCACCAATCTCGCCATCACCCGGTAGATGTAATTGGGCGCGATCCGTAGCTCCTGCGCGATCTGAGGGACCGAGATGCCAGGCTGCGAGCGCACCAGCTTCCTGTGGAGCGCCGAGCAGCACGGCACGAGGCGCGCACCGTGACTCGCTGATCGCAGTGACTGAAAACGATACTGCCCCTGGACCTGTTATCTGCGTTCGACGAGTGCTTTCAGCCGTTGCAGTGAATTGTGCGCCTCGCGCTCGGACGTGTTGCCCACGATCATCTGACTGGCCGCACTTCCAAGGCGCCCGCCGGGCGCACCGAACTCGTTGGTGTACCGAAACGCGGTAGGCCCGCCCTCGGGTCCCGAGAGCTCGTAGCGAATCCCCGCGTGAGAGCGCGCGGGTCCCCGACCCTCCCATTCTGCGTTGTGGGGTGCGCTCACCTCGATCAGCGTCCAGTGAACTCGGAACGACACGCCGCGTACCTGCAGCACCTGATCCATCGTCGAGCCTTTCGCAAGCGGGTGCGCCGACACGTGCTTGAGGGATCGGTGAATCGTGACCCAGTCCTTCAGCCGGTGGGGATCCATGACCGTCTCCCAGACGCGCTGCGCCGGCGCCTCGATCTCGATTTCGACATGAACTTTGCTCATTGCGGAAAAGAGACACTAGCCCCTGACCGGCCTGCAGCGGGCGCAGGTCAGCCTGTGGACGGCTTCCGTGCCCCCCGCGGGGACAGCGCCTAGTAGAAGCCGGGCGGCGGAGTCTTCGCTCGAGGCCTGGGAATGCTGAACGCCTTCGAGGTCCGGAGCAGGTGTCCCTTGACGTCAAGCGCCTGAACCTTGTAGACGCCTGAGCTGCCCTTCATTCCGATCACGGTCTCGAAGCCGTTCTTGCGCCTAGTCGCCAAGCTCTTGAGATGCTTGACGTTCGGGCCGCCTAGGACCCTCCAGGAGGCAACCTGCGTGGCACCGTCCCAGCTCGCGTACACGGTGGTCTTGCCCTTCGACTTGCGTGCGGCTCCGCTCGGCGGGAAGAACGGCGTCCCAACCCACTGTTGGAGGTAGGCCCGGTAGCTGATGTCCGGGTCGGGAAAGCGCGCGTCGAAGAGCAGCTTGCCGGACTTGCTGTACTCAGAGAACCACGGCTGGCCGCCCCATCCGACGAGCACGTTTCCGCCGCGCAAGAGTTGCGCACTGCCCTGGGTGCTCGTCTCGAGCCCTACATGGCCGGCCGTGTAGGCCGCGAGGAGGTTAGCGGTGTGCGTGGTCGTGTTCAGCTTCAGAACGAGCCCGCGTGAGGGCCCGGACGGCGGAGCGAACTTGCCTGGTCCAAGGACACCGCAGCAGGCATCGTCGAACAGGCTGACCTCGTTGCCCGCGTGGAGCTCTACATCGTGCTGCCACTGGAAGGTGGAGTTGCGGCCGAAGGTAAAGCTGCTGCCCTTACCGCCCAGAGTCCATTCGATGGTGCCGGTGCTGGCCTTGACCTTGTAGGCCGCCCACGTGTTGCGCATCGACGTCACGAAGGTGCCGCTGCCCGTCAGGTTGATCGAATTTACGTGATATGCGTCCCACGGTATGCCGGGCATGGGTGACGGATGGATCTGCGACTGACTCAGAGAAATGTGCCTGAAAGCGTCAAAGGTGCTGAGGAGCTTGCCGTTCTTGAGGTCGTACTCCTGCACGGCCGAGTCGGTGAGCACGCCGCTGGCCGAGCCGCCGTACGGCGCCAGGTTCATCGGCACGTTCTTGTAGGCGGTCACCCACGCGTTGGCGCCGCTGATCAGTAGCTCGTGCGGGCTGATGATCCAGCCGTCCTTCCCCTCGAGCTTCGCCACGGTCTGGTAGCGGTCGTTGACGACGATATCCTCTCCGCTGGTGACTGCGCCCACCGGCGAGATCACGCCCTGCCACCAACTCAGCGCAGGCTTGCTCAGATAAGTCTGCGCCCTGAGGTTGAGCGAGAAGAGGCTCGTGGATATCGGATTGAACCACACCGGCTGCAGGTGGCTGTCGAGGATCAGCGGTCCGCCCTGGCCGACGAGCGGCTCGGTCATCGCCAGGTTCTTGAAGTTCGACACCATGAAGTAGCCTGGCGCGAGCTTGCGGGCGCTAGTGGGCGCGTCGGTCCGGACCTTCGGCGGATGCAGCCGGGGCGCAGAGACGAATCCGTAGGCCCCTTTGGTGGTGTACGCCCCGCGTGGGGCGGCTTGGGCGCTTGGGACCGTAGCGAGCCCTGTTCCGGCGCTGAGAAGACCCATTGCGATCGCGAGCCGGAAGCTCCGCCTGGGTCCGGAGAGGAGTTTTTCACTGAGCATGCTCTTCTCAACACGTTAACACGACGAAGGTTGCGCCGCAGTCAGCCTGCCGCGCTCTTGGACAGCCGGAATGGGTTATGGGGCGATCGCGCCGGCATCGCTCAGCGCGCGGCTAGCGGTTGCGAGGCCTCCCAATCGCGCAGCGCGCGCTCGATCGCCGCGTCGAGCGTGTGCAGCTTGACCCCCAGGATCGCCGTGCCGCGATCGTCACGGGGCAGCAGGTCCTGGTGCAGCGACTCCATCAGCGGGCCGACCAGCGCGTGCTCCTCGCCTGCGATCAGTGCCGAGATCCGGCTCGCGATCGGCGTAACCGTCAATCGCTTGAAGGCGATGGTCGGGCGGTCTACCAGCATGTGATCACGGATTCGTTCGATCAGCTCGCCGTATGAGACGACATCGGGACCGCCGATGTCTAGCGACAGGCCGCGGACCGCATCCTCGGTACCGGCACGAGCAAGGAGCTCAACCGCGTCGCGCTCGTCGATCGGCGCCGTGCGATGGGTCCGCCACGCGGGCAGGGCGAGCACCGGCAGCCGCTCCACGAGGCGCACCAGGAAGCGAAAGGAGACCGAACGAGCGCCGACCACGATCGACGCCCTGAGCGCGACCGAGCCCGGTGCCCCGCAGAGCAGGATCTCCTCCACGGCCAGGCGGCTGGCGAGGTGAGCCGATAGCTGAGCACTGGCCGGGAGCAGGCCCCCGAGGTAGACGATCCGCTCCACGCCCGCGCCGCGCGCGGCGCGGGCGAAGTTCTCAGCGGCCGCGCGCTCGCGTACTCCGAACGACGCGCTACCACCGGTTTTCGTCTCCATCGAGTGGATCAGGTAGTAGGCCAGGTTGATGCCGTGCAGCGCGCGGTCGAGCCCGGCGCCGGACACGGCGTCACCGGCGCACACAGGTACGCCGAGCCCCCCCAGCGGGGCACGAGAGAAGCCGCGCACCGAGTGTCCGTCGCGCAGCAGGCGCGGTGCCAGTTGCGCGCCGACGTAGCCCGTGATGCCTGTCACAAGGACGTTCATCGAGGACAAGAAAGCTACGGAAAGTGCGCGACCTTCCCGGCCCGCTGGACAGAATGCCCGCTCTTTGCAGCCACTTATACGGAGTGTGAAGTTCTTGCGCTTTCCGGGAATCGCCGCTGCGAGGGGGGGCGAAATCCGCTTTGATGCTCGCATGGCAAGTGTCCGCCCCAGCACAGCGAAAGCGAGCTGCGAGAGCTGCTTCTTTCACAAGAACCTCCTCTGCGCGCTGGCGGGGTCCGGGCCGTGTGCGACCTATCGCCCGGACCATCCCGACGGGTTGCGCCCTCCGAGCCAACTGCGCTTCGTCTTTCGTCAGGAACGCCGCATGCAGGTCGCCTGGGCTTTTCCTTCGCCCAGCGAGCAGGTCGCGCTGCACGCATAGCCGCCGGCGCCTCTCACTCGGTCCCCCAGGCCCGCCGGCCTGCGGGACGGGGCCGCCCCCCTTTGTATCCGCGGGCGCGAGGAGGCCCGGCCAGCGCCGGCGCGCGCCACCGGCGCGAGCGGATAACGTTCCCGCAGTGTTCTGGCCGTTGATCGGCGGATTCATCGCCTTCGTCCTGCTCGCCGTGCTCCTCGGCTGGGTGCTGGATCCCGCGCGCCACAGCAATCGAGCTGGCCAGGATCCCGGGCACGCCGCACACGACGGGGGGCACGCCGCACGCGACGGAGGGCACGCCGCACGCGACGATCACTGATCGGGCTGCGGCGCACTGCCCGTGCCGGCGCTGCCCGTGCCGGCGCCCGCGCCGCTCGCGCCTGCGCCCTGAGCCTTGGCCGGCGCTCGCTGCTCGCGCGCTGAGCGGCGCTCGGATCTGCGCGCGATCCACTCCGAGCCGGCGGTGTCGGTCACGCCATGGGCGATGACCGAGAAGACGACCACCAGCGCTGCGAGATTGAATATCCGCGTGGCCGATGCGATCCGGTCGCTGAGTATGAGCAGCGAGAAGGTCATCGTGGAGACTCCTTTGGGACCAAACCACGCCATGAAGCCCCTGGTGACGGCGTCCGTCGCGGTCCCTGTGAGTGCCGCGAAGACTGCGACCGGCCTTGCCACGAGGAGCACGATCGCGGCGATCGTCACTGCCGCCCAGCCGCCCCCAAACAGTCCGTGGAGCGTCAGCAGCGATCCGAACACGACGAAGATTCCCAGCTTCACGATCTCCACCAGGTCCTCAGCCTGGCGCGCGAAGTAGGCGCGAATGTCGGGCCGGCGGATACCGAGCGTGATCGCGGCGACGTAGACGGCGATCAGCCCGTTTCCGTGTGGCGGCAGCACTGCGATTCCGTATGCGGCAAACGCGGTCCCCAACGCGTAGAGCGACTTCTGGTGCGCGGGGATGCCGCCCTGCAAGCTCCTCTCGCCACTTTCGCGGCGGCGCCCCGTGCGACTTTCGTCGCGCCGCCCCGCGCGATTCCCATAGCGCTTTCCGGCGGGACTCCCCTCCCGTGGCATCAGGCGCGACGCGAGCAGGCCCACGAGCAGACCGGTCCCCAAGCCGATCGTCACGTCCTGGAGCACGAACCGCCACCAGACGAAGTGGCCCCCTCCGGCGCCAAGCACCGCGGCCAGCGCCAGCACGGCCGGCAGTGCCAAGCCGTCGTTCAGGCCCGACTCCAAGTTGAGCGAGTGGCGCACGATCCGCGGCACGCGTGGGTTGTTGACCACGCCCGAGGACAGGACGGGGTCGGTCGGGGAGAGCAGTGCCCCCAGCAGGAAGCACTCGGTCCACGAGAGGCTGGTCAGCAGGCGCGCTGCAAGCGCGACGATCGCGGCGGTGAGCGGCATCGCCAGCACCAGCTTGCGAAACGGTAGGTGCCAGTGCTCCTGGAGCATCTCTGCATCGACCTCGAGGCCGTCCCGGAAGAGGATCACGATCAGGGCGACCGTCGCCAGATCGGCCACGAACCCCGAGCGAGCGTCGAACCGCAGGACTCCGAGCCCGCCGTGGCCGAGGACGAACCCCGCCAGCACGAATCCCGCTGCCAGCGAGAGGAAGCTGCGGCGAACGATCCCCGACGCGAGCGCCCCGGCCATCAGCAGCGCACCCAGCACGAGCACGTCCACCCTGAAGTTGCCGATCGCGGTCGCGGGGAGCAACGGCATGTGCGAGAGCGCCGTGCCCACGTCATCAGAGTGCCAGATGACACCAAGGCGGGTTGCCACGCGGGCCTGCTCGGGCTGGCCGAGGGCCGGCGCCGCGGGTTGGCTGGTGCCCGCTCGGCCGGTTGGCTCGTGGCCGCCCCTCTTACAATTTCATCGATGACCGAGCGCGACCTGTTTGCCAACTTCGAGCGCATGAGGCGGGAGATGGACGAGCTGTTCGGCGACGTGCTCGGTCGCGCCGGGCTCGCCCGCCGGCGCGGCGGATTCTCGCCCGCCGTCGATGTCGCCTACACCTCAGACCCGGCGCGTGCGATCGTGACCGCCGAGCTGGCGGGGGTCGAGATCGACGAGCTGGACCTGGAGATCCAGGGCAGAAAATTGATCCTCTCCGGCCGCCGCGGGCCGGCCGCGATGGAAGGCGATGTCTACCAGCAGGTCGAGATCGAGCGCGGCCTCTTCCGGCGCACCGTCGAGCTCGGTGCAGAGGTGCGCGCGCAGGAAGCCACGGCGAGCTATGAGAATGGGGTCCTGCGCGTCGAGCTGCCGCTGGCGCACAGCGAGCCTCGCCCGCGCGCGAGTGCGATCGAGGGCGGCGCAGCGATCGAGGGCGGCGCGGGTGCGGTCAAGAGCGGTGAGCGCGCGTGATCGAGATCGGCGTCCCAGACGGGGGCCCCCGCGAAGTGGCAGTCGGGGGCACGCGGCAGCTTCCCGAGAGCGTCGGCGTGCTGCCGCTGCGCGATAACGTGACCTTCCCCGAGATGCTGGTCCCGCTCAACGTCGGGCAGGAGCGGAGCATCGAGCTGATCAACGAGGTGCTGCGCGGCGATCGGACGATCGTGATGCTCGCAAGCCGCAACTCGGAGGCGGAGACGCCTACGCCCGAGGACCTGTACGAGGTCGGCGTGATCGGCGTCGTAGCGCGCATGATCCGCGTCCCGGACGGCACCTTGCGGGTGCTGATCCAGGGCGGCCAGCGCGTCCGGATCGAGCGCTGGGTGCCCGGGAAGCCGTACCTCGTCGCCGAGGTCGCCGAAGCTCCCGACGTGGTCGAGCAGAGCCCTGAGCTGATCGCGCTGATGCGCAACGTCCAGCAGACGTTCACGAACATCGTCGAGGACGTGCCCTACCTCCCCGAGGAGCTCCAGATCATGGTCGCCAACGTCGAGGACCCGAGCGCGCTGACGCATCTGATCGCGGGTGCGCTGCGCCTGAGGACCGAGGAGAAGCAGGGGCTGCTCGAGGAGGTCGACGTGGCCAAGCGGCTGCGCCGGCTCTCGGAGATCCTGGCGCGAGAGCTGGAGCTCGTAGCGATCGGCTCCAAGATCCAGTCCCAGGTCCAGTCCGAGCTCGAGCAGGGCCAGCGCGAGTACTTCCTGCGCCAGCAGATGAAAGCGATCCAGGAGGAGCTCGGTGAGGCGAACGAGGTCCAGGCAGAGGCCAACGAGCTGCGCGAGCAGCTCGCGATCGAGCTCCCCGAGGAGGTTCGCAGGCAGGTCGATCGCGAGCTCGCCCGGCTCGAGCGCCTGCAGCCGGCGATGGCCGAGTACGGCGTCGTGCGCGGCTATCTGGAGTGGATCGCGGCGCTTCCCTGGGGCAAGAGCACCGAGGACAACCTCGACCTCGAGCACGCCGAGGTCGTACTGAACGAAGATCACTACGACATCGAGCAGGTCAAGGACCGCATCCTCGAGTTCCTGGCGGTTCGCAAGCTGAAGCCCGACGCCCGTGGCTCGATCCTCTGCTTCGTCGGGCCGCCGGGGGTGGGCAAGACCTCGCTCGGGCGCTCGATGGCCCGCGCGCTCGGGAGGAAGTTCGAGCGCATCAGCGTCGGCGGCGTGCGCGACGAGGCTGAGATCCGCGGCCATCGCCGGACCTACATCGGCGCGATGCCAGGGACGATCATCCGGGCGCTGCGCGACGCCGGTGCCAACAACCCCCTGCTGATGATCGACGAGATCGACAAGATGGGCGCCGACTTCCGTGGCGATCCTTCGAGCGCGATGCTCGAGGTTCTCGACCCGGAGCAGAACTTCGCGTTCCGCGATCACTACCTCGACCTCCCGTTCGACCTGTCGAACGTCATGTTCGTCACCACCGCCAACACGCTCGAGACGATTCCCGGGCCGCTGCGCGACCGGATGGAGGTGATCCAGCTCGCGGGCTACACCGAGTTCGAGAAGCTCGAGATCGCCAAGCGCTATCTCGTTCCGCGCCAGATCGAGCGAAACGGCTTGACCAGCGCCAGGATCGGCTTCAGCGACTCGGCGCTGCGTGCGATCATCTCCGACTACACGCGCGAGGCGGGCGTTCGCCAGCTCGAGCGGGAGATCGGAGCGGCTGCCCGCAAGGTCGCCAGAAGGGTGGCGGAGGGAACCGCTACGCGCAAGGTCCCGGTCACCGAGCCGCGCGTCCGCGAGCTGCTCGGCAAGCGCAAGTTCTTCACCGAAGCGCGCCGGCGAACCTCCCGGCCCGGTGTCGCGACGGGACTCGCCTGGACGCCGGTCGGCGGAGATGTCCTGTTCGTGGAGGCGAGCGCGATGCCGGGCAAGGGCAGGCTCACGATCACCGGCCAGCTCGGCGAGGTGATGAAGGAGTCCGCGCAGGCCGCCCTGTCCTACATTCGCAGCAACGCGGCGCAGCTCTTCCCCGAGCTGCCCGAAGACTGGTTCGCCCTTCACGAGATCCACATTCACGTCCCCGCCGGCGCGATCCCCAAGGACGGTCCGAGTGCAGGCGTTGCGATGACCACGGCACTCGCTTCACTCCTGTCCGCGCGCCCGGTCCGCTCAGACGTGGCGATGACCGGCGAGATCACGTTGACCGGCCTGGTGCTACCGATCGGGGGCCTCAAGGAGAAGGCCCTCGCCGCGCAGCGCAACGGGATCCACTGCGTGATCGCTCCCGCGCGCAACGAGCAGGACATCGACGAGATCCCCGCCCATCTGCGCAAGGACCTGGAGTTCGTGTTCGTATCCACCATCGACGAGGTGCTGGATACAGCGCTCGCGCGACGGCGCGCCAGCGCGTATCGCGTATCCTGAGAATTTACTTCGCTCCACGCACCGAGGAGACCCATGAAACTACGAAGCAAGAAGCTCAAGTCGGCGGTCCCGTTCAACACCGCCGATCTCGCCAACCTTACGATTGCCAACCCTTACGTCCAGCGCATAATCGAGGATGGCGACCTGCGCGAGAACGTGCTTACAGCGCTTGACTCGACGCGGAGCGCCTATGACCGCCTCACGAATGGCAAAGCGTCGGCCAAGTCGCTGCTGGAGGACAAGAAGCTGCAGTCCGACCTGAGCGACGCGATCGAGGCGATCCGCGATGCTGCGACCTCGCTGTCCGATGTTCCCACTAAGGGCTCCAAGGGCGTGATCCCCAAGCTCCTGGTCGTTGGCGTAATTGCCGGCGTCGGTGCCGTTGCCGCGAACGAGAAGCTTCGCAAGAAGGTGCTAGACAAGCTGTTCGGCTCCGACGAGGAGTTCGAGTACACCCCCCCGAGCAGCGCAGCTCCCGCCACGCCGGTGGGCGCCGCCTGATCTCACTCGGAGCTGTGCGGGCGCTGGCTATCGTGGGCTGAGGGTCCGGCGGCGCAGCCTGCGATTCGCCGTGCGCCGGCGGCGTGAGGCTCACCCGCTCAGCTTCGGCGAGCGCCAGGGTTCGCGCAGCCGGCGCTCCAGCTCGTCTCCGAGCTCGTCGATCGCGATCCGCTGCTGGGCGAGGCTGTCTCGGTCGCGGACGGTGACCGTACGGTTCTCCAATGACTCGTGGTCGATCGTCACCGCCCAGGGGGTGCCGATCTCGTCCTGGCGGCGGTAGCGCCGGCCGATCGCGCCGCCTTCGTCGTACTCGGCGCCGAGGCGCTCGCGCAACGCGTGGTGGACCTCGTGCGCCAGCTTGGGCTGGCCGTCCTTGCGAACCAGCGGCAGGACAGCGACCTTGACGGGGGCGAGCAGGGGGTGCAGGCGCAGGACTGTACGCCGTTCGCCTCCGATCTCGTCTTCGTCGTAGGCGTCGAGGAGAAACGCCAGGGCGGCACGGTCCGCGCCGGCAGCCGGCTCGATGACGTACGGCACGTAGCGCTCGCCGCTCGCAGTGTCCACGTACTCGAGCTTCTGCCCCGAGCGCTCGGTGTGACTCTTCAAGTCGAAGTCGCCGCGGTTGGCGATCCCCTCCAGCTCGGACCACCGCCCCCCGCCGGCCTCGCGGGCCGGCGTGGCGGGAGGGGGAAAGCGGTACTCGATGTCGCTGGTGGCGCTGGAGTAATGCGAGAGCTCCTCGGGCTCATGAGCGCGCAGCCGCAGGTGATCGGGGCGGATGCCAAGCCGGGTGTACCAGTTCATTCGCTGGGCGAGCCAGTGCTCGAACCAGTGTGGCGCCTGGTTTGGCGCCACGAAGTACTCCATCTCCATCTGCTCGAACTCCCTCATCCGGAAGACGAAGTTCCCGGTGGTGATCTCGTTGCGAAAGCTCTTTCCGACCTGCGCGATCCCGAACGGCGGCTTCTTGCGCGAGAACTGAAGGTAGTTCTTGAAGTTCAAGAAGATGCCCTGGGCGGTCTCGGGACGCAGGTAGACGGTCGCGCCTTCGTCCTTGACCGGGCCGATCGTCGTCTGGAACATGAGGTTGAAGTCGCGCGCTTCAGTCAGCTCGCAAGCATCGGTGGATCCCGGCGGCTGAGAGGGCTTGCGGCCGCAGTGGCCCTCCTCTAGCTGGTCGGCACGGAAGCGCAGCTTGCAAGCCCGGCAGTCCACGAGCGGGTCGGTGAAGCCCGCCAGATGACCGCTCGCAACCCACGTCTCAGGGTGTTGGATGATCGCCGAATCGAGCGCGACGATATCGTCGCGCTCGCGCAGCATCGCCCGCCACCACTGGTCCTTGACGTGGTTCTTGAGCAGCACTCCGTAGTGGCCGTAGTCGTAGCTCGAGCCCAGTCCTCCATAGATTTCGCTGCTGGGGAAGACGAACCCGCGCCGCTTGCACAGCGAGACGACCTTCTCCATCGTGACCACATCAGCGGGCATCGCCGCGGATGCTATCCGCAGATGCGGCGCTTGGCACTCTCGTGGTAGGAGTGCCAACGGTGGCCGGAGTGTCGGCGGTGCGCCGCTATACTGAGTGTGGGATGCCGACCTACGAGTACCGCTGTGAGAAGGGACACACGTTCGAGGTCGTGCGCCGCATGACCGACGATCCGATTGCGGTCTGCGAGACCTGCTCCGCGCCGGTAGAGCGCGTCTTCAGCCCGATCGCCGTCCACTTCAAGGGCTCGGGGTTCTACTCGACCGACTACGGCTCGGCCAAGCGCGCACGTGAGCGGGCGGAGGGGGGCGGCGAGGAGGGAAGCGGAACGCAGGCCAAGGACGAGAAGTCCTCGAAGGGCGATTTGGGCTCGGGCTCGGACTCGGGCGGGGAGTCCTCGAAGTCCGGCTCGGACTCCGGTTCGAGTTCTTCGAGGGGTGAGTCGGGCTCTGGCTCGGGCTCCTCTAACGGAGGCTCCGGCTCGGACTCGGGGTCCTCGAAGAGCGACTCCGGCTCGGACTCGGGGTCCTCGAAGGGCGATTCGCGCTCCGGCTCGGGATCCTCGAAGGGCGATTCCGGCTCAGGCGCCGGCTCGCGTTCCTCGAAGTCCGAGTCGCGACGCTCCGCCTCGAAGCGGTCCTTCCGCTCGGACTAGGCCCGCGATTTGCGCTACCCGTTCATCAGCTTCGCGACGGCGCGTCTGACCGCGCCCGGGGTGACGGTGAGCGCGTCTCCGTAGCCGGGCAGCGCCTGCGCCCCGGTCGGCTTCAGCACGTCGACCGGCGCCGAGCCACCGATCTCCGATGCGGCGAACATGCTCAGCAGCTTCGGCCCACCCATGTCGGTGCGCAGCACCTTGGGCGCGTCCCAGGACGCCCAGGGAAGGTGGAAGAACGTGCTCAGCGAGAGCAACCTGGACTTGATCGCGTTGAGGATCTGCTGCTGGCGGTGCGCTCGCGTGAGGTCGTTCTCGGCGGGGTTGCACTTGTTCTCCCGGGTGCGGGCGAGCGTCAGCGCATCGCGGCCGTTCAGGTGATGGTTGCCTGGCGCCAGGTACAAGGAGAAGCCGCCGTTCTTGGTGCCGCCGCTGATGTCCGAGCAGATACGGGGCGTGGTGACGTCGACGCCGCCGATCGCGTCGATGAACTTCGGAAAGGCCGCGAGGTTGACGACGATCAAGTGATTGATCTTGGTCCCCGTGAACTGCTCGATCGTCTTGATCGCTAGCCCTGGCCCGCCCAGCGCGTAACCGGCGTTGATCTTGGCGAGGCCATGCCCTGGGATCTCGGCGACGGTGTCACGCGGGATCGACAAGCGCCGGGAGGCCCCGCCGCCGATCCGCCACAGCATGATCGTGTCCGAGTTGCTGCCGGCGTCGCTGGTGTTCGCGCCCGGCTCCTTGGATCCCTTCGGGCGCTGGTCGGTCCCGAGGATCAGCACCGTGTCGGCGGAGGTGAGCATGTTCGGACCGGAGCTGAGCGCGGCCTTCGCGGAGCCGGGGAGGTTGCCCTGCTCGATCTGCGCGCTGACGAAGAAGAGCACCAGCGAGAGCAGGAGCCAGGCGCCGATCAGGAGCGCCAGGTACTTCAGCACCCGCCGCGGCGTGCTCCGGCCCACCCGCCACCCGGCGCGGCTGCCGCGGCTGCCGCGCCGGCCAGAACCTGGCTCGCGGTCCCTGCGGCCGCGGTCGGGCACGACGAGCTCCTCCTCGCCGCGCAGCCGCGCGCGAAGACCCCGCGGCCCGGCGCGATAGACCTTGTAGGGGCGCTCTTGCATCGCGGCTGCATATAGTGACGGCATGGCGACTCCGTGCACCATCGGCGTCGACATGGGCGGGACGAAGCTGCTCGCCGGCGCCGTCGACTCAGGACATGAAGTCCGTCATCGCGTCCAGCGCCCGGTCCTCGGACTTGACCAGGCCGCGCTGCTCGATGTCGCCGCGCAGGCAGTCTGTGAGGCTCGCGAGGGGGCCGGTGGCGATGTGGCGGCGGTCGGGTTCGGCATTCCCTGCATGATGGACCGGCGAACCGGCAGGGCGGTGCTCGCCGTCAACCTGCCACTGGCGGACATCCTCTTTGCCGACGCGATGGCGCAGCGCCTCGGCCTGCCCGTTTTCGTCGATAACGACGCGAACGTGGCGGCGCTCGCAGAGCACCGCGCGGGGGCCGCACAGGGTGCCGGGGAAGCCGTGGTCCTGACAGTCGGGACGGGGATCGGGGGCGGCTTGATCCTCCGGGGCGAGCTCTATCGCGGCGCGATCGGCGCGGCTGCCGAGCTCGGCCATGTGGTGATCGAGGCCGATGGCCGGCGCTGCCAGGGCAACTGCCCGAACCGGGGCTGCGTCGAGGCGCTCGCGTCGGGCCCCGCCCTTGCACGCGAGGCGCTGCGCATCGCGGCCGAGCGCCGGGACTCCGGCCTGTGGCGTGCGCTCCAGGACGGCCGCGAGCTGGCCGGGCCGCTGGTCACCGAGCTCGCGCACGCCGGGGACGCGGCGGCGATCGAGGCGATCGAGCTGATCGGGGGCCGCCTGGGCGTGGCGATCGCAAGCTTGGTCAACATCTTCAATCCCGAGGTGGTGGTGATCGGGGGCGGCGTAGTTGCCGCGGGGGAGCTGCTGCTCGCGCCCGCCCGGGCCGCGGTCGCCGAGCGGGCGCTGGCGCCCTGCCGCGATTCGGTGCGCATCGTCGCCGCGAGGTTCGGGGTAGAGGCGGGGATGATCGGGGCAGCCACGCTCGCGTTCGAAGGGCTGGCAGGGCGGGCCGTATGAGTGCGCGGCGGCCGTATGAGTGGCCAGATGCTACGAACGGGCCCCCGGCGCGGGCAAGCGTGTCGCGCCCACCGCGAGAGGCGCTGTGAGCGGGCGCCTGATCGTCTGCCCGACGCCGATCGGCAATCTCGAGGACGTCACGCTCCGCGTGCTGGCGGCGCTGCGCGATGCCGATGTCGTGGCGTGCGAGGACACACGGCGCACGCGGGTGCTGCTCGACCGCTACGGGGTGAGCGCGCGCCTGGTCAGCTACCACGAGCACAACGAGCGTGAGCGCGCGGGCGAGCTCGTGGCGCAAATGCGTGAGGGCGGTGTGGTGGCGCTGGTCTCCGACGCGGGCATGCCACTCGTGTCCGATCCGGGCTTCGTGCTCGTGCGCGCGTGCGTAGGAGCCGGCTTGGCGGTGGAGGTGCTTCCGGGGCCCTCAGCGGCGATGGCCGCGCTGGTGGCCAGTGCGCTACCGGCGGACCGTTGGCGCTTTGCCGGCTTCTTGCCGCGCAAGCGCAGCGACCTGGAGCGGGCGTTGCGCTCGCCGGAGACGCTGGTCGCATTCGAGTCCCCGCGCCGGGTCGCCGCCTCGCTGGCGGTCCTGGCCGCGATCGACCCCGAGCGCCCGGCCGCGGTCTGCCGCGAGCTGACCAAGGCCCATGAGGAGGTGGTGCGCGGAAGCGCCGCCGAGCTGGCTGCGCGCTACGCGGCCCAGCCGCCGCGCGGCGAAGTCGCGCTCGTGGTCGGGCCGGCTCCTGCGACGGCGGTCGAGATCGGCCCCGCGCTGGGGGCGCTACGGCGACTGGTCGCCGCGGGCGCCAAGCCGAGAACGGCAGCGGCGGTGCTCGCGGAGCTGACGGGCTGCAGCGCCAATGCGTTGTACAGGGCGTTGACGGCTGAGGGCTGAGGGCTGAGATGGCCTTCTACATCACAACCCCGATCTACTACGTCAACGCCCAGCCGCACCTCGGCCACGCGTATACGACGATCGCCGCTGACGTGCTCGCGCGCCACATGCGCCAGCGCGGGGAGGATGTCTTCCTCCTCACCGGCACCGATGAGCACGGCGAGCCGGTGGCGCAGGTTGCCGAGCGCGAGGGGATCACCCCACGCGAGCTCGCCGACCGCAACGCGGAGCGCTTCAAGTCGCTGATGCCGCGGCTGGAGGTCTCCAACGACTTCTTCATCCGCACCTCCGATCCCCAGCACGAGGCGCGCGTGCAGGAGATCCTGCAGACCGTGTATGACAACGGGCACGTCTACGAGGGAATCTACGAGGGCTGGTACTGCCCTCGCTGTGCGGACTTCAAGACCGAAGCCGAGCTCGGGCCGGGCAACATGTGCCTGATCCACGAGATCCCGCTCGATCGCCAGCGGGAGGAGAACTGGTTCTTCCGCCTCTCGTCCTTCCAGGAGCCGCTCGAGCGCCTTTACCGCGAGCATCCGGACTTCGTGCTGCCGCGGATCCGCTTCAACGAGGCGCGCTCTTTCGTGGCGCAGGGACTCCGGGACGTTTCGTTGACCCGGGCGCGGCTGCGCTGGGGCATACAGGTTCCGTGGGATCAGGAGCAGGTCTTCTACGTCTGGTTCGACGCGCTGCTCAACTACGTCACCGCCTTGTCCTATGCCCCTTCGCCGATGGAGACAGAGTCGGCGGAGTCGGTGAAGGGGCAAGGCCTCTTCGAGCGCTTCTGGCCCACGACGGTGCACCTGATCGGCAAGGACATCCTCAAGTTCCACGCCGTCTACTGGCCGGCGCTGCTGATGGCGGGCGGGCTCGAGCTTCCGCGGCATCTGTTCGTGCACGGCTTCCTGCTGATGGACGACAAGAAGATGTCCAAGTCGCTTGGCAACGTGCTCGATCCGTTCGAGGTGATGGACAAGTACGGAACCGATGCGCTGCGCTACTACTGCCTGCGAGATGTCCCCTTCGGCCAGGATGGGAACGTCTCGCCGGCGGGCTTCGAGTCCCGTTACGAGTCAGAGCTCGCCAACGAGTACGGCAACCTCGCCAGCCGCACGATCGCGATGATCGTGCGCTATCGGGATGCAACTATTCCCGCGGTCCCGACGGACCCGTCGCTCGCGGGCGACTTCGAGGCTCTCCCGGAGGAGGTCGCGGCGCTGCTGGACCGCTTCGAGCTGAGTCAGGCGCTCGAGGTCATCTGGCAGCGGGTCAGGCGGCTCAATCGCTACGTCGAGGAGCGTGCGCCGTGGCGCCTGGCGAAGGACCCCGCGGCTGCCGATGAGCTCGACAGGACCCTCGCCTCGCTGGCGGAGGGGATGCGCGCCGTCAGCGTGCTGCTGGCACCGTACATGCCCGCCACCACGAGCCGCCTGCTGGGCGCGATTGGGGCGCCTACGGTCGATTACGCGCGGGCTGGCTTCGCGGACCGCGGCTCGGGCGCCCGGGTGGAGGCGATCGAGCCCCTGTTTCCCAAGCAGCCCCAGTGATCGACAGCCACACGCACCTCGACTCCTGCGACCCGCCCGACGCCGAGCTCGTCGGCGCCGCAGAAGCGGCGGGGGTCACGCGAATCCTCACGGTCGGGATGAACGGGGCATCCTGCCGCGCCGCGCTCGCGGCCGCCGAGGACTTTCCGCAGGTGTTCGCCGCGGTCGGCCGGCACCCGAACGAGGCGACCGGCTTCGACGACGGTGACCTCGCCGAGCTCCACGCGCTCGCGGCGCACGAGAAGTGCGCCGCGATCGGCGAAACGGGACTCGACTACTACCGCGACCACGCCCCGCGCTCTGATCAGGCGCGCGCCTTTCACGCTCAGATCGAGCTGGCGCGTGAGACCGCCAAGCCGCTCGTGATCCACACCCGCGCCGCCGCGCACGACACGCTCACGGCGTTAACCGAGCGAGCCCGGGGCGTGCGGGTGATCCTGCACTGCTTCTCGATGCCCGAGCGGCTCGAGGATTGCCTCGAGCAGGAGGACTGGTGGATCTCGTTCGCCGGCAACCTGACCTACTCCAAGTCCACGGAGCTGCGCGCCGCGGCCGCGCGCATCCCCGCCGAGCGCCTGCTGGTCGAGACCGACGCGCCGTATCTGGCGCCGCAGCCGGTGCGCGGCACCCCGAACCAGCCCGCGAACGTCGTCCACACCGCCCGCGCCCTGGCCGCGCAGCGCGGCATGTCCTACGTGAAGCTCGAGCGCGAGCTCGAGCGCAGCGCCGCCGCCGTGCTCGGATGGTGAGCGCCCGCCGCCCGCGCGAGGACCCGGCCCCGGGCCCGGGCGCAGACCCGCCTCCGGGCGCGCGCGGAGACCCTGCCCGTGGTCCGCGCGAAGACCCCATTCAGCGCCCGCGCGATCCCGCCAGGCGTGCGCGCACGCGGCGCGCACGCGGCCTCGGCCAGAACTTCCTCGTCGATCCGAACATCCTCGGCGTCATCGAGCGGCTGGCCGAGCTCCGCCCCGAGGACGTGGTGCTCGAGATCGGCGGCGGCTTGGGGATCCTCTCCCAACGCCTGGCGGCGCGCGCGCTTCACGTTCATGTGGTGGAGCTCGACCGGAGCCTCGAGCAGGATCTGCGCGCGGCGTTGGCGCCCTTTCAGAACGTCACCCTGCACATCGCCGACGCCCTTGCCCTCGATTTGCGCGTGCTCGAACCACCGCCTGAGAAGGTGGTCGCGAACCTCCCCTACGGGATCGCCGTGACCGCGATCCTGCGCACGATCGACGAGCTGCCGAGCGTGCGCGAGTGGGTGGTGATGGTCCAGCGCGAGGTCGGCGAGCGGCTGGCCGCCGCGCCGGGCGCCGGCGCCTACGGCGTGCCTTCGGTGCTGGCCCAGCTCGCGTGCGAGGTCCGCGTGCTGCGCCCGATCGGTCGCACGGTCTTTCGCCCGGTGCCAGGCGTCGACTCGGTCCTCGTCGGTCTGCGCCGCATCTCCTGCGGCGCCAGCCCGGAGCTGCGCTCGCTCGTCCACCAAGCGTTCGCTCACCGCCGCAAGGCCCTGGCCGGCTCGCTAGCGCTCGCTCCGGAAGCTGCCCCCGGAATCCGCGAGCACGCCCGCGAGGCACTCGCCGCAATCGGGCACCCCGCCGGCGAGCGCGCTGAGCGGCTGAGCCCTGACGAGTTCCGCCAGCTCTCGGAGAAGCTGCCCTGAATGCGGGCGACGGGGTGAGGCTGATGGCGCGGGCGCCGGGCAAGGTCAACCTGTGCCTGCTCCTCGGCGCGGCGCGGGCCGACGGCCGCCACGAGCTCGTGACGGTGCTGGAGTCGGTCTCGCTGGCCGACGAGCTGGAGCTCTCGACGCTCGCTGGCGGTCCAGACGAAGTCCATTGCCCCGGCGTGCAGGGACCGAACCTGGTCTCACGCGCGCTCGCTGGGCTCCGCGCGCGTGACTGGGGCGCACCCGCGGTGCGGATCGAGATTCGTAAGCGCGTGCCGGTCGCCGCGGGGATGGGCGGAGGGTCCGCCGACGCGGCCGCGGCGCTGCGCTTGGCGAACGAGCTGGCGCCGGTGGCAGCCGGCCACGTCTTCTCGATCGCAGCGTCACTGGGCGCGGACGTCCCGAGCCAGCTCGCGCCCGGGCTCGCGCTCGGCACCGGCGCCGGCGAGGTCGTCACGCCGCTGGCCCCGCTGGCGCCGCATGCATGGTTGCTCTTGCCTTCAGACCGCCAGCTCTCGACCGCCGAGGTCTACCGCGAGGCCGATCGGCTGGGGCTCGCGCGCAGTCCTCATGGGCTCGCCCGCGAACGCGAGCGGCTTGTGTCCTCGTTGGAGGAGCGCTCCCCGCCGGTGGGGGAGGGACTCCGGCTGCCGGCTGCACTGCTCGTCAACGACCTGCAGCCGGCCGCTCGCTCGCTCTGCCCGCAGATCGACGACGCGCTCGACGCCGCGCTCGGAGCCGGCGCCGAGTACGCGATCGTGTGCGGATCGGGCCCGACCGTCGCCGGACTCTTCTGGGGCGAGGATGCGCACGACCGCGCAGAGGCCGCTGTGGGCGCCCTGGGCGGCCACTTTCCGCGCGCGTGCGCCGCCGTTCCGGTCAGGGGCAGGTATGAAGATCCTGTGCCAGCCTGAGGGGCTGGCACAATCACTACCAACAGTCATGAGCAACCAATCGATCACTTATCTCGTCGGGGCTTGCCTCGGCGTGCTCGGCGTGGGCGCATTCGGCGCGCTCGTGGTCGTGCCCGCCGTTACGGCGTATCGGCGGCCGCTGCACCGGGTCGCCGTCGTGATCCTCTCCGCGTACGTCCTGGCCGCCCTGATCGGGGCGGGCGTGCTCCTCGGAGCGCTGGTTGTGGTCGAGTGGCCGCGGATCTTCTAACCGCGTCCGGCAAGGTCGCCTGAGGTGGCCGGCGATGCTTCGCGGGGTAGCGCGGCTCAGCGGGCCGGGGACGCTCCGGGGGTCGGCCGCCCTCCACGCCGCGACGGGGCGCCACCGGGCGCGCTTGACCTGTGCGCGCTGGCGGAGATCACAGACGCGGTCGAAGCCGGCGCGGGGCTGCCCGAGGTCTTGCGTGCCTCTGCGCGGGCGCTCGACGCGAGCCTGATCCTGATCGACCGCTCGGCGGCGGTGCTGGCGGTCGCCACCCGCTCTCCGGCCGACGAACGCTCCTTGATGCGCGATGCCGGCGACGTGAGCACGATCGAGCTGAAGGTCGCCGAGCAGAGCGTCGGTCAGCTTCGGATGCGCGCACGTGAGAACGCCCCCGACGGAGCACTGCTGCGCCTCGTGACGACTTTGATTGCCTCGGAGGTGGAGCGCGTGCGTGCGCCCGAACGGGCCTCCGAGGAAGCCACCGCCAGCTTTCAACGGGCGGTGCTAGAGCACCGCATCGAAGACCGGGAGGATCTGATCGCCCGTGGCAAGGCGCTGGGCAGCGACCTGGGCGCCGGCGGCAGCGTGGTGGTGCTCCGCGCGCGTCCCCGCAGCCCCACCGAGGACGACTGGCGCCGGCGACTGCTGGCGGTCGCGAGCAGAGGCGCGAGGTCGATCGCGTCCGGATCGATCGCCGCGCCAGCTAGAGACGACGCCGCAGAGATAGTGGTCCTCGTCCCCGACGCCGACGGAGACGCCGGCCGCCGTGTCTCCCGCGCGATCATGCGCGAGCTGGAGTCCGGTCTGCCGGGCTTTGCCCTCGCGATCGGGCGCAGCCGTCACGCCGAGGACCCGCGGGACCTCCACCGCGCCGGAAATGAGGCGCTGCTGGCGGTAAACGTCGTCGAGGGTGACCCCGAGCGCTCCGAGCTGGCCTTCGAGCAGACGGGGACTTACCAGCTATTGCTGCCGCACATGCGCGACCCGGCGGAGCTGCAGCGCTTCTACACCGAGACGGTTCGCCCGCTGGTGACCTACGACGAGCAGTACGAGACCGACCTGCTGGGCACGCTGTCCACGTTCCTGGAGTGCGACGCCAACGTCAACGCGACGGCGGCGCGACTGATAACCCACCGGCACACGATCCGCTACCGCTTCGAGCGCGTGCGCGAGCTGACCGGCCTCGACGTCTCCTCGACGGATGGGCGCGAGAAGCTTTCGCTGGGGCTGAAGGCGATGCGCGTGCTCGGCATCGCCGCCCCGCTCGGACCGGCGAGCGAGCGTGGCGCCGAGGGCGGACGGGTGCCGCGGTAGGGCCAAAACGGCCCCTGGCCCGTCAAGCTCACCGACGCGAGGCGCAGGAGCAAGACGCTGTCGCTGATGGTCAAGCCGTCGTAGGCGCGGCCGACGAGGGGCAGCCATCAAGGTTTGACGATTCGGCGACGGCCACGTCCTGAGGAAGCCCGATCAAAGCCGCGCATCAGATGCGCACTACGGGCACACTTGCGGCGAAGTCTGAGAAGTCCTCGTCTTGGGTCCAGACCTCGGCATCGTTGACGAGCGCGGTGGCGGCAATCCAGGTGTCGTGGATGCGTGGCTTGCGCCCCGCAGCAAGCACCGTCGCGGCGAGCCGCGCGTACGCCGATCCGGTCCGCTCGTCGATCGAAACGGCCGCTCCCAGCGCCCGCACTTCGGTCAAGGTTCGCAGCCGCTGCGCTCGCGCGCTCGCGCCTCGTGCGACCAGTACGCCGAGCTCGAGCTCGGCGATCGAGACGACCGAGACGGAGACCATGTCAGGCAGTGCTCGCCTGACCGGACGTCCCTGTTCGGCGGCGATGAAGACCGACGTGTCAAGAATGGCGCGTGTCACGCGGGCTCGACGAGCTGCTCACGCAGAGGCGCAAGGTCGTTCAGCAGGCCACGATCGGCGGGTGCGTCGCGGAGTACCCGCTCCATCGCCGCGCCCGAAACCCACGCCGGTCGACTCAGCGGCGCGAGCTCTGCCACGGGCCGGCGGCTGACGGTCACTGTGAGGCGCTCGCCGGCCTCGACGCGACGCAGAACAGCAGCAGTGTAGTTCCTCAGATCGCGGGCCGCTACGTCGCTCACGCACATATCGTAGCACCCATTCTACATTCTACGGTTGATCGACCTCCTCGGTCCGCGCGTCACGCTGCCGTATCGCCAGCCTGCGCCTGGATAACCCTATGTGCCGCCAGCTCGCCCGCGATCACGAGCGGTTCGGTGTCGCGCAGCGCCCGCGCCAGGACGAATGCACCCTCTAGGCAGCAGAGCATCGCGATCGTCAGCTCACGCGATTTCTCGGGACTGATCCCCGCCGCGGCGTATCGCCGGGAGCCGGCCGCGATCCAGCTCTCGAACACCTCCGCGCATGCCTGCCTGAGCGGCTCGCTGGCGCTGGAAACCTCGAGCGCGATCGTCGCGATCGGACAAGCATCGGCATAGTCGGTCTCGCGCAGGTGCTCGGCGGCGCCCTGAAAGAAGGCGCGCACGCCGGTGACGAGATCGAGCGCGGGATCGAGCACCGCTGCAATGAGCTGCTCGTAGATCGCCCCCGAGGCGCGGATCGCCTCCGCGCCGAGCTCCTCCTTGCCGCCGGGGAAGAAGTGGTAGAGCGAGCCAAACGGCGCTTGGGCATCGGTCACTATCTGCTTGACGCCCGTCGCGGAGTAGCCCTGTCTGCGGAACAACTCAGCGCTCGCATCGACGATGCGCTCTCTCGTACTGGACACGCTTGCTAGTCTATCGCTAGAGCGATCAATCAAGAGGAGGAGGAGGAGGGGATGCTCTCGTGGCTGACAAAGAAGGTCATAGCTCACAACATGGCGCGCTTGCGTGCCGGCGATCCTCGGCCGACGCTGCGGATGGACGCCAGGGACGTGAGGATGAGCTTTCCGGGTGATAACTCCTGGTCAGGCGCGTTTCACGGTAGGGCGGAGGTACGGCGCTGGCTAGAGCGGTTCGCGCGCGTCGGCATCCAGATCTTCCCCGACGAGGTCGTTGCCCACGGCATGCCCTGGAACCAGACCGTGTGCGTCCGGGGGTCGGTCTACCTGAAGTCACCGCTGGGCGAAACCGTGTACGAGAACCGCTACGTGATCTGGGGCCGGATGAGGTGGGTTCTGCTGCAGGAGTACGAGGTCTACGAGGACACCAAGAAGGCCAAGGCGCTCGATGACTACCTCGCCCTCCATGAGACTGAGCCGGCCGTGGTCGTGTCCCCGCGGCGCTCGATCAAAGCCGTGGCGTATGCCTGCAAGCGGTTGGGGATCGCTTGACTGAGCGCAGAGCGGTGATCGGCGACCCAGCGATAGGTTCGCTCCGTGAGCGTTGGCGCACTCCTCAGCAGCGCCGCGGGGACCGCGCCGCCGGGTAACAGTCGCAGCAGCGGTCCGCCGCGGCCCCCGCCGAGAAGCGCCGGCCGTCGGGCGCGATCAGGTGACACGACCGCATCCGCTCCTCGCTCAGATCGGCGAGCACCGCGTCCGCCGCGGGTGTCTAGATGGCTACCGGTGCTAGCTGGTGCTCGCGATCGAGCACCAGCAGAGAGGCGAGTGACGTGCGGCAGAAGCCACAGTCGGCGTCATAGAAGACCGTCCAGCGCCCGGGCGCAACCGACGCCGGCGGGTTGCGTCCGGGGCCGCCCGAGGGGATCGAGCCGGTATCGTGCTCGCGCGCCATGTCGATCGGGATCATCACGGGTTCGGGTACCTATGCGCTTCCTGGCTTCGACGCGGCCCAAGCGGTGATGCTCCAAACGCCATTCGGTGCCGCCGCGGTTACCCCCGGGAGCTATGGGGGCGTCGATGCGCTCCATGTCTCGCGCCACCTCCCTGGCCACGTGAGGCTCTCAAACCACGTCTCGCACCGCGCGAACATCTGGGCGCTCAAGGAACTGGGCGCGAGCACGGTGATCGGCTGCACGGCGTGCGGAGCTGTGGACCCATCGCTGGAGCTCGGTTCGCTGGTGGTCTTCGATGACCTGCACTTCAGCTCCAATCGTCTGCCCGACGGGTCGCTTTGCACGTTCTTCACCGAGGAGGGCGATTTCGCCCGTGGTCATTGGATCCTGCACGGAGGCCCATTCTCGCAGCGACTGCGTGCCGCGCTGCTCGCTGCGGCAGCGGGGGCCGGTCATCGAGCCCGCGATGGCGGCGTCTACGGGCACGTCGATGGCCCGCGCTTCAACACGCCGGCCGAGATCGCGGCCCTCGCTTCGTGCGGTGTGACGGCGGTCTCCCAGACCGCCGGACCCGAAACCGTGCTCTGCGGCGAGCTGGAGCTCCCGTTTGCGCTGGTTGGCTTCGTCACCGATTACGCGAACGAGGTGAAGCCCGCCGGGCCGACGCCCGTCTCGAAGCTGATCGAGCTGATGGGCGCCAGCACCGCGATCTTCGCCGACGTGCTTCGCGGCGCGCTGGTGGCGCTGAGCGCCGCGGGTTCCGCACCCGCCACCGGAGCCGCGCCCGCTGGGACCATGTTCCGCTTCGAGCAAGGCTGAGCGCCCGGGGAATCCGATCACCGCGAGCGCGCCACTGCTTCAATGCTCCAAGGCTCACTTCGCTCGTCGGTCCTCAGCCGGAAAGTAATCCGGCCAGGCTGCACCAACCGGCCCCCGCCAGCGATGCGATCGCCAACCCCAGAACACAACGCCGGGGTTCCAGTCTGTGGTGTGGTACCGGTAAGCCGCACGAAGGCTCCATCCGTCCGCACCGATCAGCCCGCTGATCTTGGTCTTGCACGGTGAATCGCATTATCGCTGAGCAATCGTCCTGCTCCGACTGCCGGAGCCATCCCGAGCATTGTCGCTGATTTCGCCGACTGCGAAGGCGGCCGAAACGGGCCGTGAGCGGCCTGGTCGACGTTGTAGCGTGGCGCTCAGACGTCGCCATCGGGCCTAGCTGCTCGTGGGTGGTCGCTGTGACCATCGATCCGTTGAGACCGTTCGCGATCGTTTTGTGGGCCTCTCGGCATCGATGCCGAGAGAGCCTCATTTGTCCGAGGTTCGTCCCGAGCGTCGACATGAGGGGGTCATCACTTCATGCGAGTTCATGCGATCGCGCCCCGGTAGGGCCGGCTACACTGAACATGGAATGTAGAACACCAATAGCGGAGGCAACATTCATGAGTGACAAGAACGTGGACGAGGGTAAGGGGCGCCTCAAGGAGGCCGCAGGTAGTCTTACCGGCGACCAGCGCCTCAAGAAGGAGGGCCAGGGCGACCAGGCCAAGGCTTCGGTCAAGGACAGCGTCGACAAGGTGGCCGAAAAGGCCAAGCGCGTGCTCGACAACGACAAATAGGCACTTGCCATGAGCGTCGCCGCGGCGACGCTCATGGCAAGGACGGGGAGATCCCGGGTCGCCCTGCAACCCGCAGGGGGAAGTCCAACCGCGGTTATCTGGTGGCCGCGGCGGCATCTGGAGCTGTCATCGCTCGCGCTGGTGGCACCTAGGGGTACAGCGACAGCTTGCTTGTCGAAAGTCCGCGCTTCGGCACTCTGGCCGAGATTGCGAGCACCCTTCGCCCGGCGAGACGGCGGTTCCCCGGACGGACCCGAAGCGGTGCTCTGCGGCGGCGGTTAAGAGCGAGCTGCGAGCGCCGTCAGGCGGTTTGCGGTTCGGGGTCCCCACCGAGCATGAGATAGCTTCACCTAAGCCGTTTACTCAATACTCTGGGGAGTGGTGTAATCGGCAGCACAGGGCACTTTGGATGCCCAAGTTCTGGTTCAAGTCCAGGCTCCCCAGCTTTGTAACTTGGTGCGAGACTGCCTCAGCGATGAAGCGCGAACTTCTTCGTCGCGATCACGGCTCTCTGGCGAGTGGACGTGAACGTGGCCTTTGCGGTGAGCTCCAGGTGCTTGGCGTGCCTGAGCAGCCTCTTGCCGGCGCGGGTTAGGCTGATCTTCAACTCGCGCGTCCCGGCGCTCGCGAAGCTGAGTCGGCGGGTTGCGACCAGCAACGGCTTGCGGTGGCCGTGGACAAGGTGAGCGCCCGGCGGCACCAGGTACAAGGAGATCCTCAGAGGGAGTTGCCGCTGTCGATGGTGGCCGGCTCTGGATTGCCTGGCGCGCTCGGATCAAAGGTCATCGCCTGGCCCTGAAGATCGACCGCCGTACACTCGTTGGCGGTCGGGCAGGCCAGCCCGGCCAAGCTGAATCCGCCGGCGATCGTGATCGAGCTCGGATTGCCCGGGGATCGAACGTCACCTCTCGGCCGTCGATGTCGAGCGCGGTGCACTGGGTGGCGGTCGGGCACGACACCGCGTACAGGATGCTGAGGTTGCCGCCGCCGATGGTGGCCGGGGCCGGATTGCCCGGCGCGTCGGATCAAAGGTCACCTCCCGGCCTTGGCCATCGACGACGGTGCACTGGCCAGCGGTCGGGCACGCCAGCCCACTCAAGTTGTTGTACGTGTCGCTGTCGATTGTGGTCCGGGTCCGGACACGGGCTGAGCTCGGGTCAAACGTCACCTCCCGGCCATGGTCATCGACGGCGATGCATTGGCTGGGAGTGGGACACGCCACCGCAGAAAGATCGGCGTCCGACTCGTTCTCCCCATGGAAGCCGTCGATCGCGTGCGCGGCCGGATTGCCCAGCGCGGTAGGGTCAAACGTCACCTCCCGGCCGTGGTCACCGACGGCTGTGCATTGGCTGGCGACGGGCACGCGACTGCGGTCAGGGTGCCCCCGTTGTCGATCGTGACGGGCGCTGGGTGACCCGGTGCGCTCGGATTGAACGTGAGCTCCTGCCCGGCTTCGTCGATCGCCGTGCACTGACTGGTAGCCGGGCAGGCTAATGCTGCAAGGCCGGGACCAGAAACGTTGGGGCTACCGAAGATGGGCAGCATCGTGGGGACACCGGAGGTGTTGAGCGCGATTGGGACAGACCACGAAAACGAATCTGCGCTCGCAATCGCCGAGCCGCTGGCCAGCGTGACTAGCGCGGCCAGGACCACGACGGTGAAGGAGCTCCACCGACCAACTGCGCCCCGCACGCCCCGCACGCCTCTCCTACTCGCCGCCAACCTCCTAAGCGGACCAACCACCGTGAGCGCCGCTGCGGGCGCCCTGGCCGGGGAGAGGGCGGGCGATGGCACCGCGCCATTGTCCCACCTGGCGGCGGAGCCCACCAGACAGTGGGGCTCGTAGCGCATAGCTCGCTGGCGCCGCTCGCTGGGCGCCGACTCGCTGCGCACCGCCCGCGCTCGGCCGAGCCCGCCGGCCAATCGCCAGCCCAATGGCGGGGCATCACCTACAGCCGGCGACGCCTACCGATCGCCTACGATCATGCCGTGCGCCGACGGGAGGATGAGCCGTGACCGCGCCTGTTGTCGTGATCCTCGCCGCGGGACAGGGAACGCGGATGCGATCCGCTACGCCGAAGCTGCTGCATCCCCTTTGCGGGCGGCCGATGATCGCTTGGGCGCTTGCAGCCGCGAGGGAAGCGGGTGCCGGGAAGATCGTCGTCGTCGATGGCCCGGAGCGCCGGCTGGAGCCGGCGCTCGGAGGCGGGGTCGCTCTCGCCGTCCAGGAGCAGGCGCGCGGCACGGCCGACGCCGTCAGGGCCGCCGGCGCCCACTTCGGCGCGGGCGCCACCGTGATCGTGATCCATGGGGATGTCCCGCTGATCAGAGCGCAGACGATCCGTGAGCTGGCGGAGGCCCACGCGCATTCGGGAGCCGCGGCAACCATGGCCACGACGGTCCTCGACGATCCGAGCGGATATGGCCGCGTCGTGCGTACCCCCGATGGGGCGGTCGAGCGCGTCGTGGAGACCAAGGTCCCCGGCGACGCGACTGACTTCGAGCTGCACATTCGCGAGATCAACACGGGGATCTTCGCGTTCGAGGGCGGCGCGCTGCTGGCGGCCCTGCGCGAAGTCTCCAGCGGCAATGCCCAGAGCGAGCTCTACCTGCCCGACGTGCTGCCGATCCTGCGCTCGCACGAGCGAACCGTGCTTGCGCACGAGATCGCCGATGCGGATGAGACGCTCGGAGTCAACGACCGCTGCGACCTGGCACAGGTGAGGGCCCTCGCGCAGCAGCGCATCCACGAGCGCCACATGCTGGCCGGCGTGACGGTGGTCGATCCTCACGCAACGGTGATCGACGCCGGTATCGTAATCGGCGCCGATACCGTGGTCGCCCCCTTCTCGAGCCTCCATGGGAGCACCCACGTCGGCGCCCGCTCCACGATCGGTCCGCTCGCGACGCTGATCGACACGCGCGTAGGGGAGCAGGCGACGGTGCTTTACTCCTACGTGCAGGACGCGGACATCGGCGACCGCGTGCGCGTCGGGCCATTCGCGTATCTACGGCCCGGTGCGGTCCTGCGCGAGGGGTCCAAGGCCGGAACGTTCGTCGAGATCAAGAACTCGGACGTCGGCCCCGGCTCGAAGGTCCCGCATTTGAGCTACATCGGCGACGCCGACATCGGGCGGGAGACGAACATCGGTGCCGGGACCATCACCGCGAACTACGACGGTTACCACAAGCACCGCACGACGATCGGCTCGCGAGTCAAGGTGAGCGTCGATACGGCATTTATCGCGCCGGTGAGCATTGGCGATGACGCATACACGGCGGCCGGTTCTGTGATCGCCAAGAACGTGCCGCCGGGTGCGCTCGGCGTCGCGCGGGCGCGCCAGGAGAACATCGAGGGGTATGCCCGCACCCGCGAGCAGCGAGAGGCCGCTCGGGCGAAGGAGCCCCAGCGCCCGCGCGAACAGACCCAGAGCTGACGTGAGCTTCTCACCATCACGTCATCCGCCCCGCGTAGACTTGTGAACACCATGAGCCTGCTGCAGACGCGGTCGGCGCCCAGCGCTATGGAGCTCGCCTACAACAAGCGGCTGATGCTGGTCGCCGGGCGCGCGAATCCAGAGCTCGCGGCGAAGATCGCCTCCAAGCTGGGCGTAGGGCTCGGGGGGATGACGCTGAAGACGTTCGCCAACGGCGAGGTCTACTGCCGTTACGCCGAGTCGGTGCGCGGGGCAGACGTGTTCATCGTCCAGCCGACCTGCGGCAACCGGGAGGCCGGCCTGAGCGCGAACGACGCTCTGATGGAGCTGCTCGAGATGATCGACGCGGCAGTCGGTGGCTCTGCGCACCGTGTGATCGCCGTGACGCCCTGGTACGGGTACTCGCGTCAGGACAAGAAGTCCGCCCCGCGCGAGCCGATCAGCGCGCGGCTGGTGGCGCGCATGGTGGAGTCTGCCGGGAGCGACCGGATCCTGACGATGGATCTGCACTCCGGGCAGATCCAGGGCTTCTTCCAGAAGCCGTGCGATCACATGACGGCTCTGTTCATGCTCACGCAGTACTTCGGCGACCTCGGGCTCGAGGATCTCGTCGTCGTGGCCCCGGATGCCGGCCGCGTGAAGCTCAACAAGAAGTTCGCCACCAAGATCGGCGCCGATCTGGCGATCCTGAACAAGGAGCGCCCCGCCCAGCAGGTAGCCGAGATAAACTACGTGATCGGCGAGGTGGCCGGTAAGACAGCGGTGATCGTGGACGACATCATCGACACCGCTGGCACGCTCAAGGCCGCAGCCGAAGCCGTGCACGATGCGGGCGCCCGGCGCGTGTACGCCGCGGCCACGCACGGCATCTTCTCGGGTAACGCCTGGCAGAACCTCGCCGACGCGCGCTTGGAGCAGGTAGTCGTCACCGACACGATCCCGCTCGCGCCGGGAGCGCCGGATACCGTGCGCGTCCTCTCCTGCGCCGACCTGCTCACGAGCTCGATCCGCCAGATCTTCACCGACGGCTCGGTGAGCGAGGTCTTCGGCGGCGAGAACCTGCTGTTCTGATGGGACGTTGAAGCAGCGCCACGGTGGGCGAGCGCGACGATCCGGGGTTCGGTACGCGCGCTCAGAGCGAGCGGGCCGCGCGGCTGATGGAGGTGCTCGGCTTGAGCGACGAGGAGCTCTGCGCACTGCTCGGCGCCGATCCGCTGACGCTGCTCTCGGGTCAGCTCGAGCACCGCGGCGAGCTCCCGATCCTCCTCGATCTCCTGGAAGAGAGCACGGAGCGGGTCGGGCCGGCCGTGCTCGCCCGCTGGGTGCGGGCGAGCGGACCTGAGGGGCGCCCGATCGACGCGCTGATGCGCCGTGACTTCGCGGCGTTCGAGGACGCGCTGTCAGAGCTCGGCGAGCGCGGGTTCGTGCTGCGGGGTGGGGGAACTTGATTGCGGTCTATCCGTCTACGGTGTCCTGCGCCGGCAGGGGTAGGATGATCGTGTGCGGCGGCAGTCGCTCAAACTGCAGGGCTTCAGGGCCGTATGAACGTATCCGGGTCTGGTCCGATGCGCTCCCCGGTGTCGATCGCCTCGATCGCCGCCATTTCGTCGTCGCTGAGCTCGAAGCCGAACACGTCGAAGTTCTCGGCGATGCGCTCGGGCGTGACCGACTTTGGAATCACGACGTTGCCGAGCTGCAGGTGCCAGCGGATCACTACCTGAGCGGGTGTTCTGCCGTGGGCGTCGGCGATCTGCGTGATGGCAGGATCATCGAGCGCGTCACCCTGGGCGAGCGGACTCCAAGCCTCGGTCACAATCCCGAGCTCGGCGTGCACGTGGCGCAGGCCGGACTGCTGAAAGTGCGGGTGCAATTCGACCTGGTTGACGGCCGGCGTGACTCCGGTTTCATCGATCAGGCGCTCGAGATGCGCCGCCTGGAAGTTCGAGACGCCGATCGTCCGCGCGAGCCCCTGGGCCTGGAGCTCGAGGAAGGCCTTCCAAGTCTCGACGAACTTGTCGTGCGCGGGGACCGGCCAGTGGATCAGGTAGAGGTCCACGTAGTCGGCCTCGAGTTGATCCAAGCTGGCTTTCAACGCGCGGGGCGCCTGTTGGTGACCGTGGTCGTCGTTGGCGCACTTGGTGGTGATGAACACGTCGTCGCGATCCAACCCGGCGGCGTGGATGGCTTGCCCGACGCCCGCCTCGTTGCCGTAAGCCGCCGCAGTGTCGATGTGCCTGTAGCCGGCTAGCAGCGCGCGCGTCGCGACCTCGGTGGTGTCCTGCGGAGGGACCTGGAACACCCCGAAGCCAAGTTGGGGGATCCCAGCGCCGTCGTGCAGGGGAATACTGGGAGGCTTGCCGGAAGAGCGCATCTTGCGAATGATGCCCGTTTTGCTCTACGCCCACACATCGCTACGCCCACACATCGCTACGCCCACACATCGCTACGCCCACAACGCTACGCCCGCACATCGCTGGCGGACGGCAAAGCCTAATCCGCGTCCACCGACTCCTTGCCGGGCCAGATCCCGGTCAGGTAGTGAAACCACGCCGCCCCCGCCCTGTCCACGGCCGCGGCAACGCCGGCCGTGGTCGCGCCACCGAGTACGGCGGCGATGAGCATCTTGGACCAACTCGTGTCGGCCGTGGTCGGGGTTGGTGGCGACTCGTCGTCGAGCAGCGACCAGACGCTCTTGAACGCGCTCTCACCGAGCTTCGCGCCCAGCAGCGTCGCGATGATCGCGAACGGCTTGTAGACGAGCTTCATGTGATGTGGAGCCTACCCGGGAAGCGACTTCGCGTGCCCACTGCGCCTCCCGTCCAGCCATCCGTGCCCGGCATGCTCCACGCGGCGCTAGACGGCGACCGCGGGTTGTGGCTAAATAGTGAACGGCTAGACGCCGACCCGAAAGGAAGTACGCGCATGCTCGACGAGGATTCCAACCGACCAGGTGAAGCAGGCGAGGAGCTGCTGCGCCGGGCGCTGCTCGACGACTCCTCGGCCGTCACGGTTTCGCTTCGCGTCGGCGGGCTGCCGTTGAGCGAGGAGGTCACGGTGATCTTTCACGGGCGGCGCGACCTCGGGACGCTTCAGACCTACGTCGCCTACGGTGGCCGTGGCGCCGGTGCAACCGTCGCCGCGAACGAGCTCATGCGGGTTCCGTGCGACCTCGACCTCGCACACGCCGGCGACCGCGAGGAGGCCGAGCAGCTCTATGTCGAGCAGGCGACGGCGCTACGCGACGCGCTGGTCGGCGCCGACGTGGTGCTCGACGTTTGGCGGGAGCCATTGGGCGAGTTGATCGGCAGCAGCGTGACGATCGACCATTCGATCAAGCTCTCGGTTCGGCTGCCCGCCCACCGGCTGCTGCCGACGGCTCTGGTCGCCTCCGACTCGCAAGTGGTGGTCACGCCGGTGTGCGGAGCACGAACGCTGGCGCAAGGGCGGCCGCCGCTCGGGATCGCCTGTGCCCAGCAGGACTTGACCCGCATCTACCCGCTGGCCGACGACCCCGAGCGCTGCGTCGAAGACTTCTTGGAGCTCGCCTCCGTGCACGCCCGGGCGCTCGCGCAGCGCCTGGACCATCAGGAAGCGTCGGTGCAGCGCTTCATGGAGCTGAGCGACCCGGAACCCAAATCCTAGTGAGGGCCTACGAGGTAGGTACCGTGCGCAGCAGTGGGCCGTACTCGCCGTCTCCGTCTTGTGCTGATCGCGATCGCGGTGCTCGTGTTCCTCGTGGTCAGCGCGGTGCTGGCGCGGGTCTTCAACGCGGATGGAGCAGAGAGCGCCGCGATCACCGAACTGGTGAGAGTGCAAGCCCGCGGCGATCGGGCCGGCATGCTCGAGCGTATTCAGGGCTGCCGGACCAGTCTCGCGTGCCAGGCGCGCGTGGCGCTTGACGCAACTGCGCTCAGGCGCCGGGGCAAAGTCTCGATCCTGGAGCTGACGCCATCGACGGGATCTTCCCTGGGTGGGACCCTCGGGACGGGGCGGGTCGCGTGGGACGCGGGCGGCTCGCTGCCGGTCGTGCAGTGCCTCCGTGTGCGCCGCACGGGAAACGCATTGAGCGGGATACACATCGAGCTACTCGAGATCAGCGCGCGGATCAAGAGCAGCGCGGACTGTCCGCGTCGCTTCTGATGGGTTGGGGGCGGCGCGGCGAGGGTTGTGGACGGGCACGGCGCGCAGGGTTGTGGAGGAGCGGGCCGGGTTTGGGACGGAGCGGGCGGCGGGCACATTGGCGTCGTTCTTACCCTGCAGGATGAGCGTCGGCAGCGTCAGCTTTCGAGCCTGCTGACTGAGCACCGGCAGCGCCAAGCCGGGCCGGTAGATGTCAAACGGCTCGCCGGGCAAGAGCAGAGCCGCGACGCCCCGGGGCACGAACGGAACGAACTCGGTGTCGAGCTCCAGCACGCCGTCGTGGTTCTTGTCCAGTCGTGGGTTGATCGCGAGCCGGCCGGGAGATGCGCCCGCTCGCGATGCCAGGCCGCCTGGAGGATCTGGTCCTCGAATAAGCGCGGCCACGGAGCTACGACCCCGCCCTGAACGATCAGGCCGGCCACTTCGGGGTGGGCTAGCACGAGCGCGGCGGCCACTGTGTGGAGCCCTCGCTCCAGCCGTAGACGAATGTACGGTGGGCATCCACGTGCGGATCGCGCTGCGCGGCGTTCAGCACACGTCCGGCGTCGGCGAGGAGTTGGGCGAGGGTGTAATCCGTGCTGCCCTTGCACGGCCCGGTGACGCCGCGCTTGTCATAGCGCATCACCGCGTAGCCGCGCGTGCTGAGGTAGCACGGTGCGAAGAGCTGCTACCGCAGCCGGTCAGGGCTGGTGCAAGGCAGGCCAGCACGGCGATCACAACGATCCGGCATCTCATCGTCAGTCCTCACGTAGCTCTGCTGGGAGTATGCGTTACCGGTCGGCCCGAACCGGCGTGCGCTCGGGCTCGCGTGCTGGCCGTCGCTGATGGGCCGGCCGGTGGCCTGCGAGCCGTCCGGGCTCGCGCAGCCGGATGCGTGCCTGCTGGGCATCGGGGAGCGGAATCCCGCCGCGCGGGGGTGAGGGTCGGGTCGGCGGGCGCCGCGGTCCCTTGCCCCATCCATCGTCAGAGCCCTGATCGCCGGGCGGTTGCGGATCCGAGCCTCGGCGCAGCGCTGGGATCAGCAGCACCGCGACGCACCCCAGTCCCACGAGATGCACTCCGGCGACCATCAGCATTAGCTGAACCGCGCCCGACATGCCCAAAAGGATACCGCGGCGGCGCTCTCTGTAAACGCCCTCTCTCGGCATCGATTTGGCCAGGACCGGCAGTTGCGTTCGATCGCCGCGCGAACTGTCGCGTTTGGAGCCCGAGGGGATGGACGCGAGCGGCGACAGTTCGGCGAGAGCCTCTTGTTGGGCACGCCGATCCGCGGACGACCCTCCGGCGATTGCCGCGCTACCATCGATCACCGCTGATGGCCACCAGGGAGGAAACCAGCGCCGCTCTCCGTGTCGCCGCACGAGAGCCCGCCGGCTCGCGTGCCGCACGTCGCCTTCGGCGTGAGGGCAGGGTCCCCGGCATCGTCTATGGCGGCGGCTCTGATCCGGTCCCGTTCCAGGTTGACGCAAGGCTTCTGCGCCAGGCGCTTGCGCATGGAGGTGCCGTGCTCGACCTGAGCGTCGATGAGCAAGGAACAGCCCCGGTGGTGCTCAAGGAGCTCACCCGGCATCCCGTGAGCGGCGACGCGGTCCACGTCGACTTCTTGCGGGTCAGGCTCGATCAGGCGATCGAGGCAACCGTCGTGCTGGAGCTGAAGGGGGTCGAAGACGCGCCGGGGGTCAAGGAAGGGGGCGTGCTGGAGCACGTCACCCGTGAGCTGAGGATCGAGGCTTTCCCTAACGACATCCCTGATTTCCTGCGGCACGACGTCTCGGAGATGCAGATCGGCGATACGCTGACGCTGGATGCGTTGACGGCGCCGGCGACTGTGACCTTGCTCGACGAACCCGAGACCGTCATCGCCACCCTCACGCCGCCGCGTCTGCAGCTCGAGGACGAGACCGAGATCGAGGAGGAGGCCGGCATCGTCGGCGAGGACGCGGCGCCCACGCAAGGCGAGAGCGAGAGCGGCGAAGCAGACTCGGGCTAGGCGGGCATGTCGCTCACGGGTGGCGCCGGGGCGCCCGTCGACTGGCTCGTCGTGGGACTTGGCAATCCAGGCGCGCGGTACGCCGGCACACCCCACAACGTGGGCTTCGAGATCGCGGCTGCGCTCGCCGATCGCTGGGCTCTATCCAAGGCCAAGGGCAAGTATCGCGGGCTGCTGAGAGAGGGCCGGGCAGGTCCCGGTGGCCCACGGATCGCAATCCTCGCGCCGCAGACCTACATGAACGACGCGGGAGAATCAGCCGGACCGGCGCGCGGCGCGCTGAGGGTGCCGCTGGAGCGCGTGCTGGTGCTCCACGACGAGATCGATCTGCCCTTTGGCGCGGTCCGGGTGCGGACCGGGGGTGGGCTCGCCGGCCACAACGGCCTGAAGTCGCTCAAGCACTCGCTTGGCTCGGCCGGCTTCTCGCGGGTGCGGGCCGGCGTCGGGCGACCGCCCAGCACCGACCCCGATCTGGTCGCGGCATACGTGCTGGGTCGCTTTTCGCAAGCGCCTGAAGAGGTCGCGCTGCTGGTGGCGCGGGCGGCTGACGCGGCGGAGGAGCTGGTTCTGGGGCAGGCGCCGCCGACCTAGACTGGGGTGGATGCTCCACTCGCTCCTGGCCCACGCCGACGAGGATCCGCAGACCGCCGCGCTGGCTCGCGAGGGTGGACGCGCGTTCGTCTCTCAGTCGCTGCGGGCATACCTGATCGGGGCACTAGTCGATCGCGACCCCGGGCGCCCCGCGATCGTGGTCGCCGGCGACGATCGCGGGGCGCGGGAGCTTGCGTCCGCGCTGCGGGCGTGGCTGGAGCCCCGAACGGTCCGCTACTACCCTAGCCGCGGGGTCACCTACGAATCCCACCTGGCCCCGCCGGCGCATCTGGTCGGCCTGCGCATCGCCGCACTCGACGCGCTGCTCGACGCCAAGCTCGCCGGCGATGGCCCAGTTGTGGTCGTGAGCGCCCCCGCGCTGTCGGAGAAGGTGCCCGACCCGGCGCTGCGACCGCATGGGTTCACGCTGCGGACCGGTGAGCTGATGGATCTGCAGGAGACTGCCCGCGACCTCGTCGCGGCCGGCTACGAGCGCGTGGACCAGGTCGAGGACCGTGGGTCCTTCGCGGTTCGCGGCGGTCTGCTCGACCTCTTTCCTGCGACCGAGGATCGCGCGGTGCGCGTGGACCTGTTCGGGGACGAGATCGAACGCCTGAGCTGGTTCTCGACCTTCACCCAGCGCTCGCTTGGCGACGCGCAGACGATCGAGGTCGCGCCGGCGGCCGAGCTGGCTGCCGAGCACCGCGAGCTGGCCGAGATCGCTGCGCTCGAGCAGGCCGCCGATCGTCCGGACATCGCAGAGCTGCTCCCCGTCGGGGACTTTCACCCGTTCTTGGACCTAGTGGCTCCCGCCGGGGTAGTGGCTCCCGCCGGGGCGGCTGCGCCCGGCGTGGCGGCTGCGCCCAGCGTGGCGGCTGCGCCCAGCGTGGCGATCCTGATCGCCGGCGAGGAGGAGGTCGGCCCCGCCCTGCGGGATCACTGGCAGGACGTGACGGCGGCCTTTCACGACGAGGACGCCCATCACCTGTACCAGAGCCCGGAGCAGATCACGCAGGCGCTGGCCCTGCGCGCGCAGATCAAGCTCTCGAGCATCGATCAGGACCAGCCGTTCTCGTTCCGGGCTCAGGCTGCCGATCTGGCCGCGCGGGGCCTGAAGGAAGCCGAGCCCGAGCTGGAGAAGCTGGTGCGCTCGGGCTACCGGACGGTGGTCTCTTTCGGGCGCCGCGGAGAAGGTGACCGCGCCGCGTACAACTTGGGGCGCCTGAAGGTGCGCTGGCTCGACTCGGGCGAGAACGCCACGCACAACGGACAAATAGGGCCGGCCGCGGCCGGCCCCATAAATTTCGTACACGCACAGCTCCAGAGCGGCTTCATCGCGCCCCAGTTTCACCTCGCGGTGATCCCCGAGCACCGCCTGTTGCGGCGCCGGCGGGCGGCGTCGCGGGGGCCCGAGCGCGGGCGTGGGGTCCTGCGCAGCTTCGCGGAGCTGTGCAGCGGGGACATCGTCGTCCACGAGGATCACGGTCTCGCGCGCTTTGCCGGCTTTGACACCAAGACCGTCGCGGGGGTCACACGCGATTACCTCTACCTCGAGTACGCGGGCTCCGATCGCGTGTTCGTGCCCGTCGATCAGCTCGCCAAGATCAGCCGCTACGTGGGTGCGGGCGGAGCGCATCCGCCGCTGTCGAGGCTCGGTGGCAGCCGCTGGGAGACGCTCAAGGCGCGTGCCAGGCGCGCTGCCCAGGAGCTCGCGGGAGAGCTCCTGAACCTCTACGCTGAGCGCAAGCGCCGTCCGGGTCATGCATTCGGACCTGACACCGACTGGCAGCGGGAGTTCGAGCACGGTTTCCCGTTCACCGAGACCCCTGACCAGCGCGACGCGATCGAGCTCGTCAAGGCTGACATGGAGGCTCCCCGCCCGATGGATCGGCTGATCTGCGGGGACGTCGGCTACGGCAAGACCGAGGTCGCGCTGCGCGCGGCGTTCAAGGCGGTTCAGGATGGAAAGCAGGTGATGCTGCTCGTGCCGACGACGATCCTCGCCCAGCAGCACCTGGGCACCTTCTCCGAGCGCCTGAAGGATTACCCGGTCACGATCGAGCAGGTGTCTCGCTTCCGGCCGGCGGTCGAGCAGCGCCAGACGGTGGCGCGCTTCGCGGCTGGGGAGCTCGACATCCTGATCGGCACCCACCGCCTTCTTTCGCGAGACGTGCGCGCCAAGGACCTCGGGTTGCTGATCCTCGACGAGGAGCAGCGCTTCGGCGTCAAGCAGAAGGAGCTGGTGCGCCAACTGAAGCTGAGGGTGGACGTGATCTCGATGAGCGCCACTCCGATCCCGCGGACCTTGCAGATGTCGCTGGCGGGCGTGCGCGAGATCAGCGTGATCGAGACCCCGCCGGAGGGCCGGCGCCCGGTCAAGACCTACGTGGGGGAGTACGACGAAGAGATCGTCCGCCGCGCGCTCGTCCGGGAGCACCAGCGAGATGGACAGGCGTTCTTCCTGCACAACCGCGTCGAGTCGATCGAGGAGACCGCGGAGCGCCTACGGGCGCTCTGCCCGTCGATGCGCTTCGAGGTAGCCCATGGCCAGATGGACGAGCAAACCTTGGAGCGGCGGATGCTGCGCTTCCTGCGCGGTGACGCTGATGTCCTCGTGTGCACGAGCATCATCGAGTCGGGAATCGACATTCCGCAAGCGAACACGCTGATCGTCGAGCGCGCCGATGCCTTCGGGTTGGCCCAGCTCTACCAGATTCGCGGCCGGGTCGGGCGCAGCGCTCAGCGCGCGTACGCGTACCTGCTCTATCCGAGCGCGGCGGCCCTGAGCCCAGAGTCCGCGCAGCGGCTCTCGGCGCTGTCTGACTACACCGAGCTCGGGGCGGGATTCAAGGTCGCGATGCGCGATCTGGAGCTCCGGGGAGCGGGCAACCTGCTCGGCGACGAGCAGTCAGGGCATGTCGCGGCGCTGGGCTTCGAGCTCTATTTGCAGATGCTCGACGAGGCGGTCGCGGCCGCTGCGGATGGGGCCGCTGCGGATGGGGTCGCCGCGGAGGACTGGGAGCCCGTCCGCCTCGACGTGAACGTCGATGCGTACATTCCGGCCGACTACATTCCCTACGAGCACGCCAAGGTCGATGTCCATCGCCGCATCGCCGGCGCGCGAGAGGTATCGGATCTGGGTCTGCTACGCGAGGAGCTCGAAGACCGCTTCGGTGAGCTGCCCGAGCCGCTGCGCAACCTGGTCGCGCTGCAGCAGGCTCGGATCAAGCTCGGCCAAGCGGGTGCGCGGGCCGTGAGCTTCAGGGGCGATCGGCTCGCTGTCACGCCTGTCGAGCTCGACTCCGTGCGCGCCAAGCGAATCCGCCAGGAGATCCCCGAGGCGCTGTACGAGTCGGGCAAGTCTCAGCTCTCGGTGCGCCTTCCGGCTGATCCGGGGGCGCGCTTCCCAGCGGTCGTGCGGGCTGCTGATGTGCTGCTTGCAGTAACGCGGGAAGCGGCGTAGGCACCCCAGACCGCTACCATCAGCCCGCACTCGATGAAGCTTCTGAAGTATATCCTGGCGCTTTGCGCCTTTGTTGCGCTCGCTGCCACGCTCTCCGCGTGTGGAAGCGGCCTCCCGGGCGATAGCGTCGCCGACGTGGCGGGCAACCCGATCACGACTAGGGCGCTGTATCACCAGATGTACGTGGAGTCCGTCCAGATGGTGGCCCAGAGTCCGGGCGCGCCGGTGATCACTCCCATCGATCCGCCGGGCTTCGCAAACTGCGTCGCCCAGGTGCGCAAGGTGATTCCGATGGATGCAAAGGCCCCGACCGCGCGGATCAAGGCCGCTTGTGCCCGTGTTTTCACGGCTCTCTCGAGCCAGGCGCTGGACCTTCTGATCAAGGGCTACTGGTACCAGCTCGATGCCGCGGCGGCGCACATCACGGTTTCCAATCCTCAGGTTCAGAAGATGTTCGAGACCGAGAAGAAGCGGTCGTTCAAGAACGAGGCCCAGTTCCAGAGCTTCCTGGCCCAATCGGGCACGACCGAGCAAGACATCCTATTCGGGATTCGAGCGTCCCAGCTCTACGAGAAGCTGATCGCCAAGCACACCACGAGCGTCACGAGCGCGCAGATCAACTCCTACTACAGCATCCATCGCAGCCAGTTCGGGAGCGCCGAGAAGCGCGATATCCGGATCGTGCTGACCAAGACGGGCGCCCAGGCGCAGGCTGCCAAGGCGGCCCTGGCGAAAGGAAGGAGCTGGAGCGCCGTGACCAAGCAGTACTCCACCGACGCCACGACGAAGAACAAGGGCGGGCTGCTTGCAGGCGTCGTAAAGGGATCGGAGGACCCCGCGCTCGACAAGGCAGCGTTCTCGGCGCCGCTGAACAAGCTGCTGGGCCCCGTGCACGGACAGTTCGGCTTCTACGTCTTCGATGTCACGAAGGTCACCCCGGCCACCCAGCAGACGCTCGCGGAAGCGACGCCGAAGATCAAGTCCGAGCTGACCGGCCAGCAGCAGAGCGCCGCCGTCGCGGCTGTCGAGAACGCCGCGCGCAAGCGCTGGCAGCACAAGACCACGTGTCGCGCCGCGTACTCGATGATGGACTGCAACGGCTACAAGCCCCCACCTCCGAGCCGGGCACCTACGACCACCGCCCCCACGCAAGCACCCTCGCCTCCTGCGAGCACCCAGCCTGCGCCCCAAGCGCCTCCGGCGAGCACTCCGAAGAAGAAGCCCTAACGGCGTGAGCTCCGGGTCGCCGGAGGATGCCCGCAAGCGCGCGCTGGCGCGTCTGGAGCTCGCGTCGCGCGCCGCCTGCGACAGGTTTTGCTCCGCCATAACCGAAGGAGGCCGTCGACAGCAATGAGCCAGATCGAGCAGGTACACGCCCGTCAAATCCTTGACAGCCGCGGCAATCCGACCGTGGAGGTCGAGCTCAGCTTGCGCTCGGGCGCGTGGGGCCGCGCCGCAGTGCCCTCCGGAGCGTCGACCGGCGAGTTCGAGGCTGCAGAGCTGCGCGACGGCGGCTCGCCGTGGCTGGGCAGGGGCGTCACGAGGGCGGTGGACAATGTCAACGGGGAGATCGCGGAAGCGGTGCGGGGCCAGGACGCGTCAGCTCAGGCGGCACTTGACCGGACACTGATCACACTTGACGGTACGCCCGACAAGTCGCGTCTAGGCGCCAATGCGGTGCTTGCCGTGTCGCTCGCAGCCGCTCATGCCTCCGCCGCGGAGGAGCGCATGCCCCTGTGGCGCTATCTGGGCGGTGAGAGCGCGCACGTGCTCCCGGTGCCGATGATGAATGTCCTCAACGGCGGCATGCACGCGGACAACAGCGTCGACTTCCAGGAGTTCATGGTAGTTCCGGTCGGGGCGCGCACGTTTAGCGAGGCACTTCGGATGGGCGCTGAGGTCTTTCACAACCTGAAGGCGACGCTGAAATCGAGAGGGTTGTCGAGCGCGGTGGGCGACGAGGGCGGCTTTGCGCCGGACCTGAGCTCCAACGAACAGGCGCTCGAGGCGCTGATCGCGGCGATTGCAGCCGCCGGCTACGTGCCGGGTGACCAGGTGGCGATCGCGCTCGACCCGGCCGTCTCAGAGCTCTATCGCGACGGGGCTTATGTGCTGGAGCACGAGCGGCGCACGCTGAGTGCGGACCAGCTTGCCGCTTACTGGACCGAGCTCGCCGGCCGCTATCCGATCATCTCGCTCGAGGACGGCATGGCCGAGGAGGACTGGGCTGGGTGGACGACGCTGACCGATCGGCTGGGCAACCGCCTTCAGCTGGTCGGAGACGACCTGTTCGTGACTAACCCGAAGCGGCTAAAGCGCGGCATCGACAACGGGGTCGCCAACTCGATCCTGATCAAGGTGAACCAGATCGGCACGCTAACTGAGACGCTCGCTGCGATCGGCATGGCCCGCGAAAGCGGTTATACGGCGGTGATCTCGCATCGATCGGGCGAGACCGAGGATGTCACGATCGCTGACCTCGCGGTCGCGACGGGCTGCGGGCAGATCAAGACCGGGGCACCCTCCCGAACCGACCGCGTGGCCAAGTACAACCAACTGCTGCGAATCGAGGAGGCCCTGGGCGCAGACGCGGTGTACCCCGGGCGCTCGGCGTTCCGGGCGTGAGCTTGCAGCAGGAAGGAAAGCCCGCGTGGGCAGCGAAGCGCGCACCGGATGCCCTCAGCCCGCTCCGCCGCAGCAGCCCACGCCAAAGAGGCGCGTTCGCCATCGCCATCTCCCGCCCCGCGGTGGGTGGCTTCGCGAGGACCAAAGCCGCGAGTACGATGGGACCGTGTCGGGCGGGTCGGGCTGCTCGTGGTGCTCGCGGTCGTCGTCGGGCTCTACGTTCAGCACACGCTCTCTTATTTCGAGGTACGCGCCCAGTCTCAGGCGCAGCTCGCGGTCGTGGCGCGACTGGCGCGCCAGAACGCCGAGCTTGCTGCGCAGCAGCGTGCCTTGAGCGACCCGGCGACGATCGAGCGCGATGCCCGCGTGCTCGGAATGGTCCGCGCGGGCGAGCGTCCCTACGTCGTTACTGGCCTGCCCCAGCACTGAAGCGCCCAGCCGCTGCCGGGGCGGGGCGCGGTGGTGGCTGGGCGGGGCACGGTGGTGGGGCGGGGGCCCCCTGAGCGTCGTGCGCTTCGAGGAGGCGATCGGCTTCTGGCGCGAGGGACAGCGACGGCTGGCTAGCGCGCAGCCACCGGAGCGCCCCGTGCTCGAGCGTGTCACCGACGAGATCGTGCACGAGCTGCGCCGCCGCCTGGGCGGCCCGTTTACGACCCAGGAGCTGGCGACCCTTTACACCGAGCAGGGAACCGATTGGTGCTTTGCCATTGCCACCCGGGTCGCGCCCCGTGAGCCTGGTGCTTGGGATCTGACCACCGTCGCGGGAGCTGCGTTTGCGCGCTACACGCGCGAGGCGAGCGACTACGCAGGCGGGCGGCGATAGCCCAGGAGTGGTAGCCGCTCGAGGGACCAGTCAGTCCTCATCCTCGGGCTCCTCGCTCCCAGCCCTACGGATCACTATCTGGTCCTCTTCGATCGCGACCTCGACCGGCCGATGACCGGCCCAATACTCGGCATAGATCGGGTCGTCCTGAACGGCGGGATCAAGCCACAAGCCGTAGCCCTCCTCGCCGTGCTCGAACGTAGCCTCCAGTGGGCTGGAGCTCTTTCGTCGTCCGCGTGCGCCACTCCTTCCCCCGCGCCTGCCCCGGCGGCGCGGGGGAGGCTGCTCCTCTCCGTCCTCTCCGTCCTTCGCTTCCTTCGCTTCCTTCTCCTCTTCCTCGGCGCGCTTGGCCTGCGCCGCGTCGAGCTCCGCGGCGACCATCGCGTCGTCCTTGGCCCTCAAATCGATTTCGTCGTCGTAGTCCGTAGCGGTGCCCGGCGCTTGCGCTTCGCCGCTGCCCGTGAGATCCTGCGTGCGCTTGAAAGCTTGGATCTGCTGCACGGTGGCCTCGAGCTGGTGTGCGATCCACGCGTCGGTCCGTCCTTGACGCACCCAGGCGCGGATCCGGTTGAGCTCGGGGCGTAACGATCGACGTGGCATGGCTTAAGGAGACTATTACAGGCGGCGGCGTAACGGCGCAACGACGCAACGGCATCACGCGCAAGGGCGCGAGCACCCACGGAGGTACGGGCAAGCCTTCAGTTGACGTCGCAAGAGGCGCGTCGCCCGTCCTGGCTCAGAACGCCCTGCACAAGCGTTTCCAGCCGCTATTCTGGCGGTTGGGCGGTGCTGGCGCGCCACGGATCGGACGGCCGAGCCGGAGCGCCCTGTCTGCCTTGTCAACCACCAGGCGAGCAGGGAGGCACTTCGATGTTGGTATTGACCCGCAAGTCCAACCAGAGCATCATGATCGGCGACGGCATCGAGGTGTCCGTGCTGTCGATCATGGGCGAGAAGGTGCGGATCGGCATCCAAGCCCCGCGGGACATTCCGGTGTTTCGCAAGGAGGTCTATCTCGAGATTCATCAGGAGCGGCTCGGCGCCGAGGAGGACGTGGGCGACAAGGCTGACGCTGAGAGCAACATGGGCGACGAGGCTGATGCTGAGCAGCCAGGACTGGAGGGACGGGGCTAGAGGCCCCTTGTCAGTCCAGCAGGTAGTAAAGCGTTGCGAACATCGCCACCGTCACGATCGCGGCCGTGGCGAGCAGTGAGAGCACGAGCAGCCAGAAACGCATCGAGATGCGCTGCTTGGCTCGCTCATGCGTTCGCTTGCGCGATCGCATGATGGCGCGGCGCCGCAGGGTCTCCCGGCGGCCGCGATCCAGCTGGGTCTCGTGCCGGAACTCCTGCTCGAGCTCGGTGAGGCTCTGGCGCATCTTCATCGCCACTGCACCGAGCCTACCAACTTGACATACGGCGTTAGGCTCCCGCGCGTGGAGCACCGCCTCAAACCCTTGCAGCACAACTTCACCGGTCCGGCATACACGATCGGGATCGAAGAGGAGCTGATGATCCTCGATGCCCAGTCGCTGGAGCTTGTCAACGGGATCGAGACGCTGCTGGAGCCCGCTCCCTCGGGCGAGATCAAGCCCGAGCTGATGGAGTCGGTATTGGAGGTCTCCACCGAGCCCTGCGAGAACATAGCCCGAGCCGGCGAGCAGCTACGCGCGCTGCGCCGCCAGGTCTCACAGACGGCGGCGAGCAGGAAGCTCGCGATCGGCGCGGCCGGCACGCACCCGTTTGCTATGTGGGAGGACCAGCGGATCGTCGCCAGGCCGCGCTATCGCGACCTGATCTCCGCACTGCGCTTCGTCGCGCGCCAGGAGCTGATCTTCGGGATGCACGTGCACGTGGGGATCGACGACCCCGAGAAGGCGATCCACGTGGCGAACGGGATGCGCGTGCATGTTCCCATTCTGGTCGGGCTGTCGGCAAACTCTCCCTTCTGGCGAGCGGATCAGACCGGACTGGCATCGACGAGGATGCCGATCTTTCGTGCGTTCCCGCGCGTCGGCATCCCCCCCACCTACAAGAACTGGGAAGACTACGAGCGGCGAATCGAGTTCATGACTCGCGCACGGGTGATCGAGGACTACACCTATCTGTGGCACGACGTGCGTCCCCACCCGAGCTTCGGGACCGTTGAGGTCCGGGTGATGGATTCACAGACCCACATCGAGCACACGCTTGGGCTGGCCGCTCTCGTCCAGGGACTCGTGCGTGAGCTGGCAGAGCATTTCGCTTCCGGAAAGCGCTTGTCCCGCTATCCGTTCGAGATGCTCGACGAGAACAAGTGGCTGGCGGCACGCCACGGGCTCGACGGCGACCTGGTTGATCTGCCGAGCAGCGATCGGGTGCCGACTCGGGCGCTGGCGCGGCGGCTGATCGACCGGATCCGCGACCATTGCGTGGATCTCGGCTCAGAGTCCGAGCTGGACGCGGTCGAGGATCTCCTGGTACGCGGCAACGGTGCAGCGCGGCAAGTAGTGGTCTACGAGGCCAATCACGACCTGCGCGAGTTGATGGCGGAGATCGTCGCAGCGACCGCCGCATAGGCCACTGACAGCGCTCGACCGCGGAGATGCCTCGCAACGATCCAGAGCCCGTCCCGGCGCTCCGGGGGTGCCCACCGAGGGCTTCTGGGCGCCTCTACAATCGATCTTCGTGAGCACGGGTGGCCCGGATCTGTTCGTGATCTGCAAGAGCTGCGGGTCAGAGGTGAGCCCCTACATCACAGAGTGTCCGTATTGCGGGAACCGGCTGCGCAAGCGTGCCCCAAAGATAGGTCGCGACGGCCGCGTTTCCGAGACGCAGCGACGGTCGCGCCCCAAGTACTCGCTGCCACCTCTGCGCCGCGACGAGATCCCCGGAATCCGAGTCGACTCGCGGCCGTACGCCACGATCGCTCTGATCTTGCTCGGGATCATCGGCTGCCTGCTCGGGCGCACCGCGTTGGTGGACCAGCTCGGGGTGAACGGAAAGCTCGGACCGCACTGGTGGCGCCTCTTTACCGCCACCTTCACCTACGACAACACGGGCTATGCGTTCGTGGTGCTGGGCGCGATCGCCTTGTATGGCTGGTTGCTGGAGCGCCGGCACGGCCCGGCGTCGGTGATTGTCTTGTTCGTGCTCGGTGGCGTAGGGGCAGTCGCGGTGACCGCGGTCGTTTATCCCCACCCGGTGGTGCTCGGAGCCGGCGGCGCGGCGCTGGCGCTGCTCGTTGCCTGGGCGATCCCCAACTTGATGTCATTGCGGGCGGGCGCGGAGATCGATGCTGACTTGATCGGAACCGCCGCGATCGCCGTCGCCGTCGCCCTGATGCCGCTCGCCGTCACGGATGCGAGCTGGATCGCCGACGGGGTGGGTGTGCTGGCGGGATTGGCCCTGGGCTTGCCGCTGGCACGAGGGGCCGCGCGGCGCGCGATCAGAAGACGCTGATCGTGCCCGGGGGCCCTTCGACTAAGCGACCCACGACACTTCCCGGAACCCGAGCGCAGCCCCCGCTTCACAGCCGTCGAGACGGCCCCTGCACCGAGTGGCTTGGTGAGCACGAGCGTGTCTCCGGCCTGGCCGCCCGCGTTCGTGATCAGCTCGTCGGGGTGGACTACGCCGGTGACCCACGCACGTATGATCCTCCAAGCGAGTGCCGGAACGCGCCTACACCGACGCCGAGCTGGATGCAGCGATCGCCGCTGTAAGCGATCCGCAACGATTGCGCGAGGCACAGGATCTCGTCGCACGCAGTGCGCCTGCATTGCGACGCGTGCTCGATGCTGCGCTTTCGGAGGGGGGCTGGTTTGATCAGGCGCACGAGCAGGCGGTCCGCGAGGCGATGGGCGCCGAAGATCCCGACCAGCGGGCTCGAGCTGTGCACGGGCTACTCGCCGAGGAGGCTCACCTGGCGATGCTCGTCGGGGTGACGGTCGGCTTCGAGCTGGCTCGCGAGCTCCGTCACAACGGGAGCCCTCCAACCATCCGCGAAGACTGAGTCTCCCTGATCCGCGTCCTCCTGCTGCACAACCGCTACCGCGCAGAAGGCGGGGAGGAGCGCGCCGTCGGGGACATTGCCGCGCTACTGATGCGGCGCGGGCACACAGTCGAAGTGCTAGAGCGCCGCAGCGCGGAGGCGGGTCGAGCTCGGGCGGCCCACGGGCTAATCACGGGCGGCGTCGATTCCAGTGAGGTCACCGAGGCCGTGCGCCGTCTCCGGGCCGATGTTGTGCATGCTCACAACCTGCACCCTCTATTTGGTTGGCGCGCGCTCGCGGCAGCTCGCGCGGGCGGAGCGCGGACGGTGCTCCACCTGCACAACTTCCGCCTCTTCTGCGCGATCGCAGTCGCCTACCGGGACGGTGCACCGTGCTTTCGCTGCAGGGAGGCCAATACGCTCCCGGGACTGCGCTTGCGCTGCCGCGGTCCGCTATCCGAGGCCGCGCTCTATGCGGTTGGCCTTCACAATCAGCTTGCGCCCCTGTGTCGTCATACCGATCGCTTTGTCGCCGTGAGCGGAGCGACCGCACGGCGCCTGGTCGAGCTGGGTCTGCCGGCGCGGCCGACTCTCGTGATCCCGAACTTCGTCCCCGCGGCTTGCATCGCGCAGCGGTCGAAGGCGCAGGAGGGCGAGTATGCGCTCGTCACCGGCAGGCTGGTGCCGGAGAAGGGCTTTGACACCGCGATAGCCGCGGCGCGCGCGGCCGGCGTGCCGCTCGTCATCGCCGGCGATGGCCCTGACGAGCGGCGCCTGCGTGGACTGGCTCGCGGCAACGAGGTCGAATTCACCGGACGCCTTGATGCCGGCGCACTCGCCGCGGCTCGTGCGCGGGCGGCTATCGTGCTCGTACCCTCGCGCTGGGAGGAGCCGTGCCCCTACGCCGTGTTGGACGCGCTCGCTGCGGGGGTGCCGGTGCTGGCGAGCGATCGCGGTGGACTCCCGGAGCTCGTGGGAGCCGATGACGTCCTGCCGGCGGCGGACCTCGACGCCTGGTCTGAGAAACTGCGCGATCTGTGGCGCGACCCGGCGCAGCGCGCAGCGCGCGGAGCGCGGGCGCTAGCGCGGGCGCGGGAGCGCTTCAACGAGGATCGCTACTACGACGCGTTGATGCAGGCCTACGCAGGAGCGAGTGCACCGGTCAGAGAGACCTCCGAGTAGCCGATCGTCGCTGCCGGAGCACCCGGATTGTCTATCCTGGGAGCGTGGGCCGCCGGCTGCTGCTTGGAGTGCTGCTCACCATGCTCCTGCTGTGCGCGGCGTGCGGGAGCTCTGGGGGCGCGGGCCAAGCCTCCGGCGTAGCCGCAGGAGGCTCGAGCGTGGCGAAGTCCTCGTCACCGGCAAAGGGGCCGTCGGCAAGGGTCCCAGCCGGAGCGGACACGGCCACCGCCGCCACGACCCGGGGCTCACCGACCGCGGGCGCGCACGTGCGGTTGCCGGCCACGTTCACGATCGGGGCGGGTGCAAGCCTGCGGCCAGCTTCGATCAGCTCACCGGCGGACCTCGCGGTGGAGCTGACATTGGTCTGCACCGATAGCGTGTCGCATCGGGTAGTACTCCGCACGCCCACGGTGCATGCGTTGACGGTGCCGGCTCGCGGGCGCTCGTCGATCCTGATCGGAGGCCTGCGCTCCGGCCGCTACGAGCTCCTGGTCGACGGGGCGCGGCGCGGCGCGCTCTTGGTGGGCGGGGAGCCGGGACCATGAGCCTTCGCAGTATGTTGATGCCGCGGGGCCCTAGCCGTCCTGCGCGACCCGAGGGGCCGTTGCCGTCCCGTCGGGCCCCGGGTCTCAGCCGTACGACCGGGCCGAGGGCCCGTCGCCCGGGGCGGTAGGACGGTGGGAAGCGTTTCGGACAGGTGCCGGCCCGGCGCAGGCGCCGGGAGCTTGGGCGTTGGTCCGGAGTCGGGCTTGACAGCGAGCTTCCCCTGTCCGGTGACGGTCGAGGGGGCCTTGCCGGATTGAAGCTGTTTCGCGTTCGGACCCTTGGACTTGGATCCGGCGGGGTCCTTTTTGGTCGCGGCTACGCGGCCATCTAGCCCGCCGTGGTGGCCACCCAGCCCGGGGCCCCTGTTGAGGGTGCCGTGATGGCCTGTGGTGGCGGACTGGTGTGCACCCGCCCGCCGGACCGAGGTGCCCGGCGATCCGACCGCCGCCCGCAGCGATCGGATGCCGTGCGCGTGAGCATGCGGTCGGACGACGGCATGGTCGACCTCGACGGCTCCGGCGGTCACCAGCGCGGCGGCCGCCAGTCCGACAGCCGCCTTGGTCGCTATGACTCCGACGCCCGCGGAGACAAATCCGCCCGCCGTCGAGCCCGCTACGACTGTCGAGCCAGCGGCGGCAGCCGAACCCGCGAGCGCAGTTGAGCCTGCGGCCGTGGTCGAGCCCGCGGCAGCGCTCGCTCCGGCGGCACCTACGCCCGAGCCAGCCGACGCGGTCGTGGCGCCCGAGCCGGCGGAATGTCCGAGGTGGATCAGCGCGAGCTTCTTGAAGACCACCAGCGGTCCAATCGGCATCAGCACGGCGAGCGCCTTGTTGGTCTGCCTGAGCTGAACGCGGAACGTCGAGCAGCGCTCGCAGGTGCGCAGGTGCCGGCGAATCAACGGGCTGGGGCGCCGCCGAAGTCCTTCGGCGATCTCCCCGAGCTCGATCCGCACCTCGTTGCAGGACAGCAGCCGCGCCTCGGAGGCTTCGGCCAGCGACACCCGGGCACGAACGAGGAGCGACTTCACGCTCGGGATCGTCGCCTCCATCGCCTCCGCGATCTGCTCATAGGACAGCGCATCCATCTCCCGCAGCACAAGCGCCGTCTTCTGCGTCTCGGGCAGCTCGTGGATGTCGCCCACCAGCAGCCTAAATTCTTCACGGTCGTGCACCTTGTCGGCGGTGCTCGCGCCGTGGTCGGAAAGGTGCACGTCCATCGAGTCCACGCCCACGGCCCGTGCACGTCGCAGATGGTTGAGGCTTCGGTTGCGCGCGATCCGGTACAGCCACGGCCTGACGTTGAGAGACCGGTCGTCGGCAAGGATCGCATTGAACGCGGCGGCGAGAACCTCCTGAAGAACGTCCTCGGCATCTTCGCGGCACCCGAGCAGGTGGCGGCAGAAGGAGAGCAGCCGCGATTCATACCGGCTGACTAGCGTTTCGAAGGCAGCCGTGTTGCCCCGGCGAGTGAAGGCGACCAGGCGCTCGTCGGACTGCAGTCTGAGCAGGGGCGACCGGCCGTGCAGGCCGACTCCACTGGGATATTTGAGCGCTGAGACTTCCATCCGGCTTACTCTGAGGACCTCCCTTGCCAAGAAACACGCTAGCAGTGAGTTAGTTGCGCTTTCCGCGCTCGTGCTCGCTCGAGGCCGCGCCGGTAGGATGGCGACTCGAGCCCGGGTAGACAAACTGGCAAAGTCCGCGCGCTTAAAACGCGCTGCTCGCAAGGGCATTGCGGGTTCGAGTCCCGCCCCGGGTATTCAGATGCGGTCGACCTCGCGTGCCGGCAGCGCGGCGTGGCCCAGAGCCCTTCAGGCCACGGCGCGGATGGCGTCCTGCGAGCGGTGAACGGCGCTCAGAGTGAGGCCCTCGAGAACCTGGGTAGCGAGCTGACAATCGCCGGAGATCTCGAGTCCGAGTACTGATCGGCGGGCGCCGGCGGGCGAGAATGCAGCCACCCAGGCAGCGGTGGTGCCGGCGACGCGAGCGTCGGCGTGCTCCGCAGGGCGCTCCCGCAATTCCGCGCGCCCGCGTGAGAAGGTCAAGGTGTAAACGTGGGACTCGCCCTGGTTGGGGTGGGGCTCACCCTGGTTGGGGTAGGGCTCGCCCTGGTTGGGGTGGGGCTCACCCTCGTAGGGCTCGCCCTGCCCGTGGACCGCATGAACGGCGAGCTCGACACTCCCGCGGATGCCGTTGGCACCGGGGGCCCCGAGCAGCCCGGGCGCGAGCCTGAAGATCGCCCCCAGGTCTACGCACTCCGACGCGCGCGGCGTGCTCCACGCCCACTCGTATCCCCACCGCGCCAGCTCGCCGAGAATCGGCATCAGCGCCCGGCCTCGCTCGGTGAGCTCATAGTCGACTCGGGGCGGCACCTCGCGGTAGCGCATGCGGGTCAGCATGCCGTCGGCCACCATGCGGTTTAGCCGCGACCGGAGCTGCTCGGTCGAGATTCCCGGTAGGACGCGCTGGAGCTCGATGAACCGGCGAGGACCACCAACGAGGTCACGCACGATTAGCAGCGTCCACTTGTCGCCGACGAGGTCAAGCGCGCGGGCATCCGGCGACCACTGGTCGTACGGGTGACGCTTGGGCGGTGGTACGTGAGGGATGGAACTCCTACCTTGAGTGAGCCTACCTGCCAACCTGCGATTCTATCGCATGTATGGGCCCGTAACAAGGTCTGCGGGCGAGTCTCGCGAGTTTCGCGCTCGGCCGTCGTTCCAATAGTGATGGGAGACTTGATTTGTCTGCGCCGGCGAGCTGCGCACCGAGTAGGCGGTCGCGAGCTGGATCGCCAGCGGCGGCCCCGGGGGGCCGCACTGCGCGCCGGCGCAGACTATCTCCCGCCACTGGCACCGGCGGGCTGAGCACGTCACACTTTCTCGGATGAAGGCTCCTGTGGACCGTTCGGCGCGAACGCGCGCATCGCGGCGCACGAGCGCCGCGGGGGATGGTGTCGGGGCCCTCGGGGGGGGACAGGGCGCGGCGGTTGGGGAGGGCGTGCCTGGAGAGGCTGATGAGGAAGGCGTAAGGGCTGGGGAGGGCGTTCGTGGAGGCGTTGATGAAGAAGGCGCGAGAAGGGCTGGGGAGGGCGCTCGTGGAGGCAGCGGGCATCGCCCGCTACTGGGTGGCCGATCTACCGTGCTCCACAGGGCGCTCACGGCGGTACGGCGATTCTGGCGGTTGGCTATGGACTCCAACATCACCGGGCAGTCTTCGATGGTCGCCTACAGCATGCTGCTGGGAATCGTCCCGATTGCTCTGCTCGCGCTGTTCGTCGCCGGGCAGGTGCTCTCGAGCCCCTCGGTGCAGCGGAGCGTATTGACCGACCTGCAAGGGGTGTTCCCCAGTGCGACCGAGCACACCCTCAACGATCTGCTGGGTCAGATCACGAGCTCCACCACGAGCACCGGCGTACTGGCACTCCTCGCCAGCCTGTGGCTGGGAGCCACGTTCTGGGGTGCGCTCGACACCGCCTTCAGCCGGATCTACGGTTGCAAGTCGCGATCCTGGCTGGGGCAGAAGCGCTTCGGGCTCGGCATGCTCGGGGTGGTCCTGCTGTTCATGCTCGCCACTGTCGCCGTGCCGACCGTGCAGAGCATCCTCAGGGCCGGCGCCGACGACCTGCCGTTCGATCTCGCGCGCGTGACCAACGCCGTCTACGCGATCTCGCTCGGGGTGAGCGTCGCGCTGCTGTTCAGTTGCCTGGCGCTGATCTACTCGCGCGTGCCCAACCGGCCGGTGCCCTGGCGCGCCGTGTGGCCTGGTGCCCTCAGCGCGACAGTGGCGATCGGCGTGATCGACTACGGCTTCCCGGCATACCTGACGAACATCTCGACGATCGCTCAATTCAAGACGACGATCGTGTTCATCCTGATCGTGCTCGGCTGGTTCTATATCCTCGCGTTGATTATCCTCGGGGGTGGGATCGTCAACGCACTGCGGCTGGAAAGCACCGCACGCGGGCGCCGTGGCTAGCTTTTCGCTGCGCCATGACCAGCTCGGCGAGGCGCTCGGCTGCCACGGGGAGCTCATCCGCGAGTGAGGGGTTGCTGGTTGCTGGCCCGCAGGCCAGCAACCGGAGTGACCGTAGCCTGGGAGCCTCAATCAGTCGCCGGGCCGAGTCCCAGGGCGGCGCCGCGCAGGATGTCGTGCTCTGAGACCTCCACCTCGCGCAGGCCGAACAGCCGCAGGATCTGGAGCAGGATGACCACGCCTGCCACGATCGTCGGCGCGCGGTCGGGGTGCAGCCCCGCGACCTCGCGTCGCCTAGCGAGGGGGAGGGCGGCGAGCTTGGCGAGGATCTCCTCGCACTCCTGCTCGCTCAGCCGATGGCCGTGTACCCGCGCTGGGTCATACCGGTCTAGCTCCTGCGCGATCGCGGCCACCGACGTTGCCGTGCCTGCTACGGCGATCGCGTGACTGACGGCGCGGCGCTCTGGCGCGGGTACGCCCTGCTCGAGGATGGCTTGCACGTCGAGGGCCAACTGCTCCAGTTCATCCACGGTTGGCGGATCGGAGTGGATGTGGCGTTCGGTCTGGCGCACGACGCCGGCCTGGGTTGAGACGTGGAATCCAGCCGCGTGGCCGGTGCCGATCACGAGCTCGGTGGACCCGCCACCGATGTCAGCCACCAGGGTCGGAGTCCCGTCGCTCGGGTCGCGCTCGCTGGTGGCGCCGAGAAAGGTCAGGCGCGCCTCCTGCTCTCCGGTCAGGATGTGAGGGGTCAGGCGATATCGATCCTGGACGCGTTCGGCGAAATCGGCTCCGTTGGCTGCGTCGCGGACAGCGCTCGTGAGGACCGCGATCCGGTGCTGGGCCTGATGGCGCTCGAGATCGTCCGAGTAGTCCGTCAACGTGGCGAACACGCGCTCCATCGCCTCTTCGCCCAGCCGGCCGCCCGCGTCGACGCCGGTGCCCAGGCGCGTCACGCTGCTGCGACGCTCAATCTCGGCCGTGACATGCCGGTCGCCTACCTCGGCGATCAGCAGCCGCGTCGAGTTGGTCCCGATGTCGACGATTCCAACACGCATTCGGTGCCCGCGATCGTATCGCCGGCTTCTACAATCAGGCAATGGGCGCGCTGAGCACCGAGGCCACACGATCGATTGCGGCCAGGGCCGCCACCCAAGAGAAGTCCCACCCTGAACGTGACGAGATCGAGCTGAGCGCCGTGCTCCATGCTCTCAGCGACCCGATGCGGCTGCGGATCGTCGCTGCGGTCGCCGACGGCGGGGAGCGAAGCTGCAAGAGCATCCATCTTCCGGTCGTGAAGTCCACCTGCACGCACCATTTCAGAGTGCTGCGCGAAGCTGGTCTGATCCGGCAGCGGTGCGCGGGGACAACGCGACTGAACTCCCTGCGCCGCGAGGATCTCGAGTACCGCTTTCCGGGCTTGGTAGAGGCGGTGCTGCGCGCTGCTGGTTGGGTGCCAGCCGTGTCGGCGATGCCGGTCCTGGCGCGGGGCGCCAAGGTTTCTGCGGCGCCGGTCCTGGCGCGGGGCGCCGAGGCCGGCTCGTGCTTGACGGTCAGCCTCTGGCCCGCGACCGAGCTGCGACGGCGGAGGGTTTGACTGGGGCGGACTCAGCCGGTTCGGGCGATTCAGTCGATCCGGGAGATCCAGCCGATCTCGCTGATCTGGCGATCCGCGTCAGTGGTCTGGTCAAGTCCTACGGGCGCGTGAAAGCGCTCGCTGGCGTCGATCTGGATGCCGCGCGTGGAACGGTGCTCGGCCTGCTCGGGCCGAACGGGGCCGGTAAGACGACGGTTGTGCGCGTGCTCACGACGTTGCTGAAAGCGGACGCGGGTACCGCCACCGTCATCGGGCTCGATGTCGTGCGAGACGCCGCCGAGCTGCGCCAGCGGATCGGCCTCGCCGGCCAGTACGCGGCCGTCGACGAGAACCTCACAGGCCTAGAGAACCTGACCATGGTTGGCCGGCTCTATGGCGAGCGCCGCAAGATGGCCAAGGCCCGCGGCGAAGAGCTGCTCGAGCGCTTTGACCTGAGCGAAGCCGCGAACCGCCCGACCAAGACCTACTCGGGCGGCATGCGCCGACGGCTGGATCTTGCGGCGGCGCTCGTCGCCAAGCCCCCTGTGCTGTTCCTCGACGAGCCGACCACGGGCCTTGATCCCCGCAGCCGGCTTGGCCTGTGGGAAGTGATCGAGGGGCTCGTTGCAGAGGGGACCACAGTGCTGCTGACGACCCAATATCTCGACGAAGCCGATCGGCTTGCGGATGCGATCGCCGTCATCGATCAAGGCCGCGTGATCGCGAAGGGAACCTCCGACGAGCTCAAGGACCGCGTCGGCGGAGAGCGCCTGGAGGTTCGCCTCGACGCCGGCTCTGACGCCGAGCTCGCGGTGCGGGCGCTGGCGCCGATGTCAGACGAGCAGCCGAACGCCGAGGGCGGCCTACTCCAGCTCAGCGTGCGGCGGCGCAGCGGCAGCATCGTCGAGGCGGTGAGGCTGCTCAGTGAGGCGGGGGTGGGCGTCGATGACCTCGTCCTGCGCCGCCCTACGCTTGACGATGTGTTCCTGACGCTGACCGGCCACGCCGCCGAGGAGTCCGACGGCGCTGGGCAGGAGCAAGACCCAGAGCAGGCGGGCGGACCAGAGCCCGAGCGGGAGCAGGTCACTTGAGGCGGCTCGTCTCGGACACCCTGGTCATCGCCGAGCGCAACCTCGTCCGCCTGCCGCGCGCACCTGAGCTACTGCTCGCGTTCACCATTCAGCCGATCATGTTCGTGCTGCTGTTCCGCTACGTCTTCGGCGGCGCGATCAGTGTGCCCGGACACATCACCTACGTCGACTTCTTGATTCCCGGCATTATCGTCCAGAACATCGCTTTCGGCGGCTTCGTCACGGCGCTCGGCCTCAACGAGGATGTCCACAAGGGCCTGATCGACCGCTTCCGCTCGCTGCCGATGGCACGCCCCGCCGTCCTAGCCGGACGGACGTTCTCCGATGTGGTGACGAACCTGATCTCGGTAGCAGTGCTCCTCATCACTGGCGTGATCATCGGGTTCTCGTTCCACACGAGCGTGCTCCACGTGCTCGCCGGGATCGGCCTGCTATTGCTCTTCGGTTACGCGTTCTCCTGGTTCTTCGCGCTCATCGGCCTGCTCGTCTCCTCGCCGGAGTCGGCCAACTCTGTCGGCTTCATCGCGGTCTTCCCATTGACCTTCATCTCCTCGGCATTCGTGCCCGTGCAGACGATGCCCTCGGTTCTGCGGGCGTTCGCGAACGTGAATCCGTTCACGATCATGGTCGACGCGATGCGTTCGCTGTGGATCGGCACGCCCGCGCACAACAGCGTCTGGGCGGCGGTGGTCTGGGCGCTCGTGATCCTCGCGGTGTTCGCGCCGCTGGCCGTCTCGCGGTACCGGCGGGCGGCAGGTCAGTAGGGGCCGGCGGCAGGATTGGGGATGACGTCTTGCAGGATCGGGATGAGCGCCGCCGCGGTGTGGCCGTGGCCGCGCCCGGGTGGCCACGGCCGAGCGGGGGACCATGGCCGAGCGGGGGGCGTGGCGGAGCGCGCGGTGGCCGTGGCCGAGCGGGGGCCATGACCGCGCGGGAGTGTTCGGACCGTTTTCCGCCGCGCTGTCCGGAGCCGCATGTAGCCAGGCCTGGTGGATTTGCTATTAATAGGAGTCCGCCGCGGGGTGGAGCAGTCTGGTAGCTCGTCGGGCTCATAACCCGAAGGTCGCAGGTTCGAATCCTGCCCCCGCTATACGAAAGGCCCCGGAAACGGGGCCTTTTCTGTTTCCGGGGCGTTGAGTCGGCGATTCTTCGCTAACAGCTCTCGCTAACAAACAGGCGGGTCCCGCGCGATCGTGTGCGCGCTGACCCGGCAGATTCTTGACGCTCACGACGGTGCCGGTTGAGGCGACCGGGTGTTTGTTTGCTCTCGTCCTGAGCAGCAGGACCCTGGCGGGCAACAGGTGCGCTTTCCGCGCATTGCGAGGGTTGGCGGCGGCCCGACGATGCCGGTGCGGCCAGGGGATATGCAGGTCTGGCCGGTCGGTGCCGACCCGACCCGAGGGCTGGTCCGCGTCCACACCCCCGTCACGCCGTCTTGCGGCGGGACGAGCGATTTAGCTTGAGCGGTCGCTTCGGCGCTCCAGCCGGTCGTCGCGGAGGAAAACCTGTTGGACGAGACGCATGCACGAGCCTCGAGCGGCCCGATCGAGCCGGCGCCGAAAGTCGATTGCGCAACGACCGAAGTCTTTGCAAGCAGGAGTCGCCGGTTCGATCCCGGCTGGCTCCACTGACAAAGTAGCTGCAAATCAGGCTCTTTGTGATTCGGGGAAGCGGCCTGGTCGGCCTAAATCTCAAATTGGGCCACACGATTGGGCCACATTTCGCTCTCGGGTCGTTGCCTCGCCGCGGGCGGTCGGGTAAAGCAGGCGTCGCGGCGACCTGGTGAGACCTGGGTGCCCTGGCTACTCGGCGAGCGGGTTGCGCGCGAGCTGCCCGGCGCTGAGCCGGTGCTCGCGCCAGACGTCGTCCACGGGGAGGTTGTTGTGGTCCGCGTAGCGCTTGAGCAGCTCCCACGGCTCATCGTGGGGGCGAGGCGTTGTTCTGAGCGTCCAGGTCTGCGGGACGTCGCTGCGGGTGCGCTGGCAGATCCACGCCAGGTGTGCGAACAGAAGCCCTGACGCCCGGACCGGGTTGTGTCCCGCCTCCATCGCCACCACGAGCGTCAGCTTGGTCTGCACGAGCGTGACCAGCTCGAGCGCCTGGTTGAGCATGCTGCTGTCGGTCGTGATCAGCCCGTCCCAGGGACGCTCGTGATGATGGAGGGCCAGCAGCAGCTCCCAGTCGTCAAGCTCGGACATGCGCGGGTCGATCTGGTCGACGCGGACAAGCTCGGCGTCAGCCTGAAAGTCGGTGAGGGCGGCGACGATCGGGTCGGGGAAGTTGTGGTCCAGCGCGAAGAGTCGACGCACCGCGCGGCTCCGTCGTGGTCAGGCGGCGACCGCGGGCCGGAGGTTGTCGGCGAGCTGTCGTTCGAGGTCGAGCGCAGCCTCGATCGCACCGCCGGCGACGTGCGGGTAGAGCCGTCCGATCGTGGCGACCGGGAGGCGGTCGCGCGCGAGGGCGGCGAGCGCCTCGGTCTCGACGCGGGTATGGGCGACGTGGGGGGACCCCCCGAGCTTGCCGGGGACGATCCGTAGCTGAGGACGCGGAGAGCGCAGATCCGGTCCGCGCGATCCCTCTCGGGCGGCAAACGGCGCCAGGACGTGGAGCAGCTCGTCCCCGGCGTCGTCCACGGGCAACCGGCGCTGTCGATGCGGTGCTTCGGCATCGGGCTCTGCGTCGGTGATGATGACGTTTCCCGCTCGGTCGACGGCCACCGCGGGACCGGTGTCCTCGTTCCAGAGACCGAGATCGAGCTCGCGCAGCTGCGCAAGTGCGCGGCGAACATTTGTCATCGCGGTGCGGGGGACGGCGGCGCCGTCCTCGGTGGTCTTGCCGTGGCGCAGCCAGTAGATGATCCGCAGGCCCATCAGGTCTGGATAGGACCAGAGCTTGATCCGCTGAGCGGAGATCGACGGGACGAGGATCTCGTGACGCGCCCACCAGTGAACAGTGGACAGCGGAACGCCGGACAGCGCCGCCGCGCGGTCTGCTGGATATGCGCCTCGTGAACTGCTCATCGCCCTCACACGGTATTCGACGCGCCCCCGGATCGCCCTCGGGGGCCTGTGGTCAAGCCCGGCCCAGGACTCAGGTCTGAGCCGGGCTGCTGGTCCTTTCCGGGGAGCCCGCGCCGACCGGCTGCTGATGGGCCGCGCGTGAGTCGCCGGGCGGCGGGTCGAGCGGGGTCTGGTACTCGGCGCCGTCGGCCATCGCGTCGTAGCGCTCCAGGATCAGGCGCTTGGTGCAGTACTCATCGAACCGCTGCTCGTCGCGCCGGCGGAGGATCGGGAAGGTGTCGAGGATGTAGTCGGCGTCGTCGCGCCCGATGCCGTACAGGTGGAACATCGCGGCGTCCAGCTCGGCGCGGATCAGTGCGCGGCGCTCAGGGTCCCAGCGGAAGGGTGGGCCGTCGTAGCCGAGGTCGGCCGCGAACGGGGCGAGGTCGACGGCGGTGAAGGTGAGTTCCAAGACGCGCGGGACGATGAATTCCAGGATGGGCTTGTCCAGCATGTCCGGTGGCGGGACCGGGAACTGCTCTACGTAGAGAAAGTTCATGTTCATTCCCCCGACCTTCTGCCTTGACACGTAGTCCCATACGAAGGCGCTGGTGATCGTCGACCAGCGCCGGTACCTCGCGAGGGCGGTCCAAAAGGATGACCGGAGCCGAATTGCCGACCCCTGATTGCGGAATGGGCGCCCCGATGAACGTCCGCTCATCCGTATTCCGGGCGACATTCCTGAACCCCATCAGCCACTCGTGAGTCCAGCCAGTCGCTGAGGCCGAAACCTCGTTCAGTGCGACCCAGTAGCGCGGGATCGCAAGACATTCGGGGTTCTGCTTCTCAGCTTCGGTCAGCTCACGCGTGTCGCCGTGGTCGTACGTCGCCCAGGCGGTGATCGAAGTGATGGAGCATCTTCGCCTCGTACAGCGGCAGGTAGCGGTCGCCGTCGCGGGTGAACACGTTGCCCTCAAGCGTCCAGCCGTCTGACTCGAGTTGGTCGCGGGTGCGGAACAGGTGCGAGTCGTTGGACATGTGGAACATCGTCGAGAACTTGATGCCCCAGGGGTTGCCGTCGGGGTCGCCTTCCCGGAGCAGGACGGGAACGCGGCGGTAGATCGCCTTGGTCAGCTCGGCGTCGCGGCGGGTCCGAAACACGGGACAGGTGCGGGTGTTGGGGTTCAGCAGCGCGATGTCCTTCGCGGTTAGGGCAAAGAGACGCTCAGGGTCGGTGAGGTCCTCGGTCTGGTGGGCGAAGAAGACGAACGTGGCGCCGTCCGTTGCCGGCCGGTTGGAGCCGGTGAGCGTCAGCAGGCAGAACTTGTAGCTTCGGTGGACGCCGGGGAAGACGGCGTCGCGGTTCTCGAAGTCGTACAGGCTGGCGAGCGACCGTCGCTCGATCAGGTCCTGGAAGTAGAGCTTGGTGGTGTCGTCGGTCGCAATCCCGGTCGGGACGATCACGCCGGCCCGTCCGGTCGGCCCGACGGCGCCGCGCATCAGCTCGGCGAAGATTGCGTAGGTGTTGACGTCACCGCGGCCGCACAGCGGGTAGCGGCCGCTGTCGCGGATCAGATGGCTGGCGCCCTCGGCCTGGCGCTTGGCGTCCTCGAACGCGACGAGCAGGGCCGGGTCCTCCTCGGCGAGCGCGACGATCAGTCGCCGGCGCGCGGCGGCGTTCGGCGCCCCGGCGATCTCCGGCGACCGGGCGGCGAAGAACTCCTTCTCCTGAAGCTTGACGCGTTCCCAGGGCGGGTTGCCGAGCACGACGTCGAACCCTCCGCGCTCCCACACGGCGGGGAACGCGACGTGCCAGTGCAGGAACGCATACGCTCCGCGGGCCTGCTCGACGACGGTCTGCTCGTCCGGTGAGAGCGCGGCCTCCCCGTCGCTCAGGGCGCGGGCGAGGGTGTCGTGGGTGATCGCGGTCGCGTCGGGGTGCTTGCGGGCCACGAACGCCGCGCACCACGCGTCGGCGGCCAGGCGGGCGCGGTGGCGCTCGGGTGAGTCGAGCAGCTGCTGAAAGCGTTGCTGCTGCTCGCGGACGCCGGTGAGTGAGTGGTCGTCGACGGCGGCGATCGAGGCGGCTCGTTCGGCGATCGCGTGGGCGTCGGCGTCGAGGCGGTCGCCGGCGAGGTCGAGCACCAGCTGGCCGCCGCGTTCCTGCTCGTTGCGCTTGCGCAGAGCCGCGGCGAACGCCTTGTCGTCGCCGAGGATCGGCTTGTACGCGGCGGCGGGGATGCCGTCGGCGATCAGCTCGGGGGTCGCGCCGAGCAGGCTGTTGCCGAGCGCGATCCGGTGATCGAGGAACGACAGCGGTCGCCCGGGCTCGAGCGCCTCCATCCACAGCGACACCTTGCACAGCTCGACGGCCATCGGGTTTGAGTCGACGCCGTGGATGCAGTGGCCGACGACGTCGCGCAGCGCGGCGCGCAGCTCGTCGGGCGAGGGCTCGGGGTCCTCGGACCGGATCGCGGCGAGCCGCTTGGCGATCCGGTTGGCGGCGGCGATCAGGAAGTGGCCCGAGCCGCAGGCGGGGTCGATCACCGCCAGCGACAAGATCGCCTGCTCGGGGTCCTCGGCGCGGGCGGCCTCGTCAAGGACCGGCTCGAGCGCTGTGTCGAGCAGCGATCCGATCAGCGAGGTGGGCGTGTAGTAGCTGCCGGTCGTCTTGCGCTCGGAGCCGGCGACCTCGGCGAGCGTAAAGCCGGCGGCGGCGCGATCGAGCGTGGGGTGAAGCTCGAGCAGCGCCTCGTAGACGGAGCCGAGCTCCTCGGCGCCGAGATTGCGGAAGTCCACGGCGCGGCGGACGCCCTGGTCGATCGTGGACAGCGCGCGGATCGCGGCGAGCAGAGCCTCGTTGGCCAGCTGCGCGTCCGCGAGCGCGCCGATTGCGTCCGCCGACCACAGGTAGCTGCCGAGCGCCGGCAGCGCCAGCGGCGGGCAGCCGTCCTGGTCAAGCGCGGCCATGATGAGCTTGAGCTGCTCGTAGCGGTCGTGCTGGCGGCCCCCTCGGCGGTGGATCGCCAGCGCGCGCAGGCCGCGGGTGGAGTAGTGGGTGAGATACCGCTCGCGGGCGACCGGGGTGGCGCCGGGGTCAAGCAGCGCGTCGCGGTCCTCGGCGACGAACAGGAACAGCAGCCGGTAGACGAGCCGCAGCAGCTGGCGGTAGTACTGCTCCGGCGCGAGCGTCCCGTCGCTCAGCTGCCGTTGCAGCACGGTGTTGGCGGGCTGGGCGAGAAAGCCCGCGCCGAGCGCTTCGATCGCCTCCCGGACCCCGTCGCGCAGCTGGTCCAGCGCCCGGGTGCCGTCGCTGACGGCCGTCCGCGTCCAGCGCTCGAGCCAGCACTCCTCGGGCCGGTCGGCCTCGACGCGCGACTGGTGACAGACCAGCCACATGACCACGAAGTCCGGGTAGGTCTCGCCGGTGAGCATCGCCTCCAGGTCGAACTGAACGTAGGCCTGGCGGGTGAGCGAGACGTTGTCACGCAGCAGTCGCAGGACGAGGCCGTTGGTGACGATTCCCCACAGCCGCTCGGGCGAGCGGTTGAGCAGCTCCTGCACGAGGCTGTGGGGGCTCGGGCCGGCGGCGCCGCGCACGCCCGCGGCGCGCCTGTCGATCGCGACCCCGCAGCCGACGAGATGAATCGGGGTGTGCTGCCAGGCGGTGAACACCCGAAAGCTCTTGTCCTCCAGCTGCACCGGGGGCTGCCCGACGAGACGGCCGTACCCAAGCTCGTCCAGCAGCGGGTGCAGCCACCGCTCGCGGGTCAGGCGGGTCGCGGGGTCACCGTCGGGCAATCCGTGGCGGGCCTCGTCAAAGGACCGCCACGCGCCGAGCAGCCTCGTCCAGGAGCGGTTGATCGCCTCCCCGAGCCGCTCACCGGGGGCGAGGTGGTAGTCGGTGGGCGCGAGCCCAGGGAGATCTCGATCGCCGTCGGCGACGCGCGTCAGCAGGTCGGCGGGCAGCAGCCCACCCTCGGTGTGGGCGGTCTGGAACAGGTCGCGGGAGCGCAGGCGCATCGAAAGCGACCCTCAGTCCGGACCGGCGGGAAGCAGCACGTAGGTGCCCAGGACGTCCGGGGGGAGCTGCGGCTCGACGGTCGCGCTGCCGCCCGCGCGGGCACCCTCCCTGACCCGTTGATGGGCTCTGAGTAGGACATCCGCGCGCTCGCGCGTGAACCGTTCGAGGTCCCCGGCAAGCTGACCGATGGTCCCGACCGCACGCTCGAGCTGCCCGACTGCCTGCTCGGGGTGGATGTTCGCGGCCGGTGCCGCGCCGAGCAGCGCCTCGGGGTCGGCGGCGGCGAGCCAGGTGGGCTCGTCGGACTGGCCGGTGAACGCGAGCACCTGCGCGTCCTCGGCGAGCAGTTGTCGCGGTTCGCGTCCGGGGTGGCGCAGCTCGAGCAGGAAGCGCATCCGTAGGAGCAGCAGCGTGGTGCGATGCGTCACGGCGCGGGTGCGGATCACCGCGCAGCGGGCGGCGATCTGTTCGCCGGGAGGTGGGTCCAGCGCGCGGTCGAGTACGTACGCGGCGACGGCTGGACGATCGGGTTGGTCCGCTCGAGCTCCAGCGAGCCGTCGCGCGCGATCTTCAACGTCTGCTGGGCGGCGCTCAGGCCGATCGCATCGCGCAGCGCGGCGTCGGCCTCTGCCAGGTCGGCGGTCAACCTCGCGCGCGGCCCCTCGTGCACGGTCGCGCCGCAGGCGCGCAGAGACTCGGTGATGAAGCGGCGGACGTCGATGCCGGCGCCGGTTGCGTCCTGGGCGGCGGTGAGCTCGCGGTGGACCTCGTCGGGCGCGATCGTCGCCTGCGCGTACACCGTGCGGAAGCGGCGCTCGCGGTCGGCGGCGTTCTGCCACTCCAGCTCCAGCCGAGCGTCGAACGGGGCGGTGATCTCCTCGATCCCCAGTGACAGCTGATCGAACGCTTGCTCGCCGTGTCGTCCCCGGGTGATCAGCCCCTCCAGGATCGCGTCGATCACCGCGGCGGAGTCGGTGGGGACGGGAACGGCGACACCGAGCGTCTTGCGGATCCGCTGGTGCTTGCGCAGCAGCACGTCGAGCACGATCCCGTCGATCGGCGAGTTCGCGCCGTAGAAGGTGATCACGCGGACAGTCGGTTGGGGTTGCCCGTAGCGGTCCACGCGCCCCTCCCGCTGCTCGTGGCGGGTGGGGTTCCACGACAGGTCGTAGTGAACGACCGCGTCAAAGCTCTCCTGCAGGTTGATCCCTCCGACAGGCAGTCGGTCGCGACGAGCACCCGGCGGTCGTGTGACGCCAGCTGATCGATGCGCTGCTCGCGCTCGGTGGGGTTCAGCGTGCCGGTCACCGCCGCGACCTCGACCCCGCGGGGTAGCGCGTCGCGCAGGTGGCGGGCGAGGTACTCGGCGGTCGGGATAAAGCGGCAGAACACGATTGGCCGGTGGCCCTGGTTGACCAGCTCTCTGACCAGGCCGATCCCGGCCTGCAGCTTGGGATCGCGGCCGCCGGCCAGCGCCGCTGCCGCGCGCGAGAGCTCGCCGAACCACGAGTCGGCCCGGCCGGGGTAGTCATCGTCGCCGTAGCGGGCGCCGGGGGCGACGTCGTTGCTCTCCGCGTCCTCGTCACCGGCCTGATCGAGCACCGACCGGCGGCCGAGCTCGTCGGCCTCGGCCACCGAGCGGGCGGCGGCGTTCTCGGCACGGTTGCGCAACGTCGCCACGGCCGCGTCCGGGCTCGAGCCGAGCGCCCGCAACAGCCCGAGCGCCGACCACCAGTGCACCCGTTGGCGGCGGCTGTCGCCGGCCGCCTGATTCCACCCTTCGCGCGCGTAGGCGACCGCCCGGTCAAACAGCGCGCGGTGCTCGGGCGTGAGCGTGTACGTCGCGTCGGCCTGCTCGCGCTCGGGAAACGGCGTGTCGGCGTCCAGGTAGCTGCGGATGTCGCCACGGCGTCGTTGCACGAGATGACGCGCGAGCCGCTCGCGGTGGCGGCGGTTCTGCTCCCCGGCCAGATCGGCCGGCAGATCGGCCAGGGACGGGTGAAGCAGCGCCAACAGCGAGCGGAATGCGGCCTCGTCGCCGCTGTGCGGGGTGGCGGTGACGAGGATCAGATGACGGGTCGGGTCGGCGGCGAGCCTGACGAGCAGCTCGTGGCGCAGCTGACGGCCCCGCTCACCGCCGAACGCGAAGCCATGCGCCTCGTCGACGATCACCAGCTCCGGGCATGTGCGAACGAAGTCGTCGCGGTGGCGCTCGGCCTTGATAAAGTCCGTCGAGACGATCACGTCGTCGCAGACCTCGAACAGCGACTCGCCGACGCCGAGCCCGCGCTCCAGCCGCCGGGCGGTCGAGGCCAGGACCAGCTCGGCGGCGATGTTGAACTTCTCGGCCAGCTCCCGCTGCCACTGCTCGGCCAGATGGGGTGGGCACAGCACCGCCAGCCTGCGCGCGCTGGCCTGATCGAGCAGCTCTCGGGCGATCAGGCCGGCCTCGATCGTCTTGCCGACCCCGACGTCGTCGGCGATCAGCAGCCGGACGGGGTCCTGCTTGAGCGCCATCAGCAGCGGCACGAGCTGGTAAGGGCGAGGCTCGACGCCGATCTGCGCGAAGCTGCGAAACGGTCCGGCGCTGGAGCGGAACCCAAGCCGCAGCGCCTCGCGCAGCAGCCGGGCGCTCCGTGCGTCGCCGGGCGTTGTGGGGTCCGGTGCCGCGAACCGGGCCGGCGCGACCGGCTCGAGCTCGGGCAGGATCCCCGTGATCTCGGCGTCGGTCGCGCCGAGCGGGCGCAGCACCAGCAGGTCGGGCTCAGACTCGGGCAGGACCACCCACTCCCGGCCGCGGGCGCTGACCAGCGAGCCCACCGCAAACGGCGCCGTGGTCGCGCTCACGACCTGTCGGCCTCGCCGAACACCCAGCGGTGCTCGTCCAGCAGCGCCCGCCAGTCGGCGGCGTGATGAAAGCGGATCACCGTGTAACCGGCGTCCTCCAGGCGCAGATCGGCGAGGCGATCCCGCTCGCGCTGGTCGGTCACGTCGTGATGGGGCCCGTCGACGAACACCGCCACGTACTGATCGCCGTAGAGAAAATCCAGCCGGCAGCCGGCTCCGTCGATCAGCTTCTGGGAGTCGCTGGGCAGCCGCCGACCCTCGGTGGCGAGCAGCTCGATCAGGCGGCGCTCGAGACTTGAGTCGGCGCGAGCTTCCAAGGTCTCGAGATGCCCGGTCGCCGAGGCGCTGGTCGCGCTCGCCCGCACGCTGCCGGCGGCCAGCGCGAGCAGAACGTCGCGGATCTGTTGGCGGTCGAGCAGCCGGTGGTCGCGCTGGTTGCCGTAGCTGAGCAGACAGTCATAGCAGGCGGCCTCGCAGTGCTCGCTGACCCCGGGCGCGTGTGAGAGGTCAGTGCCGCTGTCGGGATCGAAGTGGCAGATCGAGAGCGCCTCGCGCGCGACCTCGGCCAGCTTGCCGGGATCGTCGAGCAGCCGTCGCAGCACCCCGGCGCCTCCCTCGGCCGATTCGAACAGCAGCAGCAGGCGACGCAACTGGTCGGTGGGCAGCGGCTCGGCGGCGATCTCCTGCTCCTCGAGCTGGAACACGGCCTGGATCCCGCGCTTCAGCGCCGCCTGCAACGAGGCCATCTGCGCCTCAGACAGCTCCTGGGTCGGTGCCAGCAGCAGGCAGTTGCGGTGATCCTCGACGAACGGGATCACCCGCTTGGCCCGGCCCGACATCGGATCCTCGGGGTCATCGGCTGCCTGGTCGTTGCGCTGCCAGTAGCCGCGCTCGGTGTCGAGCACGAAGCCGAGCAGCTCCTTGTTCTTGCGCCGCCGCCAACCGAAGTTCACTCGCCAGATCCGCGCCGCCTGCCCGTAGTCCAGGCGCGCGACCGGCTGCTCGTCGCGACCGAGCGCGTCACCGACGCGGCTCCAGACGCGCCCGTCAGTCTCTGCGAACTGCACCGCGGTGCGGATCTCATACCCCTGGCGCTGGCGCTCCTCCTCATCGGAGTTGATCCGGTCCCGGCGCTTGGTCGAGACGTTCTGCAGACGCAGCAGCTCGGTGAGCGGCTGATCGAGCAGCGTGCCGCAGCGCTCGCACAGATCGGGACCGCCGCCCTGCTCGATGTGGTGCAGATACCCACACGCCCCGCACAGCTTCGCGCGCTCGGAGGCGATCGCGTCCTCCTCACCGGGCGCCGGGATCGGCAGGATCACCTTGTTGACCAGGTAGCGCGCGCCCTCGTGGTAGATGATGCTGCGCGGCCCGAACTCCGTGATCGCCAGAAAGCGGGGGCGTTGCACGTACTCGTCGCGCGCGTCTCGGCGCCCCGCCCCGCCGGGGATGTAGGCGGCCAACGGCAGCCGCGGGAAGTTATAGCCCGGCAAAAAGCCCTCGCTGGCCATGTACCGGTAGCTGTAGAAGTCAGACTGAGAGCTCGGCCCGGTGGACGCGGTGAGCAGCTCGAGCTGGGCGATCGCCTCCCGGTACAAGCGCCGGGCCTCGCGTTTGCTCTCCTGCGAGCGGCTCGCATCCAGCGTGACCGCGTGCTGGGCGTTCGCCGTCGCCTGCGCGGCGCGATGCAGGCCCCGCCAGCGGTCACAGGCCCGGTCGAACTGAAGCGGTGCGCGGTCGAGCACCCGCGCCAGCCACTGCTCGCTCCACCACCCGATCTGCTCGAGCTGGACTGGGAGCTGCTCACGCTCACCCCCGCGCACGCCACCCAGCCGTGGCAGGCGCTGACCAACCCACCCACCTCGGCGCGATGAACCGTTCTCAGCTTCCGAGCAGCCGGCTCAGAGCCGACTGGCTGACGCCGCCGGCGGCCGTCGGCCCCCGAGACCGAGGATGACGACGCCCCGCCACCTGTGCGCCCGGGGCGAGACCTGATCGCGATCTACCCGACCCGCGATCACCCCGCCGCCCCGGACCCCGAGACTATCCTCCAGGACGCCAAGCGCCACGTCGACCTGCTGATCCCGACCTTCCGCGCGCTGGCCAACACCCACGACCTCGCTCACGCCCTCATCGCCAAAGCCCGGGACGGCTGCGCTGTGCGCGTGCTCGCCACCCGCCGCCCCATCGAAACCCCGCCGCCCATCGCCGAGGAGTCAAACCAGCTGATGAGGACGCTCCGAAACGAGGGCGTGGCCCTGCGCCAGGTCGAGAGCACCCAGACCGTCAACGTCCTGATCCGCGCTGATGACTCGATGCTCGTCACGCTCTACCACTACCCCCGGGCCCCCGCCCAAAGCCCCTACTGCACCTGCGCAGACAGTCCGCAAATGACCTCTTCGACGGATACCTCGCTCACCTCGATGCCGTCTGGCCACACGCCAAGCCCGTCGAGCCCAGCCAGCCCGGCGCAAACCCAGACCCCCAACCCACCGCGGATATGCACGAGCGCCAAAACGACGACAGCGACCCAGGCGCCGAGCGCGCAGCGACAGACGCTGAGCCTGCGACACCGCGTCGCTGGCCAGGACGAACGACGTAACCAACCAACCAAGCTCGTCAACGCGATCCGCGAAGCGCTGCGGCGCTGCGGCGCTGCGGCGCTGCGGCGCTGCGGCGCTTGAACCTGACCCGGCATCCGTACCGCGCTTGCGCTCGGGCTGGGGAAGGAAGGAGAGGGGACCGACGCTGCCGAGGTTCGCGCGATCAAGACCGCCGGCTGCGCCGGCTCCCGCTGAGGACCTCGCTGCGCTCGGTAAAGCTCACGCGACGCCTGATTGGAGCAACTTCGGCCGCTCGCCAGCAGGGCTCATATCGGGATTGGAAGAACGATTCAAGCTACGTCCGCCGGACGACTGGAAGGGATGCCGAAGGAATAGTGCGCCGCAGCCAGCGGCCAGGCAAAAAGCGATCCCGCTTACCGCACGTCGGCGTGGGACCTCGCCCTTCAGCGGCGCGCCTCGCGGCACCCACGCTGAGACTGCCGCACCCGGCCGAGAGCGGCAGCCTGGGCGTGCCCTACGGCGGCAGCGAGGTGGCTGCTATTTCGTGGAAGCGGCAGCGAGCCGGTCCGCAGGATCGCGCTCCTGGCCGTGCTCAGATGCGCAAGCGATGGGTTGCGCTTCTGCTTTGTCGGGAGAGAGTGCAGCAGCAACCGCGTGATGGCCGTGCCCTTCTGAAGCTCGTCCAAGGCGGGCAGCGACGACGCCCTTGCGCGACTTCCGTATCGCTCTGAGCGACCCGGAAGTACGACGAGTGGCGCAAGGTGCTGCTGCCTCGTGCGAACTGAGGCAGCAGCGCATTTGCTGGCGCGAGTTCCGATTCGCGCGGCCTGAATGCGGCGGCGTCAGGCCGGGAGCCTCAGCTGGCTCACCGAGAAGACCGCTCCGTGCGGATCGGCGAGGACCGTCCGTCTGAAGCCCGCGACCTCGACGGGGGGCGCGACCACGCTCCCGCCGAGCTCCGGCGCGGACGTCGCGGCCGCGTCGGCGTCGGCGATACAGAAGTCAACGCTCCAGTTCGGGGGTGGGCTCGGCGCGGACCCGGAGGCGTCGATCGCGGTCATCGCCGCGACGACGTCGCGCGGGACGGGCTGTTGCGGCTCACCACCGAGGTAGCCCGGCAGGCGCCAGAGCCAGAGGTCGACCCCGTGACCGGCCTCGAACGCCTCGGCGCGCCAGCCGAACAGCTCTCCGTAGAAGGCCTTCGCCGCGTCGGGGTCGTCAGTGGTGAGCAGGCTCATCGCCCATGCGGAGGGCTCGTTTACAAGCGCGGCGCCCTGACGAATGCCGGGCTCCCAGACGCAGATCGTGGCGCCGGCTGGGTCCGCGAGTACCGCGAGTCGGCCCGCGGGGGCCGCGTTGAAGGGCTCCACGAGCACCGTCCCGCCGGCCGATACCGCTCGCGCTGCGGATTCGTCGGCGTTGCTCACCGCCACCTGGGTATTCCATGCCGGCGGCGGGGAGGACCCGTTGCCGGCCGGTGCTGAGCCGATTCCGGCCACGTCGTGGCCGCGGAGCTGCGCAACGTGGTACTGGCCGGGCGGATCGCCCGGCATCGCGCCGGGGCCGGCGAACTCCCAGCCGAAGAGGCCGCCGTAGAAGCGCTTGGCGGCGTTGAGATCGGGGGTCAGCGTGTCGACGAAGCACGGCACGCCGGGGGGATATTGATCACGTCTGCTCATCGTTTGAGCTCCTCTCAGAGATCTGCGTCGGGAATCAGAGTTGTGCTACCGTATCACATGGTTGGAAAGAACGATCATTAAGAAGGAAAGCACTACCAATGGCTGACAGGCGCACCTACAGAGATTCATGCGGGATCGCACGGGCGCTGGACCTGGCCGGAGAGCGCTGGGCGCTGCTTGTCGTGCGCGAGCTGCTGCTGGGCCCCAAGCGCTTCACTGACCTGCGCGCGGGCCTGCCGAACCTCAGCCCCGACGTTCTCGCCCAGCGGCTGCGTGAGCTCGAGCAGGCGGGCATCGCCCGGCGTCGTAAGCTCCCCCCGCCCGCGAGCGCACGGATCTACGAGCTGACCGAACGGGGCGCGGAACTCGAGCCGGTTCTACTCGCGCTGGGACGCTGGGGGAGCCGCGTCACTCTGCCCGCCACTCCGGCAGAGCTGAGCCCCGACGCGATCGCGATCGCGCTCAAGACCGTGTTCGACGCCAACGCCGCGGCCGACCTCGAGCGCAGCTACCAGCTGCAACTCGGCGAGCACGCATTCTCGGTGCGGATCGCCGATCGGAAGATAGACCTAGCACGTGGCGAGGGGAAAGCCCCGGCGGCGAGGATCGAAACCGACCCGGGCACGCTCACCGAGCTGCTCTGGCAAGGGCGATCGATCGGCGACGCGGTCGACGCCGGCGCGCTCAGGATCGAAGGCTCCAGACGCGAGGTACGACGCTTCCTGAAGCTGTTCGCGGCACCGGTGCCCGCGACACCCACGCCGGACGCCGCCGCGGAACGCCGCCCGCTACCCCCGGCGACAGCAGGCACGCTCTAGACGCCAAAAGCCGCGTTCGCCCTAGACGAGCTGCGGCTGTCAGGCACGGCGCCAAACGGACTTCTCCTTCGCGGCGTAGCGGAACCCCGCAGGCGCCCAGGAGGGCCGTGCGAGGCGACCGCCTCAGAACGCGAGCAGGCACGCCGGCAAGTGCGGACGAGACGCCTGCTTGGTCCATTCCGGCACCTTCGGGGAGATGGCCGCTTCCGGCGGGATGCGGCACTTGGGGCGCGAGTACTCCCGTCGCTAAGCGAGCGCCAGGAACCGGAGGGCTCATGGGCCGAAAGCGGGCGTCCGTTGAGCAAGGACCGGTCGATGTCCGCCTGGGTCTGACCCGTCCCCGAGCAAGCACCCGGGGCCGGGGCCGGACCCACGAAAGGTAGATGTGAGCGCCAATCGGATGCAGTTCGGCGGCGAGGGCCGCAGATCAACTCGTAGCAAACGAGTTGTATGGAGTTCCGAGCACAAAAGCGGCGTAGACCTCGAACACTGCGCATTCTCGGTCGTCCTCGATGTCCACCGTTCTGAATTCCATAGCCGTGATCCGCTTCTTCGCCGCGACAAACAGATCTGCGAAATGCTGATCGTCAAGGAGTTTGCTGCGGCGTGCCGCGACGACGACCTCTTCCTTGGCCGCTGCCTCAAGAGCAAGACGGATCGCAAAGGTCGCGCTGCTCAGACCGGAACTCGGCCGGCAGTGACCGGCAAGACGGGCCCGAAAGCCGCTGGCGGATTTCGTGCCCGCGCGCACGGAGCGTTCGGTTCGGCCCGTTCGCCCGACGTAGAGGTGCGCTCCCGCTTCAGAGAACAAGTAGACGCCGTGGGTCGCCGGTGCCGCCGGACGATCGGCAGGTCACGCCCCCAGACCTCAGATGCAAGCAGGGCGTCGAGCCGCATTTCAAGTCCGTCGGTCAACTCTGCCCATGCGGCAGCGCGCTCCTCGCGCGTCGCAACGGTGGCCGGACCCTCAGGGAGGTCGAGACCATGCTGAGCGTCGTTGGTCATAGTCGAAGCTACCGCCTGCTGTCCGGGTGGAGCACTGTGTCTGCCGGAACCCTCCCAGATGACGGCACGGCGCGGCTGGTCCCGTCGCAAAGCGCGCGCCCGAGCGGGGCAATATCAGCGATGAAAGCGAGAGCGCCATCGGATGCGCTCGCTTCCACGCGGTAGCGATCACACGGTTCACGCGGTAGCGATCACACGGTTCACGCGGTAGCGATCACACGGTTCACGCGGCCGCGCGGGGCTGATCCGGCCGTCGGTGGTTATGCATCGGTGGGCCGCTGCGGACCGCCCGGTACGCCGCATCCTCCCCTCCTTCCCGCGCGTTTCGAGACTCGAGCCGGAGCGTTCGAGATGCTCGTCGCGTCAATAGAGCAGGTCGCGGTGTCTCAGTCAGTCCGCGTCGTGCAGCACAGGCGCGTACGAGATCCCGACGATCGCACCCTCTGGCGACTGCAGCCTCGCGACCGTCTGACCCCACGGCTCCCGGCGCGGTCCGTGCAGCAGCTCGTAGCCGGCCTGCTCGAGCTCCCGCGCCGCCGGGCTCACCGCCGCGGCGTCCGCGACGTCGAACTCGATGCTGACCTGCGGGACCGGCCGTTTCCCCGGCCACTGCGCCGTCCCGAAGCACGCCTGAGCGGCCTGGGACAGCGGCCAGATCCCCAAGGACTTGCAGCCCGCGATCTGCTCGCTGTGGCAATAGTCGCCGCCGTGGCCCTCGAGCGGCAGCCCAAGCGTCTCGACGTACAGCTTGCGGCTGGCGGGCGGATCGGGCGCGATCACCGCCACGCTCGAGAGGAACTCTATGTTCATGCCACCTCCTCGTTTGGCTTGTGCTTTGTTCAGCGATCCAACCAGATTCCGCAAGACGCGCCGCTTCGCGGCCGCCGCACGATCGACACTCTCGGTCTGGTCGCTCCGTTACCCGCGCCGTCGTCTCCGCGCAAGGGAGGTGCGCGCTCGACGGCGGCGCAATACCCGCGTCTGACCGAAGGCAGGTCGCAGCGGGCAGGGCGAAAGCGGGAGGCTTAGCCGTTGGTGCGGCACCCCGAGCTGTTCGGGCGGGGCGACGCCCGCGATCGTCAGGCGCCAGAGCGTCGCAGCTTCATGTTGGTGGTGTTGTGAGCCGGGATGGTGCCTTGTGCTCCCATGCGTCCGCGAGTAGCTCCGCCAGGCTTTCACCGGGCGCGTCTGGGAGCGAGACCGCGGTCGCTGCCAGCCGCTTTCCCCACCACCGCTCCGCGCACCACTGCGGATGCGTCTCGACGGCCGTCCGGATACCTGACTCGTCGACCATCACGTTCATCGTCCGATCGTCCCACAGTGTCGCGAAGATCTTGCCCGCGACGCGGAATGACGGCCGGCCGTGGTGGTCCTGCTCAACCGCCTCAGGTAGCGCGAGTGCGAGCTGCCGAGCCTCGTCAGGCGTCATGAGGGTTGTAGGTCCCAAACGACCACGCGTTGCCCTCCAGGTCGCGAACACCGTACTCCCGCGAGCCGTAGGGCTGGTCGGTGAGCTCGCGGGTGATCTCGGCGTCCGCGGCCTTTGCGCGAGCGTAGTGCTCGTCGGGATCTGCAATCGCGACATAGATCGAGTGGCGGTGGTCGGGCTCGGCGGCGGTGTTGTCTGCTCGGCCGAACATGACCAGGCCGTCGCCGAGCCGCAGCTCGGCGTGGTGGATCACGCCCGCATCGTCACGGTAGACCGCCTTTTCCTCGAACCCGAAGACCTCTATCAGCCATTCCAGAGCTCGGTCTGGGTTGCGGTAACGGATGGCAGGGAAGATGTTCTGAGTCGGCATGGCGATCACGCTACATCGCAGCACCGGCGGCGTCTTGGACAAATGGGAGGCCGTCCCCGACCACGCCGCCGCCTGGCAGCAACCGCGCGAGGAAGTCGGTCGGGGTCGTGCCAGCCAGCTCGCGGAAATCTCGGTTCAAATGCGCCTGGTCGTAGTAGCCCGCCTCGACAGCGAGCCGCCCCCAAGCTGCTGGTCGCTCACGCACCCGCGCGCATACGCCCGCGAACCTGATCTGGCGCGCGATCGTCTTCGGCGCCAGCCCGACCTCGGCGGTGAAACGCGCGGTCAGGTACCGGCGGCTGCACCCGACCTCCGTGGCGAGCGTCTGGATACGTGCCTGGCCACCGGTCTCCCGCAGCCTTCTCATCACCCACTGCACCGCGGGGGTCGGCGCAGGCCCAGTCGCAGCCCGCGAGAGCAGGAACCGCTCGAGCACATCAAAGCGCACGTCCCAGCAGGCGGTCTCCCGCAGCTGCTCGGTCAACCGTCGACCCTCACCGCCGAAAAGGTCCCCCAGTGCGACGCAGCGACCCTGCAGCTCAGACAGCGGCATCCCCAGAATCCGGTGCGCGCCAAGCGGCGTCAGCTCGATATCGAGCGAGGCGTACGGCCCGCCGCCGAAGCCAACCACCGCGTACCGGTCGGTCAGGCCGCCAAGCCACGCGTCCGGAAGCGGCTCCCCACCGACACTGATCGCTCCCTCGAAGTCGACGATCAGCGTGACCGCGGGCCGGGGCGGCTCAAGCCAGCTCGTAAACCGCGCCTGCCGCTGCTCAAACCCGTACAGCGGCCGAAACAGCAACGGCCGCAGCCGCGGATCGGCAGCGCGAATCGCGCGCACCGAGGAACGGAGACCGTCGCCAAGATCGGTTCGAACGACGCGCGCCTTCACCATACAAATCATCGCTGATCTCGTCGCTACTGATCATCGCCGGCTCTCCTGTCCTCGCGAACCGTTCCTCGCGGCCGCCGCGCCCTCGCGGCTGCTCACGCTGACCGCCCCTCCGCGCCGACATACGCCCAGCGCCACGAAAGCAGGGCAGAACCGCCCTGCGAAGCTGGTCTCGCAACTCGCCAGCCGGGGGTGTTGGGTCGGCCGGCGGACGCCGGTCGACCCCTCTATCGCCTCAGCTGAAGGCCGGCGGTGGCGGAGATCGTCGGCGATGGCCGTCCGTTGACGGTGCTGATGATCTCGCTTCTGTCGATGCCTTGCAGATAGATGCTGGTGATGCCGAGGTTGGCGTGCCCGAGCTGGCGCTGGATCACCACGAGCGGGACGCCCTCGTGTGCCATCTCGACCGCGTGCGCGTGCCGTAGCTGGTGCGGCGCGAACCGGCGCCGGACGCCCGCTGCGGCGGCGGCGTGATGCAGTTGTTTGCGAGCGGCCGATGCTTCCCAGCGCCGTCCGGCGGTGGGTCCCTGGATCACGCACAGCAGTGCGCCGATCGGCAGTTGCTGGCGGATCTCGAGCCATGGGCCGAGCTGGTCCCATGCCCAGCGGTCCATCCCGACTTCGCGCCGCTTGCCGCCTTTCCCGCGCCGAACGAGCACGGCGCCGCGACCGCGGTCAAGATCGCTCTCCTGGAGCGCGAGCGCTTTGCTGATGCGTAGCCCGGCGCGCCACAGCAGGACGATGAGCGCGCGAAGACGGTGAGCGTCGGGACGGTCGCCGACCGCGCGCATGACGGCGACGATCTCCTCAACGGTTGGCGGATCTGCCGGATACTCCTCCCCCTTGTTGCGCGGCGGCCGACCCCGGTGATAGCCCGGCATTGTCGCCGGCGAGCGGCGATGCCCAGCGGCGTCCAGCAGCACGGATTCCATGGATCCTCCCTTGGATGGGTTGACGTGTGCTGCTATTTGAAACGCTCGCGGCGCCGCGAGGCCGCTTTACGAGCCGATAGAATCGTAAAGCGATGAGCAGGGTCTCCCGAAAGCATCAGGTCACGCTCCCCGTAAGCGTTCTCAAGGATGCCGGCCTGGCCGCAGGGGACGAGGTCGTAATCCGGGCGATTGGCCGTGGTCGGATCGAGGTCGAGCGTGCCGAAGACGTCATTGACCGTTACGCGGGCAGTCTCCCGGCCGGCACCTACCCACGCGGCTACCTAGATCGTTTGCGTGACGAGTGGCGCGCGTAGCGCTAGACGCAGACATCGTGATCGCGTTCCTCGACCCCGGGGACGATCAACACGCCACGGCAGTCGCGGAACTGCGGCCACGATTAGCGGCCGGTGACGAACTGCTCGCGGCAGCGACGGTATACGCCGAGAGCCTCGTGCGGCCGCTGCAACAAGGCACCGACGCAACCGTCGATGAGTTCTTCGATGCTGCCGGGATCTCGATCGTCCCGATCGATCGCGCGGTCGCTCGGCGCGCCGCAGTGCTCCGAGCCGAACATCAGTCGCTGCGGCTCCCGGACGCGATGTCGCTTGCGACGGCGATCGTGACCGACTCCGCGCTGCTCACGCTGGACAAGAAGCTGCGGCAGATCGCCCGGCGCGTTCAGCCGTCACCCTGACCCGGACATCCGGCGCGAATCCTTGCGTCGCGGATCCCGCGCAAGGCGGGTCTGCTTCCCACGAGATCCGAGTGTGTGCGGAGACAGCGAAGCAGACGTCCGGCCATGGTCCACGCCGCCGTCCTCCGCGGCATCGGACAGTGTCGCGGCTAGCCCTTCGCGGAAGCTAGCCGCGTCGTGCCCGGCAAACACTGTGTCCGCGATTGTCTGCCTTGGGGTCGGCAGTCTAGGCCGCTCGCTATGTCACGTCTCGTCGCAGTGTCAACGCGAGTCCGGCCAGCGCCAGCAGCAGCGTCCAGCCGACAAGGACAGCGCCGCCGGCGGCGGGGGAAAGCAGGTGCGCAGTCTTGAGGCCCATCAGCGCGTTCGCGCCCTCGGTGGGCATGAACCGCCCGACCGAAGGGGCTAACCCGAGCAGCAGGCCGGTAACGACGAAATCCCAAGCGAGCAGGCCGATCACGGCGCCAACCTGGTTGCGGACGATTGCGCCGAGCGCAACGCCGAACGCGCCCCGCAGCGCGATCCCCGCGATCCCGCCGCCCACCAGCAGAGTGATATCGCCGCCGCCCAGTGCCGACGGGATACTGCGGGCGGACAGGATTATCGAGCCGATCCCCAGCGCGAGCCCAACGCCGGCCACGCCGAACACGAGCCCAGTCAGCAGGCCGGCGGTGAGTTTGGCTGAGAGCACTGTCGAGCGATGCGGCGTGAACACAAACGTCGGGTGGATCGTTCCGTGGCGGTACTCGCTCGTTATCAGCAGCACCCCAGCGAGGGCTGAGAAGATCAGCGAGATCCCGCCCGTGGCGAGCAGGCTGAGCTGATCCTTCTTGGCGGTCAGACTGTCGGCATGGGTGAGCAGGCCCGAGAGAAGCAAGATCAAGGCGATGAGCCCGATCATTCCGAGGACGAGTCCGAGAGTGGTCCGCGTTGAGCGAACCTTGAGCAGCTCCGCCTTTACCTGAGCGATCACGCGGCCGCCTCTGAGGTCAGGTCGAGGAAGACCTCCAGGGAGGAGCCCTCCGTGACAAGCTCGTGCAGCGGGACGCCCGCAGCGCACGCGATCTCTCCCACTCGTTCGCTGTCCGCGCCGCGGACCCACACCGTGCGGTCCTCCACCGTCGCCTCCAGGTGCGCGCGACGCAGCGCCTCGTGCAGCAGATCGGGCCGGGGGGTGCGGACGCGTACCGCGCCGCCGACGCGGGCGGTGAGCGCCTGCAGCGAGGACTCGACGACAAATCGACCGCGATTGATGATCAGCACCTGGTCAACGGTCTGGGCGACCTCAGCAAGCACGTGGCTCGAGATGAGGACCGTACGCCCCTCGGACGCAAACGCGCGCAGGAAGCCCCGCAACCAGCGCACCCCTTCGGGGTCCAAGCCGTTCGCGGGCTCGTCAAGGATCAGCAGCTCGGGATCGCCGAGCAGCGCCCCCGCCACCCCCAGGCGCTGGCGCATGCCCAGGGAATACCCCTTGACGCGCCGGCCGCCGGCGTCCTGCAGCTCGACGGTCCGCAACACGTCGTCTGTGCGCGAGTCGGGAAGGCCGACGGTGCGGCCGAGCGTCCTCAGATGGTCGCGCCCCGAGCGGCCAGGATGGAAATCGGTGGCCTCGAGCACCGCGCCGACAGACAGGGCAGGGCGGTCGAGCTCGGCGTACGGCCTGCCGAGCACCAGCGACCGTCCGCTCGTGGGCGTAGCCAAGCCGAGAAGCATCCGCAGGGTAGTCGTCTTGCCCGCACCATTCGGCGCGAGAAAGCCCGTGTGATCGTCCCAGCATCAAGCGTGAACGACAGGTCATCCACGGCCACGATCGATCCGAATCGCTTCGTCAGCGACTCAGCCACAACCGCAGTCAAGGTCTCACCCCGGAAAGCGGGGCAACAACCTCGAGAGAAACCAGACAGCCAGCCACCCGGTGTCCAATCTAACCGGATTGGGCGGTCAGAGGCCTGCGACGCTACACGCCTCCGCTTCGGACTACTCCCGACACTCTCCCCCGCAGCGCCTCCAAGCGGCGCGCCCGCGTCTTCCGCGGGGCGGCGTACCCCAGCTGAGGCTAGACCGGGTCTTGCGCCTCGCGCGGCCAGGCCCCTCCTTCTCGCCAGAAGCGGGTTCGTCCCTACATGCTCACCGTACGGGGCAGTGCGTAGGCAGAGCTGCGCCCCGGAGGCAGCTCAAGGTCGTAGATCCGTACGATCGCAATGCGCGAAAGCGACCGCTGGATGCGGCGTGCGCAGTGGTGGCTTCTAAGCGCGGCGAGACGATGGCTTGGTCAATCATCGTCTGAGGGAGGACCTCATGGCATCCAGCACGCTCAAGGACATCGCCGGCCGCCGCCGGTCATCAGCGACTTTGCCCGGCTATCACCAGGGACAACCGCCGCGCAACAAGGGCCTGCAGTATCCAGCCGATCCGCCGACGGTCGAGGAGATCGTCGCCGTGATGCGCGCTGCCAGCGATGATCCCGACGGTGTCAGGTTGCGCGGTCTGATCATCGTGCTGTGGCGGGCCGGCCTGCGGATCAGCGAGGCACTCGCGCTGGCCGAGAGCGATCTCGACGCGAACCGAGGCGCGATCCTGGTTCGGCATGGCAAGGGCGGTAAGCGCCGCGAGGTCGGGATGGACCGCTGGGCCTGGGAGCAGCTCGCTCCGTGGCTGACGCTGCGCGCCACGCTCCCGGTCGGCGCACTGTTCTGCGTCCTGCGCGGTCCGACGCGCGGCCGGCCATGGACACCGGCCGGCGTCCGCACGCAACTACATCAAGCGGCCGCTCGCGCCGGTGTGCGACGGCGGTTCGCTCCTCATCAGCTGCGCCACGCGCATGCTGTGGAGATGTCACGCGAAGGCGTCCCTCTCCTGGTGATCCAGCGCCAACTTGGACACGCCAATCTCGCAATCACCTCCGTCTACCTACGCGGCATCGACAACACCGAGATCGTCCACACCGTCCACGAACGACCAGCACCCACGATCCCCGCCCACAACGGGCTGATTCCGCGCTGAACTAAGGGCGGGGTAGGTCGAGCTCTCGATTGACCCCGCTCAGCGCTGAGCCCGTATCCGGGACGTCGAGGACCAGCGTCAATGAACCCCCGCCGAAAGGACAAGCACCGAGCACATAGCGCGGCATTGCTAGCGAGCCGCGTTCGTCGCCAAGCACTCGTCAGGAAGAACGGTCTGCGCTAACGAAAGCATTCGTGCGCCCCGGCTGATCGGCAGCCGTCGCGCTCTGCCGTGGCCGATTCACGGCGAGCGGATCCGCGGCATAGCAATCGCCCGGCGGCAACAACGTGCGTCATCCCCTCGTTCGCCAAGGCGATCGCCGGAGGCAGGCCGCAACGAAGACGAAAGGAGTCGCGCCGGCTGCGGCGCCCCGTGCGTACATCCGAGGCCGCTGCCAGCTGTGGGCGACGCCGCCACGCCTAAAGCGCGGTTGACTCGTTCTGCCTTCGCCGCAGCAACCTCTTGTTCGCTGAGGATGCCCTCGCCGCCGGAGCTCCGGGCGGTGATCTGTCATCCCGCAGACCTGCGCAACAATTGACTCTCGTGCCGCCCGACATCTGCTCCGCTCCAGTCTCATTCGCCGGCCTCGTCGTCCGGGGCCTGCACCGACGACCGCAGGCTATAACCGGCTTCGAGCACCTGGATTCGCATCGTCTGCAGGACCTCGAGGTAGTCGTTGAGATGTGTGAAGACCGTGCCGCTGTCCCGTTCGATCTCAGCCGCCCACCTGGGGGCGCGGGCGTAGTCGGGACCGGCCATCATCCTGCTCATTCCACCGAGAAGATCAGCGAGCGTCGCCAAACGTTGTTGTTGCTCACCAATCACTTGGACGACCCACGCGAACGGCTGATGCCGAGCGACCATGTCCGAAGTCACGGTCGCCGTCATCGCCATCACGGTTGTCTCGTCGCGAGCGAACCGGGCGAGCGCGCCGACCGGACCCTCCCTGGCGTCCGACACGGGCTGCGCGAGAAGGAGGGCCACCGCTGCCTCGAAGCGCGGCTCGGTCCGAGGCGGATTGGGGAGCGCCCTGACGAGCTCAAACAGGCGGTCGGCGATGCGTCGACCGACGCGATCCGCTGCGAACACGTACGCGTCGAGCGCCATCAGCGCGGGCGCCCGCCAGCGCTTGGACTCGTTGACAGCGAGCCATCGCTCGACGGCGAAGACCGTGATTACGAGCAACATCAAGCCCGCGCCAAAGCTCACGGTCACCGGGTGACGCACCGACCATCTCTGGACACCGCGTACGGTCAGCTCTGCAAGGATCCACAGCAGCCCCGCTACGGAGTCCAGCGCAACCAAGAATGTGCTGAGCCTGAACTGCGGTGGTCGCTGGTCCAGGTCATGCCATGCCGAAGCGGGGTTCGCGTTCACTCACCGCATCTCATCAGCTGCTCAGGCGGCTCGCCAGCGCCCTACGCTCGTCGCCCCCCGCGGCGACGGACCGCCTGCCCGCCCCTACGGACGCCAATCAGCTCCCCCAACCTCTGATCAGTCCGAGCATGCACCGCCGCCCAAGATGACGCAAATACTCCACCTGTCTGACCTTCATCTCGGCAAGCCCGAGAGTCGCCAGTTGCTCGATGATCACAAGAGCGCCCTGGCGGGCGCCGATCGCCGAGCCGAGAAGGATGTCCTGCTAGAGACAATCTCCGCGCTGGGGGATGCCGGCGGACTCGAGCACATGGATGCCGTGGTCATCAGCGGCGATCTCACGAACCGCGCCCGAGCCGATGGGTTCGCGGAGTTCGCGGAGCTCGGTGAGAAGTTCGCTCGCTTCGTCGAGCGCAAGAAGATCGTCGTTGTCCCCGGTAATCACGACGTTCCACAAGCACACGGGCCTAACGATCCGGCTCGCTACGACGAGTTTCGCCGCGTGACCAGAGAGCTTGAGTTCGCAACGCCGCTTCTTGACGGAATCGACTTCGACATCGTCGGGCGTCTGACGAGCGAGGCGCGGGAACACCGGCATCTCATCCAGAACCATCGCTTCGTGATCCTCCCGCTGAACTCCAGCCATTTCTGCCGGGGCGTTGAGCCGCTGCCGGATCGAATCGCCGAGAAGCTGCTCTCGACGACCGACCCCGATGAGCTCCGCGCCGCTACCGAAGCGCTTCGCCGTCATGACGTCCCCCGCGTGTCCAACGCGCAAATCGCGGCGATCCAGGAGCTGCTCGCAGGGCTCGATCCGAGCGAGCGCCTGTCGGCTCCGGATCGCGTCGTGATCGGCGTTCTCCATCACCAGCTGTTGCCGGTCAGCTCGCGAGAGGAGTTCAAGAGCTTCGAGAGCCTGACGAACCTCGGCGCCGTGCGCGAGTTCCTCGCCTCGCTTGGCGCCCAGGTCGTGCTCCACGGGCACAAGCATGAGAGCGCGCTGTACTGGGACTACATCGCGGACCCGCGCCGCCTCTCCACACCCCCGACCCGGGTCTTGGTCAACGCGGCACCAGGCAAGTTCCGCCCGGGCCTGTTGGTCGCCCGGATCCTCAAGATCGGTCATCGGATCGACGCTCCGGACGTTGAGATCGAGGACGTCGTCGCAGCCGAACGACGCGCGGGCCCCATCAGCCGCTCGTTCGAAGCCAGGGCACGGCTGTGGGAAACGACGGCTTCAGACACGCCGAAGGATGCTCGTGTCGTGCGCGACTACAGCGCGTCCCAGGTATACGCACGCGTGCAGTCGCTCTTCGACGGAGCGCCCCCGAACTCGGCCATTCACTACTTGGTCTGCGAGATCGAAGATCCACGCGACGCTGAGACGCTTCCCGTCGATTATCCGATTCGCGACACCCGGGACGCTCGACAGGCGTGGATGACCGACCTTGTCCAGTGGTGGCAGCTCAAAGAGCCCCAGCTCGGTCACGGAGTGGAGTTCAACCACGGCGAGCGCATCTACAAGCGATGGGGCAACCAGGTCGCGCAAGCCGCCTCGCTGCTGACCGCGTCCGCACCGGGCGACGCCACGACGACGCGCGCGTCAATTCTACTGCTCGATCCTCGCACCGAGTCCAGTCCCTTGAGCGGGGAGTTCCCATCATTCGTGTCGGTCCAGCTGCAGCTGACGCGCAAGGGGGCCTCATGGCAGCTTGAGTGCACGGGCAGTTTCCGCAAGCAGGAGATGCGCTATTGGTGGCCGATCAACGTCGCGGAGCTTCACCGCGTCCAGCGTGCCGTCGCCAGGGACGTGACCATCGACGGAGTTCACCCGCGGCCCGGGCTGCTGCGGACGGTCACCGCACACGCGATCGCCGAGGACCAGCTCCCGGTCGTCGCGGTGCCAGCAGTGGATCGTGCCGTGGACCAGCGCCCGCAAGACCTCTGGCTTATGGCCTACAGCTTGATCGACCCCGAGAAGGCAGCGGCGGCCGACGTGAGGGCGATCTGGCGACATTACTTGGAGGATCTCCGTCCGACGGGCGCCGACGACGAGGTTCCCGCGTGGTCACGACGTGGGCTGGAGCGCGTCCTCGCGTCGATCGACGCCGTTCCGACGCCCCCATCGTCGGCTGCAGTTCAGGCACTTCGGTCCCTGGTCCAGTTCTATGGCTTGTTCCGGGACCCATCGGGAGCCGAGCCCGCGAAGGCGCGAGAGGAGATCAACCAGCGCCGGAACGCGCTCGATGGCGAGCTCGACGCCTTGTTTCCCACGCCATCCGGCGGCAGCGTCCCCGCCCCAGATGGCAACTAGCGCCACCGGACCCGGTTCGTCCTGGCGGCGTGCCATCCTAGTCTCGTGCCCGAAGCTGCGATGAATCCGTTCGTGACCTGGACGCTCGAGCTCGCTCAGGCGTCAGCCGCGGTCGCTAACTACTGCGATCACGCCGAGCACAATGAGCCCGCCGACCGGGCTTGGGTCACCGAGGCTGCGCGTGCGGCGCGAGACATCGCGCTCGCGATCGCGGCCCACGAGCACGAGGACCTCATCAGGCTCTACGCCGCGCGGCTGCGACAGATCGAGCGGCGCAATCCGCTGTGGAGCGACGGGGACCTCGACGGCGGGGAGCTCGTTCTCAATGCGTCCACCTGGAGGGATCTCCAGCTCGCTCAAGTCGAGCATGATCGTCGCTACCACCCCGACGTGATTGGGCTCGCCAAGATGGACCAGCTGCGTCATTACGCTCTCCATTTCGCCAAGCTGGTCGGTGTTACAGCCGAACTCGCAGCCGGCACCGGCGACCGCGCGAGTTTGTCTGCGCGGCGCCTCCCCGATCTTCTTCTTTTCGGCATCAAGCTCTCGACGGTCTCGGGGGGGCGGCTCGACGAGACGCCGCTGCCGGCCACCGGCCGTTTGCTCGAAGCTTTGGCCCGCTAGCCAGACCGCCCGCCAGCGGCGTTGGCCGGCTGTTCTGAGAAGTCGTATCCCGGGCGGTATGCCCGGCGTTCGCTCGCTGCACCGCGAACCGGCCGCTTGTACTCGCCTCTGCCGATACCGGGCCGGTCCCTGTCGTCCCGACTATGGACGAGTTGAAGTGATCCCTCGTCAAGCGTGAGCTGGTCGTCCAGGTTTGCCCCGTCGCTGCGGCCGCGGCCCCTGAGAGCGTCGCCGAGCGCCCACTTGGGCGGAAAGAACAGTGGCAGCGGGGCCTGGCTTGGCTTGAACTCCTGCTTGATCCTGACTCGGTTGCTCTTGAGTTCAGGAAATGCCTGCCGTGAGTACTTGTCGGTCTCGCAGAACAGGCTCTGGCAATCGATCGCGTGCAGCCGCCGACCGAAGAGACCCCGGAACTCCAACCCGAGCCGAGCGAATTCATCCTGCTGGCGCTCGACCATTCCGAGGATCAGTTGCTCTGGGGACCGGCCGCCCAGATCCCGGAAGACCTTCTGCAGTCCTCGCAGCGCTCCGGGTCCCGCGACGGTGAATTCGTTCTCCGCGAAGTCGATGTGCTCGGTGTAGTTGAGATCGACCGTGATCTGGTACCCGAGGAACGGGCCGATCCCGGGGTGGCGTACGAGCGCGTCGTAGATCTCTCGTAGGGTCCGAGCGCGCGAGAGCTCGACGCCCAGCCCTCCAGGCCGGAACATGCTGCTCACCAGTGCAAGGTGATTACGGTGTTTGGCGCGATGACCGAATGCGCTCGGATCAGCCAGGATGAACGCGGCCGTGTAGATCGACTGGCGCGACTTGAGGCTGTCAAGCGCCGCGCCGACCCGCTCATCACCGATTGTCGCGCGGGTGACACCACCCGTAACCTGCTCCAGCGCCTCCCAGGTGCTCTCCTTGGAGAAGAGCCTGAAGAGCACGATTCGTAGGAACACGTCCTCCGGTGCGAGCTCTGTCGTCGACGGTCCGTAGATGACCTCGCGGATCAGGTATTGGCTGACCCGATCAGCGGCACGGAACGTGTTGCAGAACTTGTAGCGACCCAGAATCGGATCTTCGGTCCAGGGCGCGGGCTCGCCTCGAGCGCGCCTGAGGAAGATTTCGTGGCGCTCGGCCGCGAATCGCCAGTACGTGTCGTAGACGGCGTCGCGAGGCGTCGGCTGCACCGCCGAAGAATGTCATGCGCCTCCGACGCCTCGTCGGCTGGCCACCGCGGCGGCGGCTCAGCCGTCCAGGTCGTCATCCAAGATCCAGGTGCCACGCGCTACGATCGGCAGCGCACCGTAAGGGAGCCGTCCGTGGCCCTCTCGTCCCCACGTCCTGCCCCAGGAGTTGCGCAGCAGGAGTTCCTGCGGCCCGTCGTCGTAGGCCACGAGCGCGACGGCGTGAGCCTCGCCGATCAGCTCAAGTGGAGCCGGCGTGCCGAGCGCGCCGTCGGGCGCTGAGAAGAAACCCGGCCACAGCTCCAGTCCGAGGAGCACGGCGTGCCCAGCATCAACGCGCACTCGAAGCTCGTCGAGACGATGGCTGATCGTCCGCAGCGTGGCGCGACGCATCTGATCGGCCTCCCGGGCGGCGGGAGGGGGCGCGTAGTCGCTGGCCGTCTCATTGCGGTGCTGGTCGTACGGCCAGAGCGCCGAGGCCGACTGCCCGCTATCGCGCAGCACGTCACCGACCGATCTCGGATACGTGCCCGCCTCGCCGTCCGCATCAAGCTGCTTGCAGGACCAGTACAGGATCTCCTCGCCAAGGACGTCCGACCACACCCCTCGGCGCTGGCGTCGTGCCTGTTCGTGCACTGCCGTCGCGGCGAACGCTAGGCACGTCCCTCGAGGTCCCTGATCGCGCACTGCCCCTAGCTGGGCCGTGAGGTCACACGCTCGCGTCACGCCGTAGCCTGAAGAAGCGCGCGACGCTGCGGCATCGCGATCCCTGTGTCCATCTCCAGTCCCGTCCGCGGCGGTCGGATCGCAACCGCCAAGGACAGGCGATCCAGCGACACGGCGTCCGGCCCCTCCCATGCCCGGGCCAGGCGCACATCGAGCGTCCCACGACCGGTTCCGCTGGCGCGCCACCACAGGTGCCGCTCCCGGGTAGCGCCGAAGCGCTCCTGCCCGTGCAGGTCCACCGGTTCAAGCTCGTCGGTCAGGAGGTCGAGGCTTGGTGCGATCTCGTTGAGGTCGACCTGCCACCGGTAGCCCGTCGTCGGCAGCTCGGGCAGGCGGACATGCAACTCGTCGCCCAAGCGCAGCAGCAGCTGACGCCCGCGACGAGCCTCGGTGACGTCCCAGACATCCGCTCGTGCGTTCGCTGGCCGGCTGCCTCCACCAAGACCGGTCTTGATCGCGATCGGCTGCCATCGGCCCAGCTCGCTGTATCCGGTCTCGCCGACCTTGTTGAGCTGCTTGAGCTGCGTGATGGTCGCCGTGTAGCTCGATCCAAGCTCCAGCGAGAGCTGATAGGCATCCGCGGGCGAAAGCTCCCCGGGCTCGCGCGGCAGCGAGAGCCGATCGAGCGCACGATTGACCAGCGCGAGCGGCATCAGAAACTCGGCTGCGAACGCCTGTGCCTCGACCTCCTGGATCGGGACATCCGCACCGCCGAACAGCTCGGCTCTCCCGTCCTGGGATGCCTCGTGGCCGAGGACAAAGTGGCCATACTCGTGGGCGGCGGTAAAGCGCTGGAGGCTCAACGGATGGCCGTTATGGATGACGACCCCGGCGGAGTCCCCGTCGCGCTGAAAGAAGCCGAAGAGATGCTGCAGAGGCTCGAAGAGCAACCAGACACGCGCTTCCTCGATCACTCTGAACACATCGACCGGCTGCGAGGGGTCGAACCCGAGCCGCATCGACACCCTCGTCGCGGCCGACGCTCCCCTCAGACTTGCCGCTCGTCGCTCGACGAACGTCGGCACGATCAGTCGTCGTCCTCGAGCGGTTCGGGCGCGCGACCGGCGTTGCGTAGAAACTGCGCGAAGCGCAGGACCTGCTCGCGGTCGCGGTCGCTGAGTTCCCTCGCGGCACGAAACAGTGCGGTCGTCGTCGTGTCTTCGGGAACCTCGGGGACCTCGCCAAGAAAGAACTCGTAGGGCTGTCGGTAGAGCTTGGCGAGCCGCGCCAGCTCGAAGGTGGACACCTTGCGTCGGCCAGACTCTATGTTCGTGATCGCAGGCCTCGACAGCCCGAGGAACTCGGCGACGTCGTTCTGCGACAGCCCGAGATATTCGCGCGAGCGGCGCAGTCGCTCTCCCAGCGCAACCCAGGCCTGCTCGTCGTCTTCGAGTGTCGGAAACTCTTCACTCATCTCGGCCGCCACCGGCAACCCCGATCGCCACGGCGAGTGCGTACTGCTGTTCGTGGCACAGGCTGATCTCGACGCGGTTGAGCCCCGCGTGCTTGAGCGCCCGTTGCGCTGGCCCGTGCACGATGATGGTCGGGCGCCCAGATGACATCGAGTGAACCTCGACGTCACGGAGTCCGATCCCACGAATGCCCGTCCCAAGCACCTTCAACACCGCCTCCTTGCCGGCGAGCCGAGTCGCCAGACGATCGACCCGTCCGGCGCAGAACTCGATCTCGTCAGGTGTGTAGGTGCGTCTAAGTAGTGCCTCGCCACCGACTTGAAGGTGCCGTTCCCACGTTGGGATGTGGACCGCGTCGACGCCCACCCGCTCGCAACTCGCCGACGAGTCCACGCTCTCGAGAAGGGCAACGCTCAGCGCATCAGCGACCGACGATCTACGCATGGGTCGATGCCTTCGCCATCAGCGTTTCACGGCATCGCGCAGTGAGATCACGGACGGCACGAGCCCCGAGGCCGAGTTCGGCGTCGGCATGTGTCGCTACGACCTCGACCTCACCGACCTGCGCCCCTGTCTCGATCGCGACGAAACGCAGCAGCCGAGCGAGCCCAGCGTAGTTGCCGTACGCGCGGGTGATGAACGTCTGATTGCGATAGGTGGCCGTCATGTGGACGTGATCGTCGGCTAGCGTGAGGCTGATGTGACTCAGGCACGGGAAGCCACTCATGCGCTTGTCCTTGAGCGGCGCCTGCACGCGTAGCTCGCCGTCAAGCGGGTGCGAGACCCCGATCTCGTAGCTGCTGCTCAGCCGCGCCGACGTGCGCTGGCCGCGGAGTCGCCGCACGAGATAGTCCAGCTGATTGAACGTCCCATCGGGTGCCAGCTCGGCATCGAGCTGGTTAGCCGGGTCGGCGGTCACCGGGTACGCCGTCAGCCGGTTGAAGTAGGTGTTTTTATCCCGTTTGCGCCGTCGGTGCATCCGCATACTGAGCCCGTAGTTCTCATACAGACGGGGTGCCGCGGCCTCGCCCAGATGCGGGTGGTACAGCGCGCTCGGGAAGATCGTGTTGGCGACCGTGCGGACCTGCAGCAGCTCGCCATCCTCCGACCGCTGCTCGCGTTCCGCCAGGAACACGTCGAGCTCGGCACACACGTTCTCGTCCTCACTTGCCGCGGCCGGAAACGCGACGTTGAAATTCACGGCCTTGCCGCCGGGAAGCTCCAGCAGGGCTTCCATCGCCGCCACCCAGGCCAGCGACTGGTCGGCTCCCTCAACGAGACGAGCCATCACCCATCCTCTTGCTCGCGACGACGCCGCTCAATGAGCCGCTCGAGCGACCCGATGGTCGTCAGATTCGTCCGGGTCTGATCTTCCGGTCGGATCAGCCCCTCCATGTCGAGCAGGATCTCAACGCGAATAGCCACGGTCTGTCCCTCCTTCGAGTCAATCTCGAGATCGCCGCTGGCCGCCGCGATGTCCGCGTCGAGCTGGCTGCGATCACGTGCACGCACATAGGCCAACTGCTCTATCACGATGTCTCTGACGTCAGCCATTTGAACCCCCCTGCGTCCCTCGTGGTACGATTTCCGTACAATATACACGCTGCGCCGGCGAAACGCCAACCCCAGTCGGAGACCGACGCGACCGCCGAGGGTGTTGACCGGAGCCCGTTCGTCGGTCCACCTGTTAGGAGCTGGTAGTGGGCAAGTCAGAGGTGGGGCCGGCGTCGAACAGAGCGCGCGACGTAGCGAGGTTTGGCACCACCGCACGTATGGCTCGCGTCCGTGTCGCGCCAGGCATGATCGAACGCGACTTCGACCCCGACGCTCCGAAGCGGACGTGGGCAGCAACGATCACCGAGATCCCGACCGCAGGAAGCTGAGCCCGCACGATCGCGTTGACCACGGTCGACAGCGAGTGCCGCGCGATCGCCTTGGCGACATCTGGATGACGCCGGCCAAGGACGCCGCGCGAGCGCTCTGCCGCGGTACCGCTCACGACCGGCCCAGCCGAGCCTGACGCCTGCTTTTCGTACCGCTCCTGGCGATCCCTTTCAACGGAAAGCACTCGCCCGGACAGATCGCCGCTCACGCCTCCTTTGGCGACCTATGTTGCGCGAGAAACTATGTTGCGCCGGGGTGCGGGGGCCGTGTGGATGGGGGGGGATCGGGCTGTTTGGCGCAACATAGCTTCGGCGGGTCAGAGGCTCTCGAGAAATGCGAGTAGCCGGTCGGGTGCTCGGTAGCGGCCGGGTTTGGTGTTGGTGGGGGTGGTGCGGTCGAGTGCGCGGCGTTTGAGTTCCATGTCGGCGTGCAGG